>JAEIGA010011103.1_pt1 | contig 13674 bp, 10 predicted proteins | sample 9270691 | NCBI WGS metagenome assembly JAEIGA01 (sample SAMN17057246, study PRJNA624740) | gut metagenome | biome: biome; isolation source: fecal sample | host: Bos grunniens | place: China: Xizang | collected 2019
TATAAAGCTTTCATTGTAATGTATCTTGTATTTCTTTTTTTCTGGCCATAATATTTTAAAATCCCTACCTTGATTACAGGTTAACATTAATGGCTCACAATGGAAGAACATATTATAACAGTTTTTAATTGATTTTAAAGGGATTGTACTATCCAGCGTTATAATTTGATTATGAGAATTATATTTCATTATATTAATTAATCGTTTATCAAACTCAATTCGTGTAAAATAAATGTGATCTTTATAACCAAAAGGAGTTGAAGTATGAATATTTTTCTCTTTCTTTAATAATTGGATTTTCTCCCCATCAGGATAATGTACAATATACATATTTGTTCCTTCTATTGCCTTGTTCTTACAAAAATTCAACCCAGCATCGTAAGCATCAAAGCCACTATCATACCCCATTGTCCAATACCATTCATTATTAGTATTAGCCACAGGTTCCAAATATTTGGCATTACCCATTTTGAAGATTTTTATGTCATTATAACTGCAAAAATCATTTTCTGAGAATTTTCCCATTTTTATCTAATGTTGCCCTCCTTTTGCCGCTATTGTCTTTTAATTTCCATTTTGATCCTCCATGTGATCTTTCTCCTGCTCTATCTTTTTCTATACTCCAACCATCATCATTTTTATAGCCATATTTCGTTTTTTTATTAAATCTCCCCACGATAAGTATCCTCTGTCAGGAACCTCCCCGTCTCCGGACTGTAATACCTTGCATTCAGATAATACTCCCCCGTCAGCCGGTCATAGACCCCTCCGGTATAGCAGACTTCGTTTTTCAAAGTAAGATCCCCATGGATCCCTGTCTTGCCGAAGTCATCATAGCTGTAGGATGCCACACCATCCCCATTCAAGTCAAAGAGGCTGGTGGTGCTCCCCTGATATCCTTATCATAATGTAAAGCAACCGGGCCAGTTTACTCTTCTCTCGGAATGAATTCAATTCCGTATAATATTTCTCCATATTCATATGTCTTTTTCAGAAATAGTTCTTCTTCATAAATAGGATACATCTCTCCCTCATTTTTCAAAACAGAGTATTCGTCTATATCCTCGTCCAGGACATCTCTTGCTTTTAATAAATACTGATCAAGATAGTTTTTTCGGAGATAACAGAGATCTACAGTGTTCAGGTTGTTTATCTCTTTAGTTAAACTAATGATGATACCATTCTTTTTCTCCTGAATGATTACATTGGAATCATCATTGGTTTTTTTCATCCCTTTAATAATGGTCTTTGGTACATAATTAAACCAACCGATATTGTCCAGCAAGCAAATCTCTGATGGTTCCATATTATACTTTTCCACGATTCCATCACGAATCATATCCACGTACAATTCCTGCAGATCACTTTTAACCAGACTGATGGTTGCAAGAATATTCTTTACATTATAACCTATCCTGAAAACCAGGGATTTCCAGAATTCTAGCATTTTACTGTACCGGTAATCAACTGTATAACCCATACATGAGGTGACAAATTCTCCGTTATATATCCCCTGTTTGCCTTCACTTAACATAAATAAAAAAGATAAATCATTACAGGCAGCTTTTGTTTTTATGGAAAAATCTTTTTCAAAACACTTTCTGTTGTATTCTAAAAAGCTTTCATCATCGACAAATCGACTTCTTGGCAATAAGCCTGCACGGTTAGATGGATAATCGTCTGTCTCCTCTTCATCATTCAAATCCAGCATATTATCAAAATATTTCTCTGCTTTTGCATATGAAATTAAAGAACTGTCCAAACCTTTCTTTACGATCATTCCCCCAACAATGCTGCATTCTTTTTTTCTCTTCAAAAGATACTGTTCAGTTTTATTCAAGTTAATCTTTTTTCCATTATCGTCCTCAATTTTTATTAGGACAAAGTTCTCAAAATGGACTAATAAATCATTAACTAATGTATGTACGATGTATCTTCTTTCTTCTTCATTTATACTGCAAAACTTAATCCTCAGTTCAACAGATTGTGCATCTGTAAGCAAATTATTCATTAAGATTGGATGCGATAGATTTATATGGTCCAATGCAGCTTCTTCCTCCTTCCTACCTGTTCACATAACAGAGCGTAAATAATCGACATCTCAAAACCCAATGTCGATATACAATATCCTATACCTACAATATACATGGGATAACTATCCATAAACTCGTCAATAGTAGAATATGTACCAGAGCCTATTTCAAGGATCACTATATAGGGAACCATAAATGATACGACATTTGCAATAATGACTATCAAAGCCGTTTTTATGAAGTTATCGGAATGAGGGATTAACCAGATAGCCAGAACTTCAATCACAATCGTAGCAAGAGTAGCAGGAGGCAAAATATACTGCAGTCTGTATTTCGTCAGCCATTTAATTGTTTCTGATTCACCATTTTTGTTCATAATAATAATAGTTCTTTTGGATTTCTTCTATATAACAATTATTCCCACCCCAAAAATCAATGTACTTGGTACTTTTACCGCTTACCTTTTTCTTATAAATGTCCAGGGAATCCAGCAAAAAAGCATCTGTATTATGATTTGTTGAGTAAATGAATCCTCGTTCAGTACCTACAGTAGCGAAACCATCACTAAAGCATTCAAAACGTATATACATATTATAGTCATCAACAGTAACAGAAATTCCTTTCTCTTTCAATTTCCTAAAGTTTTCGCTTTGAATTGATTCTTCAATGATATCTCTATTCTCGTTGATAAAGCTTTTTATCTCATCTCGTTTCTCCGTATTATCATCAAAACTATTATAATTCAAAAAACAATACAATCCAAATATAATTGCAAATATAAGATGACTGGATATTTGTATTTCATTTTGCAATTTCCCTTCCTATTATGTATACTATGTTTTCCTTTTATCATTATATCGATCATTACCCGATTTATTACCAAGATTATCCGTGAAGATTACAGCATTATTTCTAAAAAACATACTTCTTCAATCTATTCAATGCCTCTTCTGCCATCTCAAGAGGCAGGGCCAGATTCATACGGATATGGTTCGGTCCATGGAAGGGTCTTCCGTCCTGCCAGCCCACGCCCACATCCCAGCCGGCTTTGAGCAGGTCTGCTACGGTTTTCCCATGCTTCCGGCACCATTTGTCCGCATCCAGGAAGAGCATGTAGGTGGCATCAGGTCTGGTCACTTCCACCCCGTCAAAGTGTTCACGGATATAATCACAGGCATAGTTTACATTTTGGGACAGAACATCCTTAAGCTGGTCCACCCACTCTTCCCCTTCCGGACTGTAGGCGCCGATCAGGGCATGCATGGACAGGACATTCATGGAATTATAATGGGTCCTGGCGGAACAGGCCCTCACTTTGTCCCTCATCTGTTTATTGTAAATGACATGGTAGCTGCCCACCAGACCGGCAAGATTGAAGGTTTTGCTGGGGGCATAGAGGGCCACGGTATTCTCCCTGGCATAGGAACTGAGCATGGGGAAGGGAATGTGGCGGTTTCCATTCAGCAGGATATCCGACCAGATCTCGTCACTGATGATCTTGACCCGGTTTTCCTCAAAGATCGCGGCTGCCTGTTCCAATTCTTCTTTCTCCCAGGCCCGTCCTGTGGGATTGTGGGGTGAGCAGAAGATGGCCACCGGGATTCTGTATTTTCTGATCTTCTCTTCCATGTCCCGGTAATCCATGCGCCAGATTCCGTCCTGATCTTTGACCAATGGGCTGTAAACGATATGGTATCCGTTGCTCTCCAGAGTCCCGATAAAACCGATGTAGGTGGGGCTGTGTACCAGGATATGGTCCCCGGGCCGGGCATATGCGTTGACCGCTGAGATCACTCCCCCGAGAACCCCGTTTTCATATCCGATATACTCTTTCTTCAGCTCCTTCATCCCGTTCCGGCTCTCCTGCCAGCGGATGATGGAGGCATAATATTCCTCCCGGGGTGAATAATAACCGAAAAGGGGATGCTCCGCCCTTTTTATCATGGCATCAGTAATGGAAGGTGCCGTGGCGAAGTTCATGTCCGCCACCCACATGGGAATAAAATCAAATCCCTCCCGTGGTGCAGCCGGGGCAATCTCCCAGCTGCCGATGGCGTCCACTGCCGCCGCGTCCATCCCAGACCGGTCGATGATGGATGTAAAATCATATTTCATAAATCATACCTCCCTCAATCCTCTTTCAGGTCCCTGCAGGCCGGATAGCCGTAAGAACCTTCTGCAGACCGGACCGCCCTGATGATCGCCTCGCTCATGACCCGTGCGGCTAAAGTGCCCACCAGGTCCTGGTCGGCGGCTACCTGTCCCACGGATACGGCGTAGATACTGTCCCCGTCGGCGGTGGTGTGAACCGGCCTGATGGACCTGGCATAGCCATCCTGGGCCATGCCGGCGATCTTGCAGAGCCGGGATTTGTCAAAAGCGGCGTTGGTGATGATCACACCGATGGTGGTGTTGTCCACAAAACGGTTGTCAACCACATCGGTCTTCTCCGCCATGGTTTCTTCCGTATCCAAAAATGTCTTTTTATCCTCCCCCAGAAGACCGGCAATCTTCTTCCCGGACTTCCAGTCGTAGATGTCCCCCAGAGCATTGACTGCCACCACAGCACCCACCTGCAGGTCTCCTGCCTGGACCGCGTAGCTTCCGATACCGGACTTCATACAGTAATCCATCCCTTTGAGTTTCCCCACGGTAGCCCCGCAGCCGGCCCCGTAATTGCCGTCCCGGTAATTGGGTTCTTCCCTGGCAATCCTGGCTGCCTGGTATCCCATCTTTTTATCCGGCCTTGCGTGAACATCCCCCACGGTCAGATCGAAAAGATCAGCCTGACAGACCAGGGGAACCTTGGTCACCCCCACGTCAAAACCGATATTGTTCTCCTCCAGGTAGGCCATGACTCCACCGGCGGCATCCAGACCGAAGGCGGAACCTCCCGCCAGAACAATGGCATGGATGGTCTGCGCCGCAGCCAGGGGTTTCATCAGTTCGGATTCCCTGGAGGCAGGTCCGCCTCCCCGGACATCCAGTCCGGCTGCCATCCCGTCTTCCGCCAGAAATACCGTGCATCCGGTTCCCCCGGTCACATCTTCCGTCTGGCCGATTTTGATCCCTTTTATCTCCTGAATCGGTATCTCTTTCATTTCCTTTTTCTCCTTCGCTGGTCTCATACTGCATCTATTGTATCATCCTTTCCTTCCTCTGTTAAGTTGAATGAAACAAAAGGGATCCGCATCAGGTATGCACAGATCAGGGCACAAAAAAGACGCCGCAGAAAAACTGCGGCGCCTTGTAAGGTTCTATGACTGATTCTGAAGACAGTCGTCAGATACTGTCGGGGATTACTCCTCGATATCTGCGTACATGAAGTACCAGTATCCGTATGCGGAATGCCACATACCTTTGATCTTCGGGCTCTGTAACCAGAAGTCATTGTAGTATGCTACCGGTACGCAGCCGGCTTCTTCCATAAGGATATCTTCAGCTTTGTGGAGAGCTGCGGAACGAGCTGCAGGATCAACAGTTGCTCTGGACTCTTCCATTGCCTTGTCATAATCAGCATTGTTGAATTTTCCGTCGTTGTTTCCGTTGGTGGAATACAGAAGGTCAAGCATGTTGGACGGGTCACTGTAATCGCCTACCCAGCCGTTACGTGCTGCATCATATTCACCGTTACGACGCATCGGTGTGAAGGAAGCCCACTCTACAGTGTTAACATCCATCTGGATACCAAGCTGTCCCCAAGCCTGCTGTAAGTACTCTGCTACAGCTTTGTGGTAACCGGAATCGTTAGTTGTGTAAGTGATCTTCGGGAAGCCTTCGCCGTTAGGATAGCCGGCTTCTTCCATGAGCTTCTTAGCTTCTTCCAGGTTGCCTTCGTAGTTGTCGATGTCGATGTAGGTCTTTCCACCGTTGGCATTTGCCATGAATTCTGACTCATCTGTGTCGAGCCAGCCGGGTCCCATGAAGTTGCCGGCTGCGGTGTAGGTACCCTGCATGATTGTCTCAGCAACATACTTACGGTCGATTGCCAGGCTGAATGCCTTGCGGACTCTGGCGTCCTTGAAGAACTCTTTGTCACAGTTGAGGTTCAGGTAGTAAGTACCGATGATCGGGTCTACATAGAAATCGTCTGTTCCTGTAAGACTCGGAATCTCCTCTGTGGGAACGTCCTTGATGAAGGAAACTTCGCCTGTCTGGTATGCGCTGTAAGCAGCGTTGGAATCCTCGATCAGAGCGAAAGTAAGCTTGTCAAGTTTGATGGCGTCTGCGTTCCAGTAGTAGGGGTTCTTGCTGAAAGTAATGTGAGATCCCTGCTCCCATTCTGTCATGTAGAACGGTCCGTTGGAAACGTATGTTTCAGGAGCGGTAGCCCATGCGTCGCCATTGGCTTCGATGGTAGCCTTCTGAACAGGGCTTAAGGTTGCAAATGCAGCAAGGCTGCCGAAGAAAGTACAGGGAGCTGTCATCTCAACAACAACTGTCTTCTCATCGGGAGCAGTTACAGCAAGAGCGTCAAGGTCGCCTTCGATCGCTTTGTCATAACCCTTAACCATGCTGAGTACTGTTTCAGCATAAGGTGCAGCTACTGCAGGGTCGCAAACACGTTTCCAGCTATACACAAAATCTTCTGCGGTAAGATCAGTTCCGTCAGACCATTTCAGACCGTCTCTCAGATGGAATGTCCATGTGAGGCCGTCTTCAGATGTCTCCCATGTCTCTGCACATCCGGGCTGAAGAGAACCGTCCTCAGCTACGGTCAGAAGACACTCAAATGCATGAAGAAGCATGTTTCCGCCGTCAACAGCACTGTTAAGCGCGGGGTCAATGGTCTCAGGGTTCGGGCCGACCTGAACTTTAAGTTCTTTTTCTCCACCGGCTGAATCAGCAGCGGTGTTGCTGTCGGAAGAACCTGAGCTTCCACATGCAGCTAAACTGAATACCATTGCAGCTGCAAGTAATACAGCCATAAGTTTCTTTCTCATTATTCTCCTCCTTTGAAAAATGAAAATTGTTTTTATTATATAAGTCCCTTAACGGTCAGGGGGTCATGCCGGTAGCTGCAATCTTGGATGACCGGCCTGCCGGGGCTTATCATCAATTACATTTGTCCAGATGGTGACAGGCCGCGAAATGTCCCGGCTTGACCTCCTTGAATTCCGGTACTTCCTGGGCACACAGTTCCGAAGCATAAGGACATCTGGTCCGGAAGCGGCAGCCGGAAGGCGGATTCAGAGGACTGGGCACATCGCCCTCAAGGACGATACGCTTGCTCTGTCTTGCCTTGATGGGGTCTGCGATGGGGATCGCAGAGATCAGGCTCTTGGTGTAGGGGTGCATGCTGTGCATGGTCAGTTCATAACTGTCCGCCAGCTCCACCAGCTTGCCCAGATACATAACGCCGATACGGTTGGAAATATGTTTCACCACCGAAAGGTCATGGGCGATGAAGAGGTAGGTCAGCCCCATACTCTCCTGAAGGTCCTCAAACATGTTGATGACCTGGGCCTGAATGGATACGTCAAGAGCGGAGATAGGCTCATCACAGACGATGAATTCAGGGTCAACTGCCAGGGCCCTTGCGATACCGACACGCTGGCGCTGTCCGCCGGAGAACTCATGGGGATAACGGTTGGCGTGCTCGGAGTTCAGGCCTACCTTCTGCAGGAGGTCGATGATCCTGTCATATCTCTCCTGTTTGGATGAAGTGAGATTATGGATATCGATGGGTTCACCGACGATATCCCCCACCGTCATACGGGGGTCAAGACTGGCGTAGGGATCCTGGAATACGATCTGCATCTTCTTGCGGTAAGGCAGCATATTTTCCGCGATCTTTTTCTCTTTATCAAAAATAACTTTACCGTCGTAGATAATTGTTCCGTCCGTGGGTTCGTAGAGACGGAGCAGGGTTCTTCCCGTGGTGGTCTTGCCGCAGCCGGACTCACCGACCAGACCAAGGGTCTCACCCCGGTAGATGTAAAAATTCACATCATCCACAGCTTTTACATACCTTTTGTTCTTTCCGAAACCACCCGCCGGAAAAAACTGCTGTAAATGCTGTACTTCAACTAACCGATCTTTACTCATCTGCCTGCCCCCTTTCCATCTCTTCCTTCTGGTTGATCCAGCACTGTGTATAATGTATGTCTGTGATGTAGGTAATCGGAGGCTTCTCCCTGAGACAGATCTTCATACATTTATCACAACGGGGAGCGAAAGGACATCCCTTGGGAGGATTAAGCATATCCACGGGAGTACCCTCGATGGGTACCAGTCTCTCATGCTCCTTGGCGTCCAGTCTCGGAATACTCCGGATCAGACCCTTGGTATATTCGTGCTTGGGATGATAGAAGATATCATCCGTAAGTCCGTATTCGATGATATTGCCGGCATACATTACCGCGATCTTATCGCACATGTTGGCAACGATACCCAGGTCGTGGGTGATCATGATGATGGCCATGCCCAGTTTTTCCTTAAGGTCAAGGATAAGCTCCAGGATCTGTGCCTGGATGGTCACATCCAGCGCCGTGGGGGGCTCATCCGCGATCAGAAGCTTGGGTTCGCAGGCCAGAGCCATGGCGATCATGACCCTCTGGCGCATACCGCCGGAATGCTCATGGGGATACTGTTTCAGCCGCTTCTCCGGTTCGTTGATTCCTACCAGTTCCAGCAGCTCAACAGCCCTTGCGTGAGCCTGTTCTTTATTCTTATCGGTGTGGAGGAGGATGGCCTCCTCGATCTGATTGCCGATGGTATATACGGGATTCAGGCTGGTCATGGGATCCTGGAAGATGATGGAGACTTCATTTCCTCTCATCTTACGGAACTCCGCTTCCGTCATATCGTTGATGCGGTGTCCGTTAAAGTCCAGGGTTCCACCGATCAGTTTTCCCGGATAAGCCGTAAGTCCCATGAGACTGTATGCCGTGACGGATTTGCCGGAGCCGGACTCGCCGACGATTCCCAGCACTTCCCCTTCTTTCAAAGTAAATGAAACATCGTTTAACGCTTTCACCTCGCCTGCCGGAGTAAAGAAGGAAAGACGTTCATGCTGGATGTCCACAAGATATTCACTCATAATAACTTCCTTTCTCTTACTCTAGTTCTTCAGCTTCGGATCAAATGCATCCCTGAGTCCGTCGCCCAGAAGGTTGAAGCTCAGGATGACCAAACTGATGACAGCAGCGGGAATAAACAGCTGGTGCGGGTTGGTATTCAGACCGTTGATGGCTTCACTGGCCAGACTGCCCAGAGAAGGCATGGGGGCGGCAACGCCCAGACCCAGGAAGCTCAGGAAACTCTCCGTAAAGATCGAAGAAGGGATCTGCAGGGTCGTGGTAACGATCAGGGTACCGATACAGTTGGTCAGAAGATGTTTCTTGATGATACGTGCGCTGCCGGCACCAAGTGCCTTTGCAGCAGTGACGTATTCGCTCTCTTTCAGTGTGAGGATCTGGCTTCGGACCATCCTGGCCATACCGACCCAGTAAAGGAGGGCAAATACCACGAAGATACTGATCATGTTCTTTCCGACGACGCTGACCCAGCCGAAGCCCGGTGTCTCCGCCAGTCTCTCAAGAGGTGCCTTGAGGGCGAAGGACAGAAGTACGATCAGGAGCACGTCGGGGATGGTGTAGATGATATCAACGATACGCATCATGATCAGGTCCACCCATCCGCCGGCAAATGCGGCTACGGAACCGAAAACAGATCCGATGACAAGGATGATGGCAGCCGCGATAAGACCGACCAGGAGGGAGATCCTGGTTCCCATCATGATACGGACGGCATAGTCACGTCCCATCTTATCCGTTCCCATAACGTGGGGGAAGACTTTCTCCCCGGCCGCGATCCTTGCCTGTTCCTCGGTGGAATAGGCAAAGGGTTTCAGGTTGTTTGCACCGATGATCTGCTCTTTGTAGGTGTAGGGATAAAAATGAGGTACGATAAACGCAAACACCATGATCACCAGAATGATCGCTATACAAACCATCGCTATTTTATTCTTCCTCAGCCTTCGGAATCCGTCTTTCCAGAAACTGACGCTCTCCCGCATGATGACAAGGCTTTCCTTCTCATCCTGGGAAGCGGGCATAAAATCATCCGGATTCAGGTCAAGCTGGAAGCTGAGGGGATTCTTTTTCATTTCCATGTTCTTCATCTCCTCCATCTTACTTCAGGGTGATTCTCGGGTCTACGATCTTGTAGACGATGTCTACCACAACGTTCATGATGATCATGAAGGTAGCCAGGAATATGGTCGTTCCCATGATCATGGTGTAGTCACGCCCGTTGATCGCTTTGATGAATTCCCCGCCAAGGCCCGGTATGGTAAAGATCTTCTCCACGATAAAACTGCCTGTCAGCGTGTAGGCGATCATGGGCCCCAGATAGGTGATGACCGGAAGGATGGCATTACGAAGGGCATGCTTGAAAAGGGATACTCTCTGTGAAAGACCCTTTGCCTTGGCTGTCCTCATGTAGTCCTGTCCCAGGACATCGAGCATGGAAGAACGCATCAGTCGCATGATGTAGGAAGTGGGATAGGCCGCCAGGGCAAACACCGGCATAATGTAGTGTTTGGGGCTGGCAAGACCCAATGTGGGCAGCAGTTTCATCCTTACGCCGAATGCGTACATCAGCAGCGTACAGATAACGAAACTGGGGACGGCGATACCGCAGGTGGCGATCACCGAAAACAGGCTGTCCACCCACGTCCCCCTCTTATAGGCTGCCAGTACCCCCAGGGGAACACCCAGCAGCAGGGAGACAAGGACGGCGATCCCGCCCACTCTGGCAGATACGGGGAACTTGGAGGAAATGATATCCATGACCGTCCGCCCTCTCTGTTTCAGACTGTCTCCGAAATCCAGATGAGCCGCGCCTTTGATGTAAGTTAAATACCTTTCAAAGAAGGGCTTGTCCAGACCGTACTTTGCTTCCAGAGCCTGGGTGGCTGCAGGGCTGATGGCCTTCTCGGACAGGAACGGTCCGCCGGGAACCAGGTTCATCAGACAGAAGGTAATCGTCGCAACCAGCCAGATGGTAACAATTGCAAGAATGGCTCGTTTTAAAATATACTTTCCCAATGTTTTCTCTCCTATTTTTTATTTGTTTTTTAGTGGCAAAATACACTTTTTCCGTAAAAAAACCTATTGTTCATTATACCCATTATCCATCATGCAATCAAGTCAAATACATGAAATGACAGAAAAATCCATTTTGTCAGAAGAAATGTATCATCTGATCTGTCCGTGCAGGTCCTGTACGGACTGAATCTCACCCGTATGGTGGGTCTTTACATAGCGGATGCCTTCCGCGGTGGCCCTGGCGGCTGCCACGGTGGTGATGTAAGGTGTCCTTGATTTGATGGCAGCCTTTCTCAGATAGCTGTCGTCATGGACGCTTTCCTTACCTGCCGGGGAGTTGATGATCAGGTCCACATCCCCGTTGGTGATGATATCCAGGGTATTGGGACGCCCTTCGTAAAGCTTCTTGATCTTGTCGGCCGGAATTCCCGCTCCCGTGATCAGGCTGTGGGTCCCTCCCGTCGCCACGATCTTGAATCCCAGTTCATGGAAGGATTTTGCCACATCCAGGATCTGTTCCTTATCTTTACGGTTGACGGAGATCAGCACGGTGCCGGAAAGCGGAAGGGTGGATCCCACGCCCTCCTGGGCCTTGTAGAAGGCTTCACCGAAGGATGGGGACAGGCCCAGTACCTCGCCGGTGGACCGCATCTCGGGTCCCAGCAGAGGATCGACTTCCTGGAACATGTTGAAGGGGAAGGCGGCTTCCTTCACCCCGTAATAAGGAATGTTCTTCTCCTCCAGGGCCGGAACCGGGGAAGGTCTTCCCGTCAGTTCCCTGGTGATGATGTCCGTGGCGATGGGTACCATCCTCACGTTACAAACCTTGGAGACAAGCGGGACCGTTCTTGACGCCCGCGGGTTGGCCTCCAGAACATAGACTCTGCCGTTCTCTATGGCATACTGCATGTTCATCAGACCTTCCACATGCATCTCCTCGGCGATCTTCCTGGTGTACTCCTTGATGGTCTCCACATTTTCCGGGGAAATGTGCACGGAGGGGATGATGCAGGCAGAGTCACCGGAGTGAACCCCCGCCAGCTCGATATGTTCCATCACCGCAGGAACAAAGGCATGCTTGCCGTCACTGATGGCATCGGCCTCACATTCCATGGCATTGTTTAAGAAACGGTCGATCAGGATCGGACGGTCCGGTGTGACACCGACAGCCGCCTTCATGTAATCTTCCATGGCTTCGTCATCATAGACCACTTCCATCCCGCGTCCGCCCAGAACGTAGGAAGGACGTACCATGACCGGATAACCGATCTGGCCGGCGATGGATTTGGCTTCTTCAACGGTGGTGGCCATGCCGGCTTCAGGCATGGGGATCTCCAGCCTGTCCATCATGGCCCGGAAATGATCCCTGTCTTCCGCCAGGTCGATGACCGCCGGGGAAGTACCCAGGATCTTCACCCCGTTCCTCTCCAGCTCGGCTGCCAGGTTAAGAGGAGTCTGACCGCCGAACTGGGCGATCACACCGAGGGGTTTTTCTTTATTGTAAATACTGAGAACGTCCTCCAGGGTCAGAGGCTCGAAGTACAGTTTGTCGGATGTATCATAATCGGTGGAGACCGTCTCCGGGTTGCAGTTTACGATGATGGTCTCGAAGCCAAGTTTCTTCAGGGCCAGTGAAGCGTGGACGCAGCAGTAGTCAAATTCGATACCCTGACCGATACGGTTGGGCCCTCCGCCCAGGATCATGATCTTCTTTTTGTCGGAAACCGGATCCTTGTCCTCCGCATTGTAGGTGGAGTAATAGTAGGCGCTGTCTTTGGTGCCGCTTACGTGAACGCCCTGCCATGCTTCCGTCACACCGAGGGAGAGTCTCTTCTCCCGCACGGTCTGCTCGGGGATCTCAAGAAGCTGGCTGATATATTTGTCCGAAAATCCATCCTTCTTGGCCCGGATCAGAAGCTCGTCCGCCGGAAGGGAACCCTTGGACTTAAGCAGTTCTTCCTCCTCTTCCACCAGTTCCTTCATCTGCTCGATAAAGTAGGTCTTCACTCTGGTGGTCTCGTAGACTTCCTCCACGGCAGCCCCTTTGCGGAGGGCTTCATACATGAGGAAATGGCGCTCGCTGGATGGGGTGGCAAGCCTTCTCAACAGTTCTTCTTTGGAGAGGGTATCGAAATTCTTCACGTGCCCCAGGCCGTAACGTCCTGTCTCCAGGGACCTGATGGCTTTCTGGAAGGCCTCTTTATAGGTCTTTCCGATGCTCATCACTTCGCCTACAGCCCTCATCTGGGTGCCCAGCTTGTCCTCTACCCCTTTGAATTTCTCAAAGGCCCAGCGGGCAAACTTGATCACCACATAATCGCCGTCCGGTACATATTTATCCAGAGTACCGTACTTACCGCATTCGATATCCTTAAGAGTAAGGCCGCAGGCAAGCATGGCGGAAACCAGGGCGATGGGGAAGCCCGTAGCCTTGGAAGCCAGAGCGGAAGAACGTGATGTACGGGGGTTGATCTCGATGACGATAATACGATCTGATACAGGATCATGAGCAAACTGGACATTGGTCCCGCCGATCACCTGGACTTTGTCCACGATCTTGTATGCCTGCTCCTGCAGTTTAGCCTGAA
>JAEIGA010011104.1_pt1 | contig 13673 bp, 11 predicted proteins | sample 9270691 | NCBI WGS metagenome assembly JAEIGA01 (sample SAMN17057246, study PRJNA624740) | gut metagenome | biome: biome; isolation source: fecal sample | host: Bos grunniens | place: China: Xizang | collected 2019
AGCAAAATCTCTTCTGGGCTTTTGCTTATAATTGCATATGCATTCCCGTTGCGGCAGGATTGTTATATCCTTTCGGCGGTCCGCTTCTTAATCCCATGATTGGCGCTGCCGCAATGTCGCTCAGTTCGGTTACGGTTGTAAGCAATTCACTCAGGTTGCGTAAAATAAAGAAATAGGCTTGAAATAGTTTTTTTATTTTGATATAATAAAATAATAAATTTTTTTGAAAAGTTGGTTGACATTATGAAGGGTAAGCTCATAGTTATTGAAGGTCTTGACGGAAGCGGAAAATCAACACAGGAAGAGCTTCTCAAAAAGAAGCTTGCAGATATTAATATTAAAGTTAATTTTATTAAATTACCTAATTACGATGACCCTGCGTGCGATCTTGTTAAAATGTATTTATCCGGAAGATTCGGCAGTGATCCTTCTGATGTTAACGCATATGCTGCATCATCTTTCTTTGCAGTTGACAGATATGTCAGCTATAACTGCTATTGGAAAGATTCTTATCTTAACGGCGAAGTTTTTCTGGCAGACAGATACACAACATCAAATGCTTACCATCAGCTTACTAAAACAAACAGAAATGAATGGGATTCTTATCTTGAATGGCTTGAAGATTTTGAATATAAGAAAATGGGAATTCCTAAGCCTGATGCAGTTATATATCTGGATATGCCCATCGAGGTTTCGCAAAAGCTTATGACAAGCAGATATAACGGCGATGATTCTAAAAAAGATATTCATGAAAAGAATGTTGAATATTTGAAAAGTTGCCGTGAAGCGGCTGATTACGCTTGCAGTAAACTCGGCTGGACAAGGATTGTCTGCGGTGAAAACGGAGAACCGCTTCCTGTTGATGAAATATCGGAAAAGGTTTTTGCGGCAGTTATCAAATTGCTTGGAATTGAATTATGATCAGAGCAGCAACTAAAGATGATATAAATGGAATTATTGCTCTTTGGAATGAAGCGTTCGGCGATTCTGAAGATGATATTCGCTTTTTTCTTGATAACAGATTTGAACCGAAAAATACTTTGGTAAATTACATTGATAATGAAGTTGTGTCAATGCTTTTTCTGCTTGAAGGTGATATGGTGATTGATTGTGAGAGCTATCCGTCATATTATCTTTATGCGGCCTGCACTGCAAAGAAATGCAGAGGCAGGGGATTGATGGCTGAACTTTTAAATGAAGCAAAATCTTTGGCGGCAGAAAGAAATAAATGCTTTATTTGCCTTATGCCCGGTGAAAAATCTTTGTTTGATTTTTATGCAAGATTCGGGTATAAAACAGTATTTTCGAGAAAAATATTAAAGGTTGAGTTATCCGATCTGCCTGAAATCGAAAACCCATGCAACGAATTAAACTTCTCTGATTATTCAGAAAAAAGAAGAAATGGTTTTTCAAAGTTCAACCGATTTGAGTGGGATAATATGTCAATAGATTTTGCTTGTAAACATCATTTACTTTACGGCGGAAAAGAGTTGAATAGCTGTAATGGTTATTTGCTTTACAGTGAATGTGAATCTTCAATAAATGTAAAGGAATTTGCTTTCCCAGAAGAAAATTTTAATTCTGCTTTAGTAAATCTACTTGTTCGAACAAAATCGAAAAATGCTATAATAAATCTGCCGTCGGATTATCAAGTGAGTTTCGGCCAATATGAAATTGTTGATTCTGCAATGGCAGTTTCGCTTAAACCTGAGATTGATTGTATAATTTCAGGTTTAAAAAATGCTTATCTCGGATTAACGCTTGATTAAAGGAGATTTAATATGTTTTATATGTTTTTTGCCGATGGCTTTGAAGAGGTTGAAGCGATTGCAGCTCTTGATGTTATCAGAAGAGCAAAAATTGAAATTAAAAGCGTTGGAATCGGTAATAAAAATATTACAGGTTCTCATAATATAACTGTTTCATGTGATTTAACTGATAATGAAATATTTCCATCAGATGAATGCGACGGTATTATTCTTCCCGGTGGAATGCCCGGTACTGAAAACTTATATCTTTCCGAAAAAGTTAATGAATTTATTGATTATTGCAGTTCAAACGATAAGTTTTTGTGTGCGATATGTGCAGCACCGATTATTTTCGGAAGGAAAAAGCTGCTCCAAGGGAAAAAAGCGGTTTGCTTCCCGGGATTTGAAGATGAACTTACGGGAGCTGATATTTCCGATACTTTTGTTTGCAAAGACGGAAAGATTATTACAGCAAAAGGAATGGGCAGTGCGGTTAATTTCGGAATTGAAATAGTGGCTGCAATTAAAGGAAATGATTTTGCGCAGAATCTTAAATCCACACTTCAATGCTCATGAACAAAATTGAATTAAGAGGAATATATTCTCATAAAAGAAAATGTATATCTGCTGAGCAAAAATCAAATTATGATAGAAGATTGCTTGATAATATTATTTCTTCAGAAATTCTTAACAGATTTGAAAAAGTTTTATGTTATGTTTCGGTTAAAAATGAACCTGACACAAGAAAGCTTATTGAATTTCTGCTTTCCAGCGGTAAATCTGTTTATATTCCTTATTGCAAAGAGAAGAATATGCTTTTTTACCGGATAAACGGCATTGATGAATTGGTTGACGGTGCATTCGGAATACCGACCGTTGATATTTCGGATAAGATACCGCTTAAAAATTTTGATGATTGTGTGTGCATTGTGCCTGCAATTTCTTTTGATGCTGAAGGAAACCGTTTAGGATACGGAGGCGGATTTTATGATCGATTTCTTAACGGGAAAGATTTTTTGAAAGTTGGAATTACTTACGAAGTCTGCCTTGCACCGGAGCTTCCTCATGAGGATTTCGATGTAGCTGTCGATGCTGTAATTACAGAACAAAAAATAATTAAAAGAAAACTCTGAAACGGGAGGTTTCTACATATGAATAATGAAAACAACAAAAAAGAACTTTTTAAAGTGAATATTGAAGATGACGGTTTCCTTAACCCTGAAGAGCTTGATAAACTTATTCCTCCGCAGGTGGCACCGCAAAAGAAAAAGTTTGAGGTTCATATTGAAGATTATGATGTTCAGGAGCCTCAGTCTGAGGAACAGCCTCGTTACAAAGGAGAAATATATTTTTCAAACAGAAAGCCTGCCAAAAACCGTTCTGTTGAAGAAAAGAAAATACCAACCATTAATAAGTCTGCTTCAAAAAAATCAAAGGTGCAATTTAATTCTTTTGTTGCGGTTTTCTGCTCTGTTGTTTTAGTTTTTACCGTTGCATTATCAGGCGTTGCAATATCTTTCATTAACGATGTTCTGGCAATCAGCAGAAGCGATGAAGTTGTTACGGTTAATATCCCGAGCGACGCAACAACAAATGAAATAATAGAAATACTTGGCGATAACGGTCTTGTTAAGCAAGAAACATTCTGCAAGGTTTTCTATTCAGCTATGGATTGGTTCAAAAACCTCAATAAATCCAAGAAACCCGGACCGCCTACTTATTTGAGTGGCGTTTACTATGTTCAGAAAAATCTCGGACTTGAAGGGTATCTTACTGAGTTTAAAGAAGTCCGCAGATCAGCTGATACCGTATCTCTCGCTTTTCCTGAAGGCTGGACAATTTATCAGGTTTTTGAAAGACTTGATAAATACGGCGTTTGCAGTAAGGAAAAACTCATCGCTTCGCTTAAAGGAACTGCTTTCGAGAATGATTTCATTTCAGAAATTCCCGATAATTCAGGAAGAACATTTAAACTTGAAGGATATTTTTATCCCGATACCTATGAGTTTTATGAGGGCAGTGATCCTAACAGCGTAATCAGAAAGTTCCTCGGCAATACCGAAAACAGATGGACCGATGAATATGAGGAGCAGAGAAAGAAGCTTGGCTATTCCAGAGATGAAATTATAATAATTGCATCAATTATTCAAAGAGAAGCCGCAAATAAAGAGCAGATGGGTCTTGTTTCGTCAGTTCTTCATAACAGATTGAAGCGTTCAGTTTCGTGGCCGACTCTTGGCTGTGATTCAACGGCAAATTATATTAAGAATTATGTTGCTGCCAATGTGAGCGAAGCTGAGGCTATCGGTTATGAGCAGAAATATAATACCTATTATGTTCAGGGCCTTCCTCCCGGACCGATTTGCAATCCGGGTGATGATGCGATTCATGCAGCACTTTTCCCTGATGATACTGATTATTATTTCTTCAGACATGATAAATTTGGTCAGATTTATATGGCTAAAACTCAGTCTGAACATGATTCAAACGGTATACTTGTTCTCAAAGCTAACAGCAGATAATAAATTTGGAGATTGATATGAGTTTAATTTATAAGCCGGAGCTTCTTGCTCCGGCAGGAGATAAAGAACGCCTTACAGCGGCAATAGAATACGGTGCAGATGCCGTTTATCTGGGGTCCGATTGTTTCGGAATGAGAACGGCTGCCGCAAGCTTTGGCGGAGAGAACCTCAGAGAAGCTTGCAGTTTTGCACATTCAAGAGGTGTAAAGGTTTATTTAACATGCAATACAGTTCCGAGAAATAATGAACTTGCATTATTACCTGCCTTTTTTGAATTTGCGGCAGATTGCGGCGTAGATGCATTTATTATTACTGACATCGGCGTTATGCACTTGGCTCAAAAATATGCACCTGATGTTGAAATCCATATTTCAACTCAGGCAGGTATAACAAATTATGCGGCTGCAAATGCATTTTACAATATGGGGGCAAAACGAATAGTTACAGCCCGAGAGCTTTCGCTGGAGGAAATTGCGGGCATCAGAGCTAAAACACCTTCTGATCTTGAAATTGAATGCTTTGTTCACGGAGCGATGTGTGTATCTTTTTCGGGAAGATGTTTGTTATCAAACTATATGACTGGAAGAGATTCCAACCGCGGTGACTGTGCGCAACCTTGCAGATGGCATTATTCATTAGTTGAAGAAAAACGCCCCGGAGAATATTTCCCGATTCAGCAAGATGATAAAGGCACTTACATAATGAACTCAAAGGATATGTGTCTTATCGAACATATCCCCGAGCTTGTTAAAGCAGGAATAAACAGCTTTAAAATTGAAGGAAGAGCAAAATCAGCTTACTATACAGCAGTTTCTGTTAATGCTTACAGATGTGCTGTTGATTCATATGAAAAGTCAGGTTTTGCTGAAAATTTTGTTCCTGAACAATGGATAATTGACGAGGTCAGAAAAGCAAGCAACCGTCAATATTGCACAGGATTTTATTTCTCTGACCCTATGGATGATGCGCATATTTTTTATAATGGCGGATATGTCAGAGAATGGGATGTTGCCGCAATAGCTGAAAAATGGGAGAACGGTGTTCTTTATGCATCACAGAGAAACCGCTTTTTTGAAGGCGATGAGCTTGAGGTTATGATTAAAGGTCAAAAACCGATAAAAATTTCCGTTGCAAATCTGAAAAATGAAAACGGTGAAAAAATTGATAATGCTCCTCATCCCATGATGAAATTCACTGTTGATTGCCCCGTTGAAATCCCTGCAGGTTCTTATTTAAGAATGGAAAGAAAGAACGGTGTAATTCTTTAAATTCAATTAATTCTCGAAACCAAGCTCCCGAAGCTTGGTTTTTTTATTATCAATAACTAGTGCTTTTTCTTGACATTGTTTCAAGATGTGGTATAATTGTATCGGTAAAATTTGCGAAATTTGGGAGGATTGACCTGATGGCTAAAAAACCCGAATATAATAATGAGAGTATTACGGCGCTTAAAGGTGAAGACAGAGTCAGAAAAAGACCTGCGGTTATTTTCGGTTCTAATGCTATAGACGGCTGTGAGCATGCTATTTTTGAAATCATATCCAACTCTATTGATGAGGCAAGAGAGGGCTACGGCAATAAAATCGTTGTTACCAGATTTGCTGATAATTCAATTGAAGTGCAGGATTTCGGCAGAGGCATTCCTGTTGATTATAATAACAAAGAGAGCAGATATAATTGGGAGCTTGTTTTCTGTGAAATGTATGCAGGCGGTAAATATAACACCAACAGCAACGGCAGCTACGAGTATTCGCTTGGTCTTAACGGCCTTGGTCTTTGCGCAACGCAGTATGCCTCCGAATATATGGAAGCTGAAATTCATAACGGCGGTTACAGATATGTTCTGAATTTTGAAAAGGGCAAGCCCGTCGGTAAAATGCTTAAAGAAGAATATAATAAGCGTGATACCGGTTCAAGAATCAAATGGCGTCCTGATCTTGAGGTTTTTACCGATATAGATGTCCCGCTTGAATATTATCAGGATATGCTTAAAAAGCAGGCTGTTGTTAATGCAGGCGTTAAATTTATTCTTAAAAATCAGGTTGGAAAATCATTTGAAACCTATGAGTATCTGTACGAAAACGGAATTGAAGATTATGTTAAAGAGATAATCGGAGAGGATTCTCTTACGAGCGTTCAGACCTGGCACGGTGACCGTGTGGGTAGAGACCGAGAGGATCTCGATGATTATAAACTTAAAATTAATGTTTCGGTTGCATTTTCAAATAAGGTTCAGCTGAAAGAGTTTTATCATAACTCAAGCTTCCTTGAAAACGGAGGCTCACCTGATAAAGCAACCAGATTAGGCTTTGTTGCTCAGATAGATTCTTATCTTAAACAAAGCGGCAAGTATCAGAAGAGTGACAGCAAAATAACATTCCAGGATATTGAAGATTGCCTTGTGCTTGTTATTTCATCTTTTTCAACCCAGACTTCCTATGCTAACCAGACGAAAAAAGCAATTACAAATAAGTTCATTCAGGATGCAATGACAGAGTTCATAAAGCATCAGCTTGAAATATATTTTATTGAAAATCCGATTGAGGCTGAAAAAATCGGCAATCAGGTTCTTATCAATATGAGAAGCCGAATTAAAGCTGAAAAGACCCGTCAGGGAATAAAAGAATCTCTTATTCAGAATGTTGGTAATTTAACAAACAGAATCCAGAAATTTGTTGATTGCCGAAGCAAAGATCCTGAAATCCGAGAGCTTTTTATTGTTGAGGGTGATTCAGCTCTCGGTGCATGTAAACAGTCAAGAAACTCGGAGTTTCAGGCCATAATTCCCGTTAGAGGAAAAATTCTTAACTGTCTTAAATCAGAATATGACCGTATTTTTAAAAGTGATATTATAACCGATTTAATTAAGGTTATAGGTTGCGGCGTTGAAGTTGAAGGCAAGAAAAAAGCGGGTAAGGATATGGTTTCGTTTAATCTGGATTTACTTCGCTGGAGCAAGATTATTATTTGTACCGATGCCGATGTTGACGGCTTCCATATCCGTACGCTTATTCTTACAATGATTTACAGACTTATGCCGACCCTTATTCATGAGGGCAAAGTGTTTATCGCTGAATCTCCTTTGTATGAAATTACTTGCGGAGATGAAACGTGGTTTGCATATACTGAAAAGGAAAAAGCAGATGTAATTTCGCAGATAGGCAGCAAAAAATATACAATTCAGCGTTCAAAAGGTCTTGGTGAAAATGATCCGGATATGATGTCGCTTACAACAATGAATCCTTCAACACGCAGACTTATAAAAATTGAACCTTCTTTTGCACAGGAAACAGCTGAAAAATTTGATTTGTTGCTTGGTGATAACCTTGCAGGCAGAAAAGACTATATTTCAGAAAACGGTCATCTTTACATTGATCTGACTGATGTTTCTTAATATTAAGTAAAACGGAGTAAAATGTTATGGCTAAAAAATCAAAAAAAGATATATCGGCTTCTCTCCGCCAGCTTGATGAAAAAACGCATATATTCGGAGCAGGTGAAATAGTTAATCAGGAAATAACAGATGCTCTTGAAGTTAATTTCATGCCTTATGCCATGAGTGTTATTATGAGCCGTGCAATTCCTGAAATAGATGGCTTCAAGCCTTCTCACCGTAAGATTCTTTATATGATGTATAAAATGGGTCTTCTTACCGGTCAAAGAGCTAAATCTGCCAAAATTGTCGGTCAGGTTATGCAGCTCAATCCCCATGGTGATGCGGCAATTTATGATACTATGGTCCGTCTTTCAAAGGGCTATGAGGCTTTACTTCATCCGTATGTTGATTCAAAAGGTAACTTCGGTAAGGCTTTTTCAAGAGATATGATGTGGGCGGCATCAAGATACACGGAAGCAAAACTTGAAAAGATTTGCTCGGAATTCTTTACGGACATTGATAAAGATACCGTTGATATGGTTGACAATTTCGATAACACCATGAAAGAGCCGAGTCTTCTTCCTGTTAATTTTCCCAGCATTCTTGTTAATGCAAATACAGGTATTGCTGCAGGTATGGCAAGTTCAATATGTTCATTCAATCTTGAAGAGGTATGCAAAACAGCAATCGAGCTTTTAAAAAATCCCAAGCATGATGTTGCAGATACACTTCTTGCACCCGATTTTGCAGGCGGCGGATTGCTCGTATATGACAGAAACACTTTTGAAGAAATATATCGTACGGGCAGGGGAGGCTTTAAAGTCAGAGCGAGATACAGCTATGATAAATCAAACAGCTGTATTGATATAACTGAGATTCCACCCACAACAACATCGGAAGCAATTATCGATAAGATTGTTGAAAAAATCAAAGCAGGTTCCATCAGAGAAATCAATGATGTTCGCGATGAAACCGATTTAAATGGTTTAAAAATAACCATCGACATAAAAAAAGGCACAGATCCTGATAAATTGATGAAAAAGCTCTATGCCTCAACACCTCTTCAGGATACTTTCTCATGTAACTTTAATGTTCTTGTAAAAGGTAATCCGAGAGTTTTTGGTGTTAAAGAGCTTCTTAATGAATGGATTGATTTCAGAAGTGATTGTGTCAGACGCAGAACAGCTTTTGATTTAAAACGTGCAAAAGACAGACTTCATCTTCTTCGCGGTCTGGAAAAAATTCTTCTTGATATTGACAAAGCAATAAAAATTATCAGAAACACCGAAGAAGAAAGTGATGTTGTTCCCAATTTGATGATAGGCTTTAAAATTGATAAGATTCAGGCTGAATATGTTGCTGAAATCAAACTTCGTCATCTCAATAAAGAATATATTCTCAAGCGTTTGCAGGATATTGAAAAGCTCGAAAAGGCAATCTCTGACCTTGAAGATATTCTCGCAAATCCCAAACGTATAAAGCAGATTATCATTTTTGAACTTAAAGAAGTAATTAAGAAATATGCCAAGGGCAGAAAAACGGAAATAATCTATGATTCTGATATTGCAGAGGAAAAAGAAGAGGAGGATATTCCCGATTATCCTGTTCATGTTTTCTTCAGCCGAGAGGGATATTTCAAAAAGATTACTCCGCAGTCGCTCAGAATGAGCAACAGCAATAAGCTTAAAGACGGTGACGAAATTGTCCAGACCGCTGAAACAACCAATTCGGTTGAAATTTTGTTCTTCACCAACAAATGTCAGGTATATAAAACAAGGGCAGCAAATTTTGAGGATTCCAAGGCAAGCGCGCTTGGCGATTATGTAGCAGCAAAGCTTGAAATGGAAGAAGGCGAGTTACCTGTTTATATGGCTCTCACGAGCGATTACAGCGGATACATGCTTTTCTTTTTTGAAAACGGTAAAGTTGCAAAAGTAGATATGAACGCTTATCAGACTGTTACAAAACGTAAAAAACTTATTAAAGCATTTTCAGATAAATCGCCCGCAGCTGTAATTCTCTATGTAAAAGAAGATAAAGAGCTTGTTGTTTCATCAAGCGCAGGCAGACATCTTCTTATCAACACTGCGGTAATTCTACCGAAAACAACCAAGGACACAATCGGTGTTGGTGTTATGACTCTGAAAAAGGGTCAAAGGGTGCTGTCTGTAAGTGAGTATAAAGACGGAACTTTTGCAAAGCCTCACCGATATAAAGCTAAAAATCTTCCAGCGGCAGGAGCACTTCTGAGCGCTGAAGATGAGGGCGAACAGATTACCTTTGAATAAATCATCAGCCGACAGAGGTTGGGCATCCCCACCGCTGTCGGCTTTAAAGCAGAGCAAAAAAGTCAAACGCAATCATCAGTTTTACTCTGCAAATATAGAGTTACACTTATTATTTTGAAAATTCATTGTATTTTTTTCCAAAATAAATTAAATTTACTCTTGCAATTATCATTAATGTATGTTAGAATTCATTAGTACAAAATTATCTGGAGGTCATTAACCTATGCAGTGGTATGAAATCATTTTAGGAATTGTTCTTATAATCACTTCTATTGCACTTATTGCTATCGTTCTTCTTCAGGAGGGTCGTTCAGCAGGTCTTTCAGGTGCAATTGCAGGCGGAGCTGAAACATTTTTGGGTAAGAATAAGAGCAAAACAATCGAAAGCAAGCTTGCTTCAATAACCAAGATTCTTGCTATAGTTTTTTTTGTTCTTTCTCTTATTGCAACACTCATTGTACTTTTTGTTCGCTGATTATCAGATATTTATGAGCCGTTCGTTTGAACGGCTCTTTTTCTTTTATTCAAGTTTTTTTCTCAGATTTTCAAGAACTCTTTTTTCAATTCTGCTGACATATGATCTTGAAATATCAAGCTTATCTGCAACTTGCTTTTGAGTGAAAGCGTGTGTTCCGTACAGACCGTATCTCATTACTATTATTTGTTTTTCTCTTTCATCTTTAATTTCCTCAATATAATTATATAGTTTTTTGATTTTTGAAGATTTATCAATATCATCAATTATCGTGTCATCGATACTTATTATATCAATTAATGTCAAAGGATTGCCTTCGCTGTCTGTATCAATTGGTTCGTTGATCGATATTTCATTTGAATTTTTTCTTTTGCTTCTGTAATACATCAAAACTTCATTTTCGATGCATTTTGAAGCATATGTTGCAAATTTTATACCTTTATCGTTATCAAATGAGTTAACAGCTTTGATTAATCCTATTGTTCCGATTGAAATAAGATCATCTTGTTCGTCGCTTGAAGAGTAATATTTTTTTATTATATGAGCAACAAGTCTTAAATTATGTTCAATCAGTATATTTTTTGCATTGTTATCTCCTTGCTTGAATTTTTCAAAATATCTTCTTTCATCTTTTGAACTCAATGCAGGCGGAAATGAATTTGCGTTTCCGATATGCAGAGCAAAAAATAAAAATCCTCTTGAAATAATGTCAAGAACAATATTAAGCAATTCTCTCACCTCACATCAACAAATATATGAGGAGAATTAAACAAAATGATAAAAAATTAACATATATTTCATTTTATATAAACATTGAACTTGCATAATTAAATAAAAAGTTATATAATGATTATAATTATTTTAAAGGAGTGTGCGATATGAGTTCAATTAAGCTTGGCGCTCAGCTTTATACTCTTCGTGATTACATAAAAACTTATGAGGATTGCGAGGCAACATTTAAATATCTTAATGATTTGGGAATCAATGTTATTCAGATTTCAGGCATAGGTCCTATTCCTGCCGATAAGGTTGCTTACCTTGTTGAAAAATATAATATGGATGTTTGCGTAACCCACACTTCATTCGACAGAATGCGCACCGATCTTGATTCGGTTATGAAAGAGCATAAAATGCTTGGATGTGATACTCTCGGAATCGGCGGAATGCCTGAAGAGTTCAGAAAAGATTCTGAAAGCTTAAATGAATTTATTAAAATTACAAGCGAAATCGGTAAGAAAATGCATGATAACGGTTTGCAGTTTGCCTATCATAATCATGCTTTTGAGTTCTCGAAGCTTGATAACGGAAGAAGAATTTTTGATGTTTTGATAGAGGACACAAAGCCTGAAGAGTTCAGCTTTATCGGTGACACATATTGGTTCCAGTATGGCGGAGTTAATCCTTGTGATTATATTAAAAAGATTGAAAACAGAATGAAGGTTTGCCATTTCAAGGATTATAAAATGGTTAATGATAAACCTGCTTTTGCTGAAATCGGAACAGGTAATCTGAATCTTGATGATATTTATAATACCTGCAAAGCAACAGGAGTTAAATATATAGTTATTGAGCAGGATATTTGTGAAATTGATCCCCGAGAGTCTATGGCAATCAGTTATAAAAATCTTGTTGATATTACAAAAAGGAATGAAAAATAAATGATGAAGCAGCCTCTTACTTTAACTGTATTAACCGATATTCATCATTACTCCAAGAAAATCGGAGTAAGCGGAAAAGCATATGAAACCGCAAATGCAAAAAGCCAGATTCTTCTTGCAAAAGGCGGAGAAGTTCTTGCGGAAGCGTTTGAACAGATTGCGAATGATAACAGAAGTGATATTGTTCTTATTTCAGGTGATATAACAAGCAACGGTGATTATGAATCGCATAAAGAAATAATTTCCATGCTCCGCGATTTGAAAGCAAGAGGCAAGAAGGTTTATGTTATAACGGCAACTCACGATTTCAAAAAGAACGGAGAAGCCAATGCATATGACGGTGATAACAGAATATCAATGCCTGCTGCTGTACGCGAAGAACTTTTTGAATTGTACCGTGAATTCGGACCTGATGAAGCAATTTCCGTTCACAGAGAAAGTATGTCTTTTATTGTTCAGCTTTGCGAAGGATACAGACTTTTTGCGTTGAATGATGATACTAATTGTAACGGTAAAAGCGGATTTTCGGATGAATGCTTTGAATGGATAAAAGATAATGCCGAAAAAGCCCGTCAGGATAATCAGTTTATAATTTCAATGACACATCATCCGCTTATCGCGCCCTCTCCGATTTATGAAATAATCGGAAAAGGGGATATGCTGGGAGATTATAAAGAGAGAATTGAACAGCTTGCTGATTTGGGTATCCAGTTTATTTTTACCGGACATACTCACATCCCCAATGTTTCACTTTATCAGAGTGAAAGGGGTAACACAATCTACGATATATGCACGGGTTCAACAATCGGTTATCCCGGTTCAATAAGAATTGCAACTGTTGATCCTTTGAATAGTAAGGTTAATCTTTCAACTGATTATGTTAGAACACCTGAAAGCTTCAAAGCTGAAGGGAAAGAGCTTAAATCATGCTTGCAGGAACAGTTGATCGGTGTTGTTAAAAACATGATTAAAACCGCGGGAGAAGATATTGATAAACTTGCGGATATGGCTGTATCAATAAGCATCAAGCCAAAGGTGATTTATAAATTCGGTTGGATTATAAAACCAATTTTTAAACTTCTTAACAATCTTAAAGTTGGTACAGTTGCAAAATGGACAAGAAAAGAAACTGGACTCAAGTCCGATGATTGGAAAGATATAAAAAACAAAAGTGTTGCAGATATTATTATTGAGCTTGTTCAGAATCTATTTGCAGGAGAAAGCAAATATCCCCCCGAAACGCCTACTTATAAAATTGTAATGGGATTTCTTTATATAATTGACAGTATTGTTGAAACTTTACATATTGATTTAAAGAAGCTGATTAAGGTTGTTTCGAAACCGTCGGAACTTATTGAATCTCTCTTATATAATCCTTATTTTGATGCTTATAACTGTGAGTTGTCAATAAACAAGTTTTATCCGGAAGGGGACAGAGGAGAAAAAATTGCATCCCCACAAAAAAACAATACTGTAAGAAGGAGCAGAAAAGGACCGGCAGTTATTGGTGCTTTTGCTTTGATTCTGATATTGTTCTTACCGCTGATTCTTCTTTTGCTCTTGTTTGGGTTTATAATTAATCAGATTAAATATGCTGACAAACTTA
>JAEIGA010011105.1_pt1 | contig 13673 bp, 7 predicted proteins | sample 9270691 | NCBI WGS metagenome assembly JAEIGA01 (sample SAMN17057246, study PRJNA624740) | gut metagenome | biome: biome; isolation source: fecal sample | host: Bos grunniens | place: China: Xizang | collected 2019
GTCTAAAAATAATAAACGAGCGCAGCGAGTCCGACCGTAGACTGTAGATTGTTGACTATATATAAAAATTATGAAACAAAAGTTAGATATATCAGAGAGTCAGAATGTAGAGTTTAAGGAGTCTTGGCATGATGAGTATCTCAAGTGGATATGCGGTTTTGCTAATGCTGAGGGCGGACGACTCTATATTGGAGTGAATGATAAGTGTGAGGTGGTCGGTGTGAGTGATACTAAGCGATTGATGGAAGATATACCTAATAAGATTGTTAATAGTCTCGGTATAGTTTGTGATGTAAATTTGTTTTAACCAAGATGGGTTTGATTATATAGAAATAGTCGTTGAATCGAGTACGATGCCAGTAAGTTACCATGGCCAGTATCATTATCGTTCGGGTAGTACGAAGCAAGAACTGAAAGGTATTGCATTGCAACAATTTATAATGAATAAGATGGGGCGTTCGTGGGATGATATAGCATTGGAAAATGCAACAATTGAAGATATAGATAGAAGTTCAGTAGAATATTTCTTACGTTGTGCAATAGGAGTTGGTCGTGTTTCTGTCGAGGAAAGGGATGCAGATACAGAAGATGTATTGAGAAATTTGGGTTTAATGACTTCTGATGGAAAATTAAAAACAGCAGCGATTTTGCTTTTTGGTAAGCATGTAAGACGATTTTTTCCATCTGCAGAATTTAAGATAGGACGTTTTCATTCTAGTGATAGTGATTTGATAATACAAGATGTTATAGAGTGCAATATAATTCAAATGGCAAATCAAGTTATTGATGTATTACGTTCTAAATATCTTATATCTCCAATTTCTTATAGGGGGTTGCAGCGAGTTGAAGATTTAGAGATACCAGAAATGGCATTACGCGAAATGATTTATAATGCTATAGCTCATAAAGATTATGTTGGTCCAGCAATACAGATGCGTGTATATGATGATTATTTAGAGATTTGGAATTATGGTTTATTACCTAAGGAGCTAACACCAGAATCATTGATGCGTACACACGCTTCGTTTCCGCGTAATAAGAATATTGCATACGTATTCTTTAAAGCAGGTTTTATTGAATCTTGGGGACGTGGTTATCGAAAAATACAGGAAGAGTTTGAGCTGGTGAATATGCCGATGTTTAATATAGTTGAAATAGATGGAGGAGTTAAGGTTGTTTGTGTTCGACGTACGATAGATGAAATTATAGCATCGCATAGTGGGGGAAGTATTGATCACCGCCAAAATATTGGCGGTAATGTGGCGGTAATTCAATTGACGGATAGACAGACTAATATAGTCTCTTTGTTGTTGAAAAAAGAAGATATTACCGCCAGACAGGTGGCGGTAATAATGGATATCCCTTTGCGTACAATAGAGAGGGAGTTGTCTGTATTAAAGAAAAAAGGAGTAATACAGCATATAGGTTCTCCGCGTGCTGGGAGGTGGATTGTTTTGGGTAACTACTAACTTCTAGCTCCATTAAGGGTAGGTTTCATTATCTTGCGAGTAAGGAGTAGAGAATAACTGACGGATGTAAAAATTTAACGTCGTAGGCGTGATAGAATACAGGCAGGGGCTTTAAGCCCCTGATGGAAGCGAGTTCCACCTAACTCTCCCCCTAAGTTAGGGGGAGTCCCCACCGGGGGTGGGGGTATGACACTACTCACTAGTAACTACTAACTACTAACTACTAACTACTAACTTCATTAAAGGTAGGTTTCACTATCTTGGAGGTTAGGGAAGGAGATAAGTGAGGATTGCGGATTGCAAATCTGCAAGGACGTGAAAGACTAAAGTATATATTAGGATGAGTAAAAATAAGAAAGAAGAGGGAATTTTTCGAGATCCGCAGGAGGTGGTAGATGTGTTTAATTATAACATTTCGATGTTGGAGCATCTATGTGACGAATTTGATAGTGGGCGTACAGAGGCAGCGTTGTGGATTGCGGTTGTTTTACGTACATTGTTGCGTACGAATTTTGATAAAAAGAGGAAAGAATATACTTCAATTGCTATTATAGATCAGTTAAAAGCGATAGATTCGAAATATAATTTTGATTTTTTGAGTACATGTTTCCCTTGTTGCGATGGTCAGACATTTGCACAAGGATGGCAGATAGGCGATGGAGTTTGTGGATTGAATATAGCAACATCCAGTGTGTATGCAGGTCTGATTATGAAGACGATTAAACGAGTCGAACGAGGAGAAGGTTATGTGGCGGATACAAAGATTAAAGGGGATTTGTTTGGGCAGGAGAATCATTGGTTATCGTTGAAAAGTTGGTTGGAGGAAAAAGTTTTTTGGAATAAATCGGATGGAAACAAGTTAACACGTTGGGGTGTTATATCAATGTTGGCAAATAAAGATGGCGGGGCGCATTTCGACCCACAAGTGCCTATCAAGTATGACTCCTTTCGTCATCCTAATTTATTCACAGTACGCTTTGGTTCTGTAAAAGTGCCGTTTTCTCGTAATCCAGTTTACGTTTCTGTTCGTCAAATAGCATTGGAAGTGTTAAAGAGTTGGGATAAGGAGAAAAAATAAAGTAGAGAATATGATACAAATGAAGTCTTAAAATTAGCACATTGTTAACTTTATGGCAAAGCGTTAAAAGTATTGGTAAGTTGTGCATCCCTGTGATTAAACAAAATTTAATAATAATTTTATTAATTATGGTGAGTATGTATAACATTAATTCAGAAATAGAATCTTTAAATGAAAACATAATTAGAATTATGGGAATAATAGAAGATAATATCAATGATATTAAACCAATATTAAAGGAGAACTGGCATGGCGTGCGTATGGGGAAATGGCACATATCAATTATCTATTTTTAGCGAAAAACCATTAAGTTCAAGTGATATTCACGCTCCCTTCATGGGGTGCCAGTACTCACCAAAATATAAATTTACAATGATATAAAACTTTCGGTAATGGACACGATATTTATGGTGTAAAGTTTGCAAACAAAATGATGACATACTTTAATATAATAATCAGATAAAATTAATAAATTTAAAATACAAAATATGATACAAGAATTTGAAACATCTGAATTTGTTTCTACTATAGTGATTGAACGTGCTAAAAAAGTACAGAAAGGGAAAAAAGGTCAATTGAGTTTTAAACGATTGTTTGATATTTCTAATCGTGTTATGAAAAATAATCCTCAAATTAGGATATCTATTTCATCTAGGTCAATCGAATCGTTTTGCTCTTCTATGAAAATAGAATGCAATCAAAGAAAAATTGAGGTTGGCCAAATTGATCATAAGTTTGAAGATAAATTGTGTCAATATAAGCCAATTGATAAAAAAGTTGAGCAAGCATTTATTAACGCAAATTTTTAGAGTATGAAGAGAATTGTAGATCCAGTACATGGAAATATTTATATAGAGGAAAAATATTTTTGTTTTATTGATACAAAATATTTTCAGCGACTTCGCAGGATTGAACAAAGTTCGGTTAGGTCTATTTTTCCTTGTGCTCGTCATGATCGCTTTTCTCATTCTATAGGGGTTTTTCATATGGGAAATCTTATCGTCAAGCAATTATTGAGAGACGCAGAAGAAAATAAGTTTTATGGAATATCTCATACATTGGATGAATCTAGGGAGAAATATAAAGTTATTGTCAATTCCTATTTAATAGCATGTTTGCTTCATGATATAGCACATGCACCATTTTCTCATACATTTGAAAAGTATTATGGAATTAAATCAGAATTATGTAAAAAGCTCAATCTTTTATTAAACGAAAAAATTAATTTTGATGAAGATGATTATGACCGTGTTAAAGAACATGAAATAGTGAGTGCTATTTTGGTTGCAGATAAATTTAGAACGCTTATTGAGAAGAAGGATTTTTTAGGGGATTATGAATTGGTAGCAAGAATGATAATAGGCCAAACATATAATGATGATAATGATATTGAGAGACAAATACGTAATTGTTTTATTTCGTTATTGAATGGATGTATTGTAGATGCAGATAGGTTGGATTATGCTTGTAGAGATGTTTGGGCTTCTGGATATAAGACCGCGTCTATTGATGTTGAAAGATTGGTATCTAATATTTACATAAGGAAAGAATTAAGTAGTAATAATATGGTTATAGCTTTTGATGTAAATGTTGTTAATGAAGTATTAAGTTTAAATGAAATACGTAATTTTCAATCTAATCGTATTTTTTGTCATCATACAGTACTATATGAGCAATATTTATTTGAAAAAGCTGCTGGAAAAATGATAGAATCTATTGAGGATAGAGATAAAGGATTAAATAGAATAATTAATTATGATACTTTAAACTCTGAGAAAAGTCTCAAGTTTAATATAAGAAAGGATGTATCAAATAGTTATAAATTTCACATGATTGCTGATGAAGACTTATTGTTCTTAATGAAGCAAACAGAGAATAATAAATATTATGAAAATTGGTCGCAAAGAAATTTTACTATGTATCCTTTATGGAAAACTGAAGATGAGTTTTTTTATAAATTTTGTAAAGATAATAGAAAATTAGGACATAAAAATTCAAAATTGATTATTGCCGTTAAAGATATTCTTAAAGAAAACGGATTTGAAAATGATGATGTTAAATTGGTATTACCAATTAAGAAGAAAAAAAAAGAAGAACATCCAATGTTTTATGTAATTTTACGAGATAAAAAAGTAATAACTTATCCGGAATATATATGTAATAATAATGCAAATAATGAGGGGGATGATAATTATTTTTATTATGTTTTTGTGGATAAAGTTATTTGGAAAGGGAAAAGTGATGAAGAAAAGAATGCTATTATAGATAAAGTGGGAAATAAAATATTAGAGATGAGAGAATGATTTTTTGTCTATTTTATATATGATTTAGTTAAGAATATTAATCAAAAATCAATATAACAAACTAAAAACATCATCAATCCTACTTGTGTATGTAGATTCTAAAGAATAGAAGTAATATATCTGTGGAAGAACATTGTAATAAGTGAGGGTAGAGTCAAGCTTGCTTAGAACCAACGGTCTTTGAGCCTTTGGCGAAAAAATTCCGTGCCTTCCGTGAGAGAAAAAAGAAAACAACTAGCAACTCCACACTAGTAACTAGTAACTAATAGAAAGGGCATCGTTCATTGGTTTGGGCGTTGTTCGCAAACATAAAAATGTATAATCCGGCTGTGGGCAGTCAGTGCAATGGCGTGATATCCCTTGCATGTTGATAGTAAGCAGTTATAAAATATAATCTAAATTAATTAATTAAATTCGCTAATTTAAAAAATAAAAAGATATGAAAAAGTTATTCTCAATTTTAGTTTGTGTTTTTTTAAGTTTAGGTAGTCTTTGGGCAGAAGGTTCAGCAACTATTAATGTATATGCAGTTTGCGATGACGATGGAGATGGTAAATATACTCAAGGTGGAGGTACTGTACAAGCTAGTGCAAAAAACTGTAATACAGGTTCTGTTTGGAATGGCTATGTTGTTTCTGATAATGAGGGAAACTCTTCTGTTATTACAGGTTGTGGTGCTGATGGATATAGTATATTTGGTAGTATTATTGGGAGGGAATCCTACTATCTCCAAGCAACTCGTAAATCTACGTCTCAAAATTATTATTTTGTGGGTTGGTTCTCTGGGACAGCTCAAGGTCCAAATCTTAGTTCATCGTTAGGTACTGGTGATACTTACAAAAAAGATTATGCATACAATGGAACTGGAGACCTCTATGTATATGCTGTATTTAAGAAGATAATAAATCCTAGGCAATCGTCAATCTCATGGACGAAGACTACAGAAACAGCAACATTGGAAACCGAGGTTGCTTTGTATAAAGCAACTAATTTTCAAGTTGCTAGTATTACTTGTAATGGGAATACAAACAATTCTTCTTTTACTTGTACTCCAAGCAGTACAACTACATCGGATGGTAATATAACACTTACTCTCACCGCAGGTGTGGATGTAAAAGATGGAGACAAGTTTGTAATCACTCTTACATCTGACAATAATGGTTTTGCAACGATTACAGTTGAGATTTTAACAAAAATTCAAGCTCAATTTGCTCCTCCAGCAAAAGGTAAGGGTTCGTATAAAGCTGTGCGAACTAGTTCTGATGGTGGTACTACTTGTGAATTGGATCAAAATAGTGTTGCACATACAGCTACTTTAGACGAAGTTTCAGATTTTTATCATACTTTGACTGCTGTACCAGCAGAGGGTTATCGTTTTTATCGTTGGGTGATAGAAGACGCAGCAGGTAAAACGTATTTTATGACGAATCCTTATAACTACACGGTCAAGAATGGCGATCGTATCTCTGTGGAGTTCCTTCCTAATGGTGTTGCACAATTTATAGTAAAAGGAGAGGATGGTGTATACTACTATGAGTTGGATGCTGCTATTGCTGCAGCTCAAAATTCAACCAGCAAAACTGTGGTAGTTTCGGAGAATGGTTTGTTGAGTTTAGAAAACAAAACTGCTAATTCAGATGGCAAATATGAGTTCACTATTCCTGCTGGTATTACACTCCTTGTGCCAGGTGATGCTGCATATACGGTGCAGAATAAAGGTGTGGGAGAGAATGATATTGCCGGAAAAACATCAACTTCAAGTGTATACCGTAAATTAATATTGCAGAATAACACTTCTATTGTTGCTTATGGTAATATTTGTGTTTATTCAAAATTATCGGATAGACAAGGTGATACAGGTCGTCCGTATCAGTATGGACAGATAGAAATGGGAGGAAACTGCCAAATAACGATGAAATCTGGTAGTGTGCTTACTGCGTTTGGATATATATCAGGTAATATAGAAAATAGTTGTGTTGTGGCAGAGTCTGGTGCTACAGTATATGAGGTGTTTCAATTTATTGATTATCGCGGAGGGCAGGCGACCATGGGGGCTTATAAAAATAGTTATAAAATATTTCCTCTTTCGCAGTATTATGTGCAAAATATTGAAACGAAACTTATAATATATCCAGGCGCAACAGAAAAAGTGTCAAGTGCTATAGATGCTCCTATAATTGGAACTGTTTGTGTGAATATGAATTTGATAACAAAATCTACAACTGATGAGGATCAAGGTTTTTTGTGCTTAGGAGACAATACAAAATTGACAAAATGGTATGATGCTAAAAATGATAGGCAGAAATTTGTTGTAGAAGGAGATAAAGGCGCTACTGGAGCAAAAGCAAAAATCAGTTATATGAATATTAGTGTTACCGCTTTAGACTTAGATTCTCGAAATTATATTCTTCCTATATCTAATAATATAGACATTAGTATTAATAATGTAACACTTAATAGCCCATTTAGCGTATGTTTTTTAGCTGGTTCTACTGTTACTATAGATAAAGATGCAGAATTAGTAGTGGATGAAGATGTTAATATCTTTTTATATGATAAGGAACCTGTTTACGATGGAACAAATACATATGAAGGGTTTGTATATTCTGGAAACGTTTTGATAAGACCTATTAAATATACAATAGCCTCAAAAGAGTTTACGCGTACTGCCGAGAATACTTTGGATGCTTCATTTATTGTGAACGGAAAGTTAACTGTTAATGGTGCATTATATACAACAACCTATGGTTCAAATATCACGGATGCTACTATTCAACAACAAAACTATGGAGCAAATATTACATCTAATGGTGGTGGTGAAGTTGTTTTTAATAAAAAAGGAACGGGAAATGTAACATATCAATATTTGCAAGAGGGAACTAGTTTAACTGCAATATCTATACCCATTACTAATGCACGATTGCGTAATGCTGATAAATCATTTTCGGCAGGAGAAAATGCGTCAGAAGGGGATAGATATATTTATTACAATGATATTGATGGAGGAAAATGGAGTGTGCCTGCCAGTGCGGCAACTAGAAATAATATTCCAGAATTAAGAGTGACTCTCCCAACAGCTTCAGATACTCAGAATGCTGAGTTTAAATTGAGAGGTAGCGGGTTGTCTGTGAATGATTTTACTGTGTCGATTGAAGGTGCTAATTTTACAAAAGGAGAAATATTTATTGATGGAGATAAACTTAAAGTACCTATCACGTACACAGCGCAAAACAAGCAAGGTTCTGCAACAGCTACTTTGACACTTAGATACGATCCAGAAAATTTAACTTTATCAGAGACTATTACTGCAACTGAAGATTATAACCCTGATTTCAGTGTCTCTTCTACATCATTGGCGTTCGATCCTATTTATGTTGATGAAACTGCAGAACAACCATTGATAATTACACCTATATCTCAGAACGTAACTACTTTGTCTGAAGGAGAGAATATGGTGTGGAGTGGTGTTATAACGGGTGATGATAAAGATGAATTTGAGTTTATATTTGGCGAAGGAGAGGATAAATTGTCAGGAGCTAAGGTTGTTTATCATCCAAGGTCGAGTGGTGAAAAATCGGCAACACTTCGACTCACGGCAACTTATACTGATGCTTTTGATGCGTCTGTATCAGATTATATAGATGTTCTGTTAACAGCTAGAGCTAATTTGTATCAAAATACTTTGGCATTTGCAAAATTCCCAGATGAAATCATAGCGGGTATTACATCTGATTTCAAATTGTTTGATGGTGAAACTAATAATGCTAAAACTGAAATTGCAACCAAATTGAGTGAAAATGGTGTAATTGAAATCATCCAACAGGAAGGTGAATATTATGTGAAAGTATTATCTGAGGGTACGGTTACTATTACAGCGACACAACAGGGAACTACTACTATCGAGGGATGTGAAATATCCAAATCTATTACAGTTAAACCAAAAGATGTTTTGTTGAGTAGAGTGCCATTGTGTATTGATACTAAAGATGAATTTATTATTCATACAGTTACCAATGCTACCAATGGAGCAAGCTATTTGAATAATAATACAATAAAATTTCCTTCTACAGAAACTACATCATCAGAATGGATATTCCAATTCATGGGTATTCCAAATCAATTGACATTTACTCCAATAGGTAGTAATAATTGGAATATTGAAGAACGAGCATCAAGTACTGAATCGTGGTCGTCAGTTGTCACTTGGACTACATTTGTAGAAGGAACAGAAGTTGTTTTATCACTTAAACCAACTACACGACAAATTCGTATTCAATATGGAGCAGGACAAAGCGGAGATGCTTCGATTAGCAATTTATGTGTGTCGGCATTGACTATCAAGGCTGATGTAGATAAGTTATATTTGCCTGAGAATGGAATCTCTAAAGAGGTTAAATTTATACATACTGCTATACCATTGTCTATATCTGAAGTTGATGGTGTTATGGTAGGAGAGCCTTCTTTGGAGAACAAAGGTACAGACGCCGAGCCATATTACGAAACTACAGTTACTCTCTTGGCAACCCAAGCGGATAAAGAGGTAACACTTACAGCTTCGGTGGCAGATGCTAATAGTAGTATAACAATTCGTACTTATGCTTTCCCTCAAGAGTTGCCAATTAAATTAGCGCAAGATGATGCAGAAAGATATTATTTTGTTACAACAGCTTCGGCATACACACAATGGGATGCTACTAATCGTCAGATAGTGTTTCAAAATCCTGGAGCTCAGTTGACACGTTATGTTACGTTTGCATTTAATGGTGCACCAAGTGAAATTCGTTTTACAACATCAGCAGATATTAATTCTTCGGATTGGGTAATCAAAGAGAGTGAGGATGGTGTTGTATTCACAGAAGCTTCAGTTGATAAACGAATAGTGGAAGGAACATCGTTCAAACAACAACTCAATTATACTACACGTTATTTGTCGATAGAATATGTGTCTCGTAATCTTAGTGAAGTTGCTATTTCGAATCTTGTGATGGAGGGATTCCCTATGGCATGGGCAACACCAGAGCAACTTGCTTTGAGTGACGAACAAAAAGAGGCATCTTTTGTGTTGACTACTGTGAACTTAAAAAGTATAAAAGTGGTATTAGATAGCGAAGATTTTGTTTTGACACATGGTAGTAGTGAGGCTGCAAGAGAAATAGTTTTGTCGGAGGAAGATTATGCGAATGCTCTAGGTGTTAATAAAGTAGGCGAAATTGCCTTTAATGTTAAGTGGATAACTACAGGTAACGTTAACCAGAGTATGATTTATGTGTATAATAATGAAGATGATGAATTGTTGACAACGGTTAAAATTATCGGAGCTAAGAATGTAATTACAAACAAAGATGTTGCGACTGGTATCTACACTGGTGTTGCAAAGGGTTATACATCACTAATTGGAGCAGAATATTCACATCATGAAGTAAGTCTTAAAAATGCTTTTGATGGAAATGGAAAAGCTTTATTTGATTATATTATTATTTATGGTGCGACAAAGACTGATGATGGTTCTACTGAGATTACGCAACCAACATCATCGGATGGTAGTAATGCGTTGACTCCTTATTATGTATATAGAAAGGCACAAAGTAGTGAAACATCGGGATCTGATAGTTATCTGTTCGTCGAATTAGTAGAAAATGCTAATATGTCAGATAAAGTGCAGATTGATGGTTTTACAACTACGGTTGCGGGTACTACGTATATTGATGTTGATGGTTCGTTAAGTGTGTATATTACAGGTTTCGCTCCGTATGCAACCACTGGTATGACGAAAGATCAAGAGGGTGTATGGCTCTTTAGAGGTGAAAATGGAGAAAAATTGGACGTTTACCTTGAAAATTGTTATATCTATAGTCGAAATAAAACAAAACTAGGTGTTCCAATGAATAGAGAAAATAAAGAACACTCGGAGTTTACTGAAGATGTTGCTTTGGGATCTGGTGCTGTGCTAGTATTTGAAAATGAAGAAATCTCTAAAAACTTGGATGAAGCAGAACCTTTTAGAGTTAATATACATACTATTGGAAATAATATATTTAAGAGTAATTATGGTAGTTTTTATAAAGTATTTGGTATGCGTGCTTACCAAATATCAGCACCGTTGCATATACATATGAAAACTCTTGATCATGTAAATCGATCTAAAACAGAACTTACTTTGGATGATATATGGCCTACTAAATTAGGAGAAAATGGTGAAGTATTGCTTTCAGACCACACTAATGGATTCCTTTCTTTGCAAAAACAGAGCAACAATGCTCCATCTATTGATTTGGGTAATGAGCATTCGGTTGTGAACTTCCGTGGTGGTCGCGTGGAGTTGCAAAATGCTCAAATAGTTTCGCCTAACTATAAAACTACACTAGCTATTTCGTATCGTTCGGGTAAATATGGTGCAGATGATTTAAATTTGCGTTTTGCGTATGGTATTGGTACCGATGCTGTTGGAGGAACTGTTTATTTCTATGATGGTACAACTACTGTGTTGCCTATGGTGGTGGATGCGAAATATCGTCAATACTATTTGATGGATACTGAGCCTGTTATTGACGAAGATGGCAAGCCTGTGTTGGATTCAGAAGGTAATCCAGTGTTGCAAGAATCGAATACGACAACATGTTTGCGTTGTCCACAACATACCTATGTATATGGAGGTTCGCAATGTTTTATGCGTGCTTGTAGTCATGTGACTTCGAAAGGGGGAGCTCCTACTGATGGACATTCGTTGTTAGGACAATATATTTATACATACGATGAGACACAAGGAGATAGTAAAGATGATAATGGTTTGTTAACTGCAATGCGATTCCCAGGTGGTGTTAAAGACTCGAAAGGTAAATATTTGAGTGATTATTATGAAGAAAGAGGATATTTGCCTATTTGGGAAAGTGTTGCCCCTGATGCTGACGGTAAGGTTTATTTTTGGATTCCAGATGATTTTGGTGGAGTAGATGCAGAAGAAGATAAATTGTTAACTACTTGGAAAACTTGTATGACTGAGATAAGGGCTGGTTATGGAGGAAAAGAAGGTGGTATTGGTGGTGATGCATCTATTGAGTTGACAGAGGAGGTGAAGTATTTGCTTTATTGTCAGATAGATGAGAATATTCATGAGGTTATATCGGCTGGAGATAAAGATGCATTAGGTAATAATATTAATTATTTTTATGAAGCACCAGTTGAAGTGCCAAGTGTTGGGCAAGAGGCTTTGGGTGAATATACGACTATATCACCTACTTATGTTGGAAATACAACAGCAAATGAAGTATTGAGTGAAGGTGACTATGTTATTACAGACAAAGTATATTATATTACTACTGCTACAGCTGATGTTTGGATGACATTTACAGCCCCATTTAATGTAGAAAAGATTTGGGTTGTAGAGACTTATTCTGAAACTGAGTTAGAAGCTTTGGCTAAGCAAATTGAAGAGGCTAATAAGAGTCAAAAATATGTTAATCCTCGAGAAGCAGTACTTAAAGAGCAAGCTAAACATAATGCTGATTTTGCAGCATTCTTTGGTGTGGCAATGGCATTGGGTAGTACAGATGATTTTGAAACAATCTTTAATGATTGGAAAAAGTGGGGTATTGCAGAGGATAAGAAGGCGCTAGAAGGAGGAACTGCATTGTATAGTGGTACGGGGGAATATACACTTCGTGGTAAATATGAGCTGACACCATATACAGAGGGAAATTGGGCAACTGCGAATTTTTATCTTAATAAAAATAATGGGTCATGGAGTTATGATGAAAATGGCGATTTCGTTCCTGCTTGGGAGATTCCGACTATTACTAATGGTGTTCTTCTTGAAAAAGGAGAAACTTATTCATTGTTATTCCCTTATTGTGTAGGATGTTGGGAAAAAGATGAACGAGAAAATGTATTAAATCGTGAATATTGGGATTATTGGTCTGGTAAATTCTTAATTTTTGAGGGAAAGCAGGGTGAGCAAACTGTTTTGGGTTCTAATGTTTTTGATGATATTTTTGCGGATGAGGATGAGTTGACGGATACGGATAAGGCTATTTTGCACGGAAATAATACTTTCGCATTTATGACGTCTGAAGTAAAAGATAATGTTTTGCTTTATTCTGCATCTCCAGCTCTAGAGGGATTTTTACCAGCTATGGATCAAGAAATGACTATATTGCCAACTCAGTCATTCTTGTTATTACCAAGTGAATCTGATGATTCTGAAAATATACAAATACTTTCAGTTTCTCGTATGGGTAAGATTAAATATCGTCCAACAAGTGAAGATAATGGTGGTGGTATAACTACAGACGAGGACCATGTGCCAACAATCAATGGTGGTAGTGATATATTTGTGACTTCGGTTGCTGAAGGTATCAACATCGCCGTTAGCGAGCCTCAAGCGGTGGGCGTGTTCTCGGCTACTGGTCAGTTGATCTACTCTGGCTGGGTGGAGACTTCGGTGGATGTGAACCTCGCTACTAATGGAGTATATGTTATAGTCGGAGAAAATGAAACAGTTAAGGCGATTTTTCGCCAAACGCCTTAATGAAACTCCGCCAAACGCCTTAACGAAACTCCGCCAAACGCCTTAAAAATTTTCCGCCAAACGCCTTAAAAAAATCTTTAAATGTTTGTGTGTATGAAAAATAAATTGTAACCTTGTGGTGTGATTTTTAACTTAAATTTTAGGTAAAAATATGGCAGAAAAAATCTATAAAAAACGTATAGTAGTAAAAAACGTATAGTAGATCGGTTGTTGGCAGAGCGTTTAGAAGAGGTTGGGGCGGTGCTAATTGAAGGTCCTAAATGGTGTGGTAAAACTACTACTGCACTTCAGCAAGCGAA
>JAEIGA010011106.1_pt1 | contig 13672 bp, 11 predicted proteins | sample 9270691 | NCBI WGS metagenome assembly JAEIGA01 (sample SAMN17057246, study PRJNA624740) | gut metagenome | biome: biome; isolation source: fecal sample | host: Bos grunniens | place: China: Xizang | collected 2019
AAGGTTAGTTTTTCGCGGAGACTCATACCGTTTATTGTTCTTTTTAAGGTTACCTGAATGTTTCTGTCGATTAATGCCACGTCCGCGTTTACTTGCCTTGCTATGTGGTATGCTTCTAACATCTCGGAACCAGGGTCCACTCCTACTTCCTCACCCATTTTCCTTTGGCTTGATGATAGAAATGAGGTGACAAGGGTTACTATAAGGTTTGATCCCTTGAGCATCTTCTTTAAGTCAAATTCCTCTTTACGTTGAATGCCGTTTTCCTTGTCCAGCAATGCCTGGAATCTTCCCGCGTCCAATTCTATTGCAACTATTTCAGGCCTGTTTTCATAGATTACCTCTTTTACCTTTTCAACACTGTCCTTGGAGATGTGTGCTGTCGGTATGATTTCAAGTCTTGGTTGGCGTATTGGTTCGTTTAATTCTTCTTCGTCGGATTCTTCCTCTGATGGGTTAACCGTGATTGTCGGATTGTATAATCTTATTATTGGTGGTTTGTTAAAAATTCTTTGAGTATCCCCATTGGTTGTGTTTTCATCATTCATAATATCACGTGTCTATTTAATTTAATATATCGGATGTCCTTAATTAGTATTTTAAAGTATTAACTGTTTGTTTGAATCCCGATTATATGATGAGATTGATTAAATTAGTTTAATATATCCTGTTTTTCTATTATTTTATATCATTTGAATAAAATTTATTGTTAATATTTAATATTTATAGATAACATCTTTTTTAAAATATTGGATTTATGTATGGATTAAATAGTTAAATGATGAAAACCATATATAATAATCATATTAAATAGATGTGATTTGATGAAAATAATTACTACACCGATGTGTGAGGACATTCTTAGATTATCAAATGTAGAGGAATATGAAGTTGTGACTGTTGACCGGATAAGTGATGCAGATGTTGTCATAACATTATCCGAGACAGACGTGGATATTCCGAAAATACCTGTTAAACTGAATACATATACCCAGTTATTAGATTCGATAAACAGCATTTCAGAGAGGTTCAACACAGTTTGTGATGAAGAGAAGATTAATTTAATCAAATCATTAATAGAGGATAATGATAAGAACAAATATAAAAGAGAAGATATTAAAGTTAAAGTATACAGTAATTTCTTAACAGATACCGTGGAGGATATGGGATTTTTCATTACGGATGACGACTATGACTATGTGGTTGTCCCCGACTATATGAAGGATGAAGTTGATGAAGCAGAAAACGTGCTTATAGTCCCATCACATAAAAATGTGTCTTTTGATATTATTAAACGGATTAACGAACGTTATCAATTATTGGAGAGTAAATTATGTATGAAACAATGACATTTTCAGGTGGAATCCATAAACATAATGAAATTGAAGAGTTAATTGAAGATTTAGGTGGATTTGTTTTACAGAAAAACGATCAGCAATTGGATGTTACCATAACAATGGCCGTGCCTGCAGAGGATACTGATAAGATAGAACAAAAGGCTAAGGAGCTTTTGGGCAGCGTTGAAATTTCACCGCTTGCAAGTACCGAAATAGCCGTTGTATCACCTACCCTTGCACGGCAGCATCTGCCTCATGCTGCCTGTGATATAGCAGAGTACATGAGAAGATACGGTACCAAGACAAACATGATTGGTCTGGCCCGTGGAGCGGGTAAGGGAATCTCACAGATTAGCAAGTCCGAGAAGGATCTGATTGAGGAGCATGACCTTGCGATATTTTCACTGGGCAGTTTTGATGATTGCATACGTAAGAAAACCCATCTGTTTGAGGATATTGATATTCCGGTTATTGTAACGGGTAGTCCTGAAATACCGGCGGAGGAAATCAATGCCAATGCTTACGTATCCGGTTTCGGTAGGATTCCACGTAGATTAAAACGTGGAGAAAACATCAGGGCATTAAGACAGCTTGTCAAGGTATCAGAGGATATCATATCCAAGCAGAAAGAGGATATTGAGGATGATCCACTGATTGTATCCCCTATTATCGTCAAGATAGCACTGGAACGTAAGGTTCCAGAGGTAGCCCATATCAATGCCCCTATGGCACTGGTAAGTCAGCTTGACGGCGTTCGCGTTAAGCTGCCCTATGACAAGTTCCACGATGAGATAGCAGACGTCGAGGTTGAGGGATATCGTTTGGGCGATATTTCCGAGATTAAAAAATCCAAGATGTATGACCATATCCTCGTTAAGATTTTACCTGAAACTTCATTATACTAATCTCCACTTTCCCCCATTTTTTTAGCAATTTTTTCATTGTATTTTTCAAAATTCCAAGCGTTACAATAAAGTCAATCTATTGGTATTGCCTAATTTTCAATAGATGACGTGATTGAAGTTAATTCGACAGACATATCCAATTAGAAAATGAAGCAAAACAGATAAATGCTATGATATCCCCTTCAACGTTTTTCTTTTTTTATATCAGTACAAATATAGAATCATTCACGTCAATAGTCAATCATGAAAGCGATTCCTATCTGATTATTATTTCAGGATGAATCATACATTTATATAAAATAATCTTTAAATGATTATATATCGAATGAATAAATCAACAACATATCATACTCATGGATATATTTTAATCATTCAAAAATGGAGTTGAAAAAGGAATGGCACATGAACATGGAGCCGGCTTATCTGATGAAGATAGAAAGGCTATGCTAGAACAAAATATTAATATAACTCGTAATTTAGCTAACATAAAATATAAGGTAGCTGTTATGAGTGGTAAAGGTGGAGTGGGAAAATCAACAGTATCTGTTAATCTGGCACAGGCATTTAATGCCATGGGCTTGAAAACTGCAATATTTGATGTTGATATTCACGGACCTAACGTTCCTAAGATGTTGGGAATTGAAGGAGAAAAGATGGGAGTTAAAGGCAATAAGCTGTTGCCTGTAGAAACCGATGATGGAATTCTTGTTGCATCAATGGCATTTCTGATTGAGAATATGGGTTCACCGATCATATGGAGAGGACCTCAAAAAACGGGTGCCATCAAACAGCTGATATCAGATGTGGCATGGAGCAATATTGACGTCATGATATTCGACAACCCTCCTGGTACAGGTGATGAACCTTTAACCGTTCTTCAGACAATACCTGACTTGGATGCCGCGGTTATGGTTACCACACCTAGTTCAGTTTCCGAAGAGGACGTTATCAAGTGTGTGACAATGACCAAAATGTTAAACATCAACAATATAGGTCTTGTTGAAAACATGTCCTACTTTGAATGTCCAAACTGTAATGAAAAGTTCAACATCTTCGGTGACAGCAAAGGTCTTGACTTTGCAAATGCAATGGACGTTAAATATTTAGGTGACCTGCCTTTCAGAACGGAAGTATCAGAATCTGCAGATAAATATGATACGCCTATAGTCAAGTCAGACCCTGAAAGCGGTGCTGCAAAGGCATTTGTTAAGATTGCAGAGAAGATTCAGGAAGAATACTTCAATAAGGATTGAATCTAATCCACCTTTTTCTTTTTTTATGGTATTTTTTACATATTTTTTAAACGTCATATTCAAACCCAAAATCTTTTAATTACTAAAAGTTATTTATAGTATGAAAGTAAAATAATATTATTGTAAAATCAACAATGAAAAAATAAAAAATATAAAAAGTTATAACATTAACCAATCATGTAAAAATAAATGAGGTGAAATGATGACGGATAATGAAAAAAATTTCAAAGGAACCACAACAGTAGGATTCGCATGTAAAGACGGTGTTGTATTAGCAACAGAAAAAAGAGCAACAATGGGTTCATTAGTAGCAAATAAAGGAGCAGACAAATTATTCCAATTGGATGACAAGATAGGTGCAACCATAGCAGGTACAGTATCACACGCCCAATCATTAATGGACGTCATAAAAGCGGAAATATCCCTATACAAGTTAAGAAATGGAAAAGACATGTCCATTGATGCACTTGCAGTTCTTACAAGCAACATATTAAAGTCAGGACCATTCATGGTACAGACAATCATCGGCGGAATCGACAAGGATGGAGCAAAGCTATACTCCCTTGATCCGAGTGGAAGTTACATGATGGACGACTGCATATCCACGGGTTCCGGTTCACCATATGCCTATGGGGTTCTTGAAGACAGATACACCCAGGATTTAACCGTTGAAGAAGGAAAGCTTGTAGCAATTAAGGCCTTGACTTCAGCCATGGAAAGAGATGTTTATTCAGGAAACGGCTGTAGATTAGCAACCATCACCGAAGATGGTATGAAAATATACACCGAAGAAGAAATAGATGAACTTAAAAGTAATCTATAAACCCTTTTTTTAAACACTCTTCAACTTTTTTTCCACAATAAAAAAAAAGAACTATTATATATAAGATAGTACAAACTATTAAATAGATTTGTTTTAAAAATTTTTATTTTATTTTCCAATAAAATTAAACATTAAATAATTAAGCTAGTTATATTTATAAAATTCGAAAATACACTTATTATTAAAATATAACTATAATTTCAATTAAAAGTAATTTAATACTTGTTAAAATTCCATTTAAATTAAAATAATTATTATTAAATAAACAAACTACAAAAACTAAACTAATTCTAGATTAATAATTAAAATTAGGTAAAAAAACTAAAAAAGAATACTAGAGAGAGTGATCAATTATGTGTGCCATGATTGAAGAAATTAAAGAAAAAATCATTGAAAACTTACCTGAAAGAGTTAAACTAGCGAAAGTAGAATTTGAAGGACCGGAAATAGTTATATATACAAAAAATCCGGAAATAATTAAAGACAACGGAAGCCTAATAAGAGACTTGGCAAAGGATATCCGAAAAAGAATAATCATACGATCAGACAAATCCGTATTGATGGAACCGCAGGAGACAATAACAACCATCGAAGAGATAGTTCCAAAAGAAGCCGAAATAACAGACATATCCTTTGATGACGTGACATGCGAAGTAATCATAGAATCCAAAAAACCGGGACTGGTAATAGGTAAATATGGGGCAACATCCCGTGAAATCGTAAAACAAACAGGATGGGCACCAAAAATACTAAGAACCCCTCCGATTACATCAGAAACCGTTCAAAGAATAAGACTAACATTGAAAAGAAACAGCAAAGACAGAAAGGAATTCCTGCAAAAACTGGGTAAAAGAATCCACAGAGAAGCGGTATTCGACAATGACTGGACAAGACTAACATCCCTTGGTGGATTCAGAGAAGTTGGACGATCATGCCTATTTTTACAGACCCCTAACAGTAAAGTAATACTTGATTGTGGAGTAAACGTAGCCGGAGTAGATGACAAAACATCATATCCATACCTGAACGTTCCGGAATTTAACCTGCATGACTTGGATGCGGTAATCGTAACACACGCACACCTCGACCATACAGGATTCGTACCATACCTATACCACTACGGATATGAGGGACCAACATACTGTACAACCCCTACAAGAGACCTTATGACACTACTGCAGCAGGACCACATAGACATATCCCACAGGGAGGACAATCCACTGCCGTTTAACATAAAGGACGTTAAAGAAACAATCAACAAGACAATATGTCTGGACTACGGAGAGGTAACAGACATCTCCCCCGACATAAGACTAACCCTGCACAACGCCGGTCACATCGTAGGTTCGGCTATGGCCCACCTTCACATCGGTGACGGAAAACACAACTTCGTATATACCGGTGACTTCAAAAACGAAAAAAGCAGACTGCTCGAGCCATCAGTGACAAGATTCCCACGTATAGAATCAATGGTAATGGAAAGTACCTACGGTGGTCATGAGGACGTAACCCCTACAAGAAATTCCGCAGAAAAAGAACTGATAAAAACCATATATTCAACGTTAAACCGTGGAGGAAAAGTACTCATACCGGTTTTCGCCGTGGGAAGAGCACAGGAAATAATGATAGTGCTGGAGGAGTACATAAACCATGGAATACTAAAAGACGTGCCGGTATATCTTGACGGAATGATCTGGGAGGCAACCGCAATACACACCGCCCACCCAGAATACCTAAGCAATGACCTTAGAGACCAGATATTCCACGTAGGCAAAAATCCATTCATATCAGAAGTCTTCAAGAAGGTTACCAACCAGGAACAAAGAAGAGACATCGAGGAAAGTGACGAGCCATGTGTCATCCTCTCAACATCAGGTATGCTTACAGGAGGAAACTCCGTGGAATACTTCAAACACATGTGTGAAGATGAAAGAAATACCATCATCTTTGTAGGATACCAGTCAGAGGGATCTTTAGGTAGAAGAATACAGAAAGGATGGGAAGAAGTACCGTTGGATGATGACGGCGTGACAAGACTGTACCACATCAACCTCGAGACAGTAACCATCGACGGATTCAGTGGTCACAGTGACAGAAAACAACTGATGGAATATGTACGCAGACTGTCACCAAAACCTGACAAGATACTTGTATGTCACGGAGATGCATATAAGGCACTTGACCTGGCAAGCAGCATATACCGTTCATACAAGCTTGAAACAAAAACCCCTATGAATCTTGAAACCACAAGATTACAATAGTAACCTCCCCACAAACTCTCTCTTTTTATATCAATATTAAAAAACTAAAATATAAAACTGATAAACCAGATATATAATTATATATTAATTAAGAAATTATTTTTCAGGACGAAAAAGAAATTACTATTTAAAATATAACAAGTATCATTTAATGGTGAAAATAATGGTTACATATTCTGAAGCAGGTGTAGATATCAGTTTAGAAGAACAGACAGTCAAAGCACTTACAGGAGAATTATCCGAAACATTAGACTATCAAAATATTATAAAAAACGATGGTCACTTTGCAGCCCTTGTCGACTTTGGTTCACAGGCAATAGCAATGAGTACAGACGGTGTCGGAAGTAAAATCCTAATAGCAAATTTAATGAACAAGTTTGATACCGTTGGAATCGACTGTATAGCAATGGTTGTAAATGACATTCTATGTGTCGGTGCAAAGCCAATAGCAATGGTGGACTACCTGGCGGTGGAAAAACCGGATCCTGAAGTAGCACGCCAAATAGCAATAGGACTCAGGGAAGGATGTAAACAATCAAACGTTGCAATGATCGGTGGAGAAACAGCATCACTACCAAAGATTATCAAAGACTTTGATCTTGCCGGAACAGGTATAGGAATTGTTGACAAGGACAAGATAATCACCGGATCAGACATAGCAGATGGAGATATCGTCATAGGTATAGCAAGCAGCGGAGTTCACAGCAACGGTTTAAGTCTTGCAAGAAAAGCATTGCTTGACATTGCAAATTATAACGTGGATGACCCGTTACCAACAAATTCCAGCATAACCGTCGGAGAAGCATTACTCGAGCCAACAATAATATACGTAAAGGCAATAATGGACCTGCTGGACTCAGATGTTGAAGTGCATGGATTAGGCCATATAACAGGTGGAGGATTCAGTAACCTCAAAAGATTGAATCATGACATGAGTTACTACATAAACAATTTACCAGAAACGCTTCCAGTATTTAAGGCAATACAGGCTACCGGAATTGAATCCAAGGAAATGTACCACGTATTTAATATGGGAATCGGATTTGCAGTAATATTAGACAAGAAATATGAAGAAAAGGCACTTGAAATATTAAACAAACACCATGACAGCTATGTTATAGGACAGGTAATCGAGGATGATTCAAACATAGTCCTGATAGAAAAAGATAATGAACAAATAGAGTTATAGGGAGGATACACGATGAAGATAAGTGTTGAAAATGAAACAAAGCTAATAGAGGAGATATTGAAGGCATACGACGTTAAGGATAACGAGGCAAAAATAGTTGCAGACGTCATAACCGACGGAGACCTTAAGGGATTTTCCACACACGGAATAGGAAGATTCCCACAATACATCAAAAGCATCAAGAACGGTACAATCCTAACGGAAGGAGACTATGAAATAGAAAAAGAAACCGCCGCAACAGCACTGATTAATGGAAACCATAAATTCGGGCATTACGTTACGGTAAAGGCAATGGACCTGGCAGTTAAAAAGGCATCCGAAACAGGTGTCGGAATTGTAGGAATACATGACAGTAACCACTACGGTATAGCCGGTTATTACTCCGACATGGCAAGTCTTCAGGACATGGTGGGAATTGTAATATCAAACACGGAGCCTGCAATGGCACCATTTGGTGGTAAAAAGGCAATGCTCGGTACAAACCCGATAACAATAAGCATACCATCAGACGACATACACACCTACATCTGTGTAGACATGGCAACAAGTATCACCGCAAGGGGAACACTTCTACAGGCAAAAAGAAAAAATGAACAGATACCAGAAGGATTGGCATTAGACAAAGACGGTAAACCAACAACCGACCCGGCCGAAGGACTTGAAGGTTCAATATTACCTTTCGGTGGATTCAAGGGATACGCATTGGCATTCATGTTTGAACTCCTGGCAGGCCCACTGGTAGGAGCGGAAGTAGGAGAAAGCGTAAAGGGTACTGCAACACCTGATGATATGTGTACCAAGGGAGATTTACTAATAGTAATAGACCCTGAACACTTCGCAGGCTCAATGCAATTCAAGTTCTTCACAGACCAGTTCATAAGGGAAATCCGTGAAGAAAATGGTGTAATACCGGGAGACCGTGAAGTTGAAAACATAAGAAACAACAAGGAAAACGGTATCAACATAGACTCCGCATTATATGAACAGTTAAATAATATTGCACAGGAAAAAGGATTGGATATCCAGTCATACTTCGAAGAATAAGCAACTGATTAAGACACTTACTTCACCCCCAACCAACCATTTTACCTTTTTTTGAAAAAATTAATATACAAGATTTGAAAAAAATCATAATATACATATAACCATATGAGAGTGGAATTAATATGGACAGTACAGATGTTATATACAATGGCATTAAAGAGGCGGGAATCAACTTTATAGTAAGTGTTCCATGTGCCAACCTAAAGAAACTATTAGAACTAATCGATGAGGATGAAGAAATCACCCATGTACCTGTTACAAGAGAGGAGGAAGGATTCGGAATCTGTGCAGGAGCATATATGGGTGGTATGAAAGTAGCGATACTGATGCAGAACTCAGGACTGGGAAACAGCGTGAACGTGTTGACTTCACTGTTTAAGCTGTATGACTTTCCAATCCTGATGATCATAAGCCACAGGGGTACCTTCGGTGAGGGAATATGTGGACAGGTGCCTATGGGCAAGGCCACAACCAGGATATTGGACAGCATCGACATATTCTATGAAAAGGTTAACCATCCGGCACAGTCGACAGAATACATTAAAAGGGCATGGAACATGGCATCCATCAGTGAGGAGCCAATAGCGTTGCTATTTGATATCAATTATTGGACCAGGTGTGAATGATGAAAAGATATGATGCAATCAAGGCAGTTGTCAAAGATCTGAATGATGAACTGATAATTTCAAACATAGGTGTTCCGTCAAAGGAACTGCATGAAATAAGAGAATCAAAGAATAACTTTTACATGCTCGGATCCATGAGTATGGCAACTCCGATAGGATTAGGCCTGTCCATGGCATTGGAAAAAAATAATGACAACCGGAAGGTCATCGTATTGGATGGGGACGGATCGGTACTGATGAATCTTGGTGAGCTTGTAACAGTCTATGTGCAAAATCCCACAAACCTGATTGTCGTAATTATCGACAATGAAGCATATGGCTCTACAGGTTCTCAGAAAACATACGCATCAGAGGTAAACATAGCAAATATTGCACGCAGCGTTGGAATAAAAGAAGTATATTATATTGATGCAAAGGATAATACTGACCATATAGATATGAAGGAATATTTGAATAAAAAAGGACCGATTGTACTTCACATCAAAGTCAACGCCGGAAATTCAGATGCCAAAAACATCAAATACACTCCATCAAAAATAAAAAACAGGTTCATGAAAAGTATCCAGAAACGTTAGATGAAATAAAAACCCCTCAACCACCACTTTTTTTATAATCCTAGAAAATAATTGAATAACAAATGATTCTAAACCAAAATAAAAACAAAAAAAGGAAATTAAATTTGAAACTCATAAACAATCAATCCAATTTTTTATTCAAGCTCATTGCAACTTGAACAAGAGGATTGACAACCATAGCCAATGACAGCGTATAAGAAAATTCCTTCTGAACAAGCTCCTCACATTTCATGTTATCCGTAATCACAAAGCTCAAAACATCAATTCGTGATGACAAATCAGCCTTAGACAACATTTGACAACCCACAATGGTACCGTCACACTCACATATCAACTTGATGCATAACCTGTTATTTACTGGATAATACCTTGCCTTTTGACAGGTCTCAAGATAATCCGAGACGACAGGCAACCCAATCATATTGGCAAATGATTCTGTTATACCACTGGATGCATAATAATAGTCCCCAACCTGGGAAACGACCGTATTAACAACAGGTTCAAATGTCATCTTAATGCCTGTCAAGTTATTTGACAATACCATTGCCTGACGAACAGCCGTAGTACCCGCAGGCGAAAGGGTTGGAGTACCGGTAACATGACTTTTTACCTCAACACAGTCGCCTATGGCATAAACATCCTCCACACTAGTTTCAAGATATTCATTAATCTTAACTGCAAAATCACCTATTTCACATCCAGCCATCTTAGCAAGTGCAGTTGACGGTACCTTATTGCTGGAAAGTATTACCAAATCCGCAGTTATACTTTTGCCATTGTAATGAATAACCTTTCTGGAAGCATCCGTAGTAATGGACGTTATATCAACGTTTGTTTCAAACGTTACACCATCATTTAAGCAGACAACCTTTTCAGCCATATCCTGATCCAAAAATAAAGGCAATATACCGAATGACTGTTCTAAAAAGGTTACATTATATCCCCTTTTTGCCAATTCATATGCACTTTCAATACCAATAGAGAAATTTGAAATAAACACTATGTCCTTCTTGTCCTTAATGGATTCCTGGATGATTCTTCCATCCTCAACATTGGCCAATGTAGCGATGTTACCCATATCATCTATATCAAAGTCCACACAGACAATTTCAGAACCCGTGGCAAGAACCAATTTGTCATATGATATTGTCTGAGTGTTTGAATCCTTCTCAAAAGTAATTTTCTTATTTGATGAATCCACGTCAACAACCCTTGTAGATAAATGAACCTGAATATTTCTTTTACTGTAATAAGCGACATCATGCATTATAATATCATCAAATGATTCTATGCATCCACCTAGCACCAACGGAATGGCACATGGAGAATATGCAATATCCTCACCTTTTGTAAAAACAATTATCTCCATATCCTCATCATTCTTTCTTAAATTAGATGCCAGGGTCAATCCCGCAGCACCTGCACCTACAATTACTATACGCATATATCTTCACCTTTAGATAATATATCTATCAACAGGGTATATTAATCATAACATCAAATCATTATTCACTAAAAATATGGGATGAATCTATCCAAAATATACTACCCAAGGTCGGCTAATGGAAAATAAGAAAAATATGAATAGAAATACTTTGGTAAACACCATAAGAATAGCAAATCATGAAAAAAATAGTTTTAGAAACTTTAACATTCCTATAAAAAAAGGATAGGGAAATGATTTTCCCAATAACCCAAATTTATTTTAAAACGAACTTCTTAAGGCCAATAACACTCAATATGATGGCAATGATATAACCGATTAATGAAATCAACGGCATGTCAAATACCATCGGACCAAAGGAAACAACAGAAGAACCAATTATAAGTGCTGAAACCAATGCAACTATTGAAACCTTATCAGTAATGTCAACTTCAAAGCGGAACTGTAACTCCTCATTGTCAATCTTATGAATAGTCCTTGTAAGAAGTTTCGGCAAGTTACTGAGCATGTGCTCATAGAGGATAAGATTACTTTTTTTACTTTTCAAGAACTTTTTAGGACTCATTCTTTCCTTGGCAATTTGGGAAGCCACAGGTTTGATTGATGCGAAAACATCAATTTGAGGGTCAAGATTATGTGCAACGGCTTCAATCATTGAAAGACCCCTTGCCATGGTAACAACCTCATTAGGAAGAATTACCCCATACTCCTGCATAAGACTAAGCAATGCCTCCAATACGCCATCAAAGCGGTCAAGCTGAACACCGAAGTATCTTCCGAACAAATCATTCAAGTCCCTTCTTAAAGACTTCGTATCAATGTCATAATCCAATATATCCATGTACATCAACTGATTTATCAATCCGTCAACGTCCTGGTCAACAAATAAGAGCATTACCTCGGAGAGATTACGTTTAAAGTCCTCATCAAAGAATCCCATCATACCCAAGTCAAGATAACATACCACATTATCCTCTAATATAAGGATGTTACCTGGATGTGGATCGCCATGGAAGAATCCATCAATAAACAGCTGCTGAAGATATGATTCAAGGACATTCTTTGCCAAAAGCTTCTTATCAAATTCATCACCCTCACTTGCATAGACATCATTGAGTTTTGTACCTTCAATAAATTCCATCGTTAAAACTTTTGAGGAACAGTACTTAGGATAGGTAACGGGAATATGAATATATGGATTGTCTTCAAAGTTGAATTCGATACGCTGCATGTTCATGAATTCATTGTTGTAATCAATTTCCTTATGGATTGAACGATCAAATTCATCCATGATTCCAGGTAAATTTAATTTACGGAGACTTTTGTTCCATCTGTCTGCACGAACTGCCAGATATTTCATAATCTTTAAATCAAGGTCAATCTTATCTGTAATGCCCTCTTTTTGAATCTTAACGGCAACTTTTTCACCGGTCGGTAACTTAGCTTCATGAACTTGGCCGATGGAAGCCGTTGCCAGATGTTCCTGATTAAATTCGGCGAACAATTCATCGATATTACCGTTAAGTTCCCTTTCAACTATAGCTTTAACCTGTTCATATGATATTGCAGGGTTGTCATCCTGCAAGTTAGCAAGCTCAGATGCTATATTTTCACCTACAATATCAGGTCTCGTACTTAATAGTTGACCCAACTTGATGAAAGTGGTACCTAATTCCTGAAGCATTAACCGGAGTTTTTCAGGAATATCATTATCCTTAATTATATCATAAGAGTCCTCTTCCTCATCTTTTTGGCGTAACTTATTCTTTGCACTTTCGCCCAACAGTTTATCGAAGCCATATTTTTTCAGGACCTCACGAATTTCGCCCAAACGTTGTTTAGTTTCTTTATCCATATTCATTACCTCCATTTAAGTGTTGATTATTCTACTAAAAAATAAAGCATGATAAGAAGATTGAACATTTTACTTATCATCATCCAATTGGACAATAACCGGTAAAACTTGTATTTTTCATTTGATTATTAACATATTACTGCTTTATTTAATAGTTACAGTTTAAAGTATGGTTTTAACGTATTTAACGAGTAATACATAAATTAAATTGCAATCACTTTTTTAATAATCTGAATTTAAGAACTTCATTGTTTAATAATTATGTAGTGAAAATTATAAATATGTTATACTTTTTTAAAATAAAATAAGATAACAATCAAAAATTTCCCATCCCAATCAATCAATCACTAATTTTTTTAT
>JAEIGA010011107.1_pt1 | contig 13672 bp, 13 predicted proteins | sample 9270691 | NCBI WGS metagenome assembly JAEIGA01 (sample SAMN17057246, study PRJNA624740) | gut metagenome | biome: biome; isolation source: fecal sample | host: Bos grunniens | place: China: Xizang | collected 2019
AAATAATATAACAACATGAAACAATACATTGAACAAAACCGTGACCGCTTCCTCGAGGAGCTTTTCTCCCTGATCCGCATCCCCTCCATCAGCTCCGAGCAGGAGCACAAACCCGACATGGTGCGCTGCGCCGAGCGTTGGAAAGAACTGCTGCTGGCTGCCGGTGCCGATAAAGCCGAAGTAATGCCCACCGACGGCAACCCCGTGGTCTACGGCGAGAAGATCATCGATCCCAAGAAACCCATCGTGCTGGTCTATGGCCACTACGATGTGATGCCCGTGGCCCCGCTGGAACTCTGGCGCACCTCCCCCTTCGAGCCCGTGGTCAAGGACGGCTACATCTGGGCCCGCGGCGCCGACGACGACAAAGGCCAGTCCTTCATGCACGCCAAAGCCTTCGAATATATGGTGCGTACCGGCAACCTCCCCTGCAACGTGAAGTTCATGCTCGAGGGCGAGGAAGAGATAGGTTCCAGTAGCCTTTACGGCTTCTGCGAGAAGAACAAGGAACTCCTCAAAGCCGACATCATCCTCGTCAGCGACACCTCGATGATTGCCCCCGATGTGCCCAGCATCACCAGTGGCCTGCGTGGCCTCTGCTACTGGGAGGTGGAAGTCACCGGTGCCAACCACGACCTCCACAGCGGCATCTTCGGCGGCGCTGTGGCCAACCCCATCAACGTGCTCTGCAAGATGATTGCTGACCTGCACGACGAGAACGGCCACATTACCATCCCCGGATTCTACGACGACGTGCTGGTCCTCAGTGACGAGGAGCGCGCCCTCATGGCCCAGGCGCCTTTCGACGAGAAACAGTACATGAAAGACCTCGGCGTTCGCGCGTTGAAGGGCGAGAAAGGCTACACCACCAAGGAGCGCACCGGCATCCGTCCCTGTCTCGATGTCTGTGGCATCTGGGGCGGCCACACCGGCGAGGGCACCAAGACCGTGCTTCCCAGCAAGGCCTATGCTAAGATCAGCACCCGCCTCGTCGCCAACCAGGATTTTGAGAAGATCAGCGAGATGTTCAAGAACTACTTCGAGGCCGCCGCGCCCGACTACGTCACCGTCAAGGTCACCCCGTGCCACGGAGGTGCCGCCTACGTCAGCCCGCTGGAGCTCAAAGCCTATAAGGCCGCCGAGCGCGCAATGACCGACACCTTCGGCAAGCGCCCCATCCCCACCCGCAGCGGCGGAAGCATCCCCATCGTGGCCGGTTTCGAGAAGATACTGGGTCTCAAGAGCATCCTCATGGGCTTCGGTCTCGCCAGCGACGACATCCACGCCCCCAACGAGAACTACCCCCTGCAGCAGTTCTTCAAAGGCATCGAGACGATACCGCTGTTCTACAAATATTTCGCAGAATAAACAATAGAATCAATACACCATGTACGAGATTATCAGCAAACGGCTGCTCAACAGCCACGAGATTTACCAGATGGAGGTCCACGCTCCGTGGATTTCCCTTAGCGGCAAACCCGGCCAGTTCGTCATCGTCATCCCCCACCCTAACGGGGAACGCATCCCCTTGACGATAAGCGACATCGTGTACCAACGGCAGTCGATAGTGCTGGTGTTCCAGGTGGTGGGCGACACTACACGCCAACTGGCGCAGATGAATGTCGGCGACGACCTCTACACCATTGTCGGCCCCCTTGGACGTCCCAGCGAGCTGATAGAGAAACATGCAAAGGGCGAATTGAAACGTTTGCTGTTTGTAGCTGGCGGTGTGGGTATCGCTCCCGTGTTCCCTCAGGTGAAATGGGCGTTCCGCAACGGCATCCCGACCGATGTCATCATCGGAGCCCGCTCGAAAGACCTGCTCTTCTACGAAGATGAGCTGCGTGCCGTCTGCCACAATCTCCATATCATGACTGACGACGGCACCTATGGCGAGCAGGGTCTGGTCACCGCCAAAGTGGACCAGCTCTGCCAAAGTGGCGCCGACTACAGCCATTGTGTCGCCATCGGTCCGTTGCCGATGATGAAATTCGTGAGTCTCACCACCAAGAAATACAATCTCTCCACCATCGTGAGTCTCAACTGCATGATGGTCGACGGCACGGGTATGTGCGGCGCCTGCCGTGTGCGTGTGGGCAACGAGGTGAAGTTCTGCTGCGTCGACGGTCCTGAATTCGACGGTCACCTGGTGGATTTCGACGAAGCGGCCCGCAAACTGAAGACTCCCGACGCCCGTCGCTACCGTATAGCCACTGCCGAAAGCGGCCACAACTGCAATCTGGCTCCTGCCGTAGAGGCTGCTGTCAGCGAGGCAAAAAAACGTCAGAAACCGCGTGAACAGGACCCCCAAGTCCGTGCTACGAATTTCGACGAAGTCTCCTTCGGATTCACCGAACATCAGGCTCTTGCCGAAGCCAGCCGCTGCCTGCAGTGCAAGAAGCCTCGCTGTGTCGAAGCCTGTCCGGTGGGTATCAACATTCCTCGTTTCATCCAAGATATCAAAGAGGAGAACCTTAATCAGGCCTATATCACCATCAGCCACGATTCGGCTTTGCCGGCTGTCTGTGGCCGAGTCTGCCCACAGGAGACTCAGTGCGAGGGAAGCTGCGTGATGGGCGTCAAGAACGAACCCATCGCCATCGGTGCCCTCGAGCGTTTTGTGGCCGACAACCACCGTGCTGTTGCCAAACCCCAGAGCCAGTGTTACCCTGCCGGCCGCAAAGTGGCGGTTATCGGCAGTGGCCCCAGCGGTCTCACCTGTGCCGGCGACTTGGCCAAACATGGTTACCAGGTCACCGTTTTCGAAGCACTGCATCATCCGGGTGGAGTGCTGGTATACGGCATTCCCGAGTTCCGTCTGCCCAAGCAGCGTGTTGTAGAACCTGAGATTGACAACCTGCGCCGTCTCGGTGTCGAGATTCGTACCAATGTCATCATCGGCAAGAGCATCACCATTGACCAACTCTTCGAGGAGATGGAATACGACGCTGTCTACATTGCCTCGGGTGCTGGATTGCCCAAGTTCATGGGTATCAACGGCGAGACTCTCATCGGCGTCATCAGCGCCAACGAGTTGCTTACCCGCACCAACCTTATGCACGGTTACGACGAGCAGTATGATACTCCCATCTATCTCGGAAAGAAGGTCATTGTGGTGGGTGGCGGCAATGTGGCTATGGATGCCGCCCGCACCGCCCTTCGTCTGGGAAGCGAGGTGACGGTGGTCTACCGCCGCGGACAGGAGGACATGCCTGCCCGCCGCGAGGAGGTTCACCACGCTATGGAAGAGGGTGTGCAATTCATGTTCCAGACCGCTCCGCTTGAGATCCTCGGCAACGAAGACGGCACAGTGCGCGCCCTGCGCTGCGTCAAGATGGAGATGGGTGAACCCGACGAGAAAGGTCGCCGCAAGTTCAGTCCTATCGAAGGCAGCGAGTGCGATGTGGAGGCCGACACCATTGTCGCCGCCCTCGGCACCAGTCCCAACCCCCTCATCCGCACCAGCACTCCGGGTCTGGAGTGCGAGCCCTGGGGCGGTATCAAGGCCGACGAGAACGGACAGACGAGCCGCAAACTCATCTTCGCCGGCGGCGACGCCGTCAGCGGAGCCGCCACGGTGATCCTTGCTATGGGCGCTGGCCGCAAAGCCGCCAAAGCCATCATGGAAGCGCTGGGATAAAAGAAATCTCGACAATCCATAAAGAAGGCGGCTTCCGATATCTCAGAAGCCGCCTTTCTTATTATACTCAGTATTATCAGCTATTTGATTTTTGCCCAGCTGTCTTTCAAGGTGCAGGTGCGGTTGAAGACGGGGTGGCCGGGGGTGGAGTCGCGGTCGGTGCAGAAGTAGCCCATGCGCTCGAACTGGTAGCGGACAATTCCGTCATTCCATTTTTGAATTTCGGATTCTGAATTCTGAAGGGCGGGTTCGCACTTGGCGGTGACCACACGGAGGCTGTTGGGATTGAGGTTCTCGAGGAAGGTGTGGCCTTCTTCCACATCGTCGGGGGCTTCGACGGCGAAGAGACGGTCGAAGAGGCGCACTTCGGCGTCGACGGCGTGCTGGGCGCTGACCCAGTGGATGGTGCCTTTTACCTTGCGTCCGTCGGGGGCGTCGCCGCCGCGTGTGGCAGGGTCGTAGGTACAGTGAATGCAGGTGATGTTGCCCTCGGCGTCCTTCTCGACGCTCTGCGCGGTGACGAAGTAGGCGTAGCGCAGACGCACCTCCTGGCCGATGGCCATACGGAAATACTTCTTGGGTGCCACCTCCATGAAGTCCTCGCGCTCGATGTAGAGCTCGCGGCTGAAGGGTACCTGGCGGGTGCCGTCGGCATCGCATTCGGGGTTGTTCACTGCCGTCAGCATTTCGGACCGTCCCTCGGGATAGTTGTCGATGATGACCTTCACGGGGTCGAGGACGGCCATACGGCGCTGGGCCACCTTGTTGAGATGCTCGCGCAGCGAGAACTCCAAGAGGCTGTAGTCGATGATGTTGTCGCGTTTGGCTACACCGATGCGGTCGCAGAATGCCTTGATACTTTCGGGCGTGTAGCCGCGACGGCGGAAGCCGCAGATGGTCGGCATGCGGGGGTCGTCCCAGCCGGTGACATAGTTTTCCTTAACGAGCTGCAGCAATTTGCGCTTGCTCATCACCGTGTAGTTGATGTTGAGGCGGGCAAACTCATATTGGTGCGAGGGCCAGATGCCCAGCTGCTCGATGAACCAGTCGTAGAGCGGGCGGTGGATGTCGAACTCCAGCGTGCAGATGCTGTGGGTGATATGCTCAATGGAGTCGCTCTGGCCATGGGCGTAGTCGTACATGGGGTAGATACACCATTTGTCGCCCGTGCGGTGGTGATGGGCATGAAGGATGCGGTACATGATGGGGTCGCGGAACATCATGTTGGGGTGCGCCATGTCGATTTTGGCGCGGAGGACCTTGCTGCCGTCGGGGAACTCGCCGTTGCGCATGCGACGGAAGAGGTCGAGGTTCTCTTCGACCGAGCGGTCGCGGTAAGGACTGTTGGTGCCGGGGGTGGTGACGGTGCCGCGTCCGGCGCGGATCTCGTCGAGGGTCTGGTCGTCGACATAGGCGAGACCTTTCTGGATGAGGAGTTCGGCCCACTGGTAGAGCTGCTCGAAATAGTCGGAGGCGTAGTGCTTCTCAGCCCAGTCGAAACCGAGCCAGTGGATGTCCTCCTGGATGGAGTCGACATATTCGGTGTCCTCCTTGACGGGGTTGGTGTCGTCGAAACGCAGGTTGGTCTTGCCACCATACTTCTTTGCCAGTCCGAAATTAATGCAGATCGACTTGGCGTGGCCGATGTGCAGGTAGCCGTTGGGTTCCGGTGGGAAACGGGTCTGGATGGAGGTGTAGGTGCCGTCCTTGAGGCCCTGCTCGATAATCTCTTCAAGAAAGTTCAGCTGTTTCTCGGCAGCGGTGTTCTCTTCCATAATGATTTGATATATATTGAATTATATATTATATACTTAGATAAAACAATCAGCAAAAATACGAAAAAATTTTTATGTAGGAACGGGATTGTGCGTTTCCTAAATGCTGCCCCGTTAGGGGCATTCTTTTAGTAGCCATGCACAATTTTTTCAAGGGGGCTTTATATAAAACACATAATCTATTCCATTAAATACCTATGAGGGCTGCGCCCGTCAATATAATGCGCTACGACGCATGAACCTTTGATACCTTTGAGTGCGCCATGGCGCACGTCAGTATGCCCTTTGCTTCATCATCCAGCAAGTCGAATTCTTCCAATGCTTCTATAGGAGAAAGACCATGCTTTCTTGCTAATATATAATCATATTCCATGCCCTTTTCTTTTGCGATGGAGAGTGCTGCCTTATGTAAATTTCTTTTCTTAAACACACCCTCTAAACGATAGAAAATATATTTTATTGTGTGCGACAAATGATTTTACATTTTACATATTACATATTATTATTTATAGAAACAACAAAGAGCACCCAAGCGGATGCTCTTCGCCGTCAAAGTTTTGGAAGTGTGAGAGTGTAGGTAGATAGAGGAAGCGGACGTTTTTTCGATACCTTCTTGGTACCAACCTGATGTGTTTAAGGGGTGGCTTGGAAATGCCAGCCACCCCCCAAACCCATTTAGCTGATAGTACCCGAACCGAGGTAACGGGAGTCGGCGGTGCGTCCGGCATTGTCATGCTGGGGATCACCGATGCCGAAGCCGTACACGTGCACGCGCTGGCCAACCCAGTAGTCGGGAATGGTGACGGAGACTTCAGCCTCCTCACGCATTACAGGCTGCGAGAGGACACCAGCGGCGGATTCGGGGCTGTACACGAAAATGTAAGCCAAATCGTCATTGCGAGCGCCCACCGCGGTACCCTGGTCGTTAATCGCGACCTTCACCGTGTAAGGGTCAGTGAAATTGGCGCTGCCGAAGAGAATCTGGGGGAGATTGCCCTTGGCGACCATGATCTCATCGTAGTCGCAGGTTGCGCTGCCGGGTTGTTCGGCATGGACATAGTCCCAGTTGACTTTCACGAAGTAGTCACCTTCGGTGATTTTCTTCGCGCGAGCCACACCCTTGAAGCCAAGGAGAATGGCGTTGTAGAAAGCGCTCGAAAGACTGCCGAGAGCAGCAAAACGAGTGCGGACGAGTTCCTGTGCTTCGGTGGAAGCATCATGGACGGTGCGTTTGTAGCCACGCATCACAGGCTTGCCTTTCCAGAAAGAGCCGACCACGGTGCCGACTTTTCCGATGAATCCGTCAAGGATTCCCTGTTGAACTTTACCCATAGTTGAAGAGTTTTAGTTAGTAAATTGAGTGAATTGAAAAGTGGTTTTGTTTCGGGTTTAGATGATATTCATTGCATGGGCGCACGATGCCGTAGCAGCACCTGCAAGAATGAGAGAGATAATATAAGAGACAACCTTGAGGACGATAACCCACCAAGGATCTTGAGCCTTCACACCAGCCTTTTCGGCTTTTTCAGGGTCATCGACGATGGCCTGAATCTGTGCTTTAGAGAGTTTGACTTTCATGATAGAGCGTTTTAGTTGTTTTTCGATGCAAAGGTACAGCGAAAATACAACATGCCCTTTCAAAAAAATCAAAAACGAAACACATCGCACAGAAACACAATGTGATAAGGAAATCTATTATAATATATATTATATATAGACTTGAATGCTAGTAGTAGTATTTGGCGTAATATGCCGTTTCGACAGACAACTTGCGAAGTTGATTCTGGAGTTCGCGACTATGTTTCAGCCGGAAACGAATTGACATCAAATCCCGTAGAAGAGTGGAGTTTGAGATTTGGAATTTACGCAGAAGTTCGTGACGAGGAAAACTGTAAACGTCGTTAAGCAGAAGCAGCGACAGCTGTCGGTGTTCTGGTTTCAATTCATCCAGACGAATTGAATGCTTTGGGTCGGAGAGACGATATTGGTGTCTCCAGTATCTCAGCATTGAACGGAGGATTTTATCATGCGGCTGCGCGAGGTCGACCCCCCCCCCTAAAATGCTATAAATCAATGAATTAAAATTGTTTTTATTTTCCATATACTAACACTTTGACGCTGCAAAGATAAGAATAAAATTTCGTTTGTGATATGTAAAACGTCAAATTCGACGGAACGAGTAATTTTTTTTTCTTTTTATTAATGAAATAATAATATATACCTTAGAAATATAATAGATACGCGTATAACGCTGACACATAGCATTTCACATTTTACATATGACATACAAATTCAAGAAAAACGGATAGAGAAAGTATTTTTGCATCCGAAAATTTAAAGTCAAAGATTATGGAAGTAAAAAAGACAGTGATACCCCACTATAAGAGGGTAGTAGACATTTGTGTGGACATGTACACACAAGAAGAGATAGTAGAGAGGAGGCTCCTGAATGGAAGAGCCTTGCTTAATTCCGACAAAGGAGAATTTGTGTTCGCGCAAAATCCCCCCCGCGGTGCCCGCAGCATTGAGATATTGAGAACAGGACACGCCCGCATGGTGCGCAGACCAGACGGGCGCTACACGGTAACATTTTCGTGCCTTCACGCAAATGAAAAAATGCTGAGAGAGCAAATGCTTTCGGAGGTTCGCTCGCTGTGTACTTCAATGAAAGAAGATGCTGCCCGCTGTCAGCGAGAATCTAAGAAAAAAGAGGTGACATGCGAGCAGGAATGATGGAGGGCGAAACAGGCTACTTCAACAGAATCAAGTTGGAGCGCGCGCAATGCAAATTTTTCAAATTTGAACGATGCCAGCATTGTTTCTTTGAAGACAATCGGGTTGCATGCTTTATGCTTGAATGCTGGCCTTCGAGAAATATTAACCTAATTTTCAGGATATACGAACCGAAAAGACACAGAAGAAAATGAGCGCAGTATTAGTGAAAGATGGATGTATGCGTGACATGCATCCCATGAACGGGAAGACATTCGGGGCGGTGGAACTCCGCGCTTTTGTCGATGGAGAATACAAAATCATTACGCTGAATGACAACAAGGCGCTGGTGGTAGGCTTGGATGCCAAAGAAAAAGGCAAGCCTGTGAATCGCATTGCAACCGCATGGATTCGGGAGATTAGCAGCGACTACGTTGCTGGTGCTGCGCTACTGGTAGACAGGAAAATGCTATAAAACACACAAAACACAAAACATGGAACAAGAAGAATATCAGCGACTAATCTGTCGCATGAATGAAACAATGCCGGATGATGATGCGGCGTTGTTTATCAGTCTCAAAGGAGATGAAGTGAAAATCAGCACATTTGGCGCTCCTCGCCCGCTTACTAGACTCAAACAATGGGTTTACAAATGGTTAGGAGGGCGTGACTTATGATGATGCAGTATCATAAACTGGATACGACTGTCCGCATTATAGACGGAGAAGGCGACATTTTTGATGTGATGTGTGTGGAAAGCGGTGCAGGCTGTGACGGCTGTGAGTTCAAGAGGGCACCTGGAAAATCGCAGGAGCCGTTCTGCCGGGCAACGGCTTGCGGTTCGTATGAGCGCATTGACGGCAAAGATGTGATATACCAACGGGTGAAAGTGAAAGGAGGAGAGGAATGACTGTTCACGAAGCATATAAACAAACACTATGTAATCTAAAAAAAAACTATGGCTAGAAGATTCACAATTTTCGACAACGTAAAAGCCCAAGGTGGGCGCGACTGCACCTATGAGGTATACCTAGAGGTAGCCAATTCGGAGAAGGTGCTGAAAATCTGCAACCGCATTGCAGCGGAAGAAGACCCCGACAAGAGGGGCGATATAAAGAAGCTGCTGCCTGCTGTCACATGGCAGGCTGCTTTCGATGGCCGCCGTGCAAACAAGAATGCTAAGCCTAGCGGCTTGTTTATGCTTGATATTGACCACGTAGACAATCCCTTTGAGCTCTACTCAAAGAAGATAGCCAAGAGGGTGCAGGAATTGGGCATCGTGTATGTGGGTAAGACGGCATCGACAAAGGGACTTCGCATTGTTGCGAAGTGCCTGCCCACGTTGAACACGCTTGAGGACTGCCAGCGCTGGCTGGCCAGCAACCTGAAAGTGAAGTTCGACAGCGTATGTAAGGACTGGGCGCGCAGTTCGTTCTTGGTACACGACAGTTACACCTACTACATGGATGCAAAGGCCATCTGGCAGGAAGACCCCGCAGACGGGGAGGTGTACCCTCTGGAGCCGGAGCAGTCGGAGATGCCCACCATGGAAGCTGTGCTGGCTGACAGCCAGCGCGACTGGATAGGCGAGGAAAAGCAGACGGTGATGCCTTTCAAGGAAAACAAGGAGATGGAGGAGATGCTAGACGAAGCCGTTGCCGACCAAAGAGAAGGTCTCTTTGGCGGACCTACAGACTACAAGGGCGTTTCATACGACAGAATTTGCAAAGCATGGTTGGAGCATACGGGCGGCGAGCCTACCAAGGGAGAGAGAAACATGCGCCTATATAAACTCGCGACACGTATGCGCTACATTACCGACTTCAACGAAGCGGTGCTGATGCGAATAATGCCTACCTATGGATTGCCACAGAGCGAACTGCGGCAACTGGTACATTCGGCAATGCAGGCAAACAGAGCCAGCGACATGCCCCTAGACCTGCGCGAAACGCTAGACATTATAGACAAACAAATCAAGATACAGGGCGACTCGCAGGAAGATGAAATCCCCGAAATCATCACCAGTACCGAGAAGATGCCCAGCCTGCCGCCCCTGCTGCGCCAGTGGTATGAGATAGCGCCCGAAGACTTCAAGGCACCGGTGACACTGTGCCAACTGCCCATATTGGGCGCATTGGGTTCCAAACTGAGAGCGCGCTATCTGGACGGCAAGATGCACTCGCCGACATTCAATGTCAGCCTAGAAGCACCACAGGCAAGTGGCAAATCGTTCCTTGTGCGCCTTGTGGATTCGGAACTACGCGCCATGAAGGAGAGCGACGAAGCACAACGTGAACTGGAACGCCAATACAGCGAGAAAGTTGCCGAGATGAAGATGCTCAACATCAAGGTCAATGTTGACAATAAGGACGAGATACTCGGGCAGAAGCCTAAAGGCATCATTCGCTTCGTGCCTGCCACCATGAGTATCACAAAACTTCTCATGCGAATGGAGGGCGCACAAGGCCTGCATCTGTTCGCATTGGGTGAGGAAATAGATACGGTCTACAAGGCATTTAAGCGCGGGTTCAGTAGTTATAGCGACGCTCTCCGTGTGGCTTTCGATAACGGTGAATACGGACAGGATTACGCTTCGGATAACAGTTGGAGTGGCAACATACGCCTATACTACAACGTTCTGTTCTCGGGGACACCCAAGGCGATGCGGAGATTCTATCCCGATGTAGAAGACGGCCTTGTTAGCAGGGTTCTGTTCGTGACGCTGCCCGACCAATTCGGCAAGCCTATGCCGATATGGAAAGAGATGACCGATGAGCAGCAGCGCATTTGCGATATTGCGCTGACTAGGCTGAGCGAGATAAGCCTACAGGGCACCGAAGTGCAACCCGACCACGTGATGAAACTGGACTTCCTCAACAAGGCGATGGACCTCTGGGTGAAAGCACAGCAGGCAGAAGCGGTGCGCACAGAAGACAGAACACGCGATGCGTTTTGCAGGCGCTCTGCCGTTGTCGGATTCAGGGCAGGCATGCTGGCGTGGTTTCTCTGGGGCGAACACGCGACGCCTGCGATACGGCGCAACACCTGCAACTTCGCGATATGGGTAGCCAATAGCATGCTGAACCAGCATATTTTGCGATTCAATATCACCTCGACACACAGCAACGTGAACAAGCAGGAAGAGATGTTCGAGAAACTGCCCCAGACATTCACGCGCAAGGATGTGGAAGAGATGTGTGCTCAGAATGGAGTAGACACACCCGTGAGGGGTGTTCTCTACAGATGGAAGCTGCTGGGCATCATCGAACCCGTAGAGAAGGGAAGAGGAGAGAACAACAAAACCACATACGTCAAATTCAAAAAAACACACAAATGAATCCGATAGAAACTAAGAAGGCGATAGACATTCTTGAAGAAGTGCGTCGCGGTCAGTTGGGAGTCGATGCGGTGTTTGTGGCCGTAAAGAAGAAGGATGTTGTGTATTTTAAGGAAGCAGGATCGCTGATGCAACGTGCGCGACTGCGCAATGCGATAAAGAAAATTTTATAATTCTAAAAAATCAAAGAAATGAAACAGTACATGAAAGTGGTCGCCTTGGGCGACGTGAATTCCGGAACCAGCGACAACGGAAACGATTGGGAAAAACAACAAGTTGTCTTCGAGAGCACCGACGGCAAAAGCAGAATGCTTGCCGTGGACTTCATGGGAGAGCGCAAGACGAAGAAGACGAAGAAACTCAAAGTGGGACAGCTCTGTGAAGTTGTGTTTGAACCTAGTAGCCACGCCTATGGCGACAAATGGTTCACGAACTTAGAGGGTGTCGACGTGACGCCGCTGCAAGCCGCCGTGGATGAGGATGAGAACAAGGAAGGAGGGCAGAAATGAAAAGGAGAGACCTGAAAAAGTTCATCAAGGGGACGGGCGGCAGGGATTTTTCGGGGGCAGTTCTTCTGCTTAGTAGCGAGAAGGGCGATAGCCTTTATATTGAGGGAAAACGTAATCACCTTTGCCAAATGCTTTTTAATGCCGGAATCCAAGACAAGGACTTTGGTGACATGCTGATTGAGATGGGTGCGGTGCTGACAGCAGCAAGAAAGACCATGAAGAAGGGAGAGGGTGACAACCAAGAAGATGCAAAGGGTTAAACTTGTCATAATGTTTAGGGGAGCGCTTGTCCTGTATGGATGGGCGCTCTTTTTTGTGAGAGACAAGAATGTAATATGTAAAATGTCAAATAGAATGATTCGGCAATGTGATTGCGTAGCCTGCGCGCGGGTGGCATTTTGGGCATTTTTTGACGCAGCCCCGCCGAATTTGCGCTGGCGCGACGGCGGACAAGGGGTTGTGTGTGGCGGCTGCTTGGAGAAAATGAACAAAATGTGTGCGGAGGTAAAAAATAAAGCCCCCTTGAAAAAATTGTGCATGGATTCAAAATTATCAAATATTTTTTGTATTTTTGCAACGACAAAAGGAAACAATAAAACATCGAATACAATGAAAAAGATAGCATTAGCCATTTTGCTTGCTGGAGGGCTTGTTTTTGCCTCCTGCGATATTCTGACGCAGCTGACCTCGCAGCTTTCGAGTGTTGCCAACCTGGTAAATTGTGACTTCAGTCTGAAGAATGTCAACAATGTGTCAGTGGCGGGAGTGAATGTGAAGAACCTGACGTCGGGCAACCTGTCGGCCACGGACATTGTGAAGCTGGTGGCGGCGTACCAGAGCAAGCAGGTGCCTCTGAGCCTGGATGTCAACGTGAATGTGAAGAATCCGACGCAGCAACAGGCGTCGATGACGGCGATGGACTGGATTCTGGCCATCGACGGAGCCGACATTGCCAACGGTGCCAGCAACCGTACCTTCACCATCAAGCCCAGCACGACGACCACTGTGCCGCTGGGAGTCAACACCGACCTCTATAAGCTCTTCTCCAAGGATGGAGTGGAAGCGGTGAAGAATTTTGCCTCGAGCTTTAGTTCGGACGGCACCTCCTCCAAGGTGGGGCTGCGCATCCGTCCCAGCCTTTCGGTGGGCACCACGCAGGTCCCCTTCCCCAACTACATCAAGCTGGAGAAGAAGACAGGAAATGGCTGATAACCAACCTTTTTTTTGAATGAGAAAACCATTTTTACCATACGCGGCGATAACATCCGCCGCGGCATTGGTTCTTTTGGTGATTGCCGCCGTGCCGAAATTCTTTCTCGACCACGGAGACCGGCTTGTGTGGCAACTGGACAGCTGGGCAAGCATTTTCGCCACGCTCTTTATTGCCGTCGCTGTTATCCTGTGGACCGTCTATTTTGCAAAAGGAAAACACCAGTGGAAGAAAATTATCGCAGGGCTGGGCTGCATTGTGTTGGAGATGGTGTGCCTGATTGTGCTATATGCCGCGCTGTTGAAGCACGACAGTAGGGTTTGGGGCGACAAAGACTATGTCGTCTATTCGGAATTCTACGATTGGCTCCACAGGGTCGCCGACCTCAGTTCTTTCGACCCCGATGTGTTCGTGCTATACAAACGTGACGGCCTGGTTGACAGACGAATGTACACTTTGTGCCACATCTATTACTGCACCGTAAGGAAA
>JAEIGA010011108.1_pt1 | contig 13671 bp, 9 predicted proteins | sample 9270691 | NCBI WGS metagenome assembly JAEIGA01 (sample SAMN17057246, study PRJNA624740) | gut metagenome | biome: biome; isolation source: fecal sample | host: Bos grunniens | place: China: Xizang | collected 2019
AGTTGTCACGACCTGTAGCCTTTACTAGATCGCAATATAGCTGGTCTGCATAGAAAGGAGCAAATGGAGCTAAAAGTTTTGCAACAGTTTCAAGACATGTGTAAAGTGTCTGATAAGCCGATAATTTGTCTGAACTCATTTCCTTTCCCCAGAAACGCTTACGATTCAATCGCACAAACCAGTTACTTAAGTCATCATTAACAAAAGCCTCTATCAGTCGTCCAGCACGTGTTGGGTCATAATCAGTTAATTCTTTATCCACAGCCTTAATCAGTGAGTGCAAAACTGACAATATCCAACGGTCAATCTCTGGTCGTTCTGCAAATGGAACTTCAGCTTCTGAATAATTGAAACCATCAACATTTGCATAAAGGCTAAAGAAACTATATGTATTATATAATGTGCCAAAGAACTTACGGCGAACCTCGTCTACTCCCTCTGGGTCAAACTTCAAGTTATCCCAAGGTTCTGAGTTAGTCATCATATAGAAACGTACAGGATCGGCACCATATTTATCCATCATCTCAAATGGATTAACTACATTGCCTACGTGTTTTGACATCTTATTGCCTTTTGAATCTAGTACAAGACCTGTAGAAATAACATTTTTAAAAGCAATGCTGTCGAAAACCATTGTACCAATAGCATGAAGTGTGAAGAACCATCCACGTGTCTGGTCAACACCTTCATTAATAAAGTCAGCAGGGAATGCCTTTCTGTCGTCAATCATCTCACGATTCTCAAAAGGATAATGAATCTGAGCATAAGGCATAGCGCCAGAGTCAAACCACACGTCGATAAGATCAGTCTCACGTTTCATAACTTTACCTGAGTCTGAAACAAGTAGGATATTATCTACATATGGGCGATGAAGGTCGATTTTATCGTAGTTTTCTTTTGAGTAGTCACCAGGTACAAAACCATTATCCTTAAGAGGATTAGTATTCATCACACCTGCCTCAACTGATTTTTCTATTTCATTATAGAGTTCCTCAACACTTCCTATACACTTTTCTGCTCCATCTTCATCACGCCAAATTGGAAGTGGTGTACCCCAGAAACGTGAGCGTGAGAGATTCCAATCATTCAGATTCTCAAGCCAGTTGCCAAAACGTCCGCTACCTGTTGATTCAGGTTGCCAGTTTATAGTTTTGTTAAGTTCTGCCATGCGCTCCTTCTTTGCAGTAGAACGGATGAACCATGAATCAAGCGGATAATAGAGAACAGGTTTATCAGTTCGCCAGCAATGCGGATAATTGTGAACATGCTTCTCTATCTTTAAGGCTGTACCCTCCTGTTTCATCTCCATAGCAATAACAATGTTCAAATCTTCAGCTTTTGCAGCAGCCTGCTCATCATATTTGCCATTGATATTGAATTCTGGTTTGTATGCATTCTTTACATAATCACCAGCATGACGCTCGTATTCTTTAACGTTAACGCAAACTGCTGTGAAATTATTATCCAATTCGCAGATTTCATAGTACTTACCCTCAAGGTCAACCATAGGGCGAGTCTCACCTTTCTTATTAATCAAGAAAAGAGCTGGCACACAAGCATCCTTTGCCACTTTGGCGTCGTCAGCACCAAAGGTTGGAGCTATATGTACAATACCAGTTCCATCTTCGGTAGTTACATAATCACCTGGGATAACACGGAAAGCCTCTGTTTCCATCTCCACAAACTGGTCTTTGCCTGTCTCGCTTGTAAATATCTTATCTGAATTCGCTGCTGCATAGTTCTTTACAAAATCTGCTGCATTAGCATCGAGTTTCTGGCATGGTTTTACCCATGGCATCAACTGCTTATATTTGTATCCAACTAGCTGTTCACCTGTGTAATTTGCAATAATACGATATGGAATAACTTTGTCGCCATGCTTATAATCCTCCATGGCTTTTTCTTTACCTTCAGCACCAAAGTAAGCAGCCAATCTTGATTCTGCCATAATAACAGTGATTTTCTCATCGTTATATGGATTAAATGTCTGAACAGCTACATAATCTATCTTTGGTCCCACGCAAAGAGCTGTATTTGACGGAAGAGTCCATGGTGTAGTTGTCCATGCTGCAAAGTATGATTTACCCCACTCCATCCAAGAAGATTCTGGATTTGTAATTTCAAAAAGGGCTGTACATGTAGTATCCTTTACGTCACGGTAACAGCCAGGTTGATTTAGTTCGTGAGAGCTAAGACCTGTACCTGCACCTGGTGAATATGGCTGTATGGTATATCCTTTATAAAGAAGGCCTTTGTCATATAACTGACGAAGCAACCACCAAAGTGTCTCAATGTATTTGTTGTCGTATGTGATATAAGGGTTGTCTAAGTCAACAAAATATCCCATCTGCTCTGTTAGTTTACGCCATTCAGCAGTAAACTTCATCACATTCTCACGACATTTGTGGTTATAATCCTCTGTTGAGATATAACGTTCGCTCTCTTTATTGTCTATATCGGCTTTAGTTATGCCTAACTCCTTTTCTACGCCTAACTCAACAGGCAAACCATGGGTATCCCAACCGGCCTTTCGGTGTACCTGGTAACCCTTCATTGTCTTATATCTGTTGAAGGTATCTTTAATTGCACGCGCCAATACGTGATGAATACCAGGGTGTCCGTTGGCAGAAGGAGGTCCTTCAAAGAATACGAACTGAGGACATCCCTCTCGTTCATCTATAGATCTGCGAAATATATCTTCCTTATTCCATTTTTCCAGGATTTCTGTATTAACCTGGGTAAGGTTTAAACCATTGTGTTCGGCAAATTTAGCCATAGCTTCTTATGATGTTTTTTAGTTGAATATTATATATATAATTATTAAGGCGCAAAGATACAGAAAATTTATGAGATAACAAAATTTTGGTTGACAATTTGGGTAGTTTGGCAATTGTTAACACCTACAAATCATATTGTATAAATAAAACAACTTTAAACCTATCATTTGCATCACGTAAACCTATCGTTTACAGTTCGTAAACCTATCGTTTAGCATGAATAAATCGTTCATTTACAATATACAAGAATCAGGACCGGTAAATACTAAAAGACATAAAAAAGTCCATCATGCAAGCACAATGGACTCATTAGTTCAATAAATAAGTTTCCGATTAGAAACTATATCCCAATGTCATCATAAGCTGATGGCGTTTGTTATCTACTTTTATAGGTTCTGCGACATTAGTCAACTCTGGCTGTTCGTCGTTGTAATAAGGGGTAAAAGGATTAAACTTTCCGCTCTGTGATGAATACTGATATGCCATGTCAAATGTAAGTTTACCTGCGGTATAACCCACACCGCAAGTAAAGCGGTTTGTCGATTCCCAGTTTGTGTAATCCGCTGCTGAAGAGTAATATAATCCAGGACTATTTGCATCAACAGATTTATATGCCTCCTTGTTATACATTGGTGATACATAATTATATCCAAAGCGAATCGCAACGGTTGGGTCAGGTCGGAACTCAGCACCAAGTTTCAATGTGTTTACACCTTTAAGCGACTGCTCTGTGTGACGGTTCATGTTGCGGTCAGCATCACTGCTCTCATAATAAGAGTCTGTCCAGTAATCATAGCTGCTTCCTGTATTTATGCGCGAGTCGATATTACCATAATCTGCAAACTCATAGCAAGCTCCTAAAGCTAAATAATTTCCAACTGTGGTTCCCATGCTCAAACCAAACTTCCACGGAGTATGCATCTTAAATTCATAAACCTCACTAATATTACCGTCATCATAAAGACCGTAATCAGTATTATTATATATATCAGTATAATTGGCAGTTTCCAAATCATACCATACAGGTGAGGCAATTGAGAGACCTACACGGAACGGAGATTCCTCTATTGGACGGAAAATCACACCAGCCTTAACGTCAAATCCAGTTCCACTAATCTTGCGTTCGTCAGACACAGTTACATATCCTGCACCAGCATTAGCACCATTAGGGCCAGGGAATAGTTCACTATACTCACTATAGCCTTTGTAATTTACGTCGTGTATGCCAACTGTAATACCAAGATAAAGACGGTCATTAATGTTGCCGCTGATATTGAAATCATACTCACCTATATAACCACTATTGGCACGGTGCATCTGATACGACGAAGCATCGTTATAGTAGAACTTATCATCACCAGTGTTAGAAAGAAATGCATTATAATAGAGATAATCTAACTGAGTAAACTGATTCTCGTTTGCCACAACTACACCATCATTATTATATGCGGGAGTAATTATACCCTCATAGCCTTTCAAGTATGATAATTTGCTCTGTGATGCTCCATTTAAATTACCTGCTGCAGAGAGAATATGATTGAAATTTTTATTTTTGTGATAATTAAATGCGAAGTTAAGGAACGAACTGCGACCTGTACGTGTTGAATAAACAAAACCAACTTGGTCGAAACTAAGTTTTGTTTTACCCTCTCCAGCAAAGCTTTCAGCATCGGCCTGTGAAACCACACCAAATGAAAGCTTTGCCTGAGAACTGCGGAATAATCCTATACCTGCAGGATTAGTACTTATTGTTGAGAGGTCAGCGCCAAGAGCATCCATTGCACCGCCCATACCAACATATCGCGCGGTTCCGTTAAGATCTGTAGAGGAAATACGTGCATTCTCATATGTTTCCTGGGCATTTAATGAACCCACGTAAATCATCATAAGGGCTATTAATATATAACTTTTCTTCATAATCATTTGTTTTTATATCTGATTAATACTATTTATCAACTATCTTCTTCCGCCAAAACTGCCACTGCCACGACTGCTTCCACCACTGCTACTTCGTGTGCCACCGAAACTACCACCTGAGTTACGACTGCCACCAAAGTTGTTTGAAGGTTGGTATGAATTGTTCTGGGTTGGACGATTGCTAATGGTGCTATTGCGCTGTCCACCAAATGTTGATGTAGAGGTTCGCTGAGAGTCAGATGAACCACGATATCCATTAAACCTGCCACTGCTATTATAGTTGCCCCCACGGTTTACACGACCATGATTACTTGTACCTGTAATACCTCTATATGTTTTATGTACAACAACAGGATACCAGCTACTGTGCCAACCATAGTGCCAATATGGGCGATACCAAGGATCATACCATCCAGAATACCAGCCATAGCGCCAAGGATAATGCCATCCGCCATACCAACCGCTGTAATACCAACTATTATAGTACCATGGATCATACCATCCCCATGTTGAAGTATAACCATCGCGATACCCTTCATTATAGGCATCCACCCAATCATAGTCGTCAAAACGTGTCATACGGCGTGTATACTCATAATCGCCTTGTATAGCCGAGTCAGGATAAACACCTAATTCAGGACTAAATGTTATTACATCATTACCAGCTGAGTCTAATTGTTCTACATAAGAACCGCGACGATTATATTCATCAACACTTCTATCAATACCTGAGTAATAAGTATTGGAAGGAATACCATAGCCACGGGCACTCATCTCTACATTTTTCTTTGTCGGTACAAAATATAAATCATCCTGTGCAAGCAGGCAAGCAGGAAATATCATAAATATCATCGACAGAAAGATATTACGTTTCATATTCATAATTCCTATCAAGTTTTATATATTAATATTGTTTACAATGCAAAATTACGATATTATACGATACAAATTTAGGGAAAAACCCTAAACTTTAGTAGGAATTTCCCTATTTTTTGTATTTTTGCATGAAAAATTAACACACAAAATGAAATATTACGAAATAGATTTCAAAATAAATGCGCCAGAGGAACTAATGCAAGATGCATGTGATGTACTGGCAGCAATGTCGGCAGAAGCTGGGTTGGAAACTTTTGAGGAAACTAATTACGGCATTAAGGGTTATGCACAGCAGTCTTTGTTTGACAAGGATTATCTAAACACCATAATTACAGACTTTCCATTTGATGATATAGAGATTACTTACACGGTGGAAGAGGCTGAGGATAAAGACTGGAACGAGACATGGGAGAATGAAGGTTTTGCTCCTATAATCGTTGGCGAGAAATGTGCTATTCACGACGGCAGACACCTTCCAGAGAAAGTATATCCACTGTCAATTGAGATAGATGCCAAAATGGCCTTCGGTACAGGAACACACGAGACAACACGAATGATTGTAACTGAGCTTACAAACATGATTATGGATGGTAAAAGATTACTGGATTGCGGTTGCGGAACTGGCATCTTAAGCATAGTAGCACTGAAGTGCGGTGCTAGTCATGCTATTGGCTATGACATAGATGAATGGAGTGTTGACAATGCCCGTCATAATGCAATCATCAATCGTGTTGACGAAAAATTTGAGTCAGTATTAGGAGATGCCACTGTAATACCAAGCATTGAAGGACTCTTTGATATTGTTGTGGCTAACATAAACCGCAATATCCTTCTCGCAGACATGGAGTCATTCACAAAGAAACTAAAACATAATGGCATACTCATACTTAGCGGTTTCTACACAAATGATGAACAATTACTTATAGACAAAGCACAATCATTAGGTTTGAGCCTAGAGGCAAAAAGCGCAGACAATAATTGGTCGTGCCTACTGTTCAAGGCTAACACTCTCTAATGAATCATTAGGTTCCATTATTGTCATCTCTAGAAGTTGTTCATAACTTCCATTAAAGATATTAAGGTCTACAAGTTCTTCTATTCCAGGCAACTTTCCGCAATCGGTATGTTGCCAAAAATGCCATTTACCGCTATAATCAAGAGAGTCTACATAATAATGGGCTATCCAATGTGGATAACTATTGAAAATTGTGTCAGTGAGGTGTTTCTTTTTGAATTTCTTATAGGTATAGATAATAGGCTTAACTCCGTAATGATCTTCCACTATGGTGAGCCATCTAACAAGACTATCGCGAAGTTCATTATTAGAAATCTTTTTAGACGCCTGCTCAACATCAAGAACAGGAGGCAAATCTCCGGGTACTAGATCCACATTATTAATAAAGTTGTAGGCTTGTGTCTCTGCTCCAGAAAGATTACTCCAAAAATGGTACGCTCCACGAACATAGCCATAATCGCGAGCATTCTTAAAGTTATAAGAATAGCATTTATCAACAAGGTTAGAACCTTCTGTAGCCTTAACCATAATAAAACGTACAGGCACATCGTCGATAAGGCCCTCTCTGCGCAATTTGTCCCAGTCAATCTTTCCTTGATGATGACTAATATCTATGCCACGCACATTATACCCCTGGGGATTATCTATTCCGCCATATAGAGCACGCCAGCGAATTCCAAACGGACTCACAAAAAAGTAATAGAAAAAACAAAGATAAATAATAACAATACCGCCTATCAACAGCCACCATGTCCATGGAGGAAATTTTTGAAGCAGACGCACAAAAAAGCCCTGTTTAGTTTTTCTTACAGGTGATGTAAGGCGCCGTTTTGTTTTTTTTGTTGTAGTAGTGCGGTTATTGGCTGGTGACATTATTATATTAGCTTGTGATTTGTTTATGAAGTGTGTAATAATTAATCATCATCTCAAGTAATCAGAATATTACTTTATGATTTAATTAATTATTATTACTATTACATTTATCTATAATTATAATAAAGTCTGAACCGTATATAACACAACGTTACACTTACGGTTCAGACTCTAATTCATATAATTATTTGTTTAAAGTAAATTACTTACCTTCTTGTTCAAGGGCCAATGTTCTTGTTGGCTGATCACAAACTTCTGTTGGGCCCCAGTACTGGATTGGTCCTGGATATACATAACATGTATCCTTAGCCCATACATCACGAACAGCGGCAAAAGCTTTAAAAGGAGCACCATCAAGTTCAACGAGAGCCTTGCGGATAACAGGTTTCATCTCACCATTTCTGCGTTCCATATTCATCATCATTGTGATAGGCACACCTCCAGCAACCCACTGGTCAGCAGGGGCTGTTGTATTCTTAACGATAGCCATATATCCGGTCTTGCCGTTAGCTATAAGCTGAGCAGCACTTGTACCAAGAGCATAGCAGTAGTCAGCATCGAAATTTGATGGTGCTGCGCAACGTCCTTCGTAACCGAAGAAATGGTGAAGAGCAGAGAACTTACCAACAAACTTTCCTTCCTTCTTCCACTTATCAAGTTTAGCAGCAACCATTGAAGAAAGAAGTTTCTCTGTCTCAATAAGTGAAACCTGTACGTTTCCGTGTGGGTCACGGTCAAGTGCCAACTGACGAGCTACACTTGTTGGGAGAGAATTGAACACAGCAAGATTCTCATCAGAGATATGATGCTTTACAAAGTCAATCTGCTCTGAACGTCCAAGGTTCTGTGCCTCAGGCATTGCCAGTACATCGTTAAGCTGAGCTATAAGTTTCTTGATAGCTGGTATGAACTCTATAAGACCCTCAGGTATGATTACTGTACCATAGTTCAAACCGTTAGCAGCACGAACAGCTACAGCATTAGCAATATACTCAACTACATCGTCAAGACTCTGCTCCTTTGCCTCAACTTCCTCAGACACCAAGCAGATGTTTGGTTGGCACTGAAGAGCACACTCAAGAGCAATATGACTGGCAGAACGGCCCATAACCTTGATAAAGTGCCAATATTTGCGTGCTGAGTTACAATCGCGCTCAATATTACCTATCAACTCTGAATATGTCTTTGTTGCTGTGTCAAAACCAAATGAAGTCTCAATCTGTTCATTCTTCAAATCACCATCAATAGTCTTTGGACAACCAATTACCTGCACACCATAGTTCTTTGCTGCATAATACTCTGCGAGAACACAAGCATTTGTATTAGAATCGTCACCACCAATAATTACAATAGCCTTTATATCAAGTTCGCGGATGATCTCCAGACCTTTTTCAAACTGTTCAATTTTCTCGAGTTTTGTACGACCTGAACCAATCATATCAAAACCACCGGTATTGCGATACTCGTCAACAATCTCTTTGGTCAGTTCCATATAGTTATGGTCAACCAAACCACCAGGACCAAGAATAAAACCATAAAGACGGTTTTCTGGGTTTAGTTTCTTAATCTGGTCGAAAAGACCTGTAATAACATTGTGTCCGCCAGGAGCCTGACCACCGCTAAGTATGATACCAACGTTCATCTTTGTATTGTTTGCAACGTCGCTTGGCACAAACTCTACAATAGGCATACCGTAAGTGTTAGGGAACAATGCCTTAATCTCTTCTTGATTGTCAACACTTTGTGTTGGAGCACCCTCTACTGCCTTAACAGAACCTTGAAGTCCCTTTGGCAATTTTGGCTGGTATGCTCCTCTTGCTATCTGCAATGCACTTTTTTCCATGTTTTTTATTTTATTAATTATGAAATTTTTATTTTGAATTGCAAAATTAATCAATTCAGAGGAGAAATAAGAATGAAAACATACAAATTAATTTTTTATCGCAATATTTTATAATAAATATTGTAAAAACAAATAATTTTTATTACCTTTGACCATAAATTAAATTCTAATAAGAAAAATACAGAATTATTATGGCAAAGAGAAGAACATTAAAGAAGAACATTGAGATTATATGTTCAGAACTATTCGCTGAATGTATAGCAGTTTCATTATATGATGCAACTCCATCAAAAGAGAACACAGAGGCATTACTTCATTCTATCATTAAACTCGAAAGCAATTATATTTGCCGTATATCGCATGTAGAGCCAGGAATGAAGGCAAATGTATATTTCAGAGACCTGATAGAAAAGTTTACAAATGAGGTTAACGATATTGTTGACCAGATCAACAACATGCATTAATAAATTATGTGGCAATCTTTCTGCAGCTGGCTGTTATACAAAGTGTTAGGATGGTCAGCTGATATTTCTGTAGACCACCCTGACAAATATATTATCTGCCTTGCTCCCCACACAAGCAACTGGGATTTTATTATAGGACATCTTTATTCTGGTGCCAATGGCATCAAGAGTAATTTTCTTATGAAAAAAGAATGGTTTTTCTGGCCATTAGGACCGATATTTAAACGTGTCGGAGGCATACCTGTATGGAGATCTAAACACAATAGCATGACTGAAAATCTCGCACAAGCAGCCAAAGATGCCAAGGAATTTCACCTTTGCATAACGCCTGAAGGCACTCGCTCTGCCAATCCTGATTGGAAAAAGGGATTCTATTATATTGCTTTGAACGCACAAATACCAATTTTGCTTTATGGTTTAGATTATAAGAGAAAACTTATAGAATGCACCAAATCAATAATTCCAAACGGCGACATTGAAAATCAGATGCGAGAAATAAAGATATATTTTAAGGATTTCAAGGGAAAGAAACCAGAAAAGTTTACAATAGGAGATATTAAATAAAACATTTATATAACCCCACTTAACGAGGTATATTAAGAAAATACATTAGATAAATATTTAATAAGATATAAGATTATTTATACGAAATATTTAATGAGAAAATATTACTTTTTGATTCTTATACTTTTCTTATCTTTTTCACCAAGTATATTTGGACAAACGACTGAGATAACGAAAGGTATAAGACGTTTTCTTTCTAACTACACACCAAAAGATCAAAAGATTGCGCCTAAACCAAAAATGTTAAGCGTAAGAGTGAGCAACAACAATAGGAAAATCTACATTGTGGTCAATGAGCATTTTGCATCACAAAACTTTACGCCAGAATCCGTTGACAGCATATATATTGGTATAAAAGCTGAATTGCCTGCCAAATACAACAACTACGACATTGAAATAAAAACTAATGGCTATACAATAGAAGAACTCATACCCAACCGACTCAAGACTGAGAAAGACCCTAAGAGACAATGGGGAGACATAGAATATAATGGTAAGCCATGGGTAACCAACAGTTCTTTACCATACACTATAACAAGAGGATTACACAACAGACATATCTCTTTATGGGCAAGCCACGGCAGATATTATGATTGGAACAAAGGTAAGTGGAAATGGCAGAGACCTAACCTCTTTGGCACCACAGAGGACCTCTTCACTCCAACCATTGTTGTCACCTATCTCATACCCATGCTCGAGAAAGCAGGTGCTAATGTATTTACACCACGCGAGCGTGATTGGCAGAAAAACGAGATAATAGTTGATAACGACCAAAAAGACGGATGCTACCAAGAGCATTCCACAAAATACGATTGGCAAACATCTGACAGTCTAGGTTTCTCATACCATAAAGGAACCTATGTTGACGGAGAAAATCCCTTTCAGGCCGGAACAGCTAGGATGACACAGACAACATCCAACCCCAACGAACTAAGCCAAATATCCTATCAACCTATTTTTAAACAAGACGGCAGCTATGCCGTATATGTAAGCTATATATCACTCGACAATAGCGTTGATGACGCCCATTACACAGTATGGCATCGAGGACAAAAAACCGAATTTAAGGTAAACCAAAAGATAGGAGGCAGCACATGGGTTTACTTAGGAACATTTGATTTCGCATCAGGCAACAGTCAAGACAATAGAGTTGTATTAAACAACTACAGCAAAAGCAAAGGAATTGTAACCGCAGACGGCGTGAGGTTTGGCGGAGGCATGGGCAACATAGAGCGTGAAGGAACTGTAAGTAAAATGCCACGTGCATTAGAGGGAGCACGCTACACCGCCCAATGGTCAGGTATGCCTTATGAGATATACGGATTAAGAAATGGCACCGATGACTACTCTGATGACATTAATACACGTTCCCTAATGACAAACTACTTGGCAGGTGGTTCGTGTTATGCTCCTAATACGTATGGCAAGAAAGTTCCCATCGAACTGGCACTTGCTGTTCATAGCGACGCTGGCTACGACAAAGAAGGCAAGGGATTAATTGGAACTCTCTCTATATGCACAACAAAGTATAACGATGGACTTACAGACGCTGGTATATCACGCCTGGCATCAAGGGATTTTGCTGATGCCCTGTTATCCAACACCTACGAGGAACTTAAGCGCATTTACGGCCGATGGAACAAGCGCCAATTGTATGACAGAAATTATTCTGAGACAAGAATGCCTGCTATGCCAAGCGCCATCATCGAAACAATGTCGCATCAAAATTTCCCAGACATGCGTATGGGCCAAGACCCCAACTTTAAATTTAACATGGCACGCTCAATGTATAAAACCATCTTGAAATACATTAGCGACCAGCACAACGTTCAGTATGTCGTATCACCACTTGCGCCCTCAGATTTCAGAATATCCCTGAACAATGGCAAGGCAACGCTAAGCTGGAGTGAAACTGCAGACACAATAGAACCCACAGCCGTTCCTACAGGATATATTGTTTATACGAGCGAGGGTAATAATGGTTATGATAATGGAACTTTAGTAAAGAATGAAAGAAAATTCATAACTAATCTAATACCAAACAAGTTATACCGCTTCAAAGTTGCCGCTGTTAATAACGGAGGTGAGAGTTTTCCATCCGAGGAACTATGCGCTTATTACAATCCAAAAGCAAGTCAAACGATAATGATTGTCAATGGTTTTCACCGCCTTTCAACTCCAAAGATTATAGACAACGACAGCATTCAGGGGTTCTTCTTCGATGCCGACCCTGGTTTGTCAGAAGGAAAGACAGGAGGATGGGCAGGTAGGCAAACAGGAATAATGAAAGAAGAGATGGGAGTGCTTGAAGACTATGGTTTAGGCTTCAGCAATAACGATTTTGCTGGAATGTATATCGCTGGCAATGAGCGCAATTATGTAACAACCCATGCTAAGGCTATCATTGCATCAGACAATTATAACATTGTGAGCGCAACAAGCAAAGCTATTGAAAAACAAAACGTCGACCTCACCACATACCCTATGGTCGACCTTATTTTAGGAACTCAGCAAAGTGACACGACTTATCTAGACAATTACAAGACATTTACCCCGGCAATGCAAAATGCACTTGTTGGCTACACAAAGGCAGGAGGTTGTCTTTTCATCAGCGGTGCCAATATAGCAAGTGACATGTGCCATGATGCAGATTCTGCCTTCCTCGAAAACGTTCTCAGATGTCAGTTTTCAGGCAATGTCACCACCACGAGCAATAAGGTGCATGGCATGGGAACAACACTTTCATTCTACAACACTGTTAACGAGCATCATTATCCCGCCATATCTCCCGACGTTCTCAAGCCTGTGCCACCAGCATTTGTTGCACTGCGCTACGAGGACGAGTCAGACGCATGCATCGCATATAAGGGCAACACATACCGAACATTTGTCTTAGGTTTCCCATTTGAGTGCATTGACAGCAGCGATCGTCAGAAAGATATAATGGGAGCAATAATAAATTTCCTTTTAAAATAATTTTGTTATTATGTATAAGATTCAAACAAATGCCTCAGGCACAAGAAGTATTGAGATTAGCGACGATCACCTAAGCACAATTGACAACTACCAATTGTTCAGAGATCTCATAGACAGCAACGGTTTCATCGACGAACAGGTTTTGGAAAAACTAAAACTCAATGTGCGTTCACTGCTTGAGTCGGCCGAGGCAAACGACAAAGGACTGCTTAGCCTCTGTTTCGATGTGATATATCATCCCAACATGAAAGCATTTGGACTCCAACAGCTTATATTACTTTACATCAACTGGAAAGAGTTATGCCACAACTAACCGACTTCCTTCCTACCACACGCAAGGAAATGGAACTTCGTGGATGGGATGAA
>JAEIGA010011109.1_pt1 | contig 13671 bp, 36 predicted proteins | sample 9270691 | NCBI WGS metagenome assembly JAEIGA01 (sample SAMN17057246, study PRJNA624740) | gut metagenome | biome: biome; isolation source: fecal sample | host: Bos grunniens | place: China: Xizang | collected 2019
ATCCGTTTGGTATACCCGTAGCGGAACACGACAGCATCGAACGACTCAACCAAATACGTATCGTTCTTTACGCATCCTCCGCACATCAGGCTGTCTTTCTTGCAGCGGACAACATGACGGATACCACAAAGCGCCTTCAACCAGTGAGGGGACATCAGCCTGTACTCCTCCTTCTTTTCACCGCTTTCAATCATGTCGTACCACTTCGCCTTCAAAGGAAGATGTATGGCATTGATCTCACTGAACGCATGGCCTTCATGCTGATGCCTGTGCTTGGTTGTCTCAAACAACTCAAAGCAAATCTTGCCGCATTTTATACATTGGTACAGTTTCATGACACCACCTCCTTACATTTGAATGCATCAGGTATTACGTCATATTCCTCTCCGTTCCAAGAATACTTGCGGGTCTCTACATTATAAGTTAGTAAAAGAATGTGGCCCACTTGGTCCGCTTCAAATGTCAGACATTCTTTTACAATCGGCATCAAAGCTTCCTTAATCTTCTGATTGAACACATTGTTATAGCGACAATACACCCTCGAATCTTCAAATGAAGTGAAGTCAAACAACTGTTCATCCAAATATTCCACCAAGGTCTCGCCATAACATTCCAAACTTTTTTCTATGTTGAATTGGCTGACAACCATCAAGTATATTTCCGTATTGTTTTCCCCCTCCTCTTCATAATACTCATACTTTTCATTCCATTGTTTCTGGGCTTCCACTACCGCTTCCTCTATGCTGTCATAAATTTCATAGAATCTTTCACAATTGCTTGGCAACCAAGCGTACATTTTCTTTTCTTTATCCATAGTCTTTAATCCTTTCCTTTTAGACAATTTTCTATCCAATCTTTCACATAAGAAGTACCGTCTTCAACTCCTTTCTCGTACGATTGCTGTCTTACGTCATTGCACAAGAACCCTACTCCAATCAGCAAGAGCAACCACCCTACCACATTCTGCCAACCAGGCATCCGGATATAGAACGGAGAGAATGATATTTCAGTGCGTCCCATAAACAGCACAAACAACACAAAGATCACGCATCCTATTATTGTTTTCATTCAGTTTCCTCCAAATACTCTTTATTGAAATGCTTGTTCTTGATCAGCCAACCGACCATATCCACCATTCTGTCGTAGACATTCCCTTCGTCGCATATCTTCAGCCAATTCTTATCATCTCTCTGATAGAGAACCTCGACAGGAGTCGTTCTCAGATAATAATGTGTATCAGCATAATCATCCAAATGGATACTCTCCGGACAAAGTTTCATTAACCGGTGCAACGACCATGCAGGGTATTCGCCCCAAAAAGCCATATCACATGTATCCAATTTCAACCCGAACGCAAGCAATCGCTCCGACTGCTCACGTGTAGTACAAACCTGTGTATTAAAATCCATCCTTCCTCCTACTTCTTGAAATGTTCAACAATCTCGCTTACCGTTGCCTTACGCCATAACCGGCTAAACGAATAAGACAATTTATAATGCGCCATACAGCATTGCCATGTACCGACCTTAACCGGTTTGAGTTCGTTCCCAAGATATTCCTCCTTACAGATGAACCATTGCCCGTAATCGTTCTTGTCATTCAGTGCTGCCAGAGCAAGAAACAACTCCTCATTCCAACCGCAGTCAACGTCTTCCAAAGGCAAACGTTGGAAACCTTCGTCCACCGAAATATACATCCCGTGATTTGCCGCCAGCCATGGACGGCAGCCATCATCCAGCTCATTGTGCCTGTACCCGAATGATTCAAGTTTCCTACGGAGTTCCGGAGTATTCTTTCTTATGAAACAGTGTTGAAGAAACTTCATTTTGATTCCTCCTTCTTTTCACTCAAAACACTATTGTCCACATAAATGTTTCCAACCACCTTGAATTTGCGGTCATACGAATTAAATACGTAATTGCGATACCTGCAGTCATTCCCATCCTTATTCTGCTCAAAATCCAGTTCACCCCGACGGATATAACCACGTCCAGGAGTGTACATCAGCTTCTTGTAACAACCGCCCGTGCAGACATAAGCTCCGCTGTCGTCCGAGAAACACCACCTGTCTGTATCCGTACAGAAGATAATGTCCCCGTCGTATACATCAATCTTCGTCCTTTCTGTTCCATAACTTGTCTCTACGGTTTCGTAGAAATCCAAACGGTGTCGGATTTCGATGTCTTCCTGCTGCAGCAGCAATGCATACTTAATGACATCCTCACTCTCCAACAGGTTGATGTCCATCTGCTGAACTTCCCCATCCTCTCCCTGGCGGTAATACACCCTCCATTTAGGGGACTTCGGCAAGTTCTCATGCCAATGGATATGAGCGCTGTTGTGTACAGCCTCATACGCTTCCCTGGCGATGGATACCGCCAGTCCCATCTTCTCATCCGACACATCCTGTAACCTGTACGAATCCAATCCTATTATATGATCCCATACCTTCCATAGCGATTCCGCTTCACGGTTAGTCAATGGATACTTCGCTTTAGCATAGGACATGAAGCGCTCCTTGTTTACGCACCAGCTCCAGTCTTTCAATATCTGGAGCTTACTGATTATTTCCTTAATGTTTTCCATATTCCTCCTTATCCAATTCCTTTCAATTGTTCCAATTCCTTTTCAAGAGCCTCTATCATCCTCTGTCTTCCATCTTCCGTAAACGTTGACAGCGTCCTTACATTAAAGGTGGTATCAAGAAGAAGTGCAGACCTCGAATTGGTGATCTTGTTCAATACATTCATCGCAGCGGCATCCACAGAAGCGACGTATGTCGCAAGAATGGTATTGACAGAGGCAACGGCACTGTCAAGGTCAGCAAACGGAGAGTCCGCACTGAGCATCTTGTCAATGTCCGGAGTGATGATGTTTCTTTTAATGACACCCCTAGTCGTGTTTTCTTCTACATGGACGCTAAGGTCGCAGATGCACTGACCATAGCAGTCATTCAGAACGTATCTTGACTCCCGTCCCCATTCATGGGCGAATCCCAAGGAATGGAGATAGTCACTCAAGGCAATCTCTATCCTGTAACTGTTCTTGAACAGCGGATTGTAGATGTCAATGTCAAACGGCAAGGTGCTGTTGTATTCATCCATCGCCTTCACCAGACTTTCTACATCGTCGTAGTACTTGTCACCAAATGCATACTGCTTCTTGTTTGACGATACATAGAATTTCCCTATGTATTTATAGTTGCTTCTTTTTGCAGGCCGTTCCTTGTCATACAGGCAGTACCCGCCGTCATGTTCAATGGTCGTATATCTTTCTCCCAGTGCATACAGGAGAGCCTTGTCTTTGTTTTTCATTTTGTTTCCTCCAATTTAAAGTTGATTGTTACTTCCTACAAACTGTCACGTTCGATGAATTCCCATTCTATCCCGTCGAATGTAATCTTATCCCTCGCGTTGTCAATCACGCAAAAGACTTCATCCGACCAATTGTTTTCGTAACTGAACCAATCCGACATAAAGGCCGAATGGTCCTTTAAAATAACCGTATATATCATTGCTTCATTTCTGCTACTTTTTTCTTTTCTTATACTCACTGCAAGCCACATCCATCGGATTTACACCATAAGTTCTCACATGGATATTACAACTGCATCTTCCGTTAGGTCCTTTGCAGAAGTGCTTGCATGACTTGCATTTCTTCTTCTCCGATACAGTGCGCCTGTCTTCCCTCGGTCGGTTGGCCGGCAATAACGGTGCTCCATACACATCATTCGAAGCGGAAAGCATTCCACCCATTGCCAGAATCAAAAAATCCTTCTTGTTCATCTCGATTCCATAAAAATTATTTCCGACTCGAAAACACCTAGACTTGAACTCTCCCTGAACACTTTTTCCTTCGGTACGTATCCGCTGTCCATAGGCTCTGTCAAATAGAACAGGTCCGATTCCTTCCAAGTTGCATTTATCAGCCTCTCTCCTTTCGGCAGTTCAATCTTCATCTTACCGCCGTAATGACGGGCCATATACTGTTCCGTACATGATGTAGCGAAAACCAGACACGCTATCATCATCATTAGTCTTATTGTTGTCTTCATTTCTCCTCCTTCTTTTCTTTCAGTAATTCACGACCGTTAAACCCACACCACACACATATTCCCTGTGCCACTGCAGGTGCGTAATTTTCCCGTCCACATTCAGGACATCTTATCAGCAGAACCATATCTTCCTGCGGATAATATTCCACTCCTTTGGCTATCCATTTACTTTTCATTTTTGTATCCTCCTTATAGGTCTTTATTATAGTCTTCCAATTTTTTCGGTCCTTCGGTATGATACTTCCGTCTTAGCCACTCCCATGCCATAGTCATAACCTCAATATCATCATCCGAATTATCCATGTCTTCCAAAAATGATTCTATTTGCTTCAACTCTTCTTTTGTCATTTCTGCAATTACAAATCTTGTAGTTCTTTCTTCAATACTTCCAGTTCCTTTCCTAACAATTCAGCGATGTTCTTTTTACACCTTTCAGGCAAAGCAATAAATTCCAATTGTCCTGAAAGTAAGTTCATCTTTTCGATACCGAAATTACATTCCTTCAAATACTTGGATTGTTCCAAGGCTTCTTCAAGAACTTTAATTTCATTGGCAATTCTATTTGCTTTTTCTAAAGTCTCCATTTTCATTTTTGTTTCCTCCTTTCTTTAAACACCTCCAAAATATCCCACCAAAGAGAAAAAATAAATGCTACAAAAATCAGTGTAACAACAAGGCCAGTCGCTTCAGACAACCACCTAAAGTCACTGTCACTAGACTCCTTTATTTTTTTCATATCAAGAATATCACTGACAGGTCTACAGATACCGCCACTGCATTATACCATGCAGCCGTTGTCATTCCGCACTGCTTATCCTTTAAAATCCACATCCTTGATCGCTTCCAAGAACTTGTCGAGAGACTTGTACACTTTATTCTTGTACATATAGTGCCTATAGCTTCTCCCGAAATCCCCGTTACTCTTCTTCTTTGTGTGAGTACAAAAGCTGAACCCATACTCTTGATTATGATGTACAGTGCAGTGCTCATTCTCCATACTGAGACTCGAGCAGAACATGAACGGCACTTTATCCAATTCGTCTTTTGTCATTTCTTTCTCTCTTTAAAAGGTTCAATATTACTTAACGGGCACCAAGCGGCAATATTTTCATCATCAAATTCTCTCCAAACTAAAGATTCACAATCTTCAGTATCGACTAGAATACATTCAGACACTTTAACTCGACCATTTGTTAACGAGATAATATACATTCCTTCCTCTTCCGGAACTCCTGTCTTCCATTTGATCGTTGATTCCATAAACCTTAACTTAATGCTCTTAACAATTTCTCAGCAGAAGCATAGGTATCAAAACCTTTTACGTTTCTCCATTTCGACCCCCAGAAGGTTTCTTCACGGACTTGGACCCAATGAATGACAATAGGGATGCATCCATTGTAGCCCCATTCTGCTTTTATTCTATATCTGCCCATACTATATCAGATTACAAACCACATATTCTAAGGAAGAACATACACAATCCTCATAATCATCCCAGGCTCCACCATCATTCGGTCCGTTATAGCCGGCATGGTAAACGTCAGTACCTCCACAATCAGGAGTCCTGCTTACAATATAAGTATATCCAAAGGCTGCCGATATAAATTCAACATGCAAGCACTTTTCCTTCCTTAACCATTCCAGCACTTGTGCGAAAGTGGGTGCAGAGTACATGTCCTCACCTTTGTTCCAATCCTTCAATGAATAGACCATTGGCAAATGGACTACTTTCACTGGGGGCATATACACTCCGAAAGTCTTCTTTGAAAACCCTTTCCCCTTGAGCATTACAGCCAGTTTGTACGATACAAAACCTTCGTTCATTTCGTACCCTCCCTGCCACTCTGTGTGCGGTCCTTGAAGATAAGGAAATTAGGATCCTTAGTCCCGTCCTTTACCGCCGAGATTTCACACACTTCTTCCAACTCACGATTGTCACATGCGGTCACCATTGCCGCAAGTACAGCCAAAAACAAAAATTTTCTCATTCCTTAATCAGTTTGTCAATTACATATTCAATTCCGGCGATGGCCGCTTTTTCGTATGACGAATACATTCCGTCGCTTTCGTATTCTCCATATCTGCCAATGAAGCGGATATTAAAGAACCAGTCGTCATATTCGGTAAAGGGGTAAGGTGTCACGACAACCTTCCACATCACTCTCAACCACTTCAACGCTTGGGATATGGTCGGTGCATCGACAAGGTCGCTCCCGACACATTCTGACGGAAGGGAGTTGTATGAATACATACAGTCTTCTGAAGCTGCCCCTCTGTATGGGGTTTGATTGAACATCAATTCCGCATCACCAAATGGCATATAATACCCAAAGCATCCTTCCTTGAATCCCTTTTCCTTTAGCTTGACCGCTATTTCTCTTGTTACAAAACCCTCTTTCATTCCGCGCCCTCCAATTCAACAAGCACCACTTCAACACCCGCTCTCCTTAAAAGATCAACACCGTCCGTAAGGCGGTAGTTCTCGCTGTACACCACACGTCTTATACCAGACTGGATAATCAGCTTCGAGCATTCCAGACATGGGGATGCCGTCACATACAGGGTGGCACCGTCACTGTTGTTCCCCGACTTGGCAATCTTGGTGATTGCATTGGCTTCGGCATGCAGCACATAAGGCTTTGTAGTACCGTCATCCAGTTCGCATACATTCTCGAATCCCGACGGCGTACCGTTGTACCCGTCCGATATGATCATCTTGTCCTTCACTATCAAGGCTCCCACCTTGCGGCGTGTGCAGTAGGAATTCTCCGCCCATATACAGGCCATCCGCAAGTATCTCCTATCCAATTCCAATTGTTTTCCACTCATCTTGTTTCCTCCTTCTTCTTATCATAATACTCTTTCACATAATCCGGAGTCAAATCCACTTCGGCAAGAATATATTTGTCACGGTATTCAGACCAGACAGAGCGATATGAGCAAGGCTGGTTCCATATATATACATGCCATCCTTTTCTTGTCATGTAATAGTCCTGGCCTTCAATCCTGATACGACTATCTATATAGTTCGGGTCGCAATTTAGTGGACGTCCCTGACTATCATAATCCGGAATCCATCCCATGCAAGTCCTAGTACCTCCGTTTCCAACAAACGTTCCACCGGTAGCAAATCGAATCGCTTCTACAATCTGTTCTTTATTCATAACATTTCCTCCTTTCAAGCCAATCAATCAATTACTATTTCCATTATTCTGGCCTTTGCCATGTCCACATGTTCAAACCTTCCTTTGGTTCGCCGGTAGCGCAACCTCACCCTGTCACCGGTCTTGGGGGATGTCGACTTGTTGAACACACCGCCCTTCAGCTTGTACTCCATTTCCGGATATCCGTTCGCAAGTTCCAATGTACAGTCCTTCACCAGATAGGACCATAAGACAAACGGGCACTTGAATTCCCTTCCCATACAGTTCGACCAAGTATTACAGACTTCACACACAGTCGCTTCAAACTCCACATATTCAATCTTTCTAGGCGTGTTCCGCCTGCGCTCCACCGACCTTCTCTTCAGTTCTTCCCGAAGTTCATCATCGGCATAATCCTTCAAATCCTTCATATCCGTTCCCTCCTTTCAACTTACTATTTCCAAATCCAACGTGTTTTTTGACGGGTCAATGTCAATGAACTGCAGCCTGTCCTTTTCCCACATGCTGAACATCCAGTCTTCATCATGCTCCAACCCGGGATAATCCGGATAAAAATCGGAAAAGACATGACCCCTTACGGAAACCATATAGTGCATGTACTCCCATTTTCCAACACGTTTGGCTTCGGCAATATCCGTCACCCAATGACCGCTTTCACGGCTCCAGTCGTACGTCACCCAACAGACAACCCTGTATCCTTCATCCAGAAGCTGCTTCAGTCTCGGGTAATCCCTGCTTACCTTGTAACTCATTCCCCTTCCTCCTGCAAATCATCCAGGGTCTTGTACAAATATACCGACTCGTCATCAATGGCAAAACCGACGAATTCGTCCCCGTTCTCCTTCTCGTGCTCAAGGAACATGAAAATCGAGCCGAAAAGTGCTGACAACGAACGTCTGGTCAGGTGCATCTGATGCTCTATCACTTCACCGTCCTCAGTCTTTCCTTTCACGCCTATCGAATAGGTCCCGATTTCAGTCTTCGCTATATGCACCCTTCCGTCGCCTGCAAACCTTCCCGCAAACACGGATACGAATTCAAGCTTCTGACCGGTCTCTTCAACGGTCAGCGTTCCCAATCTCTTTCTGTTTTCATTCATACTGTTTCCTCCAATTAAATTGTACCTTTTTATTATATAATAACGGACTTCTTGTCCGATTGTTTACAACAAACTTACAACGAACCGCATCCCATCACAACGCACCTTCCGCCTTCTTTGCACACGGTCAATACCGACCGCAACCTAAACCCTCAAGAAAGTATGTGCAGACTACCCCTTGATGTCTTTGACATCCAGCCCAAACCCATGATGAAGTACAAGGCCAACAACGGATGGCACTTCAACGAGTGCGCAGCCAAGTACGCCGTCTCCCTCATGATGAAGAAGAATCCCGTAAACGGGAAGACAGAACCCATCGAACCCATGACCGCCAAGCAGGTGGACGAACTCCTTGCCAAGCACGCCGTGAAGCTGGAGCACTCCGCAGGCCACGACTACGTCTATGTGGCCAACATGTGCAAGGCCGACTACCTCGGCTCGTCCATCATCGATGAGAAGCACATGGCGCTCTACATCAAGGACGTGATAGACGATGTGGACGCTCCCGACGGTACTGTCATGCGGCAGTGGTACGCCAAGATGGTGGCCGACGGAATGCCGGTTCCATGGTCGTATTTCCTCGGTGACGAAGAAATGGACAGCCATGATTAGGACCCGGCTGACAATGGATATATGCGGTAAGCCCTGGCGAATCACCGTCTTCCTGCCGCTGACAAGGTATCACGTGGAAGAAATCCTCGACACCTTGAAATCCATTGGCATATCCGAAGAGAACCTGTCAACCGCCCGTGAGAACCTTACCACGGGACGGGTGAACAACGGCTTCACCTTCTCCAACGGGGAGAAGCGTGAGACCGTATCCGTATGGGCCGTCTGCACCTCCCCTGCCATGTACTTCAACCTCATAGTGCACGAGCTCCACCACCTTTCCGTCCACATAGCCGAAGCCAACGGACTCGACCTGAAAAGCGAAGACGTATGCTACATCCACGGCGACACCGCCCAGCATCTATGGAGCCTCTGTCATCCTCTCATCTGTCCGCAAATATAAGCATTAAATTCCGTTCAAAGAAAACAAATTGCAGTTTATATTTGTTATATGGTATATTTTCTATAACTTTGCAGACCAAAACAGAGAGGAACAGGATTATGATTTATACGCAACAAAGACGAAGAGCCTTGAACAAGGCCGTAAGAGAGATGTACCCTGAAGTGAAGTTCTACGAGAGCCCGAGCGGCATCCCGATGCTGGAATGCTACGAGCTTCCGCAGCAAATCCAGCAGGTCCAGGACAAGGACTGGTTCATCAGCCGTATACGGGACTACTGCAGCAAGGACATCGGCATGGGCATGACCAAGCCGGACTACAGCAAGTCACTCCCCGTATTCATTCTCAGCATGGAACTGACGGGCGACGGCTCCAAACGGAAGAACTACTTCTACCGGGTGAACTATGTATCCGTCACTGAAAGCAGTCTGGAAAAGGCCGGGCAGTACATCGAACAGGGAAAGCTATACGCGGCACTGTCGCTGAAAGAAAGTAACCCGTGAGGGCGAACACCACCAACCAATATTTAGGTGTTTTTCATAGTAGATTTTAAGGTTAATTCAAACGAAGACCTTCCGCATGGCGTTGCGGAAGGCAAACAACGGGAAGAGTCCGGACAGGACAGGCCAGTGTATCTGCAGTGCACGGGGTTCGAATCCCTGCTTCCCGACCATCACATTAAACCTTAAAGACATGAACAACCATTACAGCCCCTACGAGGACTATGACGAAATCATCCCAAAAGATGTACAGAAAAACCTGTACGGAAGGGACGAAGATGACGACTGTATGGATGACTGCATCGACGAAAGCCTTGCAAGGTCAGGAACGGCGGCCATTGTCTGCCTGCTCATGTGTACCCTGACACTGGTCATCTTCTCAATCGGATTTTGTATCACCTATTTCAAATGAACCATGGACAAGAAAGCAGTAAACCAACACTTCTACCGCCTTCCCATAGAATCGGAAGCCGGACAGAGAATGAAAGTTATCATCACCAAGGGCGAGGAAGCCTGGAACGCAGCGGCCTCCCTTGCCAGGGAACTGGGAGCCGTACGCTTCACTCCGAACCAGGCCTTCCTGATTGGCGGCATCGCCCAGCTTTACTTCACCAAAAAGCCGAACAGCCGCGCTTATGAGACCATCCGCCGTCGCGGACGTTACTTCGAGTGCTACCCCAACCGCGGCAAGGAAGCCGGAGCGAAAATCTTCGAGCGCATCCTTCAGCTGCCGGCCGTACACTTCAAGGAACTGGAAGCCGTGTTCGGAAAGATGGAACAGGGAACCCTGACACCCGCCTTCTTCGACTACAGGGAGGACATCTACCTCGCATCCGTAGAACCTTTGGAACTCGAAGGACTGGTGGAAACCAATGAAGCCGTATGGGCTGCCATGAACGAGGCACGCAAGATTACGGAGAAGGAAGGAAAGAAACAAGCTCCATAAGGAGTCATCCCGAAAATTCCCAAACCCTTTATTTCAAACGGACAGCCATGATCATCACACCCACTGCCATCAACGAAACCTACGAAAGCTGCCGCCTTCGACGGCACGAAAGCCGTACCGAAGCGATAGCCGTACGTCCGTTCCTTGCCACATCGCACGCCTTCCACAAGAAGCGTCTGTCAAGGAGTGCATCGTTCGTCATCTGTGCACTGAAGAAACTGCCCAAGACACTCAGACGTTCCTGCGGATGCGAAGGACAGCCGTGGATAGTTTCCCGCCACATCCTGTCGCAGGACAAGGACTATGCCCTTGACGTGATGGACCGCCTGCTTGCCATGGCCGTAGGGCTTGACATGGTTTCAGTCAGCATACCCGAAGGTGCACCGTCCGACATGCCGTACATCGTCATCGAGGACGAACGCATCATCCGCCAGTGCAAACTAACCAGAAACATCAAAGGGACAATATGGCAGGATTAGCAAACCTCATGAACCGCAAGTACTACCTCTGCATCGAGGAGCGCTATGCCGCTGCCGTGATGCAAGAGTGGATACGGCTCTACAAGCCCGTCCCGCTGAACTTCCGTAACGCCAACGAGAAGAAAGGCATTCACGGATGTTTCGTGCTGGGCATTCAGGATGCCGAAGGCAGGCACCTTGACTTCATCGAGAGGATAGCACGAATGACCAACGCTAAAATTGAAGTTGTATGAAAAAGACGGAACTCATTGTGATTGTCACATCAATAGTCCTTGCTGCATGCATGATTTCCACGGCAATACTCAACTGGGAGCTAATGCTTCTGGCCGTTTCGCTGTTCCTCTGTTTCGTTTTCTCGGAAGCATCGCTGGCCGTACTGTACGAAACCATAGAATTCATCAAAAACCTGATTAAAAGAAAATGAACAAGAAAGACATCATCATCTCATCCCAAATCCTATACAGAGACATAGACTGGTGCATCTGTGACCTGATAGAGGCAAGGCAGCACCATGACTCCATACAGGAGGAAAGAGCCCGTATACGCATGGAATCACTGATGGTAGGAACCATGCAGCAACTGGACTGCATCATCACACATCTGAAGGAAGGAGGCGAGTGAACCATGGGCGAAGAACAAACCATATCCAAATGCCAATTCTTCTTCTGCAGGTCAGAAGACCTGGACACCGGGAACGAATCGTGGGAACCGATTTCGGTTGACAACGTGAAGATACACCTCCCGACTGAAGAGAAGGAAGCAGAAGTGAAGGAATCCTGGAGTGCAGGCTTCTCATTCACCGCCACTGTAGAAGATACAAGCGGTTTGTCCCAACTGGCAAGCGCTCTTCTCAGACACCGGCAAAGACGTTTCCATTACATACGGAAACGCTTCCCGAAGGAATTCAGGAAGAGCCTTCGAAAACAATACATCCAATACAAGAAAATGAAATTCAAGAAGAAACAGCCATGAAACGGAACGCACATTTTCAGCCGCTCGTATCCCGGACTCCAAACGATATGGTAAAGACCGCACTTGTCGTAGCAGGACCCACAGGACTTGCCGTTACGGACAGGAAGCAGACCAAACGCATGAAAGGTATGCGCCACTACATGAAGAAGACTTTTTCTCCCAAAGCAAGGGCCTTCTTCAAGTACATAGAAGATTATCACAAGCGGATGCTCTTCAAGAAATGAAGATACTGTTCCGCAATATCTGCCTATATTTGAAAACAACATAATTTTAAAGGAAAAACTATGGGTAAAACTATCAAACTAAGAGACTTGATTGAAAGGTTTAGAGAACTTTCTAAAACAGGTAGTGACATCTATGACATGGAGGTTTATATCAACACAGGAGATTATGACGATATAATACCAATTAAGACTGCGTATATCGCTTCAAACGATGATTACGATTATATAAGCATAGAAACCGAACATAGCAAATATGGAAACAAAGGCCAATAAAGAAAACAAGAACGTCGATCAGACGACAACAAGATGCAATGTGTGCAAACACAACGTTCAATCAATGGACCATTTTGACGATTGTTATAATTGCGTAGGGATTGGAACCTGTTTTACACCCAACGACCACTTGAAAAGAGCGTTGATGTTGAACGGTTGGGAGCAAACCGGAAACAAAGCAACAAGAATCATTCTCGGTTTTCCAGGAGTAGGGAAAACATATATTAAAGAACGGTTCAAAGGATCGTCAATTAAAGTTATTGACAGTGATTCGAGCTACTTTGACAAGAAGGAATTCCCTGAGAACTATATTGAATACATCAAAAGCTGTATAGGTAAGTTTGATTTAATCCTAGTCTCTACTCACGATGTCGTACGGAAAGCCATAGCTGAATCAGACATCATGAACAGAGCCGTTGTCTCCATTTGTTACCCAGCATTGGATCTGAAAGAAGAATGGATTCAGAGACTGGCAAACAGAGGAAACTCCGAAAAGTTCCTGTCTCTTATCCGTGAAAATTACGACCAATGGATTAAGGATATTGAGCAATGCGAAGATTTCTATAAAATAGTATTGAAAACCAAAGACAGTTACTTGAGCGGTTTTTTATATCAAGTCGGTTTATAAATACGGAAGCGGTACAGAAATCCAAAGTACCGCTTCCGTATTTTTTTTCACAGAATCTCCTGTCTTTCAAGCGCCCGTCCCACAAAATCCCGGATGGTCTGCGGACGAAGCTCCCCATTGTAGCAGTCCACTACCGCCACACGGTTCCGCCTGTACTCATCAAGCAGCACCTTGGCGACCGCCTTGTCGCTGTACTCCCGCTTGAGAGCCACATGAACCTCCTTCGGAATTGCATCGGCCAGCATCTTCCCTACCAGATGTTCGGACAGGAAGTCCACATATACCACCATGGCATCCAGTCTTCCTTCCTTATTCCTTCCGAA
>JAEIGA010011110.1_pt1 | contig 13671 bp, 18 predicted proteins | sample 9270691 | NCBI WGS metagenome assembly JAEIGA01 (sample SAMN17057246, study PRJNA624740) | gut metagenome | biome: biome; isolation source: fecal sample | host: Bos grunniens | place: China: Xizang | collected 2019
GCGAACATCCTATCATTTCGCGCACGAATTTGCAATACAATCATCAGATTACAAGTTGTCAGATGAGATTATTGTACTATGTTATATGACGAAATGAGGGTAGTTTATGCCGTTTTCCAGAAAATCTTTAGAAGAAAAACCCTACAACCGATGCATTAACTGCATCCACATTGGGAAATTATGTGATGGCCCGAATTTTCTAGCCATGGAAATAGAACGTTGGTGTGAATGGTGCCGACTGAGGAAAGAATACTTGGGCTGGACAAGTGCCCATCTGGCAGAACTTGCAGATGTATCAAAGGTGTCAGTTGATCGAATAATGATGGTGAACGCAAAGGATCTGCGCATATCAACCATGCAAGCAGTTACCAAAGCCCTAGTCAATGGGACTTGGGGACAATTTCCGTGTGTTTACGTTGCATCTGGTAACACTGTAACCACAGCAGCCGAATGTGAAAAGTTCAAGGAAGAAATAATAAATCTGAAGCTTGAACACAAAGCAGAACTTGACGCTGTACGCGCTGAAGCGGAAAAGAAGATTAACTTTTTGAAGGAACATTTATCTTTCATGGAACTTCAGGTGGTTGCAAAAGACAAGCTAATTGAAAACATAACGCGCTTGATTGATGGAGGAAAAAAATAGACGAAACAAGGAGATGTTGATTGATGGAAAAAGACTTACAGTGCAGGAATGTACTAAGTGTTGAACTGGTAGCCGCCTATGTGCGCGTATCTTCGCAGGAACAGAAGCTGCACGGCTTGTCCTTGGATGCCCAAAAGATGAAACTGTCAGAATACGCCAAGGAACACAACATGAAGATTGTAGAATGGTATGTTGATGAAGGTGTATCAGGTCGGAAATTAATCAGAAAACGCCCGGAACTACAACGGATGATTGACGATGCAGAAAAGAAAAAGTTTGATAGAATTATATTCATCAAACTAGACAGGTTTTTCAGATCCGTTGCTGAGTACCACGAATGCATGAAAAGGATTGCACCGGTGGTGTGGACAACAACTGAAGAAAAATATGACCTGTCCACAGCTCAGGGACGCATGTTGGTAAACATGAAGTTGACCATTGCGGAAATGGAAGCGGATATGGCCGGTGAACGTGTTGACCTTGTCAATGAATACAAGGTGACCACAGGACAACCTCTGTCTGGTAGTATGCCATTCGGTTTCAAAATTGTCATTGACCCAAGCAATGGACGCAAAAAAATCATCCGGGATCCGGATGATGAAGAAGTTCTGTATGATCTAATCCAGCATTACATGACGCACCAAAGCAAAAAGGCCACCATTGTCTATGCCAACGCCACACATCATGTGTCCATTTCGCATGATTCGTTGACTAGGCTGTTGACCAACACTATGCTGAAGGGCGCCTATCGGGATAATCCCAACTATTGTGAAGCGTACCTATCAAGTGAAGATTTTGACAGAATGCAAGAATTGCTACAACGCAATCTGAAGGCCAACACCACGCAAAACAGGGTGTACATCTTCAGTGGTCTGATCAAATGCCCAGAATGCGGGTGTTCAATGAAGGGCAACGTCAATGTAACCCGTGGTCGCAACAAAGACAACATTTATCGTTACAAACGATATAGATGCGGAAAACACCGGAAAGATGCGGCCTGTGGGTTTGTCACCACACTAAGTGAAAATGTGGTGGAAAAGATGATGTTGGACAATATCGAACAGTATATGGGAGAAGCCAAACTGGAATCAGCAACCGTCAGTGATGGTAAGACCAGTAAAGTACCACGGCACAATGTTGATGAGATCCATGCACAGATTGACCGGTTGAACTACTCATGGCAGACCGGCAAGATCCGAACAGTGGAAAAGTATGAAGCTGATTATGCCGAATTGATGGAAAAGCTGGAAAAAGCCGAAGCGGAACTGGGTACGGTGGAAATGAAGGATTTCAGTAAAATCGAGTCTATCCTTCACAGTGGATGGAAGGGCATATACCACAAGCTGGACGATGCACACAGAAGGGCATTTTGGCGCTCATTCGTCAAGCGCATTGAAATTGATTGGGAATCAGGTAAGAAAGACATCAAACGAGTGATCTTTTTTTAAGCTCGTTATGTGTCTAACTGGGGGTGTCCGTTCCGACACCCCCAATTAGTACAATAAACACAAAGGAGGTGATACCAATGAAGAAGATGACCATCAAGGAAAAGTTGAAGCTGATCAAGCAGATCAACCAGCGCAATGAACAACGCAGGAAGGAATTCAAGAAAAAGCAGAAGAAATGCTGAAACACGACACCACCAGACAGGATCTGGTGGCGTTTTGCTGTCCAAGATGTCCAAGATGTCCTAAGATGTTCCCTTATACTCTATATTTATATATTTTTCTTTTCTCTGTGTCGGTCTACTACCTATAAAATATAAAGAAGTTAAAACTATCTTGGACATGTTGGACATCTTGGACACGTAACACAGACTATGTATAATAATGATCATCGTTTGAAAAAAGGGGGATTCGGTATGTACATAAGTCTTTCCAAGACGCTGACCAAGTGCTGTGGTACCAAGATGGGCTTTGGTATGCGCATAACCAAGAGGAACATTATGTGGATGCCTTGGGTTATGCTGATCGTCTGCATGTTCCAGATGATGTGGGGCATGATTGTAATCAGCTTCTGGTTAATGTATTTGGTCTTTTACGTTCTGTGGCGGTGCATCAGCGCACCGTTCAGATGCTTCAGACGCAAGAAAAGGAAGTAAGAAAAAGCCGGGGAGAAATCCCCGGCTTATTTTTTGTCCTGCTCCATAGTCTGGTTGATTGCCCGGTTGATGAATCCATTGACAGATTCACCTTGGGCTTCTGCATGTTCCTTGATCTTGGTTTTCATACCGGCACCAACCCTGACTTGGATCTGTTCAAACTTGGACAAGTACCGTTCATTCGCCGCCTTGCGTTGTTCATAGTGCTTAGACATTGTGACACCCCCCCCATTCTTTATGTATTTGGATTATATCACGCCCGATGGTGGCAGTACATGCTATCATGTAAATTTAACATTCCATTTTCCAGAAATCGTATTGCATTACATGCTAGCATGTATTATACTGTACCCATCAACTGAAGGGGGATAACACTATGGCATACATCGGGGAAATCGGCAAGCGCATTACCATTATCGTGACTCTCAAGAAGTCCTTCGAATATACGGATTACAAGTTCAGCTACTATGGCACCACCCACTACATTCACAACTTCGTGGATGCCGAAGGCAACACCATCGTATGGAAGACCACCAGTATGATGGACTACCGCGAAAACGATGAATGCAAGTTCGTCACTGAAGGTTCCACCGTGGAATTGACCGGTACTGTCAAGGATCACAGCATGTACAAGGACACCGAACAGACTGTGCTTACCCGGTGCAAATTCAAGATGATCGAACGTGCCAAGACCCAGTGGGAAATCAAGCAGGAAAAAGCTGAAGCGCAGATGGCTAGCATCACCAAGGGTGATTATATCTGGGAAATGCCCTACCGCCAGTACAAGGCACACTATTCGGACTGTGAAACAGTCATTGATTCCTTCGACAGACATGAAGACAGCCGGGGCAATGCCCATGGTGAACCTACTATCAAGGTCATCATTCGTGAAGGCAGACTGAAGAAAAGTGGTGTCCGGGGTGAGCATTACAAGGGTTTCGAATTCACCACCGACACGGGTGCAAAGGTCACCTACCGCGCCATTTCCGAAGAAACTGCCCGGAAACGCATGAAGAAGGAATACCCTAACAGTGATACTTGGGAAATGACCCGGATCTACAACTACAAGGATGTACACCACGTCTGGTGATTGATAAACCTTGCCGGTGGGATGGTTAAACCGGCAGAGAGGATGATTACCATGAAAATGACCCATGGTCAGCGGTATCAGGAAGCCTGTGATTGGCATGATGCCCAAGTCACAATCATCAAGGCAATCGGGATCTTGGTCTTCATCGTGTACATTGTGGAAGGGGTGTTGAAGATATGAAGAACTACATCGTCAGGGTTTACGATCAGGAAATGTGCAGTCACATCATTGATGGTCTGTGGGAAAGTGAATCAGCAATGTTGAACGACCTGATGAAGCAGGGATACAAGCCCATTGAGTGGTGGGAGATATAAAAAATAAGGGGTGACCATTGCGGTCACCCCTTTAATTATACCCCAAGGATTTTCTTCCACGTATTCAGACCAACGGCACCGTCAGCAACCAGACCATACTTCTGCTGGTATTCTCTGATGGCTTCATCAGTGTCGGATCCACACTTACCATCAATGGTAACACCCACAGCCGCCTGAACAATCTTGGTCAGGTTCCGATTGGTGTACTTGGTGCGCTTCTTGACAATGGCGATTTTCGCCACCCTTTCACATTCGGCACCCCATTTACCATCAATACCGTGATCCGGGAAGGTAAACCCGTCCATTTCTGCGGCCTTCTGCCACGTCATGACTGCCTTATTTACGGCTTCTGAAGGCTGGGTGATATCTTCTTCAACCACAGTATCAGAAACGCCCATGGCGGCTTTTACAGCCTTCCTGAAGGTGTCCATGGTGTACCCCATACCCAGACCTTTCCACAGGTGTTCAGGATCACCGTGATTGGACGCGATGCCCTGCCAATAACCTTCATAGTGGCTGATGATGTCCGTCATAGGATCCAGATCATAGGTCTTGCACAGATGTGCAAAAAGCTGCACAGCAGTATCATATGTACGCTGGACGGTTGCCCTTGCGCTGTCCAGATCTGAACAGGTGAAGGTGGATCCACCGGTGTACTTGATACAAGCCGGTTCGCACATCTCCACGCCGATGTGGGTGTTGTTGCCGCTGCCCTTCTTGCCGCTTGCGCAGTGCCAACCGCGATGATTCCACGGCAAGCACTGATAAACATCACCCGTGTTGCCGTCAATGAAGGCATGAACACAGATCTGTCTATCCGCAGGGGGATTCCATCGCTTGATGAAAACCTCTGCGCTGGGCTGATTGCAACCTACACTGTGGAGCATCAGACCCTTGACGGTGATCTTCCTTCCTGCCGTGTAGCAAGGATTTTTAGTCAGTATTGACTGGATGATTTTCATCGTGATCACCTTTCTTCTTCAAGATGTCAATTGCATTGGACACCACAGCGGGGATGGGCAGACCCATCAGACCGGCATTTTCTACAATAGACAGCAATTCATTAGCCATGAATGCGATGCAGACAGCGTCTTTGATATAGGCAAGCCCCATGGCTACATCCAGTCTATAACCGATCAGGACAAACAGCAGAATCATGAACTTCCTGATCAGACCCTTCCAACCGGCACGACTTTCCAAGGCACCGGATTCGGTTTTCGGGGACTGGTGGAAAACCCCAGCCACCACCAGACCGGACACATAGTCAATGCCCATGAAGATCAGCAGGGTGGTCAGGGATGCAGTCCAACCACCAAAGAGGGATGCAACGAAACTACCAGCCACACCCAAAGCCGTACAAATAGTGTTTTTCATGTCAGTCAACCCTTTCCCATGCCTGTGCATAATCATGCGGAGAATATACAGTGTCCTGCTTGCAGCGATAGACCGCCCCATCAGTCCAGATCATAAATTCACCCGCCCGGTAGGTATCGTGCGCACCAGCAGGTGCAATCCAAGGACGTGCAGTATCCACCGTGGTACCATGATACTGCATCCACAGTGCGGGGGTTGTATCGGGTGTCCATGTGGGATTCTGACCACTGTCGTGGACTTGTACGCACTTATAGGGGATCCCCGCATACATGCGCACATCACCGACCACATACACCGCAGGATCCCAAGGACGCAGTGTCAGCATGTGCTGATTGATTTCTGAGGGATTGTCCTTGGCCTTTTCAACAAAACTGTCACGCATTCGCGCATAAGCGAAAAACTGTTTTCTCTGTGCTTCCGTCATTACTCGGTCACCTCCCCGGAAAGAATTGCAAGGGCTTCTTCAATGTCGGACATGGTTTCTTCCGGTTTCGGGATGGATTCCAGCAACGTGTTATATTCCGCTTCCGTGATTTCTCCAATCACGTCACCATCCGTCTGTACCTCCCCCACACATTCGAGATTCCCATTATCATCATAAACAGCATAATATCTCAAATGTCTTCACCTCCGACATACAGCCAATGATACGTTACATTGTAAAGCGTTAAGTCACCATTAAAAGATACGGAATCGCTATTAACCGTTACGCCGCTCGTAGCCACACCGTCACTAGCATTACGCCCAATAACTACCGTTGATGTCTTATTTTTCGTAGCAATCTTGTGCGCATAAAGTATTCTACTTGCTGCGTTGGATGTAATTTCGCCAACCAGCACAAAAGCATAGTATTTACCAGTCCGGGTAGTCCCCAGATTAAAAGTCCTGCCACCATAACTTGAAAGAGTCGTAGTGCCGTACAAAACTTGTACCTTCGAACCTGTTTCAATAGCTGAAATCAAATCAGCCATTTCTCCGGGCAGCATGGTTTCAGACGTTTCGGTTTTTGTCCGAATCGCGTCTGCAATGGCGGTCAAGGCGCTTTTGCTGATCAATCCTTTTTCAGCCATTTAAAAACCCTCCCAGTCATAGTCTGCGATAGCCGCAATCTGTGCAGAAACATAAGCCGCAACTGCCGCACCGCTGACCGGATTGGTCCCATCAGCGGTTACAGTCTGATCAACGGTTACACCAACCAGTTCATCAACTTCTTCGGTGGAATATACGTCCAGCTTATTTCTAGCCGCTTCGGGGGTGGAAGCTGTCACCTTGCCACCAGTGGTGGTGGTCAGGATCTGATCTGCACTGGTGCCGACCTTACCATCATTGGAGATGTTCCCATGGGTGTGATCCACCGCTGCACCGGGTTCAATGTCCTCCAGACATCTGGACACCGTGAACAACTGCACCGGGGCAGAAACGTTGATGCCAGCCACCGACACCCGCCACAGTGCCATCTGATCAAACATGGCTTCAGAATCGTTCAGGATGTCTTCATGTGTCAGCGCAGGATCACCAGCAGTGCCTTCAGTTTCTACACCCTGAATTACAACAAAACGCCCACTTTCAATCAAAGTGGACGCATCCCGTTCATACTGGAACACAATCAGGTCATTTCGTTTCATATTCTGGGCAGTGTTGGCAATCAGCAGATCAATATATTCCCCCGTGGGGATACCAGCCGCTGCGCCGTTGTCCATCAGTTTACCGTCATACATGCGGACAGTGTTGTTTCCGATGTATTCAGCCCGGAACTGTTGTCCGACAGGTAGCACAAATCTTCCACTGCCGACAATACCGGCTTGAATGCCCCTGTCATTTTCAGCAGTTACATGGGGTTCCCCCCAGTAACCTGTGATCAAATAGTTATCAGCCATTTGATTTTGCACCACCTGTCTTATAAGAAGTCTTGACAGTGCCATTGTTGATCTTCACGATCTTCTGCGTCACTGCCGCTGTTGCATTGATACCGGTTGGAATATCAGTTGCCCCGACAATATCACCGACATCAAACGTCAATGATTCACTTTCGGGGATGGTAATTTCAGCGGTATCATTGTCCCGAAGTTCCTTCAGTTTCTTGATTCCTTCGGTGCGCAGAACATCGGGGGATTCTGCATTGCTGTAGTCATAGGTTTTGGTATTTTCATCAACACCCGTGAAATACTGCACGTCACCGATTCGCCCAAATTGATCCACATAAAGGTGGATGATGGCGCGGTCAGCCAATTCACCCTTGCCCATACAGATCAGGTGGTTGACCTTCTGTTCATGCTTTTTGACATCAAGTGTGGCAATGTCACCATCAACGGGATAATCCGTATAGTCCACAATCGGCACAGCACACAGATGCACCATACGATCAATCCATTTGATCTGCAACTTGGCACCTGCATCATTCAACATTGCCCGGATCCCATCATAGGCTGAACAATATCGGGTGAACTGGTGGTTTTTGATGTTGATACCGGATGGTTCAGCATCCACCACAAACAGCCCACCAAGATCAAGATCTTCAATCAACCTACCAAGTACCGCATTCGCATCACCGGAAACAACAAGGTACCCAGCCCCGGAAGGGGGTTGGATAACCTTGCTATTCATCAGACCATGCCATGTGCGGCCACTGTATGTGATTGTATTTTTATTCTTTTTGGTGTTGATACCGTCAATGATTCCACCGTATTCAGTGCCTTCCATGTAGACAAACGCACCGAATTGCAGACGCACACCATCGTTGGCTAGCGTCATTTCGAAGTCATTTTCCGATGCACCAAAGGACAGATCAAAGGAATAAGCGTCCAGAATGCCCTGATCAATTCGTTTGGAATTGGTATAAATCAAGTCCATTTCGGTTCACTTCTTTCTTCGATCACTGTCAGGTCAAAACCATATGTTCCCGGCCATCCAACCACAGATTGACCTGCCGGGATGGGTTGGAAGATGTAGCTTTCGCGTCCACGCTTGTCAAACCAATTTACCCTGCTACCGGATGCAGTAGTCAGGGTGATGGTTTTGGTCAAGCTGTCAATCATCAGCGTTTCACCCAGTCTGACAGTGCCATTGATGCTGTACTCATGACCACCAATCAGGATGGTGGGATTTTCCGCTTCACCGTAGATCAGCAGCTTGAATGCGTTATCGGTGACGGTGTCGCAGGTGATACGCCGCCCCTTGATTGACATGGAATAATCATAGGGGTAATCATAGGGATGATCCACACCACCAATGATGTCTGTATCACTGCTGACACCGGGAACAAAGATGTGTTTCTGCTCCCTATACCATGCAGGATTGTCACTGGTCAACACCAGATCAATGGTGCAGATCTGTTTGTTAATCAGATAATCACGCTTGGTGCTGGCAGTGATAAATCCGTTGGTGTAGTATTCGTCCACATAAACCTTACCCGGTAGCTTGGCAACCACATCGGATTCAGCCAATTCCATCAAACGATTCTTGGCATAGGTTGCTTCAGCTTCCGTTTTACCGGCAACGATCAGCGGAAGTTTCTTGCTGGTGACGGCACGATAGAAACGGGAAATTCTGCTGTTGATGGACTCATACGACCACTTATAATCACGCAGATCGTTATAATTCAGGTATACGCCGTGTTCCAGACCGACAAAACGCCGCCCCAGATGATCTTCATAGATGAATTGATCAAGCATATTCCTTCACCAACCTTCCGAATTCCCTACCGTCAATTTCGAATGACTGACCACTCAGCAACGCCTGAATCATGTCCTGATTACCACCGGTAATGGCTTCAAGGATTGCCGTCAGAATTGCCACCAGACGTTCAGTCTGTGCCGCACTGTTAGCAGAAACAGCACTGGCAATCATGGACATCAGTGTTCCGGTACCAGCCACCACTTCAGAACCGGCTTCACCGCCACCAAGCAGTTCACCGGTGGCAGCATCGTAGCCAAAGATAGAAGGCTTATCCAGAATCATGGCGTTGTTCATGGCTTTTGCATACCATGAAATACCCAGTGACGGAATGGATCCCTTCAACAGATCACCAATCACCCAACCTTCAGGACTAATTGCGAAATGGGGCATAGGGATCTTAGGCCACTTGAATTCAAAGTTGAAAAATCCTTTGACTTTATCAATGGCGGCTTTCACCAGATCACGCGCAGCTTCAATCTTTTCTTTGATGCTGTTCTTGATGGATTCAAACTTTGTTTTGACCGTTTCCAACGCTGATGACGCACCGTCACTGACCTTTGTCTTGATGGTAGAGAATGCGCTAGAAACGGATTCTTTAGCATAACCGAAAGCGGAAGATGTGACGGTTTTCAGCGCATTCCATGCAGTGGTGGCCTTTGCTTTGGCATCGTCTGCCTTTTCAGCAATGGATGACTTGATGGAATCCCACTTGGTTTTAGCATCACCAACCATGGTTTCCCACTTGGCACGTGCATTGGCTTTCAGTTCATCGAACTTGGCTTTGGTTGTTTCAACCAAACTTGCAACCGCCTGACCAATTGCACTATCCTTGATTGCCTGCCATTTTTCACTTGCCGTGGTCTTGATCTCTTCCCACTTTTCAGACGCATTGGTTTTGACTTCTTCCCACTTTTCAGACAGGGAATCTTTGATGGTGCCTGCGACTTCAACCACCTTGTCCTTGGCTTGGGTGAACAAATCGCCAAACGCCGTCACTAAAGCTGCACCAGCTTCAATCAGACCGGTCACGATGGCTGCAATGATAGTGGGAGCGGCTTCGACCAAAGATAGAATGATTTCAGGCAGCGCAGTCACAATAGCTGCAAACAGGGTGATAAAACCCTCAATCAACGTAGGAAGACCCAGAATCAAAGCATCTACAATACCATTAATTATGGTAGGAATTGCGTCCAACAACGCCTGTATGATGGTGGGCAATGCTTCCACGATGGCTACAACCAACATGATGCATCCATCAATCAACCAAGGCACCATTTCAACCAAAGTATCCACAATGGCAGTAATAATGGCGGGTAGGGCTTCAACGATGGGTTGAATCATGTCTACTAAACTGTATGCCAACACACGAATCATCGTAAGGACGCAATCAATCAGCATCGGCAACAGGGTAGGCAAGGTGTTCACAATCATAGTGAAGATGTCCACCAGTGCAGGAAGTACCCATTCAGTAATCATGTCTGTGATGCCATACAACAGATCAGGAATTACGGACACAATCAGTTCAAACATGGCAGGTAGTGCTTCCACCAACCCCCTGACCAATCCAAATGCACCATCAATGATGACCGGCAACATGGATTCAATCAGGGGAGGAAGCAACGGGATAACCTGATTCACAATGTCCGTCACACCTGATACCAGCCGGGGTGCAAGTTCCTCAACGTTTCGCACAATGACATTTGCCGCATTGGAAAACGCACCCACCAACTGATCTACATCACCGGATCCATCAAGGAAATTGGTCAACGCTGCGCTTGCAGTACCAAGGGAACCAGCGAGGGTTTCATTTTCCTTTGCATAGTTACCGGCTGCATATGCAGTTTTTTCCATGAACATTTCCATAGCCAGACCAATCTTTTCCTGATTGGTCATTTCGCTAGTGGATTTCTTGATACCCTTCGACATGGCATATGCCTGAAGGGTGGTATCATTCATGGCAACACCAAGGTTGTCCATCCAGTTAATACCCCCGGTTTCCCGGTATTTGAAAAGCACTTGTGTAATTTACACAAGTGCTTTTGGGGCTTAGACTATATCTTCAACTTTATAAAACGTCCATCCTGTCTTGGAACCTTTCTTGTACAGGTATCCATATTTAACTTTACTATCGCTGCACTGAAAGTATTCACCAACCGCTGTTCTAGAATCGAAAATGATCTGTTTACCATTTTCGTGTTTTGCTAGAACTTTTCGCATTCTATTTCTCGCGCGTTCTTCGTTACCATATGCCAAACGGTTTTCACTGATTGACACCCATCGCAAGTTGGAAACCATGTTATTCTGCTTGTTTCCGTCAATATGATCAATCTGTGGTAAACCGTCCGGGTTTGGAACAAATGCTTCCCCCACAAGACGGTGAACGTATTTCATGTGCGTCTTGCCATCAGAAAGCTGTACAAACAAATACCCGCTTGTGGAAACAGTCTGCTTCAGTAGCCTGTTGGTTTTGTCGTTTTTAACTTCCCCTGTGTTACTCACCGAATAGTTAAAGCCTTTGACCTTTACCCATTCACACATAATATCACCTCACGGGATATTATATCACAAAAGGGAAATTTTTACAAGATGGATTTTATGAAGTTGGCAGGCACTTCCACCATCGTATCAATAGATGGTGTACACGGTCACTACTCCGTTAGTCGTTACACCTTCCCCATTCATGGGGCTTGGCACGGGATTGTCATATCCTTTCGGACTTAGAGTTTCCCCGTTAGCACGGCATTACGCCGCACACCGCTGATAGCGTTCACCTGCGATCACTACGGCGTTCCCACCGTAGCGGACTATGTTTTTAATCGTGAAATTACCCTTGGCTGCACCTGCAATGGCTTCCATGGCTGCACCGGTGTCAATGCCCATGATGGATGCAACGTCTGCTGCACGTTGCATGGCACCCGATGCCAGATCAGAAGATTCCTCTATGCTGAACCCAGCACCTTGGAACAGCGCACCCATTTTATTGGCAGTACCAAGGAAATCTGCCGTTGACAGACCCATGTTACCAAATGCATTTTTTGCTGTTTCCTGCATCTTACCGGCATATTCACTAAAGACCGCTTCAGAACCACCCATGTTCTGTTCCAATTCACCGGACAGATTCAGGGCTTTCACCGTCAGTCCAGCCATGGCGGTACCACCTGCAACCATGGCACCACCGACAACTTTGCCAGCTACAACGGCACCACTACCCACGGCAGAAAAGACTTTAGATAGCTTACCCTGTGTCTGCTGACCTTTGCTGACAGTATCGTCTAGCGCACGATTGGCATCAGCGTTGTCTATGCTGATTTTACCCAGCAGTTCAAATAGTTCCATTTACAGTCCACCTTCTTCCTGTTGCGGAACAAAGTTCCCAAGAATATCCATGGACTTTTTCACGGTTGCTTCAAGTTCTTCATCAGACATGCCCTTCAGATCTTCTGTGACCTGTAGGGTTTTCAGGAAATCCGAATAGGACTTATTCCACACTTTGTGCAAGAAATATTCCCACCGATCATCTTCGTTCTGCCGTTCGCAGAATGCATGGATGAAATCACAGAATCTTCCCGTCTGAATATATCCGTCAACCAAAGAAAATGGATCTGCATATCTTTTGAATAGCAGATCCATAAACTTCAATTCACCTATTTGAAGGATCTTGAAACAACCCCAATAAAATCCCTGAATTCTTCCTTCTTGATGAAATCGATCACCATACCAGTGAAGGTGGCGAAGTCCAGACCCTTCACTTCATCAACCGTCAGGTTGGAAGTGTTAGACAGAAGCTGGTAGATTTCCGCTTCACATTTCGGCAGATTGCCTACAACCACGTTGGCAATTTCCAACATGACCGAAATGCCAACCAGAGTGTTGGCGTTGCCAGCGTCATCACCAGTGATGCTGGTGATCATGTGCTTAACGGCATCACGGTCAAAACATGCGGTGAATTCGTTGATGCCGATCTTACCGATAATTTTGAACATCAGGAAGGTATCCGTACTGTTCAGCTTGCGGAAAGTATACACCGGTTCCTTCATGGGGATGTCACCTTCCTGATTTCCAGTCACAGTGCCTTTATCGACAGACTGTGCAATGACATTTTTCTTCATCAAGATTCATTCCTTTCAATTACTCCGCAGCGGTAGCTTCGGGGTAGTAGATTTTTACAGGCAGGGTGTCCAGATCACCTTCATTGTTGGCATAGGCTTCCATAGTCAGCTTGACAACCGCTGCTTCCTTGGGCTTGGGTTCAAGTTCCATACCGGAAGTGCACAGAGCATTTTCCATGATGAAGATGATCATCTTGGCGTTGTTGGCGGTATAACCGACAAAACCAAAGTTTTCGACATAGTCACCTTCCTTGATGGCGGCTTTGTCCTTCAGCATGGTATAACCCGGTGCATCGGATTCGCCTTCTTCAAAGAGGGTTGCCATCTTCATCACATCGGTGGACAGTTCTGCAAAGTTGACTTCA
>JAEIGA010011111.1_pt1 | contig 13669 bp, 17 predicted proteins | sample 9270691 | NCBI WGS metagenome assembly JAEIGA01 (sample SAMN17057246, study PRJNA624740) | gut metagenome | biome: biome; isolation source: fecal sample | host: Bos grunniens | place: China: Xizang | collected 2019
ATATTGTGAAAAAAATAACAAAGTTATGAACAATTCCCCAATTAATTAAATTAATTCTTTATATTATAACAATATTGCTCTTTACTATTTGTATAAATGTTCCACGTGGAACAATTCATGATCTTCCACGTGGAACAATAAAAAATGTATTTGACTTGTAAAATCAATATCATCAAACATCTTTATCCAGGATAACAACATCATCAAATACTACCTTTAAACGATGTTTCTTTTCCACACCATTTTCAACATCTGTTGAATCCGGTCTGTAACCGTCATCATAACTTTGACCTTGCTTGTTAGGTATTCCGGAAATGTTGCAGACATTCACAACATTAGCAGGTGAATTCTTCATGAAAGAAGTTCTGACTTCATAATGACAATGTGATCCTGTTGATTTTCCTGTTGAACCTTCAACACCGATAACATCAGTAATTTTCACTCTGTCACCAGATCTTACTTTGATTTCAGACAGGTGAGCAAAATAATAGAAATATCCGGTCTTATCTTCCTTGATACAAACGAATTGACCAAAACCTTGTGTTTTATCATTTGAATTTTCCCAGCCGGCAAAATGGATAACACCGTTCACAGTGCTGTGAATTTCTTTTGAATTCAGTCCAACAAGATCTAAACCGTCATGTTTTGTCAGTGTAAATCCTTGAGAAATATAAAACATTCCCATATATGGTGAATTCATTTCTTTGCACCTCCTTTTATAACTGATTCTTTAATGATCTCAAGTGATTCTTCAATTGAAGTCAGTGCTTTTGTGATATTTTCTGTAAACTTATTATCCTTGTAGATAAAATATGCTAAAAGAGCTATTGCAGAGCCGTTATTGATTATCATTGTAATGATGTTTTCCATATTATTTTTCCTCCTGTAACCTTGAACAGAATAGTGTTTTATATCCTCTTTGCAATTTATCCATGAAGGTGACAAACCGTTCACCGGTATCATTTGAATCAAAATAGAATTGGAATTTAGGCATACATGAAACAAAGTATTCATGTAATTCTGTTGGACTGTCACGGAATGAAACTGAATGTAAACCGCTCCCGTCTGGTGACAGAACAAAAGCACATTTTCTGTTGAAGAATTTTACACCGGTCTGAAGAAGATCTTCTTTTTCGTTGAAGCTGCTTCCGGAAGGTGGTTTCCGTATATCAATATTCTTGTGAATGAAGAACGCTATACCCCCATATTCAGTGATTATCAGATCTGCCGCAAGTACAAATGTTGAATCACATAAATACAATGTACCTTGTTTTTTGTACTCAAATCTGACACGTGGATAAATAGGCTCAGCCCACAAACCGGATAATATCATATCAAGTGAATGCTTCTTTGTGTTGAATATTTTTGACATGATACCACGTTTCTGTACTGCTGCACAATATTCAACTGCAAGTTTATTCTGCTGCTTGTCAACAAAGATATGTATTTTACCTTGTTCAAGTTTTTCAACATCTATTCCGAATTCGTCAAAGTATGGATTATACTTCTGTAACGAATTCGCAAGAATAAAAACCCTTGTTGGATATTCTGAAAGTCTTGCAATTGATGAAAGACATTGTAAAAATGTATCGTACTCATTCGGAAGATATGATTCACGTGAAATAGCTTCATCAAAACAGATGATATTATAATATCCACCGTCTTGTCCCTTCCAGGTTTCCATTGTGTTCAGACTGACACATCGTAAACATGGTGTTGGTGCTTTTGCTTCAATTTTTCCAGTCTCCGGATTTTTGTATACAGCGTAAAATTCATTGCTGCTGTAAACAAATGTGTTATATTGTCCGTTGGTCAGTTCTGAAAGATAATCATTTCCTTTACTGCAAAATTCCGGTGAAGCAAAAGGATCTAACAAGTGTTTTATATTTTTCGGTTTGATAGATTCATCAAATCGGCGCATATAGCATGAAGGATTTCCATTTTCAGCCCATAATTCCAATGGACCTTTTTTATTAACACCGTAAGTTTTACCGTTTGAACGCTGACCGAATACAAGATTCAAGATACAGTCTTCATTCCAGATAGGTGTTATATCCCACCACATATTTGTCATACTATAACACCACCTGCAAGATATTCACTGATAATTGTTTTTTCTTCTGCTGTGCAGTCAATTCCAGACAGATCCCATGAAGCAGCTATTGTTAGACCGCTGAAATTTTTCAGAAGTCCATTCCTATTACAAGCATATCCAATAGTATGACCATATATAGAAGGTTCAAAACCGTCAAGCATTGAAGGTTTATAAATGTATAAAGTGGGCTGTTGGTCCATATAAGCATTATTGAGAGGCGAAGCACCGGAGATCTGACCAACAGAAACAGCAGTATGTTCAAGTGAATACTGAGCAGCATTTACTTTATTATATGCGTTGTCTATTGTTCCCACACTTCCTATCATACCCATAACACCTAAACCTAAACCTGGAAGATTTCCTGTTAAACCGCTTCCTATTGTTGTTGCAATTGAACCTGCAAGTCCTAAAAATGACATTATCCTTGCATTTTCTGCCTGACTTAATGCAATTTCAGCTTGTTTTATAGCGTTCTGGTAACTTCCCTGATTCAGTGCAGATAATGGTATGTCAATTCCACAAGTACCGTTTATTGTCTGAATCAACTGACTGTCACGATAAACAAGGCCCATACAAGAACCTGTTGTATAATCAATGTGAAGCTTGACATTCATTGAATGATATGTTCCATCTGGTGACTTTGCAAATATAACGGGATCTAATTCAGTATATCCACACCACGGAATATAAAGAAGCATTTTACAGTATTGAATTCTAAAATCATCATAAACATAAGGTGGAACAATTGCAAATGATCCAAAATCATAAAGACTATTTCCACCGATTTGTTTTGATAACGGGACACGTAAAAGACCGGTGTCTAATTTACCCACATAAACAGGAACAGGTGCACTTCCTGAGTATGGAAGATCAAAAGGAAAATACTTGATAGATACTATATAGTCACCAGGATTTTCACCTTTAAAATCTTGAATAAATTGAGTTTCATTTGTTGGTGAGTATGTAGTGTTTAACCACTTCATAAGACCTTCAAATTCTGAAGCACTGAAACAATAAAGATTAGTACTACCACCTATTGTTGCAGTATAATGATTTGTTATCAGATCACCACCGTCTTCATCAATATCTTCCGGTTTATATACAAAGTCTTTAACACTTTCTGCATCTGCATATGGAACATTCTTTATATCATCACCGGTAAAATAACGCCCTGTTGTTACACCGCCGATTTTTTCCGGCAGATATACGCCCGCACCCGTTCCGGTACTGCCTAAAATAGCCGTTCCCGCCGCTGTTATTGTATCTGTGAAGTAAAAGCCTAAATATGCAAGTTCGTGTTTTACCGCTCTTTCAAGAGCAATTCCACGTGACTGACCTTTATAATCGTCAATGACAAGTTTTGTCATTATCCGACCGCCGCCTGACATATTTGTTATGTCAAAGCCGTTTTCAAGTTCAATTTTATTCGCATCATCAAACCATACTAAAGCCCAGTGATATGATACATCATCGAAGTCATGTCTGTCTGAATTAAAGCGGAAACATTGTGCTGTTAATGCTCCGTAACCCGTAGTTGCACCGGAACGTAATGCACTATAATTATAATACTGGTTAAGTCCTATAATATGCTGATAATCCATATTTGTTGTGGACTGATTATTACCGATATTTGATTTGTACCTATATGCAAAGGGCATATAAAATTTATCATTAACCCATGATGAATGTCCTTCTTGTAAATAGTTTCTTATTCCTGTCGCGCTGTCACATATCGGTTTATGTGATAATATGTCAAAACTCATTCTTTTTCTATAAAGATGTGTCTGACTTCCCGAATAAGTGGAAGAATCACCCTGCGGTGCGCTCACTCTATCCAATCGCCTATCACCATTTTCACCTGCATATAGATCACATCTTAAATATGTAACTTCTGCCGTGGGGTGATTGTCAATGTATGTGTGTATACCGTTGACCTGTACACCGGTGACTGCCGGTGTTGATTCATAGTTTAATATTCCCACACCACAACCCACACAATACTTAATATATGGTATATCGTAGGTCAATTCAGACTGAGAATACACTAAATTGTAATTGGTATTCCATGCTAAACGCAAATGTGGTGACGGTCTAAATCCTGCTGATGATAAAAGTCCTGAATCAACAACAACAGCGGCAACAGAAAATGGTACATTATTACTTTCTTTATTGGTTGCTATGTCTATGTTTAATGTATTAGATACGGGTATATTATACATCGAGTTGCAGGCAAAAGTAGCATTTGCGGGTAAATGCCATAAGTACACAGATGTGTCAAGCGGTAAATATACTTTACTTGCAACAGGTATATTTTCCCACTCATAATAATTATCATATATTGTGCGATTTATTATTTTGCCTAATTTCAGATCATTATTCCAATCGGCTGAGAGTTCACGACCTGACGGAATCCCATAATAAGAATAATTGAGTTCACCTATCATTATATCACCCCTTTAATTGTATGTACTGTTAATCAGTACACTATAATTGTAACCGGTTGAATGTCTGAATGGATTATAGAATGGTGCACCGTATACCGTGAATCTTTTTGGTTCAATCGGTAATTGCTTATCTGGTGTGTAATTAATACCTGCCACTTCAGAACGAATGACAGTAACAGGAATATCAAGAAGTGAAGATCTGAAAGTGTAAAGAGGATCTACAACACAAGAAACAACACATCTTTCACCAGGTGCAACAGAAACAGTGCAATGATAATATCTTTCAAATTCGCTGATATACACATAATTTGCAGTCAAATAATTTACATTGTATGCCATAACTAAAACAGGTTTCAGAATAGACATTGTTTCAGTCGGTTCAATTGATATGTTCTTCAAACTTCCGATTTCCGTTAATGACTTGTTTATCTTTTTCGGATCATCTGAACACTTATAAAATGTTACATACATTATAACACCTCCATATATAAAATGTTCCACGTAGAACATTGTTCCACGTGGAACATGATTCCACTTTTTAGTCTTCTGCAACTATGAAAACAACTGCATTTTCATCAAGATCATTCATATATTCAGCATCGAATTTATGCCAATAGTTCCAGAATTCTGCTTCCGGATTCCAGATACTTGTTACTCTGGGATCTTCACAGCACACCATTCCGGCCCATTCATCGAACATGACACCTACAATTCCGGACACTTCAACGGCTGTTCTGGTATCTTCTCCGGAAGCCGGTGCAGGTCCTTCACTGGAAGGAATTACATTGATTGAAGATCTATCTTCAAATGAACCTGCTGTTCCCATTCCCTGCCAAAAAGCAACTTCATGGAATCCAGGCATTTTCACAAATTCTTCATTGAATGTATTTGCGTAAAGTGAAGATTCCGCTGCTGCTGCAAGGTCTGTCAGACAGAAGAAACGGAGCTTGTCTGAAGGTGTATGAGCTACATATCCACCTTCATTAAATACTTCCGTAGGTTCTGAAAGAAGCTTCTTTGTTGTCTTCATGGTTTTTACTGCAAATGCAAGAGCTTCCCTGTCAAGGAAAAACTGATCAACAGTGAGAGAATCACCGGAAGCCGTATTGTAAAGTGAAAGAAGGTTTATAACATTGTTACCGGACTTCAGCTTTTCGGCTATGATATTAGCAACAACTCTGTCCGAAAGTGCTTTCTTTGCCATTTTCATTTTCATGGTTATTCTGTTCTGGATCATAGCAAAGAAACGATTCATCGCAGAAGCACTTTCAAAAGCTTCCTTCACCTGCTTCTTTGCAATTGAAATTTTCTTCTGGAATGTCACCTTGCTATTCCAGTATTTTGCAGAAACGGAAGGTGGTTCAAAACTGAAAACGTCCGGTTCGTAGTTCTGGAGATCCCACGTAGGATTATCTTCAAAGTCTCCTATTTCTGTTCTGAGCTTCTCCAGAGCTGAACCATATTCCCAGGAATCGTGAATAACCGGTGTATCGTCACCGTTATATGCACGATCCCAGAAAATTGTTTTTCCGATCTTATCAATGATCTTCTTGACATAGTTGTCAAAGTTATCACCGAAAACATCTGTTGCAAGGATCTCTCTTCCAATGTCTACAATGTTAGAAAGATCTTCTGCAACAACAAGTGTTGTTTCTCCGGTGATCTCACTGTAAACATCATTAAGAATTGTTGATATCTGTTTTACTTCCATTTGTTTATCCTCCTTTAGATTATGATTGAAAGTGTTATTTTATCAAGAATGTCTTTCATTAAGACATCAAGAACATTGAATTGTGCTGCTTCTCTTGCAGCTTCAATATTTGAAACCGGACTTCCCTTATATCCCGTTTCTGTTGTGGTTTCTGTACCTGTTTCAGTTTCAGATGTGGTGTTTTCTCTGTTTGAGAATGAAAGTGTATCTTTTCGGTTATTGAATGTAAGTTCACTTTTTGCATTATCATAGTTAGTGCTGCTTCCATTCCTATATGATGAAGAATCAAAAGTTGTTATCTTGTTATTGATGTTACCGGTGTTTGTTGTGGATTCCGTTCCGGTTTTTGTTCTGTCTTCACTTCCGGTAAAAGTCACACTTCCGTCTTTTGTTATATCCGGTGTTCTTGTTTTTGTTGTAAAATAGTCTGCTGTTGTGTCAAGTCCGTACTGCTGAAATATGGACTTTATCATTATTCTGTATTTATTCTTATTGATCCTTGCAATCATGTCAATGATGTTTTTGATTTTTGTTATCTGTACAGCATTATATGCAGGATCATCAAGATCATACTTCTTTGATATTACCCATTCCCCGTGGAATTCCACAAAGTAATTATACATTGTTTCTTCTGTAATTCCCAGGTGATAAACTGTATCACCGTCAATAAATGATGTAAAGTCAAGCAGACTGTCACTCTCAAAAATGGTGTCAAAGTTCGTCAGTTCTGACCATTTCTTCACCCGTGCCCATACTTTCAATGTCTGCTTCACCACCTTCTTCATTGTTGATATTGTTGATAGTTATGTTGATTTCCGGTTCTGCTTCCGGTTCTGCTTCCGGTTCTGCTTCCGGTTCTGCTTCCGGTTCTGCTTCCGGTTCTGCTTCCGGTTCTGCTTCCGGTTCTGCTTCCGGTTCTGCTTCCGGTTCTGTCTCCGGCTCTGTCTTTTCGGGATCTACGAACGAAAAAGTGATATCAAGATCAAAGATATCATTGACTTTTTCAAGACCTCTTTCAACAGATATTTTTATGATGTTTTTTGAAACATCAAGCACCGGTGAATTAGTTTCAAGCTCTGCACTGATAAGCCGTTCACGCTTCATGTTATAATTACTGTCAACGCCTAATGTCTGAAGCCATAACGCCTTGACATATTGGTGTCCTTCAATCAGTGTTGTCATTATATCCGGTCTGACAGTATCAGAAAACATATTTGTTTTCTGGATCATGGTTTTCCGCATTATTGTAAACGGTTTTCCCGAATACAACTGTTTCAGTGCCAATTCCTGACCTTCAACATCTGAATCTGTACCAGAATCAGATGTTTCAAAAACACGCTGCACTCTGCTGTTTATCTGAGCGCAATTTATTGAACATATATTGTCTGCAAGAATACAAGCATACATTTCAGCCATATCAAGCAGATATGATGAATCTTCAAATACTTCATCAATATCTGTCAGATAAATTTTGACAGCTTCCGGAGAATCCACACCGACTTCATCAAGCTTCAACTGCTTATCTGTTGTGACTGCATTTGCAAGTGTCGCTTCTGTTGGTTTATAGTACGCATTCAGTTCACCACCACGATTTGCAAACCAGACATAAATATCACCCGAATATTTGTAAAAGAGTGCAGAGCCGTGGAAAAACAGAATCTTCTTCAGTTCATCTTCCGGTATTGTCTCCGGAAGATTATCAAACCGGATTCTTGCAGCATACATATTATAAAGCTCTTTTAAGAATTTGCGCTGAAGCTTCTTCACATCTGTTGCTTCAAAATCCAGGCTGATTCCGTGAAGGCTTATAAAGTCATTATTCATTTTATCACCACCTTTACAAATAAAAAGTGTGGGCTGCTTATGCAGCCCACTTGAAAGAAGTTTTTTCTGGATCTCTTATACAAGATCAAATGTGTGGAATGTACCCTTCTTTGCTTTTCCTTCCTTGAACATGATCTGAACCGGAGATTCAAGTGTGGGATTCAAACCGCAAGAGATCAGAAGTCTTGCGGAACGGCAAACACCATTTGAAATACTTGAAATGTGTCTTCCGTCAATTGTGAAGAAGTGAACACAAGGTCTGTTCTCCTTCTCTGAATCTTCATCATTCGGATCTGAAGGAACATCTGCTGATGTGACGATTATGTCTGAGACTGTCACTGTCTGATTCAGAAGATCTGCAACCTTCTCTGCTGTTCCATTCACTGCATTAAAAAGCTTGCTTGTTTCTGATGTGCTGCTGTACCTGACCGGATTTCCTGTACCGGCTTCCAGTACTGCAAAAAGTTCTTTTGCGCTGTTGTCAATGCTGATGATCTCATTTTTCTCCATGTTTATTTCCTCCTGTAATTAAAGCTGTACCCACATTTCCTTGTTACGAACGAATTCGATTTTAGGTGTCACCGGAGAAGGAAGTGTGGGCTTTACTTCCTTCCGGTGACTGTTAAAGACTTCCTTCCGGTGAAGGTATCATCTTTACAATTATAGTATAACAGAATTGTGAAGTAATGTCAACTCAGTTTCACAATTTATTTGTGTAACATGAAATTCCAACATTCTTTTCTAATTCTCACATATTCATCTAAATCAATTCCTTGACTTTGAATGATATCAAGAAGCTCTTTAAAGTCTTTTGAAAGTGACATTGAAAAATCAGATCCGTGAAGATATACATTTGATGTTATCCGGACTTTACGTGTCACACCGTTATGATCTGTCAGCTTATAATGAAATGGTTCTTTGATGATGTTGTATTTGTGTGTCAGTTTTGGTTTAGATCTATCATCAATTTTCTTGATATCTTTCATTGTCTGAGCAGATATCTTGAAATTGTTTGAAAACGCCTTGAACGGATCATTCGGATTCTTCCATTTCAGTGCTGTTGCAAAAGTCACCTTGTTACAACCTGCAACCGTGGCGTGAAGGAAGTCACCGTTCCAGAGTTCAACACCGTCTTTTCCCTTCTTACCTGTTGTGTAAATGTATCTTTTTGCTCCTAATGTCTTAAATTCCTTGTATTTACCGTCAACTTCAAAGATCCCGATAAAATGTTTATTGCCGTTGATATCTTCCGGATTATACATTTCTTCCGGAATATCACGTTCATTCATTACTGCTGTGAATTCACGTTTTATCTTCTCATTGAGTTTTTCAAAGTATTCTTCAACTTCCGGTGAATATTTGATCTTGTCTGAATCGGTGTCATAATAAACAGAATCCGGATTATCTTTAATGATGTGTGCTAATTCGTTTCTTGCATAACTTGTACACCATACACCGTGTTGAAAAAGTAAAAAGGTTGAAAATTTGTTTGCATAACTTTCAACAACTTCAAAACCTGGTTCTTTTCCTTCATAATCAAAACCATTGAAAGAATACATCTTCTTTAATATGTTCAACACCATCATTCCGTATAATCCATTAAGAAGTGCTTTATACCTTGCATATTCATCTTCACGGCCTTCAACATCTTTCAGTGTTGTCTTCATCATATATGTCTTCAATACGAATTTTACAAATTCAATATTCAAGTATTGTTTTCTGCTGCAATATAACTTTGTGATCTTTACGTCAGAAAAACGATAAAACAACAAAAGAGTTTCAAAGTCCATTTCTGTACAGTTATATATGATCTTCTTTGCATACCGGATTCTTCCGTTGTCAAGCTCCATAATAGGTGGTGGTTCTTTTCCTTCTTCTTTCAGCTTCTTCAATTCTTCTTTTGTTGGTCTCTCTGCTATGTTCTGGACCTTGCTTCCGGATATGATAGAATGATTTGTTATAGCTTGCAGATCTGACAACACACATTGAATACAAAGTGCATAGTCTTCACGCTGTTTGTATAATTCTTTGAATTTCTCCACTTTGACTTCCTGGAATTTAAAAGGGAATTTCCGGAAGCAGAGCTGAAACGGATAATCAGAAGTTTTATCGAATGACCAAACGTCTGAAAGAATGTTTCCAACATATACAGCATTAGCATGAGTTAAACCACCGGCAAACATGATGACCAACATTCTGTACAAATATTCGTCTTCTTTTGCAGTACACATCAAAACGTCTTTTCGCATTTTGAAATATTTGTGGTTTTCCTGTAAATGTTCCCTGCAAGCTTTTCTTACATATCCGGTTGAAGTCAACGGAAGTCCGGCCCATACACCACCATTTTGATCTTTACGCTTTTTTATAGCGTGATACAATGACAATGTGTCATATTCCGAATAGTTCAGTTCTTCTTCCGTCAATTCGGTATCATAATGTCTGTATAGATCATAGTCAAAACCATGTTGTTTGTGTTCCTGGAATTCTGCTGTCAAGCTGTCAAGGCTCTGGTTAGTCAGCATTAAAGAACATCTGAATTGGAATCTTTCAAAGTCATTTTCTAAACTGTAAATAGGTCTATGTGCATTTGTGGCGAACACTTTATCTGTCATATCTTCATAAGCAGACATGAATGTCTGTTCAAATGCAAAATTGTGAATCCAGATAAGAACATCTTGTTTGAACATCTGATATTCTTTGTCTATCTTCTTTAATAGGTTCAACCATTCATACCAGGTTCTTCCGTATATTGTATGTCCGTTTATTGTACAGCTCCACAAATACATAATAGCCTGTTTTATTTCATGTATATTTGTGGATTCAATATCAAATGTTATGATATCTGACATATACCGACGTTCTTTTTTATATTCAAGAAACAGCTTCAATGAAAGATCATCTGAATATCTTATCACATTGTTTCACCTTCTTTCATTGTTCCACGTGGAACATTTATCTGAGATCTTCAAAGTCAGAATAATCATAAGAAGCCCACTTTTCCCACGCAGGATTATCTGTCAGATCAAACCAGTCACTTGCAAACTGTTTGATATAGTCCATTCGTTCAACATCATTATCAATGACGTTGTATAGATGATCCAGGAAGTCACTGTCTCTTGTTAGATCATAGATTTCTTGTGCAGCGGTGTCAACTAAATTTCTGAGATCTTTTATGTGCTGTTCCCGTTCTTCTTCAGACATTTCTTCATCAATCATGTCTTCAATTATGTCTCTTTGTTCTTGCAGGTCTTCCATATATTCTTCAATATCTTCTGTATCAGAATTGAAGTCTGCAACCTGCTGCAACATAGCAGACACTTCTTCCAATGATTTCTTTGAAAGATCGGTCTGGAAGAATCCTTGTTTATCAAGGAAGACAGAATGTTTTTTAAGTTCGGAAGAAAAGTCTGAAAGACCTGCTTTTTTCATCTTCTCTATCTTCTTATTTGCAAGCTGTACAGAATTCTTTACAGCTTTTTTAATTTCCACCGGTGTTGGTGGATTTCCTGTTGAAACCCATTTTCCACGGGTATTGTAGAAACCTGTTCCTTTTTCGGTCCATTGTTGTGCTTTTCTTACATCATCAAAAACAGGTGTTTTTCGACTGACCTTTTTTCCGTTTTCGTTGGTTATCCAGAATACTTTTCCGAATGAAGATTTTTTCTTTGTCATTGTTTATTCCTCCGATGCAAAACTATCAGATCTCAATGGTGTTTTACCACACCACGGACAAATCGGATAATAGCATATTATTTCACGTCTTCCGTCATACTTTGTCACTATGTTTTTAGTGTATACTGATTTGAAGCAGTACGGACATACAAAGCGTTCTGACATTCTTCTGGTGCTTGCTTTTATCCACTTTTTCAATGGTATTCACCGCCTTTTGTGAGATCAAATGCAATCCAGATATATTTATAACTATCTGATAATACAGTCCACCATGTTTCAAGAATCATCATTTCAATGTCTTTCAGTGTACACATTTTTCATTCCTCCGTTTCTTCAAAATAATCACTATACTTAGCAAGTTCTCTTTCACTGTCAAATTCGGCTCTGGTTATAGTCTGAGCTTTTTTATCTTTCAAGATATCACGTTTATAGCAAGTACCATTTGAATATGCGGTGAAAAGTAGTGCTGTACAGTTTGCATAATTACAGCTTATGAATTTTTCGGTCATAGATCTTCACTTCCTTTACGTTGAACGGGATATGAATGTTATATTCCGGTTCTGGTATTTTATTTACAATAGCAGACTTTTCAAGAGTTTTACCAAATGATCTTGCAGAAATTCCAAATGCTTTGTTTAACCTTGTTTTTATCTGCTCTTTGACTTTTTCGTATACAGACTGTTTCCAGTTTTCCAGTGCTTCCGGATTATTTGCAAGGTAAACAATTTGTTCCGGTGTCAGTGTATCAAGAATCAGACTGTATTCAAGTGTTTGATACATTTCTGATAATTCCGGATTCTTAGAAATGTATTTGAGAATATCCATTTTATTCACCTTCTTTATAATACATAATATAATCAACATCTAACGTAAAAGCTAATATACACCAATTATTATAAACACAATCAATACATGAAAGTATACCAACACAATCAAACATTTGATGTGTCATAAAATCAATACAATCACATCTACCATTCATTTTTATCACCTCCTTATATTAAACTAAGAGTGTGATATGTTATTTCTAATATTTCAGTGCGTGGATCATAGCAAGTTGAATAAGGTCTGATGTTGTCCTGCGTTCTATGATCATAATGCAGCACATTATATATTGATATGAATTTTTCCCGAATTCCGCTGTCAGTGTATCTGTCTATAATATTTTCAAGTTCACCATGTTCTTTAATAGTACACAATGTAACATATTGGTTTGTTCCTTCAATTTCAATTTTAATTGTCATTTTTAATACCTCCGTAAATGTTCCACGTGGAACATTGTTCCACGTGGATAATTGTTTTTTCACTGATTCATTAATGCTATTGCTTTTTCAACTCTGTTTCTTATAACTTTATCGCTTGCATTCTTTGGCACTTTTATTATGTTTCCCATACGTTTTACACTGTATATATCGGGGAAATGAACTGTTGTTATTTCATAGCATTCTATATTTACAGTTACATTTTCATCTGTGCCGTTGTGTCTGTATACTTCTTCAATTTGAAGAAATACAGCACCCGTTTTAACATCGTGCTTTGTGTATGTTGCAAAAATAGTATTCTCACATTCTAAACCGTGATTTTCAACCTCTTTCACAACTCTTTTCTTTAACTCTGTTGCGTTCATAAATCAAAACCTCTTTCATTTTATTTAGTGAAGAAGTGATCTTGTGATGATCTTGAAATGTCTTCTTCCTATACTAATATTATATCACAAAATAATTGTGTTGTCAATAATTGTTATGTTTTTATCAATCATTGTAATCGGTCCGGAATGATCCGTTATTGTTCCACGTGGAAGATCATGAATTGTTCCACGTGGAACATTTATACAAATAGTAAAGAGCAATATTGTTATAATATAAAGAATTAATTTAATTAATTGGGGAATTGTTCATAACTTTGTTATTTTTTTCACAATAT
>JAEIGA010011112.1_pt1 | contig 13669 bp, 16 predicted proteins | sample 9270691 | NCBI WGS metagenome assembly JAEIGA01 (sample SAMN17057246, study PRJNA624740) | gut metagenome | biome: biome; isolation source: fecal sample | host: Bos grunniens | place: China: Xizang | collected 2019
AACCTTTTCGCGCTCCCCAGGCGGCCATATAACCGCCCGTCATGTCCGGCGATTCGAACAAGTGCGCTTTCATGATTATTTTTGTGTTCTCCGTGTGAACGTGCCCCGTGTTAAAAGCACATTTATTCACGTTGTAAATATACGCCTCGGAACCGCCGCCACCCGACACGTTAACAGTTACGGAAGAATAGCCATCAGCATTGTCTGACGAGGCGTTATAAGTCCCGTTTGCAGTAATGTTCTTGGTGATAAGTGTAGGTGTACTACCGCCACCGAGATCGGCAATAGCCTGTGCCGTTGTCTTGACCGTCACACCGTTCTGAACGATGGGGACGTATTCAGCTCCGCCAAGAGTTGAGCCGTTATTTAATTGACTTATCTTTACGTCTGCCATTAATTACCTCCTAAATCTGCAAGATTTTGAGTCGTGATCTTTACCGTTTGCCCGTTCTGAACGACAGGGATGTATTCCGTTCCGTCCAAAGCATCAGCGTCAGGCAGCAGTTCAATATTGGCCATTGTTATATCTTCGCCCGCCTCGGTTGTCAGAACGTCCCCACTCTCTGTTATGAGGGTGTCGGAGGATCCCGTTCGAATTGTCGCACTGTCGGACAGGTCTCCTATAATGGCCATAGGCTGGAACGGCAAGAACGGCATCTCGTCATTTGCTTCAATGAAGCCCGACCACTGATCCTCGCCTATCATTGAAGGAGCCCACATAACGGTATGAACACCATCGGTGGGGATGTAGATCTCACCCGTGTCGGCTGTGACCGTGACTTCCCACTTGTGAGCCATGCCAGGAGTGACATCGCTCAAGTGATAATGGAGATTGATGGTGTGGAGCATGTTGTTGCCCTGGTTGCTCGATTTGTAGTTAAGGACTTCATCCTCTACCCACAAGAGAGAACCACCATCACCATAAGTCTCTTCAGGGATATACGAGTCGATGAGCTGACCATCGTAGTAATACTTGACCGTGATCTTTGAAGGGCTCGTTGCGTTGAACTTGATCTCTGTCCAGGTCTCGACCTCTCTGGGATTGACCAGAGCAAATCTGATCTTGGAGATCTCTGTCTCACTATTGCCAATCAGATAGTCATCAGCATTCGCATACTTACTGAAGTTGATGTTGTCCGTGTCCTTCGAGGAAGAACTGTTGGTTGCGTTCTTCTCGGCCTTGCTTCTGGCTCCATCTGCTTTCGGGTTCTCTCCGAAAGTAGTGATGGAGTATCTCTGGTTAAACGTGTAATCAAAGCGCATTACGCAAAGATCACACTGGGTCCCTGCGATGCCTCCGATGAACCTGATCGTATCGCCCAGGTCATAGCAAGGATCTCCCAACATGGAGATGGTCGCAGGGGTGTACTGTATCTGATTAAGAGCCATCGCCATGATCTCGAGCCTGGCATCCATGTATGTCATGGAGTGGTTCAAAATGCCTGCTTCAACGTCTGACTTCCTCTGCTCCAGCTCTGCCTTCTGTGCTTCAAGAGTACGCTTATTGCCTTGTTCTACTTCCAGCTGCGCATTCAAACGGTTGAGCAGAGCAGTAAGAGCAGGATCACCGGGATGTTCTTCGAGCTGTTCTTCAACGTCTGCGATCTCGTCTTGGAGATTCCCAATAACAAGACCCAGAGCAGACAAGGATTCATCAATGGCATCAATGTCTGAGTTCAGCTGACCAATGAGGGCCTCTTCATTCTCGTCCATTGATAACTGCAGGAACGGATTGACACCAATGTCGATTACAACGCCTGCGCTCGATCCGTAGAGTTTAGTAACGTCTTCGCTTCCTGCGACATTAGTTGCAGTGAGCCCTGTGTAATAGGTCTCAAAATCTGCAAAGGATCCATCGTCAAATCTTTCGTCAATCCCCCTCGTGTCTGTCGGAGTTTCTACCAGAGATGCGGATGCGTTCGGAATCTTGCCCGCTACGAGCCGACCTGCTCTGTTGATCGTGAAGAAGATATTGCAAGCCTGTGCTAAGTAGTGGAGATAATCTCTCCAGCTCATCTCCTTGCCAAGATCGAACCACTCAAGTTCGTCTCCCGGACATACGATCATGGAATCGAACTCTTCCTTTGTCTGTCCGAGTTCAACACCACATTCAGTGCAAGCAAGATCGGCAAGTCCGTAAGGCTCGCCCGAGAGGTTGTTATAACCCAGGAGCTGATCGAACTTCGCCATGTTGTCGTAAGCCGTGATCTCGATGCCCCACAGAGTGTGATTCGCTTCCGATACATAGAAGTCACCAAGAGGAACGTATTCATATTCTCCGGAAACATCCAAGTAGAGCCCATCATATACTGTTATCTTCTTTCCTGCCCAGTTCTTTCTGTTCACAAGGGTCTTGGATAACAATGTGAGCTTCAGCTCCGCGATGTAAACGCCGCCATAACCGAAAGCATCGTTGGCCATACACTGGTTAGTAAGTTTAAAAGAACCCTGAAGGATGTCTTCTTCGGTGAAAGGAGTAAGATCATCAATCTTTCCCATGATCTTCCTCTTCTGCATCGGTTCCTTCATCTGTCGGATATATTCACTTGATACGTTGTACATGAATACCTCCTTCAGATCTCGATCAAAGTCATGTTAACCGTATAAAGGCCATCCGTGCCCGGTGTGAACTGTGACCAATCATAAAGGGATGCACCTGTTATTCTTGGGCGGACCTTTATGGTCTCGCCTCTGAACTTAATATGACAGGTTGACTGTAAGCACCACGACTTTACCGTGTCGAGCATCATGCTCGTAAATTGTAAGGTCAGAGTCCACGTTCTCTTTTGAAGGCGGGTTATGTTTCCCAGATCATGACCGCCTTCTGATGTTCCAACTGTTTCTACATTGTCATAGGCTTCTTCCAGGGTTATAGGGTTAGGAAGTGTTTGATACACTTCCACCCCGTCCTGCAACACGCCTATTTGAAGATACCCATGTCCGAGCATGTTAATGCCCTCCTGATCTGTAATTGATGTTGTTCTGTGTCTTTGTGATTATCGTGTCGAGCCTCTCTCCACCGATGGAAACAGGTATGACAATCTGGCTTCCGCCTGCTCCCAAGCCTGCGAGCTGTGAAGATATACCTGCAAGAGCTCCTGAATAGTTCGGGCCCTTGAATCCACCGCTGATGATCGCGGACTCCTGGTAGAGCGCTGCCTTCAAGTCTGGGTTCTCTCCCTGCATAGACTTGATAAATTCCTGGATCATGTCGCCACCTGACTTGTCAAAGTCTGACAACGGTCCGATATCCGGGACAGAAAAGTGTAAAAACTTCGCAATGGTTCCAGCAACATTGGAGACAGTAGAACTCAAAGCACCAAGCATTGACTTTACGCCCTTAATGAGTGAGCCGATAAGATCTTCACCCCATTGCATAGCCTTTTGAGGCAACTGCTCGCCCAGTCGCCCGAATGCCTTGAGAATCTCGGGAATGACCTGGAAGAAAATCGTATTTGCGATGGTAGGAAGGGCCTGCACGAGCCCAGAGGCCAGGGCAACTATGATATCCAAGGCTGCTAAAATCAGCTCGTCCGTGTGTTTTGTAAGTTCAACCGTGATCGTGTTGATGGCCTCAACGATAGCCGGGATCAAGCGAGGAAGGGCCTTGCTCAAGCCGGATGCCACGGTTAAGATTATCCTGAGCGCTGCATTAATGATTTTTTCGATCATGTCTGGCTGTAAGAGCGCCGTAACCAATGTATCTATGGCTTGAAGCGCCGGATCAATCAGCATTTCTACCGCGCCCAAGATTCCATCAACCAGAGTTAACAAAATCTGAATCGCTGCATCCAAAAGAGCAGTCAGATTATCTGGCTGTAAGAGTGCGCTGACCAAGGTCATCATCAGCTCTGTCTCGAATGTAAGGATGACAGGGAGCTGAGAAATAATACCCTCCCCGATGGTGCTCAGGATTTCCAAGCCCAGCGGGAGCAATGTAGGAAGTAAAGTTTCGATCGTAGACTGAATGGTAGGTAAGAGCTCTTCAAAAGCACCCACCAGCTGGTCTATACCATTTTCTATGTCTTCATCGGCTCCATCTACGCCTGCAGCCATGCCTGCGATGCCGTCCGTGATCATGGTCAATCCGGGAAGGAACTGACCAACTACACGATTCTTGACACCTTCAAGGGTAGCATTCATTGTTGTCATGCTGTCCTTAAAGGCCGCACCGTCCTTGACGAGATCTTCGCTCATGACGATGCCGTACTCTTCGGCCTTATCCATCAAGTCCTGTGTTGCTTCTGCCGTCTGGTTGAACAAAGGTGTTAATTCCTGACCTGACTTACCAAGCAAGTCATTAGCCAGGGCTGCTCTCTCTGTAGAATCCGCCATGTTCTGGAAGCCGGTAATGACTGCACCAAAAACATCCTCACGGCTCATCGAGTTGAGATCATCCAAGGACAAACCCAACTGCTCGAACATTGCCAGGGACTTTTCGGATCCATTCTTGGCATCATCGAGCTTATTGGTCAACGTCTTCAATCCGGTGCCCATGTTCGACATGGATGTACCGGCAAGGTTCATTACGTAGTCCCACTTCTGATATGCATCAGTTGAAAGTCCGACCTTCTGGCTCTGCTTGTCGATAACATCAGCAGATTCGGACATATCCTTGGCAGAATTAACAAGCTCCTTGGTTCCTTCTACTACTGCAGCGCCCATCGCACCAACGGCTGTACCTACCGCTGCAAGAGCGCCTGCAGCGACTTCGGCAGCACCTGCTACAACATCGCCCCAGTTAACGAAGGAATCTCCACTCTCTTCAGCCTGTGAACCTGCTTCCTCTGCAGCCGCGCCTGTGTCCTCAATGGATCCGGCAGAAGAGTCTGCAGCACCTTCCAGGCTTTCCAATTCGGAAGCGGTCGTGGCAACCTCTGCAGAGAGAGAAGCATACTCTTCCTGTGTTATGGTTCCAATCTCCAGAGCCTCTTTCGCCTGTTCTGCAACTTGCTGTTCAAGTTCGAGCTTCTGACTTGTCTGCTCGATCTGCTTGTTCAACAACTCCTGCTTCTGAGCAATGAGTTCCAAGTTGCCAGGATCAAGTTCGAGAGCCTTCTCAACGTCTTTCAGGGCTCGTGATGTGTTCTTAATGTCCTTGTTGACACTATCGAGCGATTTTGCGAGATCGCCGGTATCGCCTTCGATGCGAACTGTGATACCCTTGATGTATGATGAGCTTGCCATGGTCTTCCCCTTCCTCAGATCTTACGGAACTCTTCATCTGATCCCAGAGTCGGATATTCGTAAGAATCGTTATTTTTTTCTGTCATTAGATCGTGAATAAAGCCGACATCCGAGCTGAATGCTTCTTCGAATGAAAGCCCCAGAGCGAGAGCTCTGAGGAACATCAGTGCAGAAGTCAACGGTCTCGTGGTCGGCTTTACGAGTTTTTTGCTTGTGCGGTGGTCTTCTGGGTAGATGCCCAGAGTGTAGATATCTCCTGAATGAATGCAGGAGTAAGATCGTTCATCTCGAAACTGCATCTCCATTCCAGGAATGAATCATCGTTCATCTTTGACTTCATGGTCTTGATGTCAGGTGATTCTGCCTGAACGTTCATGACGTAAGCCATGCGTAAATATATATCAATAACTTCAATGGATTTCTCCGGAGCTGCACCCTTGTACTTTGTCAGCTGGCTGAACATATTCTCGCCTGTCAGCATCTGATAGAGCATCGTTGTTCCGAGGTTTGCTTCAAAGGGGAGTTCCTTCTCTCCAAGTTTTATATTCTTCTTCATGTTGTTCCTGCCTTTCTATATTTAATGAAAAGGGGAGAGCATCTCTGCTCTCCCCTCTTGGTTCAGTTGCGGATCATCATCCAAAGTTAGGAAGATGAGGTGTTGTGTGCCAGTCAGCATATACTGTTGCGTCGGAATCAGAGTCAGCCATACCGGAGACAACCGATGTGGTGATCGTGTTTCCACCTGCATCCTCATAAGAGAACTTCTGAGCTGTAGGAACTACAGTGATCGGAATGGACTCTGTCTGAGGTGTCTTTGAATCTTCGATTGTAGCTGCAGCATATTCAGGCAGACCGAAGGAACACTTGTAGAATACCTTCTTGATGGGCTGTCCGTCTGTCTGCTTCTCGCAGGTAAGACCGAAGTATTTCCTCTCTGCAGATCCGAGCTCGATGATCGTCTCGTCTTCATCCTCGATGAAGTTCAGGAATGCTGTTCTGATGTCAGCGGGAAGCATAGCAACTTCCAGAGTGCCAGAATAACCCTTTGACATAGCAGCAGGCTGATAATAAACAGAATCATCAGCATAGAACGGATCGGGATCATCACTCTCTACTGAAAGAGTGAGATTAACTGCACCGGGGAAGCTCTTAGCAGCGCCATAAGACATTGTTACGTTTCCACCAGCATCAGTTGTTTCTGTCAGTGCAAAAAGATGCACATTGCTTAAACCGAACTGTACTTTTGCCATATTCGTAATTTCCTTTCAATCATATTTTGAGCTTTTTATTGATTTCGGCAGGAAGCTCTTCCTGCACCATATCAGCAACAGGTGCGATGTGAGGTTGAGCAAGAACGATCGCCTTTTTGCCGTAGATCTTCTTGCCTGTGGCATACCGCGTTCTGTGGCCTTTCTCCAAAAGATGAGTCAGCTGGTAGTGTTTGTTGTAAACAACGACCGAGCCTTTCTTATCCTTTTTGATCGCCCACCCTTTTGCATAACGTCCCTTACGTTTCGGGGAAGTATGGTTGAGTTCCGCCTTTGCCTTCTTGGCCACTGAATCAACGGCCTCGTCAACAGCAAGGTTCATCGCGGTGCCATAGCTGCGCATTATGTGCTGCAGTTCAGCTTCGAAGCCGTTAGCATCAACCGTCATCTTCCTCTTCCTCCACCTCGTCAAGTTCCACGGTATATGTTGCGATGAACAGTTCCTGTTCCTCATCCCAGTCGTTATCACGCGAGAACGAGATCTCGTTATCGTTGAACACCTTCTCGAGGCGGTCCATCAATGCCAGGTCAAAGCGCTCCATGTGGAGTGTGACCGTGTTGTTTACCGCGAGATAATAATTCTTGTTATCCGCCCAGAAGGGGTTAAGGTATTCAACATTGGTAACGATATAGGGAACGGACAGTTCCTGTCCTTCCTGAACGAAGACATGATGATAAAAGACTTTGTCCTGTCCGAATTCTTCAGTTAAAAGAGTAGTCAGATCATATATGTTCATGTCTCTTCCTCCTCGCTGTTCAATCCGGAAGCATACTCGACGTAGATCTCCAGCTCATTATCGTTTCTCTCGTATTTGCGATAGATACGATAATTCTTTCCTTCGTACTTGATCATCGTTTCGCCCGAATAATCGAACTGACTGATAACGAAGCAGAATTCTGCCGATATCCCGATCTGCCCTGCCTGGAAGTATTCCGTCTGGGATATCGGGATCCGTCTTGCTACGAGTTTCTTTTCGGTAGGAGTGTAGATAGGCTGATTCAGCCTATCTACTCCTGTCTTTACCCTATTAAGCAATGAAATCTCAGCTATCTTCATCTTCTTCACCTCCGAGCGTTGAATACTCGGAAGACATCAAGATTTTTGTCTTCGCAGAATCGTAGGACTCTTTGTACTGTTGCTTAACTGAAATATCAGCATCAAACTTGAAGTGGCAGTAATCAATAATGGCACCCTTCAACAGAGCATCTGCCGTCTCCACACTGAATGTTCTGATATCAGTCGTATTCACGAGATCTAACACAGCCTCGTCAATCCATCTCTGAATCTCGGTGTTCAGCTGTGCGTTGTCCGTGGTGGCGATTCTCAGTGAGAATCTCACATCGTCAATGAATGCCATTTCTTGCCTCCCGCTTACTTCTTAGACTTGGAAGAAGTCTTCGCAGGCTTCTTCTCTTTTGCTTCCTCGACAGGAACGTGGAAGATCGGATCCAACTTCTTCACTTCTACGATGTCGTTCTTCTTATGAAGTCCGTCCTGGTCGAGATATGCGCTCTTAACTTTTACCTTCATGATTCACCTCCATGAACCGATCTGTATGCCTGCTCAGTTACGATCAGATGGCCAACATGACCACACTTGATATCACAATCAAGATAGATCTTGTACCCGAGCTCTCGTGCTCTCCAGCAAAAGGACAGGTCCTCTCCCACCGAACCGATGGGAGCGAACACTGTCCCGTATTTTGCCAAGCAGTCAACGATGACATCAGTTTTCATGAGAACGCACCCGAATCCGACTCCTGCCACTTCGTGGATGCCTGTCAACTCGCCTTCATATCCCTGACTTTTTATCGCTCTGAACTGTTTCATATCGATCTCAAGCTCTTCGAATGCAACCGGAGAGAAAGGAGAGGACCTGCGGAAGTACAAGCCTCCGACAATGTCCCGACCTTCATCAAGATCTTTCATCAAACGTTCCAGAGTATCAGCCTGGAATATCATGTCCGAATCGAACCACATTATATAGTCCGCTTCCATCTTGATCGCATGAGCAGCAAGAGTGTTCCTGGCATCATAGATCAAGGACCCGACTACCGAGTCAACAACGCATGTTCCCACCTTGTTCAGCATTGCTAAACTTTGGGCAAACCCCATTGGCACCATATCCATAGTGGGTATGGCGATCAGAATCTTTTTCATGTGCGACCTCCTACACAATGAATCAGGTTAGTATCAGCCTTCCTTGGTGATCTTTGTGAATGCGTAAGGAGCAACAACGCCCATACCTACATACTCACGACCAACGATCTTAACAAGATCCTTCTCAGCGAGTGAGAGATCATCATACTTGATGGTGATGTCTTCACCGTTAGGGAAGTTTGCCTGAGCGCCAACAGCGAGATCGCCAACGATAGCGAAAGGAACGCCTGTTGTTGCAGTTGTGAAATCTGTGAGGCTGTTGTTGAAGAGAACTTCGCAACCCTCGAAAGGATCTGCCTCAAAGCTACCAGCATACTGAACAGCCTTGAAAGAAGCCCATGTCTTCTTGTTCATGATGACAACAGGGTTAGCTGCCTCATCAGAGAGCTGTGCGATAGCGCTTGCAATAAGACCCAGAGAGATCGTATTGGTGGAGATAGCAGCAACTGCCACGTTTGTCGTAGGAGTATTTGTGGACTGTGTTCCGCAAGCAACGATCTTAGCGATGAGATCATCAGCTGCCTTCTTAGCGATCCGATATGTAAGCTCGTCGTAGATGTAACGCAGGAAAGCCTCGCCTCTGAGGTCCATAACCTCATCAGAAATGGTGATCCACTTCTTGATGGAAGCAGGAACGAGAGAAACGATACCGAGAACGAGTGTCTCTTCACTGGGAGCAGCTGCACCCTCTGTGTGAACGACAGCGCCTGTTGCAGAAATCTCGAAACCAACCTGGAGGTTGCCCTTGAGATATGTCTTCTTAACACGGCTCATGATGCCTTCCTTCTCCCAAGCTGTGCGAACGATGTCCTCTACGAGAACAGGAACTGCAACAACGCCGGAAGCATTGGTGGACAAGAGAGATCTGCACTCTGTGTCATCACCGGTCTTGAGATACTCTGAGAAAGCATTTACGTATGCTTCAGAACTTCTGATTTCTTTTTCTGTCATAGTCTTAGTCTCCTCTACTTTAATCTGAGTTTCTTCGCCTTCATCGTTCAAGACAGCTTCAATGTCTGCCTTGCGCTGCTCGACGATAGCAGCCTTTCTTTCTTCAATCAGAGAAACCTCTGCGGAAAGCTCTTCCACTTTGCTCTCATCGTCTGCAGTTTCGACGAGCTGGGTGATCTCTTCCATTCTGGCTTCAATCTGATCAGAGTCGAGATTCATGATTTCTTCTTTAGTCATGATCTTGAGCCTCCTTTATTTTTTTAAGTAATTCAGCTTTTGCTTCTGCCAACCTTGCCTGTCTGGCTTCTTCTTCTGCCTTGAGTCGCTCCGCTCTCAGATCTTCGATCCCTCCGTCGAAGACTGATCTGACAGATACACCGATGTCGGTCGTAGGGTTAGCGGGGAAAGCCACCGCCGATATGTCATAGACCTTTTTGATTCGGTCGATGATCCTGGTAATAACACTCTTGTCCCCCTCTTTGGATTCAATGAAGTGTTGATCTGCTACAGTGAACGCAAAGGACATCTGAGTGTAGTTGCCTGCTTCGATATCCTCATACATCTCACGGGATGCAGCAGTTCTGGATAAGTCTGTGATAGTGAACAAGCCCTTCTCATCGGGAATGAGAGAAATGGTGTTGTTCTTTGTCCTGGCATAAACACGGCCTGTGTGATCTCTCAGGAATACAACGTCTGTCATGTCTGCCTCATCAAAAGCATCCGGCTGGATCTGCTCTCTCCACTCCTCATCACCGAAGTCCATCAAGACATACGGCTCGAAGGTGGAAGCATAGCCTTCAACCATCTGCTTTGTATCTTCTGAACCTTCAGACCTCTTGATAATGGGCTGAAAGCTCATGAAGTTTCTGTATTCTCTTTCGTTACTCAGCATCTTTTTCTTCCTCCTGTATGAAGTAATATTCGCCACGTGCGATATATCTCTGTCCCTTTCCATCCGGCAACGGCGGAAGGTTCCAAATGTCTCTGATCTCGTCTATCATCATCAGACCGCGGTCGGCAGCCATCTCGGATATCTCTTTCTTTTCCTGTGTGGATGCATACTGCAATCTGTTAGCCGTAGCCATAACCAAAGAGCCCTGAGCGACTTCCCTTTCGGAATAGATCGCGCAGGTCAGCGCCTCGCTGAACTGAATGGCGAACGGTTCAATGGCTCCTTCATAGAAAGCTGCCCAGGAATCACCAACGGCCTTGTTCATCAGGACATCCTCATTCACGCCGAAGTACGAGAAGACGTTCTTCTTAATGAGGTCCATCTGCTTATCATCAACCGCATAAGGCTTCGACTCGATCTGTCTGATATCCGTGTACGTGTTCGGGAACAGGAGAAGCCCTCCACCCTGAGCGCTCTTCCCGAAGTTCCTTTCAGAGAAGTTCTGTCTCTCGGATTCGAGATCTTCAGCCTTGGTGAAGTTGGTCATCTTTGCCATGAAGCGGTAGATTGCCGAATTCTTGACAGCCTCTTCAAGACCCTGTGTCTGGATAGCCATCAACTGCATAGTGTCAGCCAAGGGAGCCTGATCGGATCCAAAGAAATCGTTTCGGAATTGGAACTTTGTAAGGATCGCACACTCGCTATACTTGCAAGCGCCCTCCGAACGTCCGTCTCTGAATTTGTACTTAACCCAGAGATCGCCCTTGTATGTGACCACGTCACACTTTGATGGAATCAAGGGATAGATGCCGATTTGGTTCAGATCATCGTCATATATTGGAACCAGGATACAGTTGTTCGTGCAGTCCAAGATCGTGCTCACACGATAAAGGAACTGCGACCACGTATTCCACGGATTCGGCTTCCTTGCCATCTTCGCCGTAAAGTTCGGCTTCGCTGAACCTTGGAATTCCACCTTCAGCTTTGATATGTTTCGCGCCCTGGCATCTATCGCAGCCCTCACGAGCTCGCTCTCATAGATCTCCCCTCTCCAATCCTGGAAGACAGGCTTGTAAGCCGTAACCAGTTGGAAGGTTTGTCCGGCATTGATCACTTTTTGCTTTTCGGGAGTTTTCCCGAGGATCTTATCAAAAACGCTCAAGCCTTTTTTCCTCCTTTATGTATTTTTCAGTTGGCCTCCTATCTCAGAGAACCACTTTTGACGAACACATAACGCATCGAGCACCGCAGCCACACCGTCTATGTGTGACTTGTTCGATACTTTGCAGATCTTCACTCTGCCGTTCCTGGTATCTGAATCTAACGCCGTGTCATATAGATGGACCTTCATCAGATCGTTCTTGCCGAACTTCAGCACACGATCCTTGATGAGCCCTTCCATCTCGTAGATGACTCCGGTAAGGTTGTAGCCCTGGAACACATCGTCCATGTTGAACCCGAACCCCTCCATGCTCTGAACAAGGTACTGACTCGAATAACGGTCATACCCGACCTTGAGCGGATAGAGCTCGTATTTTGTTACCGCCTCGACAAACCAGTCATATACTGACTGATAATCAACGAAGTTCTCTCCCGCTACCGTCAACCATCCGCGCTGGATGTATTCGTCATAGGGGAGACTGTCTCTCGCTATGGCATCCTGTAACTTCTCGATCGGAAGCCAGAAGTGTGAGATAACGTTCAGGACTCCGCCCTTCTCAACAACCAGACACGCGGATGTCAAGTCAGTTGTCTGGGACAGGTCGATTCCGCCTACGCAATAGCAGTTGCGGAAGTCTTCCATTTCAAGGGGTTCCGGAAGGAACGCCTTTTCGATAACATTCGAAGAGAGCCATGCGCTCGAACTGTTCTGTTTTATGCAACAATATTTGCATAAGAACTCCGCCTTCTTGGAAAGGCTCTGCTCTGCAATGGCAATCTCTTCCAGCATATAATCAACCGAGACCGACACACCCAGATTCGGGTTAGCCTTGCAGATCTCGTTGATGTCGTTCCACTTGTTTATATCATCAATCATGTAGAACACCGGGAGCAATCTTTTCTCCTTGGATCCACCCGACAGGAATCTCGTGCCTCTGACAAGAAGCTCGTCATAAATTCCTTCGTTGATATATCCCGCCGTGGAGACCGAAAGCAATATTGGTTGCTTCCTGGCACCAAGCGCCGATTTCATAACCTCGTACTGCTTCTTTCCCTGTTCTCCCGGCCATGCTGCGATCTCGTCACAGACGACCAGGTGAGGGTTGAAGCCGTCCGACTTCTTTGCGTTGAACGCGATCTTCTTAACAGAACTGTTCGAGCTCTCCACATACAGATCGGACTTCCTTGAACGGATCATTGCCTTGATCTCTTCTTCCTGTTGACACATCTGGAAGAAGCATGAATAAACAATATCCGCCTGTTCCACCTTCGGCGCGATGCAGTAAGTCTCCGCGCCAAACTCGTCATCCATGAAGGTCATGTACTCGATTATCGCTGCAGCGATCAGGGACTTACCCTGCTTCCTGCTGATAATGAGCACGACCTCACGGAATTGACGTAACCCTTTATCATCGACGATCCCGAAAATCGTTGAGATCAATGCTTTCTGCCACAACTCCAACTTGATCAGGTCATTACGACCTTTCGAATGGTGGCAATAGTTCTCAATGAACTTGATGGCCTTGTTCGCTTTCTTGGCATCATAGAAAAAGGACTTCGACTGAAGTCCTTCCTGAATGTACTCATAGAGAGCGATTATCCATTTACCTGCTACCAGCGAGCCATCCTTTATCTTCTGGTAGTATTCGTTGATATAGTTAGTCATCGTCATCCATCTTCGTGAATCCTGTCTTCTGCTTCTTCTCCGGCAGAAGTTCGTTCAGTTGCTTCATGACCGCCTGGTAATTCTTATCCCGAGCCGTGAACAGCTCCGCCTGCGGTCTTTTTACCGTCCTTGTGTCATCCTTGACCGTCACCTGCTCCACTTCACCGTTCGCCTGAATGTCTGCATAGAGATCGTCGAGCATTGTCTTCAATCTGGCAGCCTGCCAGAGCAATCCGTCAACTAACTCCCGTTTGTTCTCCGGTATGTCTGCGTAAAGCACGGCAAGTCGGTCGTACTCGTTTTGTTCTCGCGTCTTCTTGCGTCTACCCATCCTCAACTCACCTCAATTTTTCGACTGTAAACCCGTATGGAGAAAAATTGAAC
>JAEIGA010011113.1_pt1 | contig 13667 bp, 13 predicted proteins | sample 9270691 | NCBI WGS metagenome assembly JAEIGA01 (sample SAMN17057246, study PRJNA624740) | gut metagenome | biome: biome; isolation source: fecal sample | host: Bos grunniens | place: China: Xizang | collected 2019
AGGATATCCCTGGCGTAATCGAGATGCCTGGCTACTCGGAGAATTGGAAGCGTGCCGTGGCTCGTGATAAGGGCGAGATTTTGAAGGTCGTAAAGTAATTTTAACAGCGTGATACTATGGACAATAGATATGATATTATCGTTATAGGCTCTGGCCCTGGCGGTTATGTTGCGGCTATCCGTGCTGCACAGTGTGGCAAGCGCGTGGCTATCGTTGAGAAGGCTGATGCAGGTGGTGTATGTCTTAACTGGGGATGTATACCTACCAAGGCTCTAGTTCGCTCGGCGCAGGTATTTGCCGACTGCAAGGCTGCTGCAACATTCGGTGTTACTATCGAGGGAGAGGTGAAGCCCGACTGGGCAAAGATGGTGGAGCGTGAGCGCACCGTAGCCTCTACAATGAACAAGGGTGTTCAGTTCCTTTTGAAGAAGAATAATGTGGATGTCATCGCAGGCTTTGGTCGTCTCAAGGCGCAGGATATCGTTGAGGTTGAGGGCGTAGAGTATGAGGCTGACTATATCATCCTTGCTACAGGAGCGCGTCCTCGCGAGATGCCATTTATGCCTATCGATGGCAAGCATGTAATATCATCCAAGGAGGCATTGGTACTCCCAGAGTTGCCCGAGAGTATGATTGTCGTAGGCTCGGGAGCTATAGGCTCGGAGTTTGCCTACATCTACGCTACTATGGGCGTTAAGGTGACTATTGTTGAGTATATGCCACAGATTATGCCTCTTGAGGATGAGGATACTGCAAAGGCTATGGAGCGTGCCTTCAGAAAGCTTCGTGCTACGGTTATGACCTCAACAACCGTAAAGCAGGTGTCGGTACGTGAGGATGGTAAGTGTGTTGTCGAGGTTGAGGGTAAGAAGGGTGCGCAGAGCCTCGAGGCGGATATCGTTCTCTCGGCTGTGGGTATCAAGTCAAACCTCGAAAATATGGGCCTTGAGGAGCTTGGCGTGGTGATAGAGCGCGACAAGGTGAAGGTTGATGAGCATTATAAGACATCGCTCGATGGTGTCTATGCTATAGGTGATATCATCGCTACTCCAGCCCTAGCACATGTAGCATCTGCCGAGGCTATACATTGTGTGGAGTATATCTGTGGCCTTAACCCCGAGCCTGTGGATTACTCAACCATCCCATCGTGCATCTTTACCTCTCCAGAGGTGGCATCGGTAGGTCTCACCGAGGCACAGGTAAAGGCGCAGGGCATAGAGTATAAGGTTGGTAAGTTCCCATATACTGCATCAGGAAAGGCTACGGCAGCTGGTGAGCGTGATGGCTTTGTGAAGCTCATCTTCGATGCCGAGGAGCGACTCCTTGGCGCACACTTTGTGGGCCATAATGTTACCGAGATGATTGGCGAGCCTACACTTGCAAAGGTATTGGGTGTTAATGCTCACCGCATTGCCCGCACCATCCACGCACATCCCTCAATGCATGAGGCTGTTATGGAGGCGGCGGAGGATGCTTTGGGCTGTGCTATCCACATGTAATTATAGTAACAAAACAGCGAAATTAGGGAGTTTAGGGAGATATTATCCTTAAATTCCCTAATCTCCTTAAACTCTCTTACTGTGAGATACTTTATCGAACTGCAATACGATGGCGCGGCCTACTTCGGCTGGCAGCGTCAGCCCGATGCTGTTACTGTGCAAGGTGTTATAGAGGAGAAACTCTCTATGCTTCTGCGTGTGCCTACCGAGATTGTAGGTGCTGGACGTACGGATACGGGTGTAAACGCTTCGTTCTATACTGCGCATTTCGACAGCGACACGGCGATAGATTGCTCGCAGCTTGCCTACAAGCTAAACAAGGTGCTACCTCCGGATATCGCCATACTGCGTATCTACGAGGTTTGTGCAACGCTCCATGCCCGCTTCGATGCCAAGCAGAGGGAGTATACCTACCTCCTCACGCAGCATAAGTCTCCTTTTCGCCGCTTCTCGGCATGGCATTTTACCGCCGATATAGATGTCGATAGGATGAATGAGGCGGCGGCAAAGCTCCTCGAGTATGATGACTTTACCTCGTTTGCAAAGCTAAACTCCAATAACAAGACAAACATCTGTCACATCTCCTATGCGCGTTGGTGTGTGGAGCAAGATGGCACGTTGCGCTTCACGATACGTGCCGATAGGTTTTTGCGAAATATGGTGCGAGCCATCGTTGGCACGTTGGTCGATGTGGGCCGAGGACGATATAGCGTAGCGGAGTTTGAGGATATAATACGTAGCCGCGACCTCTCGCGATGCAGCGCTGGGGCCCCAGCATGTGGGCTATTTCTCTCGGATGTGAGGTATGAGTAGCGCCCTCTTGTGGCACTACAGCTAAAATAAGTGAGCCTGCTCAACATTGAGCAGGCTCCTCTGTTTATTATGAAGTATGGAGATACCCCCTCCTTGCTATTTTAGAATCTGTATAAGGCTGTTCATAGCCTCACGTGCCGAGACATTGTTGTAGAGTACCGACCACACCATATCTGCTATAGGCATCTCAATATTTCGGCGCATGGAGCTGAGACGGATACACTCTGCAGCATAGTATCCCTCGGCAATCATGGTCATCTCGTTCAAGGCGCTCTTCACCGAGCAACCCTTACCCATCAATGTTCCAAGACGGCGGTTGCGGCTCAATGGTGAGTAGCATGTAACGAGGAGGTCGCCCATATATGCGGCGCTGTTAATGTCGCGAGAATCCACCACTACAGCCTCGTCAATAAACCTCTTCATCTCTGCGGCACAGCCTGCGATAAGCACTGCTAGGAAGTTATCGCCATAGCGTAGTCCCACGGCGATACCTACCGCCACAGCATATACATTCTTCATGATTGCTGCGGCCTCCACGCCAAGCACATCTGTAGAGAGGCTACAACGGAAAAACTCATTTGCCAATACCTGACGCACCTGCTCTGCGGTGTCGATGTTTTCGGATGCTACGGTGAGGTATGATAGCTGACACTGTCCCACCTCCTCGGCGTGCGAGGGTCCTGTGACCACGGCAAGCCTATCCATAGGTACATCGTAGTAGCGGTTCATGTGTTCTACGATGGTGAGGTAGTCTCCCGGGATTATACCCTTCACGGCCGACACTACAATCTTATCTTTGAGGCTCTCGGTGAGAGGCTCAAGAAATTTCTTCATAAATGCCGATGGCATGGCGAGGATTACAATGTCGGCGTCACGCACCACCTCGTTAATATCTGCCGATACGGTGAAGTATTCATTGTTGATGTAGCACCATGGGAGATACTTTGAGTTTCTACATCGTGTAGCTAAAGAGTCGCGTATATCTTCGTTTAGCACCAACCAATCTACGTGGCGGTGGTTTACGGTTAGTGTCTTTACAATGGCTGTTGCCCAGCTGCCATATCCAAGAACGGCACATCGTGGGCTATTGTTTGTGTTCATAGTTATAAAATTATTGACAAATTTAACAAAAAAATATTAAAACTCTTGCAAATTGTCCATATCTTTTTTCTATCTTTGCAAAGTAGTTATGGGGTAATTGACCATAAAACAGATTAAAAGGCTGTGCTACAATGAGTTTCGACCTCCGGTGTTGTATATACCAAGAGTCGCTTTTTTTGTCTATAAATTTGTGGGCAGAGGGCGAAAAGAGGGTGACGATAGGTGCGGTGATGGGTATAGAGAGGGTGCGGTGAGGATGTAGAGAGGGTACGGTGAGGGGCGAAATGTGAGCTTTAGAAATAAAAAAAACAGAGATATGGGAATATTTTCATTTACACAAGAGTTGGCTATTGACCTTGGAACGGCCAATACGCTTATTATGCACAACGGCAAGGTTGTCGTTGATGAGCCATCTATTGTTGCTTTGAGCATCAAGACTGGTGACCTCATGGCTATTGGTCATAAGGCGCGTTTGATGGATGGTAAGACACACTCAAACATTCGCACCATACGTCCGTTGCGCGATGGTGTTATTGCAGATTTCGAGGCTACGGAGCTTATGTTGCGTGGCTTGATTAAGAAGGTTAATGCTACACGAGGAATGTTTGCACCATCGTTGCGCATGATGATTTGTATCCCATCAGGCTCTACAAACGTGGAGATTCGTGCTGTGCGCGAGTCTGCGCAGCATGCTGGCGGTCGTGAGATTTACCTTATCTTTGAGCCTATGGCTGCAGCACTTGGTGCAGGCCTCGATGTAGAGGCTCCCGAGGGTAACCTCATTATTGATATTGGTGGTGGTACCTCGGAGATAGCTTGTATCTCGTTGGGCGGTATCGTATGCTCAAAGTCTATCAATGTAGCTGGTGATGTCTTCACCAACGACATTCAGAACTACATCCGTCAGCAGCATGGCATCCGCATTGGTGAGCGTACGGCAGAGGATATAAAGTGTGCTATAGGTGCTGCGGTGCCAGAGTTGGAGAATGAGCCAGAGGATTATGTATTTACAGGTTCAAATATGCTCACCAACCTTCCACAGACCGTGACGTTGAACTATAGCGAGATTGCCTACGCCTTGGATAAGTCACTCGTGAAGCTCGATAATGCCTTGATGGAGGTGTTGGAGGAGATGCCACCAGAGTTGTACTCCGATGTTGTGAAGAATGGTATCTACCTTGCGGGTGGTGGTGCGCTTATCAAGGGCCTCGACCAGCGTCTCTCGAAGAAGTCGGGACTTCCGGTGCATGTTGCCGATGACCCACTTCGCGCTATTGCTCGCGGAACGTGTGTTGCACTCAAGAATATAGGTAACTTCTCGTTCCTAATGGGTGGAGATAAGTAATAGAAATCTTTAATGAGGCTGTCGGCATTTGCGAGGCAGCCTCTTTTAAGAGGGTTATGAATAGACTTATAGAGTTCATAAAGCTGATATATGTGCTAGTACTCTTCGTGGTACTCGAGGGCTTTGCATTGTGGAGCTACGCCTCGTCATCGCCATATACCGAGGTCAAGATATTGTCGCGCACAACAGCCTTTGGTGCATCTATCAGTGGTGCTGTGACAAGTGTCGAGAACTTCTTTGCCCTCTCCTCAACAAATAGAAAACTCACGGAGCGTGTTGCAGAGCTTAATGAGGAGCTTCATAGCCTCAAGACATCAAGTAGTCACATAGTTCTCGATACACTCTCCGTAGCCTCTGCCTCACACTTCCGCTATCACCCCGCATCTGTAGTGTCGATGACCACCAATCGTCAGCGTAACTTCATGGTGCTAAATCGTGGTAGTGAGAATGGTATAGCGAAGGATATGGGTGTTGTAACACCTAACAATGAGTTGGTGGGATATGTGGTGTCGTGCAGTGACCACTATTGCGTTGTGCAACCAATGTTGAATGTGGAGTTTAGCACGGGAGGTCGTCTTGTCGATAATGACCATGTCTGCGTCATACATTGGTTGGGAACCTCGAAGTATGAGGTAGATGCCAAGGAGCTGTCGGTATATTCGGAGCCTCGAGAGGGTATGCGTGTTGAGGTGCGCTCGGAGCGTCTTCCCGATGGGGTTCTCATTGGCACAATCACGGAGTATGAGCTAAACTCTGCCAAGTCGGCCTATAGTGCCAAGATAGCCATCGCGGCGGATATGTCGAAGCTCGATGATGTGCTTATCGTGGAGAATACCCACTATGGCGAGTTGCAAGAACTTATGAAACAGATGGAGTAGTATGTTTAGAAGTATACCATATTTGGGAATGACCGTAGTGCTGTTGTTCCTTCAGATATTTCTCCTCGATGAGTTGTCTATAGCTATGTGGCTACGTCCCATGGTTTTTCCGCTTATCGTTGTGTTGTTGCCTATGGAGTGGCGCACTATATGGGTTATGCTTGCTACGTTGGCCGTAGGTGTGGTGATGGATGTGACACTTGGCGGCGCAGGACTCTACACCGCTACGCTACTTCCGTTGGTCGTTATCCGCCACTGGATACTATATATCACCACTGGCCGAAGAGTAGAGTCGGGCGATCAGTCATCACTGCTATCGCGCATGACACTCCGACAGCTTATGATATATGTCGTTGCGATGCTTGGTCTGCACCATATCATGTTTTTCGGCCTTGAAGCATTGTCGTTTGCTGCCCCCTTGCGCCTTGTAGCAACAATCCTCTTTAGCACACTTCTTTCGGCAATCATAGCATGGCCTATTTTGCGACTCTTTATCTCAAAAATCGTTGCTAGATAATGGTAGATCAGGGTTATGTGCGTTTTCGCATACTTCGTATTATCGTTATTGCCGTAGCCGTAGTGATACTCATACGGCTCTTTTCGATGCAGATAATCTCGGATGAGTATGATGAGAAGGCTACACGAAATATAGTGCGTGTAGAGACGGAGTATCCTATGCGTGGTGAGGTGCTAGATCGCCGTGGCGAGTACCTCGTTAAGAGTAGGGTGTGCTACGATGTTGTTGTTGTCTACCGTGAGCTTCCAAAGAGTGGCTTTGATACCCTGCGTCTGGCCACCATCCTCGATATTACCCCCGAGCGTCTACAGCGACAGCTTAAGAAGGCTAGCCAGAGTCCTCGTGCCGCAACCCTTGTTGTTGGCTACCTGTCGCAGGATAGCAAGCTGCTCCTTGATGAGGGTGGCTTCAAGGGCTTCCACACCCGCTTCCGCACAGCGCGTGAGTATCCCCGTAAGATAGGTGGTAACCTTCTGGGTTATGTCAGTGAGGTTACCGAGAATCAGGTGAATAAGTGGGAGTACTACGAGATGGGTGACTACATAGGCACCAATGGCGTGGAGTCGGCCTACGAGGCGGAGCTACGCGGTGAGAAGGGTGTGAGTTACCGCATCTACGATTCGCATGGTGCGGTGAAGGGTAGCTATAATGATGGCCTAGATGATATACTCCCTGTTAAGGGTGCGCAGCTAACCTCGACTATTGATGCCCGTCTTCAGGAGTTTGCCGAGGAGCTTATGGTAGGTAAGATTGGCGCTGTGGTAGCCATAGAACCCTCCACAGGAGAGATTCTTGTTATGGTCTCCTCGCCATCCTATAATCCCGATTTGATGGTTGGCCGTCAGCGTAATAACAACTACGCCTCGATGTTGCACGATATGCGTCAGCCGCAGTTCAACCGCGCTGTAAAGTCGAAGTATCCTCCAGGCTCCACCTTTAAGCTTGTTCAGGGCCTTATTGGCCTGCAGGAGGGTGTGTTGCGCCCTAGCACCAAGTATCCTTGTAACATGGGATTTGCCTATGGCTCTCGAAAGATGGCGTGCCATGCTCATAGTTCGCCTCTTGATTTGCGCGATGCTGTGGCACACTCTTGTAACGCCTACTTCTGCTATGTCTTTAGGGATATGATTACCAACGCAAAGTATGGCTCTGTGAAGGAGGGCGTGAGAGTGTGGAACGAGTATGTCAATAGCTTTGGCTTTGGTCGTCAGCTAGGTACCGACTTTTATGGTGAGGGTAAGGGCTATGTTCCTACTCCGGAGTTTTACGACAAGGGTTATAACGAGCGGTGGAATTGGGGTACGGTAATCTCCTGCGCCATAGGTCAGGGTGAGATGGGCTGTACGCCGTTGCAGATGGCAAACCTCGCGGCTATAGTTGCTAACCGTGGCTATTACTACATTCCCCACATCATCAAACATATAGAGGGTCGCGACTCCATCGATAGAAAGTTTTATGAGCGTCATTATACGCTTGTAGACTCTATACACTTTGTGCCTATTGTGGAGGGTATGTGGCGTGGTGTGAATGTGGCAGGCACATCGGGTAAGGCGCGCCTTGAGGGTTATGATGTTTGTGGTAAGACGGGAACGGCGGAGAACCCAAATGGTAAGGATCACTCAACCTTCCTGTCGTTTGCTCCGAAGAACAACCCCAAGATTGCCATCTCGGTATATGTTGAGCATGGCGGCTTTGGAGCCTCTATAGCATTGCCTATCGCAAGCCTTATCGAGGAGCTATACCTTACCGATACAATTAAGCGTCCGCACCTTATCGAGGAGGTGAAGAACTTTACTCCCGACTATAGCCGTAACTACGATGCCAAGCAGCGTAAGTATGATGAGAAACGTAAAAAAGCAGCTCAAAAGAAGTAAGCATGATTTCGGAATATAACATATCGCGCCGTGGCTCTAGCACCTCTCTCTTCGGAAATGTAGATAGAACAGCACTAGGCATATATATCGCCATAGTGATTATTGGTGTGTTGTCTATCACCTCGGCATCTTTTGATGCGGAGACCACCAATATCTTCTCCTTTAGCCATAACTATATGAAGCAGATTGTGTGGGTTGGTATCTCATCTGTTATGGCTGCTGTGGTGCTTCTTCTCGACAGACGACTCTTTCACATGTTTGCCTATCCGGCCTATATCCTTGGCATCTTGTTGCTTCTGGGGGCCTTGGCCTTTGGTCGCGAGGTAAATGGTGCGAAGGCGTGGTTCGAGCTAGGTAGTATCCGTGTGCAACCTGTTGAGTTTGTGAAGATTGCCACGGCACTTATGATGGCACGTATCATGAGTGACTATGCCTTTAACATACGCCGCTTCACAGACCTTGTCAAGGTGGCTCTTGTTATTATTATACCCTTTGGCATTATCGTTTTGCAAAATGATACAGGTTCGGGCCTTGTCCTTGGAGCCTTCCTTTTTGTGATGTATCGCGAGGGGTTGTCGAAGTATATCTACTTCCCGGTAATCTTCACCATAGTTCTCTTTATCGCTGCGCTGGTGCTTCAGCCTGTGATAATCTTCCTCGTGCTACTCTTCCTCTTTACTCTTTATAGCATCCTTAAGACTCAAGAGTTGGAGGGCCACGTGCGTTTCTTCTTTGGTGTTATCCTTGCGTGGTTGTTGCTCTCTACGCTCACGCCGTTGAGTGGCTATGTGTCGCTGATGATAGTGTGTGGTGTGGCGGTGCTTATCCTCACCTTTTTGGCTGTCAAGACCAGGACGATGATGCTTCTGTGGCCTATTCTCATGTTTGTTTATGCGATGCTCTTTGTGCCTACTACGGATTTGCTCTTCTCGCATCTCGAGCCTCATCAGAAGAACCGTATTCACACCTTTCTAGGCCTTGTTGATGACCCTCGTAATGTGGGATATAATGTCAATCAGTCGAAGATTGCCATAGGCTCGGGAGGTATGTGGGGCAAGGGCTTCATGGAGGGTACGCAGATAAAGTATGACTATGTGCCAGAGAAACATACCGACTTCATCTTCTGTATCGTAGGTGAGGAGTGGGGCTTCTTTGGAGCCCTTATCGTGGTGTCGCTATATATAGCTCTCATCCTGCGTCTTATGCGTATGGGAGAGCGCATCAAGGAGCCTTTTGGGCGTGTATACTGCTACTCTGTTGCGGCGATACTTCTTGTGCATGTGTTGGTAAATGTGGGTATGACCATAGGCCTTATGCCTGTTATGGGTATCCCGCTGCCCCTTATGAGTTATGGAGGCTCCTCGCTTGTTGCCTTCACACTCCTAATCATGATTGCCATACGCCTCGATGCCTCAACATCTGATGGCGACATATATATATAAATAATTATAACCCAAATGATGTTGTGTTATGTCTAACGATAGATTGATCTTTGTTACCAACGATGATGGCTACCAGTCTAAAGGCTTTCGTGCTGCTGTGAACCTAGCCCGAGAGTTTGGACGTGTGATAGCTATAGCCCCCGAGCGTGTGCAGAGCGGTATGAGTCAGGCGATAACCATCACCTCGCCACTCTTTCTGCGTTGTGTGGAGCGTAGCGAGGAGCTAGAGATATACGCCTTCTCGGGTACGCCTGTAGATTGCTCAAAGGTAGCCTTTGACCACCTCCTTGTGGGACGTAAGGTAGACCTTGTGATTTCGGGTATCAACCATGGCTCTAATGCTGCTATCAATGTTATGTATTCGGGAACTATGGGTGCCGCTATCGAGGGAAGCCTCTATAATGTCCCAGCCATAGGCCTCTCCATTGATGACCATGATGCGGATGCCGACTTTGAGGGTGCTGTGGAGTATGGACGTAAGATTATCGCCGCGGTGCTTGCCTCTGCCGATAGGCTGCCCCGTCCGCTATGCCTAAATGTTAATGTCCCACGATGCCGTGCCGAGGAGATTGCTGGTATCCGCCTTTCGCGCCAAACACGAGGCTTCTGGCGCGAGGAGTTTTATGAGCGTACCGACCCTCATGGCCGAGGATACTTCTGGCTTACTGGGGCGTTCCAGAACGCGGAGCCGGAGGCCGAGGATACCGATGAGTGGGCATTGCGTCATCGCTTTGTCTCGGTGGTGCCTGTACAGACAGATATGACCGACTATAAGATGCTTAAGGCTCTTGATGGGGTGTTGTAGTGGCAGATGTTGAGAGGATATGAGAGCTGTTGAGATATTGATGATTGTATCTATCGTCATGCAGATAGGTGCTATGATTATCGCCATCTTCTTGGTAAATAAGACCAAGTATATGGCGCTCTGGATATTCTGTATCATCAGCCTTGCGCTCCTATCTCTTGAGCGATACTTTCAGCTTAAGGAGTTTGCTGGCTACGATGTCTCGGACATGGTCTTTGCTTGGGTGGGTATTGTGGTGTCGTTGAGCTTCTCGATATGTGTTTTATGTGCGCGGTTCCTCGTTGCTCATGTAGATTATGTCACCAACCAACGCCGCATCCTCGAGCAGAGGCTCCTTACCGCGGTGTTACGCACCGAGGAGCGCTCCCGAGCCTCCTTCTCCAGAGAGTTGCACGATGGTCTAGGCCCCTTGTTAAGCTCTGCGAAGATGTCGCTCTCGGCGTTGCATCATGCCGACCTCAACGACAGAGATAGGGAGATGCTCAAGAATAGTACTGCGGTTATAGATGAGGCTATACGCTCTTTGCGCGAGATATCTAATAACCTGTCACCCCACGTGTTGAATAGCTTTGGCCTTGCCCGCGGTGTCAAGAACTTTGTCGATAAGGTGGGAGCTATGCACCCAATACCAATATCCTTTAGCACCACGCTTGGTGCAGAGCGCTACGACTCCAATATAGAGGTTATCATCTATCGTGTGGTATGTGAGCTTATCAACAACTCTCTGAAGCATGCTGAGTGTAGTGAGATATCCCTCTCGTTGCGCGAGGATTCAGGACTCCTTATCCTCGACTATCGCGATAATGGTAAGGGGTTTATCTTGCGCGATGTTGAGGAGCGAGGTATGGGTCTTTCCAATATCCGTTCTCGTGTATCTTCGCTCAATGGCAAGGTATACCTACAGAGCCGTCCTGGTGATGGTATGAGGGTTAAGGTTAGGGTGTCGGTTAATGGCGCCGAGATACCCCACGATGGGAGAAGAGGTGATGAGGAGTCTGGCTTCATGGAGCCGATAAATGAGAAACAAAAAGGTAGAAAACAGAGAAGAAATGGAAGGTAGAGTGGTTAAAATAGCGCTTGTTGATGATCACACGCTCTTTCGTACGGGGTTGCGTGGGTTGTTGTCGCAATGCTCCAATTATGCAATAGTTGCGGATGTTGGTTGTGGCGAGGAGTTTCTCGCGGAGCTACCCACTATGGATGTAGATGTTGTCTTTATGGATATCTCGATGCCAGGTATAGATGGTGTTGAGACCACACGTAGGGCGTTGCAGCAGCGTCCCGAATTGAAGGTTATCACGCTCTCTATGTACGGCGATGAACACTACTACTCGCTTATGGTGGAGTGTGGGGCTTCGGGATTTCTGCTCAAGGACTCCGATATCGAGGAGGTATACTCCGCTGTAGATGCTGTTGTGGCTGGCGACAGCTACTTTAGTAGCGCATTGCTAGGCTCCATGACACGCAATATGAGCCTTCATGCCCTCTCCGAGAGTGGCGATGAGGATGCTCTTTCGGAGCGCGAGATAGAGATTTTGGTGGAGGTGTGCCGTGGATTATCCAATCAGGAGATTGCCGATAAGCTCTTTATCTCGAAGCGCACGGTGGATAAGCATAGAGCAAATATCCTCGAAAAGACAGGGTGTAAGAATACTGCAAACCTTGTGGTCTATGCCATTAAGAATCACCTAGTGGAGGTGTAGAGAGGGTAATTCATCATTACCATAAAAAGAGAGTGAATAAAAAGTGTATTTTGTCGTTACGCTTGCCCTCAAAATGCTCATTTACGCCCAGTAAACTCCGCTTTTTCGGGCTTCGCAAGCCTAAAACTACATCTTTTTATTCACTCTCTTAGGTTATGGGGACTGGCTAAGTTACTTTTTAGTCAGCCTTCTCGTCTAACCACATAAGGATTGATGATTTTATCTTACCATTCTCATCGTAGATTATCTCTCCTTTCTCATCCACCTCATATAGCTGAATCCAATATACATCCTCATTGTTTACCTGAAAGTTACCCTTTGGGATGAGGATGCCGCCATAACGCTCTCCATCCTCAAATGTGAGGTTCACCAGAGCATCTATCTGGCTTGTTGCAGGGGTAAAGGTGTATGTGAAGTTACGACTAGATATCAGCTCATCACGTAGTGAGTTTGAGTATCTCTCCATCACTCCCGTACTCTCGTTGTAGTATATGTCGTAGTATATCTGATTTGTAGTATCTACGCTATACCACAATGTGTTTGCTATGGAGTCTAACGAAGGATATGTCTTGCTACTCTCCTCCTCTGGTGCGCATCCTATGCACGAAATAATGAGCATTGCGCTCATAAGCCATCCAAATAGTTTCATAATTTCTTATCAGCTTTGTTTATATTTACCTAGCAATCTTTAGGCAAAGGTATATAATTTTCCGAAAAAGATGATGCTAAAGCTCGTAAATAGTGAAAAAAGTGGCTGTTTGGTGGTGTGGTTTAGGAAATTATACTTACCTTTGCGGGCCTTTTTTATTATAAAGAGGTGTGATTTATTATTAACCATTTAACGAGCGATTGTATCGCAAACAAATTTTTCCATTATGGAGCAGAACAAAATTGTAGCCAACGACAATTTCGATTGGACAGCATTTGAGCAGGATCTTGGTGTATACGACCAGTCGAAGGAGGCTATTGAGGCCGCTTATGGCGCAACTATGTCTAACGTAGCAGTAGGCGAGGTTGTTGAGGGTACCGTTACCGAGATTAACAAGCGTGAGGTTACCGTAAACATCGGTTACAAGTCAGAGGGTCTTATCCCATCTACAGAGTTCCGTTACAACCCAGATCTTACTATCGGTGAGAAGGTTGAGGTATATGTAGAGTCTGTTGAGGACAAGGGTGGTCAGTTGGCACTTTCACACAAGAAGGCTCGTCAGCTTAAGAGCTGGGACCGCGTTAATGAGGCTTTGGCTAATGACGAGATCATCAAGGGTTATGTTAAGTGTCGCACAAAGGGCGGTATGATCGTTGATGTATTCGGCATCGAGGCATTCTTGCCAGGTTCACAGATTGACGTTAAGCCTATCCGCGACTACGATGTATACGTAGACAAGACTATGGAGTTCAAGGTTGTTAAGATCAACCAGGAGTTCCGCAACGTAGTAGTATCTCACAAGGCTCTTATCGAGGCAGAGCTCGAGGCACAGAAGCAGGTTATCATGTCGAAGCTTGAGAAGGGTCAGATCCTTGAGGGTACAGTTAAGAACATCACTACCTACGGTGTATTCATCGACCTTGGTGGCGTTGATGGTCTTATCCACATCACAGACCTCTCTTGGGGTCGCGTAAACCACCCAGAGGAGGTTGTAGCTTTGGATCAGAAGCTTCAGGTTGTTATTCTTGACTTCGATGAGGC
>JAEIGA010011114.1_pt1 | contig 13667 bp, 9 predicted proteins | sample 9270691 | NCBI WGS metagenome assembly JAEIGA01 (sample SAMN17057246, study PRJNA624740) | gut metagenome | biome: biome; isolation source: fecal sample | host: Bos grunniens | place: China: Xizang | collected 2019
ATCTGCAAGGCGTTAAATTGCAATATTGATGATATTATGGAATTTGTTGACGAATAATCGATTTAAGTGTGGAACGAGAAAATAATCTGTAAAGGAGATGTAATGATGGATAACAAAGAAAAGAAGTTTCCATTTTTGAATAAGACAATGTTTGGGGTTGCTGGAATTGTTGCCATCCTTTTATTGGCAAGCATGCTATTGTGGCACGGTAATGCAAACAGTATGCAAGCCACGCCGGCCTTGATGGCAGAAGTATATTTTGATGGCGAGTACCGTATTGCCGATGGTCAGTGGCAGAAAATTGTAAAAGGCAAACACATTTCTTCCACGGAAGGTGATGTGATGCTGCGAGGCAATTTTCATATGTTGGCGCCAGACGGTACATATATTGGTGTTTATAGAGGGGATTTGCCCATCGCATTCTATACGGACCATATTAATTTGACGTTTTTTGAAAAGGGGCAGGAGCCTTATTCCATTGATATGGAAAACCCACTGTATAAAGACTCTGCTTGCGGAGTGCGCTGGACGGCACATACTTTTTTGAGCGAGCCTGAGGAAACCATAGAGATCCTAATTCACAACCCCCATAGTTTTGGAAATGAAACCGCAATTGATGAATTGCTGTCCAGCACTGCGCTTTGGGCGAATATTGATTTCGAAAAAGAGGTTCTTGACAGTGGAAAAACCCAAAGGGATATTGGCTTGTTCTTTGCTATTGTTTCTCTTGTTGTTCTGGAAACGGCTTTGTTCTCAACGCTGATACATATCAATAACAGTAAGATTATTTGGGTTCTTGGCATTGTAATTTTGTTTGCCGGCACGTACTTGTCATATAGTGCAGATGGCGTTTCCTTCTGGCGTGAATCGGTTGTATCCAATACGACGATTTTGGGATGCTCAATGCTGTTTTATATGTTCTTCCTGTCCCTTGCAGTGGTTTATTTTCTGAAAGATACGAAAATAATTGGCACGATTACTGTTGTGCTATTAGGGCTTGTGAATGCAGTACTGCTTGTTTTACCTATTCTAACGGACCTGCTTTTTTATGATATGTGGCTTTATTGGGCAGCTGCACAAGTGCTTGTCAATATTATTTTGTTTGGTTGCCTCATACGAGAGTTCTGTGTCACGAAAGGAAAAGAACGTTGGCTATATATCGGATCGATCTTGCCGCTGATCTCTTTCATTCTTGATGTGATTATGACCGACCTTGGATTATGGAAGGGCGGACTTTCCTCCAAATATGTTTTTGCTGTTTTCTTTGTTGCTGCAATGATTGCGATCCTTCAGGTCATTCCCAACGGCATCAACGCGCTTTCAAAAGCGAAAGAATTGGAAACAGAGAAAATTGTATTGCATGCGCAGCTTACCGAAAGCAGAATGTCCACTATGATGAGCCAGATTCGTCCCCACTTCATCTATAATACGCTGGGCAGCATTGAACAGCTTTGTATGATTGATCCGCCAAAAGCAGGCGAGCTTGTGCATAACTTTGCAAAATATCTGAGAGGCAATTTCGGAGAACTGGATAATCCCAAGCCTATTTTAATGTCCCAGGAAATGGAGCATGTGCGCCATTATATGAGTATTGAAAATGTGCGTTTCCCGGATATGACCTTCTCTTTTGAAATGAATTCGGACGACTTTCATATCCCAGCGCTCACCATTCAGCCAATCGTAGAAAACGCGATTAAGCACGGTCTTATGAAATTGCAAAAGGGCGGCTCGATTCATGTTGTGTCTTATGAGACCGATACCCATTACTGTGTTTCGGTAGAGGATGACGGCGTGGGATTTGAAACAGGTGTTTTACTTGACGAAAGAAAACACGTAGGCATTCGCAATATTCGAGGAAGACTTGAGGCAATGGTAAAGGGCTCTCTTGAGATAGAAAGCACAGAGGGTGTGGGCACAAAGGTTCTTATAAAAATCCCCAAGGAGGTGGACAAATGATTGCGATAGCAGTGGATGATGAAATATTGATGCTTGGTGCGTTGGTAGCGGCAGTTAAGGCATCACCGGATATCTCGGAAGTGATACAGTTTTCCGGTTGCGACGAGGCACTTGCATTTGTGAAAGAAACGCCTGTGGATATTGCCTTTTTAGATATCCATATGCGTGGCATGGGTGGACTGGCCCTGGCGGAGAAGATTTGTCTTGCTTGCCCCGACTGTAAAATCGTATTTTGCACCGGCTATGAGGAATATGCGATACCCGCCTTTAAGCTCCATGCCTGCGGATATTTACTCAAGCCTATTTCCGCTGCAGATGTGCAGGGCGAGATTAACAACATCAAAGGTATTCGCCACAGAGAAAAGCCCCTGGTGGTAAAATGCTTTGGTAATTTTGAAGCGTATGTCAACGGAGAAAAGCTGACCTTTAAACGCTCAAAAACCAAGGAACTGCTGGCATTTCTGGTGGATCGCAACGGTGCCGGTGTAACGGTAGCAGAGATCGAGGTTGCCCTTTGGGAAGAGGACGAAGATCAGAAAAATCATAATTATATACACCAGCTGTTTTATGATTTGCGCAATACCCTGGATGCAGCGGGCGTTGGCGAAATATTCAAGCGGAATAACTACCTGTATTCTGTGGACCCGGAGAAATTGGATTGCGATTATTATGCCTTTTTGAAAACCGGAAAACCGGATTTTCATGGCGAGTACATGACCCAGTACAGCTGGGCGGAGAAAACTTGCGGACTGCTCTGGAAAAAATAATAGAAATTTCAAAAATAAGCGACCGAAAAGGTCGCTTATTTTATTTTTGTAAGAAGTTTGTAAGAGCGCGTATGATAAAATATTATTCCAGATATGTACAATGCGGAAAGGAGGCTTTGTGGGATGACGGATAAAGAATTTAAAAGGCTAAGCAGGTCGCAACTAATCGAAATTATTTACCAATTGCAGCTGCAGGTTGATGAATTGACTGCGCAGAAGCAATTGCTGGAAACTGACCTTGCGGACAAGCGTTTGCGTATCAGCAATGCCGGTAATCTTGCTGAAGCCGCCCTTGAAATAAATGGTTGTTTCCGCAGTGCGCAGAACGCTGCAGAGCAATACTTAAATGAAATTAAGTTAATGCGTGAAGAGACTGAGGCAGAGCGCCAGCGAATCCTTGTACAGGCACGAGCGGAAGCGGAGGCAATCATTGCCAATGCCAAAAAGACACAAATGGATTATGATTCTGCGATCGAAGCGATTTTGAAGGAATATGGACAGGACCATTCATACAACGGGTGATAGGTATGTTACACAGAAAGAATAAAGATGTATCTCTTCCTACAAAAAAACAGGTTGAAACAGAACGAAAACGATATCGCCGCAAGAAAGCCTATAACAAGGCGCTGCGCGGCACGGTATATGTTTTGACGATTGTTGCGGCCGTGGCCGTGTTGATCGCAACACTTGTATTGCCCGTGCTTCAAATCGAGGGTACCAGCATGGAGCCGACCCTTCACAACGGCGACATTGTGCTGCTTACTAAAACAACACGTTTTGAGCGGGGAGATCTTTGTGGCTTCACTTGGAATAACAAGCTTTTGATAAAACGGGTCATCGGTGTCCCGGGAGATTGGATCGAAATTGATACCGATGGAACAGTATACCTCAACGGTGAAAAGTTGGATGAGCCCTATGTAGAGAAAATGGCTTTGGGTGAATGCGATTTGGAGTTTCCTTTTCAGGTGCCGCAAGAGCAGTACTTTGTAATAGGCGATATGCGCGAGAGTTCTATCGATTCTCGCAATTCCCTGATTGGCTGTATCGCCAAAGACCAGATCGTTGGAAAGGTTTTCTTTAGAATATGGCCTTTTAAAGATATAAAATTTTTCTAAACATCAAGACTGAACGATAAGAGAAGGACAAGCGTTTATGCGTTTCATTGAACAATACTTGTTACAATTGAATACGAAAAAACGACGATGGCGGCGAGCTGCGGTAATTCTATCAGCTCTGTCGCTAGTCGTTGCGCTTGTTACCGTATGGAATTTGCGCATGACAGGCGTTACCATAGCAAATGATGCTACCTGTGGTTGTGAGGAACATCAACACAAAGAAGCATGTTTTAAGGGTGATACCTTAATATGCGGATATGAGGAGCACATTCACAACATTTCCTGTTATTCCGATCCCAATGCAGATGTAGAAACGGCAGAGGATTGGGAGCAAACGATCCCGGATGATCTTGGTAAATACTGGTCTGAAAACATTGCCCGTATTGCGGTATCGCAGATCGGTTATAAGGAAAGTGAGAAAAACTATATTATAGCCAGCGATGGGGAGACCAGGCAAGGCATTACCAGATACGGACAGTGGTACGGAAATACCCACGGAGATTGGTCGGCAATGTTTGTCTCCTTCTGCTTGCATTATGCCGGTGTGCCCACCGAGGCAATTCCCCATAGCCCCGGCGTGTATAATATGATGCAGCTATGTGAGAAGAAACAGATTCTGTCTCAGCCGGACGCTTATGTTGGGATGAACGGAAACATTCTGTTCCTTGACACAGACGGAAACGAAAAAGCTGACAAAATGCTGATCGTAATAGCATTGGAAGAGGCTGCCCACCAGCGAGAAACAGAAGGCTATATTGTGGCCGTAGGTGGTGATTGGAGAAATGCAGTTACAGAGCTTAAAATTTCACCGGACGACCCGAGAATATTGGCGTATATTCCGACGGCCGCAGTAAGAGAAGCATTTTTGCAGTCCTTGTCGGTAAATAGCGTTAATAAGAATAATAATATTTATACCATTGATGTGTATGCATTGCCTGTGGATTCTGACGGAAACCGAATCGCAGATATTCCCATAACGGAATTGGGAACACTCAGAGTGAACAGTACAACCAAAACATCGGTTGCGAACCAGTTTGATAGTGCGCTGGGTGCATATCACAGTGCATACTTTGGCACAGAAGATGAAGTTACCGTAGATAATATCAACACGGTGTGGCGCTACAGAAGTGGCTCAACCTATTATCTGGCCTATGCACAGACAAATGGTACACAAAATCAGCGCTGGAAGAGCAGGACGGACACAAGTATCTCCCTATACCTGCGGTATACGCCGAAGTTTACGGTGACTTTCGAGTCGGAAGGCTTCCAGTCGGTAACGGAGTATGTGGGCTATAAAGAATATCCCACATTAACAGAACCACAAGAATGGACCCGAGAGGGTTATAGCTTGGTTGGCTGGCTTTCCAGCGATAATCAGACTGTATACAGCTATGAAGAGCTGATGGCCAGACCTGTTACATCAAATGTTACTTATACCGCACAGTGGCGGCAGTTTGTGACAGTAAGTTTTGATTTGGGAGCATATGCGCAGGAACTATATCCCATTGATCCCATGTCCGTATCCTATGGTCACAGTATTGCATCTTTACCTACGCCGGGATGGAAAAATAATGCGGCAAAGATGGCTTTTGATGGCTGGTACCTCAATAGCGATCTGACCATTTCGGTCACCTCTGACTATGTATTTTATGAAGATACCACGCTGTATGCCAAGTGGAGTCCCAAAGAAGATGGCTATTATGTTTATTTTATGGACTTCTTCCGTGAAGGACAAACACCGCTGGTTTTGATGACATACAGCGTAACAGAGGGAAAAACGGCTTCGCCCTACACACCGGGTAACGAACCGGAGGGTACCCAGTGGGATGGAAAATGGTATTTGGATAGCAGCTGCACCAATGCTTATAATTTTGCTGTGCCCCTCAGTCAAATGACAGATTACCTTGTTGGTGCGAATGGCAGAGACCTATATTTATATCCGGGAACCAGAGCAGTATGCAGGGCGATTTTTGTGACATACGGAACCAAGGTCGATCCTGTAACAGTTCCGGTTGGTGGAACCATTGATCTGAGCAAACATATTCCCCAAAGACAAGGCTATGTGTTTGCCGGCTGGACATTGAAGGATGGAACGCCTGTATCCGGCGTACAGACACTGACGGAAACTACCACTTTCTATGCAAAGTGGAATGCGGGTTATATACCATTTGAAGCAATTCTGCGAATTGAGAATGCCAACGATACCGGCATGACGCAGGCCGATATTCTGGGCACCTGGTATGCTATGTCTGGTTCCTATATTCGTGTCAAGTCTACATACAGCGGAACCGGTAGCAGCAGAACCGGTACCCACGAAGTAGTCTGTGTTATCGATGGTGTAGAATACCCGGTATATACGAATGCTGCGCTGACCCAGAAGGCAACACTGGACGATGTATATTCGACCTACTTCATCTACAACAACACTGGAACAACCTGGACCGACGAAGTGAATTGGGATGATGTGTATACCGGCGGCGAAGTGCCCTATAGCACACGACCCATCAGCAGTGCCGGTGATACCATTATCAATTTTGACTACATGCGTGTCCGCAATGACATTGTATTCACCATTCCCAATACCAGCAGCGGTGGTTACATTGATGTCTACAAGCTGCAGCAAAATGGCCTGATCACCGGCTCTGTTACCTATACCGGCACAAAGCCCACAGGCACAGGGCAAAATGTCAGCGCAACCGGCGTTTCTGCCCAAAATATCAGCTGGAGCTATACAGCCGCTGCAAGCGTGGGCAATAACCAAAACAACTACTACACGCTGCACAATATGAAGTACGGCCAGCGAATTTATGAGGTCTACCCGGTGGGCGGCAGTTGGCTGACAGCCAGAAGCGCAGCCTACCACCAGTATAAAGTCGGCAGCGGTCAGTTCTTCTCCTCCAGACGTCAGGATTTGACGGCGGACTTCTTCAGCGGAAAGGGCCGCGCTCTGACCCCCTATAGTCTGACTGTAGAGTTTGAGGATCAGGAATATATCGCACTGATGTATGCGATTGAATGCCTGGAAGGGGAAACACCGGACTTTATCTATAACGGCATCGGCTATAAGGTGAATACCGAGCTTTGTGAAGTGGTCAAGCATACCGGTTATTTTGCGATCAAGGATTTGGATGGCTGTGTGGCGGGCGTCAATATGCTTGGCACCTATAATAGCAACAACAAGTATTACACGGCCAATACCATTAGCAACAGCAACCGAAATTACGCAACCGCTATTCAAAGCGCAATGATTGGTGACACATCCGTTTATACGCTGTTTAACGAAACCTACTGGTCCTATTACGAAAAGTTTAATGGCGTAGAAGATATCACCACCTTTGCAAAGATCTATATCTTCTACTATGACCGCCTGCACATGAATATCCAGTTCAATTTCGGCTATGACAGCAATGGAGATGGCAGCAACGAAACGCTCACCTATCCGGATATTGCCTTTGGTGAAAAGATTGGCGAATATCAGTTTGGCATGCCGGATTATCTGCGGCATGAACTGCTCAACCGGGAAGGCTATGAATTCGCAGGGTGGCTGGATGCCAACGGTTTCGTACTGGAAGCGGAGGACTGGGCGTCCATGATTGCCACCGGCGACAGCGAGAATAACACCATGATCTTCATCGCCAAGTGGGAAAAAATATCCAACAACATTGTGGAATACTACGAGGATCGTTCTTCCGCGGCACCCTTTGAATCCCATTACTTTGACGATGGTGCCCTTGTCCAATATCCCACTATGACGGTATATCCGGAAGGCTGGGTATGGCAGGAGTATGGTGAGGGTCTGTACCAACGATTTGACTGGGATGTTCCCATGTATGGTGAATACGGTGTGCAGGAGACCAGAATCATCAACGGTGAAGAAAGAATCGTAAATGTGATCCGTATTTACGGAACCTGGGACGATACGCATACCAAAGTAGTGTATGATCCCAATGCACCACAGGGCGGTGTGCCTGGAACAGCGCCTACGGATTCCAACGAGTACACCATCTGGCAGTCTGAAGTGCCGGTTGCACCCCAGGGAGATACCGCCAATTCCGATCCTGCCATGATTTTTGTTGGTTGGAAATTGGATCGAAACGGAATCGTTTATCAGCCCGGTGATCATGTGCCGGTGCATTGGCCGCGAACCATGATCTTTACAGCGCAATGGGCAAAGCAGGAAGAGGTTGTTTATCTGCGGTATGATCCCAATGGCGGTATACCCTATGACATCTATCCTTCTGAGACCGGCTTTGCCTATCCGCGAAATGCCACCGCTGTTGTATGGGGGAATACAGCCCAGGACGGCAGCGTCTGGTACAGGCGTCCGGGATACATCTTCAAAGGGTGGAATACGGAACCGGACGGCAGCGGTATCAGCTATGCACCGAATGCCACCATTATTTTGACACAACAGCAAACCACCTTGTATGCCCAATGGGAGAAAGATGTGCATACACTTTCTCTGCACAAGATTGATTTTGACGGTAAGATGCCCCTGGCAGGCGCAGTTTTTGGCTTGTATTGCTATGAAAACGGTACCTTCCACTTAGTGGAAACGCTAACCACAGGAGTGGACGGACATGTTACTTTCTCTGAACTGCAAACAGAATTGCTTTACAAGCTGGTGGAGGAATCTCCCCCTGGCGGATACGCAATTATCACAAAAGAAATCTTCTTTAAGCTCGTACCTAACGGGAACGCAGTATCCTTTGTGTTCTGCGATTCGTCGGGAAATGTGATCGGGTCACCGAGTGGTGTAACAGGAGAGTATGTCACCGGAAATAAGATTCTTTCCCTTACGGTGGAGAACATTCGCGGTTATGCGCTCCCATCTACCGGTGGTATCGGAACCCCCATTTATATACTTTGCGGACTTTTCCTTGTGATCGGCCCGCTTGTATACGGATTCAGCTTGAGGCGCAGATATGGAAGGAGGTTACAGGAACAAAGCCTCCCCTAAATGGCGTAAAACCCTATTTTATGCGCCTGACTGATTCCAAACAATAAAAATTATTTCAGAAAGGAAATCTACCATGAAAAAGTTTTTATCTATCCTTATGGTGCTGGCCATTGTTCTTTCTCTGGGCGTCACTGCTTTTGCTGCTCAGGACACTGGCTCCATTACCATCACCAACGCAACCATCGACCAGACCTACAATGTGTACAAGATCTTCGATGCAACCATCAGCACGGACAATAACGGTACAACCAATGCAGTCGCCTACAGCATTGCAACCGACAATCAGTTCTTTGCAGCTCTGTTCGGTGCTGACGGCACTGCTGACAACACCTACTTTGCCTATAATGCCAACACTGGCTCTGTTACCAAGAAGGAAGGCGTCAACGACACTGAGCTGATCAAGTACCTGACCGAGCTGGTCACCAAAAGCGGTGTTACCTACAAGACCGCTGCCGATCCCATTAAGGCTACTACGGATAAAGTAGAGTTCAAGGATCTGCCCTACGGCTACTACCTGATCACCAGCACCCTGGGTACCACCGTTACCATCAACTCCAACACCCCTAATGTTTCTGTTATCGATAAGAACCAGGAGCCTGTTCCTGACTTTGACAAGCAGGTCCAGATCGGTGTGGACGAGAACGGTGATCCCATCTGGGGCGATGCCAACTCTGCCAACATTGGCGATCGTTTTGCATATCGCATTTCCTTCACCGCCACCAACTACGATGGCGACAAGAAGATCAAGTACTATCAGGTGCACGACGAAAAGGGCGATGCACTTTGGGCTGAGTTCAACAGCTTCAAGGTTACTGTGGGCGGCGTAGAGCTGAAGAGAGGCTACTACCTGTCTCAGGGCGGTGAGAACACCGGCAACTGGGAATTCCTGGGTGACTGGTCTGGCGTTGCTGACGCTGATAAGACCCGTGACAATGCACAGTGGTACCTGGTACATCTGGGTTACGACGAATTCCGCGTTACCATTCCCTGGCTGGAAGGCCATGAGGTGCAGGATGTTACCGACAGCAATAATAATGTTACCTCTTACTCTCTGAATTTTGCAGAGGATGCAGCTTCCGTGTATGATTCCCCCATTCAGGTGGAGATCGTCTATGATGTAGTGCTCGAAGCAAATGCAGCCATCGGCAACACCTCCCACGGCAACCGTTTCAACAAGGCTTATGCCTCCTGGACCAGCGAGCATGAAACCGGCTCCAACACCCCCGATGAGGTTGTGACCAATGTTTACGGCATTGGCCTGCTGAAGGACGACGCTGCTACCGGCATCAATCTGGCCGGCGCTAAGTTCCGCATCTACAGCGACAAGGAATGCACCCAGCCTGTTTATGTGATCCCCACCGACATTGCCGGCGTGTACATCGTGGATAGCTACGGCAAGGACATCGAGACCGTCACCGGTACAGGCAAGCAGACCACCAGAGAGACCTATAAGGCTTACTTGGATGACTATCTGAAGGACGAAGAGGGTAATGTCATTACCCAGAACAACCTGGTTGTCTCTCAGGTCAACGGTAAGCTGGCAATTTTGGGTCTGGCCGCTGGCACTTATTACCTGAAGGAGGTCGAGGCTCCTGACGGTTATAACGCCCTGACCCAGCCCGTCGAGCTCAAGGCTGGCGAGTCCATCCGTCCCTTCGTCATCTACGCTGATGTAAACGGTAATGTGGCTGACATCCAGACTGAGGACGGCACCTATAAGGAGAACCGCTTCGACCTGACCCACACTGTTGTTCACAACAGCAAGGGTGTTGTGCTGCCCTCCACCGGTGGCGAAGGCACCTTCTGGCTGATCACCATCGGCACTCTGATGGCTATCGGCTTTGCTGTGTTCCTGATCACCCACAAGAAGATGTCTGTCTACACCGACTAATTCTTAAACCACTACCTTACCTAATTTGGGAGGAGAGGATTTCTCCTCTCCTCCCATATATCATATGACAGAAAGGAGATGCCTATGAGAAGACATAAAACCGTGATTTTCTTGACACTTGGTTTTTTGGTAGGTATCTGCATTCTGTTATATCCGGCATTTAGCGACTATTGGAATAGCAAAACCCAAAGCCGCGCCATTGCAAATTACGAATCCGTCTTGGAAAATCTGGACGAGGATGCTTACAAGGAAATTTTTGAGAAGGCCTACGCTTACAACAAGGCGCTGTATGAAACAGATTACCCGCTGATGGATTATAAAAATGTACCGGGATACTATGAAACGCTTTCTATAACAGATAATGATATGATCGGTTATCTGAAAATTGACCGCATCAGTGTAGAACTTCCGATTTATCACGGCACATCGGACTCGGTTCTGAATAAAGGCGTAGGCCACTTGGAGGGCAGCAGCTTGCCGGTTGGCGGCGAAAACACCCACTGCGTTATGTCTGCCCACAGAGGTCTGCCCAGCTCCAAGCTCTTTACAGACCTGGATCGTATGGAAATAGGAGATACATTCCAGATTGTTGTATTAGATCAAGTGTTGACCTATCAGGTTACATTTATAAAAACAATTGAACCGACGGATATTTCTGATTTGCAAATTATTGAGGGCGGTGACTACTGCACCTTATTTACTTGCACACCTTATGGTATCAACACCCATCGACTGTTAGTGCGTGGCATCCGGATCGAAACCATCAAGGAAAAGCCGGTGATTTACGTTTCCAACGAGGCATTCCGCATAGAGCCTTTGCTGGTAACACCGGCAGTTGCCGCGCCGATGCTTTTGGTGTTACTGATTCATTTGATGGTAAAGTATCGAGAGCCGCCTAAACAAACACAACAGAAGAAAAATGGGAACGACAATTCGAAACAGAAACAGTAGGCCTACAAAATACATGTTTTCCTGGGAGGAATCTGAATGACAAATAAAAAAACAGGAATCGTTTTGATGGTGCTTTGCATTTGCTTCTATATTATGCCATTCGGTGTACAGGCAGCATCTACATCCGATGCGATTGAACCAATCGTACCGGGTAACAAGTGCGCATTGACGATTTCGTATTGCTATGGCGAGACGGCATTTTCCGATGTGCAGGTCAAGTTATATAGAATCGCAGAGGTTTCTGCAGATTTTCAGTATACGATGACACAGCCCTTTGAAGCCTCTGGCTTGATTTTGAATGGAATTCAAAGTGCCGGTGAATGGAATGTTGTCCGATCAACACTAGAGGCGCATATTCTTGCCTATGGTATCGAGCCGGACACTACTTCTGCAACAAATCAGGACGGTCAAGTGTGTTTTGATTCACTCAGCACGGGCATGTACTTAGCCGTAGTCGATCAGGTTACACAAGGTGAACTGCACTGTCGCTTTGATTCTGCACTCATAGCTCTGCCGGGACTTGGGCAAGATGGCCGTTGGCAGTATGCGGTTTCGGTGAATGCCAAGGCGGAGGCTTTACCGCCCGTGGATCCGGATGAAACCATTGAACTTAAGATTTTGAAGCTTTGGAAAGGCGACGAAGGACAAACGGATCGACCCGAAAGTATTGAGGTGGAGATATTCCGTAACGGGACTAGTTATGAAAAAATCCTTCTCTCGGAAGAAAATCATTGGTCTTACACATGGTCCGCAAAGGATGACGGCGCAACCTGGTCCGTTGTAGAGCGAAATGTTCCCTATGGATATACAATGACGGTTGAGGAACGAGCGTTTTCCTTTGTAATAACAAATACCCGAATTCCAACGGGTCCGGATAATCCCAATCCTCCTCAAACGGGTGACACATCGAATATTATGCTGTATGTATTGCTGATGACTGTATTGGGGACGATGCTGATTATATTGGGCGTTACAAGAAAGAAAATGGATGTATGAAGAAGGAAAAGGGACGTGTAATACAGAGAGTCTGCGTTTTCATCGGTGTAGGACTTCTTGTGGGTGCGGTTGTAATACTTGCTTTATGGCGTTGGGGCATCAGCAATTCAGCAATACAAGCAGAGAACCGTGTAAATATATTACGAACATTAATTCCGGAACCTGTGGATGCGGTTTTAGAAGGGCGAAGAGATAATACAATGTCCGTTTTATCTGTTGATGGGATAGACTTCGTAGGAATTATCGAAATGCCGCGTTACAATTCTGCACTTCCGGTTGGTGCGGCGTGGGGAAGATCCTCTGAATATCCATGCCGTTTTAGCGGCAGTGTTTACGATGGGACTATGCAGATCGGAGCAACAACACAAAAGGGACAATACGATTTTTATCGTGAGCTGTCTGTAGGTGATACGGTCGTTTATACAGATATGGAAGGAAACCGATATACCTTTGCGATAACAAGTCTGCGCTATGAAAAGCATACAGACCAAGCTGCGCTTCAGCGAGAAGACGTACCGCTGACATTGTTTATTAAAAACATATATTCCTTCGAATACCTGATTGTGTTTTGTGATATCCCGTAATCGTTTGCAAAAAAACCGGTGATAATCATGTGCAACTTTTTCTGAAGTAGTAACAGGGACGGTGACCATTTTGGTTGCCGTCCCTGTTGGCATATTTGGATCAAAAGATTATCGTTATGGAATGTTTCTTTTGTAATTCCACCTTCATATGATTTTCTTAATGTGTGTATTTGTTTTTATTCCTCCTTCTTAAATTTAAAAGTAACATGTAAACAATATTTAGATTTGTTTTTTATTTCAAGTAATCTTCTTATAATGCTAAAAACAATCAAAAGGATTCTTTAATCTTTTGTAAGTCTCATAACCCTAATTACTCTATGTTTAAGACAAAGAGTCATAATGCTTATATAATCATGAAGATTTATAAGGAGTCTTATATAAAGAAAAAGAGTCATGACGATTCTAAAAAGAATCATCATGACTCATAAGGATTGCAGACACGTTGAA
>JAEIGA010011115.1_pt1 | contig 13666 bp, 11 predicted proteins | sample 9270691 | NCBI WGS metagenome assembly JAEIGA01 (sample SAMN17057246, study PRJNA624740) | gut metagenome | biome: biome; isolation source: fecal sample | host: Bos grunniens | place: China: Xizang | collected 2019
ATCGTAGTGCATACGGCGGGCAGCGTCGAGATGGATGCGCTGGGCGAGGGCTTGCGTGGTGTGTTGTACCCCTTCCAGACCTTTACCGTAGGTCGCAGGGTGGAGTTTACCGATGTGCCTCTCTTCGTTGAGGGCTGCTCGCCCGAGGTGACCGAGCGCATCGAGATGCTGGCGCAGGCGTTGAGCAGCCGCGTCTATCACGCCTCATCATCACGCCGCCGCGAGATACACCTCTCGGGCGTGCTGGCGTGTAACTTCGTCAATGCCCTCTATGCTATGGCGGCCGACCATATCATCAACCGCGAGGGTCTGCCTTTCGATGTACTGCGCCCCCTGATTATGGAGACTGCGTGCAAGGCTGTGGAGTCGCAGCACCCCCGCAATGTGCAGACAGGCCCAGCTGTCAGAGGCGACCGCAGCGTGGCGGAGCGCCACGAGGCTATGCTCGACGCAGAGCACAATAAACCAGAGATTTACAAACTATTAACCGACTATATATGGCAAACTTCAAAGAAGATATAGCAAAGACCCGCGCCTTCATCTTCGATGTCGATGGCGTGATGACCGATGGTGGCATTATGCCCATCGAGGGTGGCACAGATTTCATTCGCAAGTACAACGCCAAGGATGGCTACGCCATAGCCTATGCGGTGCGCCGCGGCTATAAGGTGTGCGTCATCTCGGGTGGCTACGGCACGCTGCTCCGCGCACGATTGGAGAAGTTGGGCGTGACGCGAATCTACCTCGGCTGTATGAACAAGATTGAGGCTATGCAGGAGTTCTTCCGCGACTACGACATCGACCCCGCCTACACGATTTATATGGGCGACGACATCCCCGACCTGGAGTGTATGGAGATGGTCGGCATCCCCGTATGCCCAGCCGATGCGTGCAGCGAGGTGCAGGAGGCATCGCGCTATGTATCAGAGTTTTGCGGCGGCTGTGGTGCGGTGCGTGACATCGTCGAGCAGACGCTCCGTTCGCAGGATGAGTGGGCGAAGGACCGCATAGGAGTATTAAGCGTAGCATCACGATAGGTTATGGCAGAGGATAAGTCAAGACAGCAAAAGGTGTTCGACTACTTCGCCTCTCACGGCATCGAATACACCACCTACTCGCACCCCGAGGCGCCCACCATCGAGATAGCCCAGCAGTACTGGCACAACGACGGCTCGAAGCACTGCAAGAACCTCTTTTTCCGCAACCACAAGGGCAACCGCCACTATCTGGTCTGCTTCGACTGCGACCAGTCGCTGGCAATCCGCGACCTTGAGCAGCGCCTGCGTCAGGGCAAACTATCCTTCGCCTCGGAGCAGCGTATGGAGAAGTACCTCGGTCTGCGCCCAGGCTCGGTATCGCCCTTCGGCTTAATCAATGACGAGGAGAGCCACACGCATCTGTTTCTGGATAAAAACCTGCTGAACTACCCCTCGCTCTCGTTCCACCCCAACGACAACACCGCTACGGTGGTCATCTCGCAGGAGATGTTTGCCAAGTACCTTGAGGGCATAGGAAACACCTACGAATACATCGAACTCTACTAACAATAAGACCGCCGCTTGGTGGTCTTTTTTCTTTGTCGCTTGGGAAGGTAGGGGGTGGGACAAAGCACCATACCCACTTTAGATACTGCCGCCTCGCGCCCGATTTCCATTTATTTTGTTTCTAAACGGAATGGGGAGATACAGCCTAAAGGCTGAATTTATTTTGCATTAAAATTTCTCTTTCACAACTGATAGAAAAACCCCTCCTCGCCGCTCTATACAATCGATGCGTAGAATATTCCACTTTTCGCGAATTTTTCTCGCCCAAAACAGCCGAAAATCCTAACAAAAAGAGTAACTTTACACCCAAATATGCTTATTTGATTAGAAATATGGCTTTAGACGCTACGACATACCACATCCCCGTACTAAAGGAGGAGTCGGTTTCACTGATGAACATCACCCCAGAGGGTACCTATTGCGACCTCACCTTCGGTGGCGGCGGTCACTCGCGCCACATCTTGAGCCAGTTGGGCGAGGGCGGACGACTCTACTCGTTCGACCAGGACCGCGACACGCTCAAGAACGCCCCCGATGACGAGCGCTTCAACTATGTGGAGAGCAACTTCCGCTTTCTGCGTGGCGCACTGCGTCTGCGTGGCGTGGAGCAGGTGGATGCCATCCTTGCCGACCTGGGTGTCTCATCACACCACTTCGACGCTGTCGAGCGAGGCTTCTCGTTCCGTGGCGACGCCCCTCTGGATATGCGTATGAACCAGCGCGGTGGTCGCACCGCCGCCGACATCGTGAACACCTACTCGGCAGAGGAGTTGGGTCGCATCCTGAAGGAGTACGGCGAGTTGGACACCACCTGGAAGATTGCATCGTGCATCGTGCGTCAGCGCGAGCAGCAGCCCATCACCACCACAGCGCAGTTGGTTGAGGCGGTGAAGCCCTGCACCCCCAAGCGTGACGAGTCGAAGTTTTTGACAAAACTCTTTCAGGCGCTCCGCATCGAGGTCAATGGCGAGATGGAGGCACTGAAGATGGCCCTTGAGCAGTCGCTTAAGGTGTTGAAGCCAGGCGGACGACTGGTGGTTATATCGTACCACTCGTTAGAGGACAGACTCGTGAAAAACTTTATGCGTAGCGGCAACTTCGAGGGCAAGATCAAGCAGGACTTCTTCGGTCGTGCCGAGACCCCATTCGAGGTTGTGACCCGCAAGGCGGTAGTGCCTTCGGCGGAGGAGGTCGAGCGCAACCCACGCTCACGCTCTGCGAAGTTGCGTGCCGCAATCAAACTATAAACAAGGCAAACGAAGATGATACCCACTAACGATGATTTCAACCCTCTGACCGAGGAGGATTTGCGCCGCCAGCAGGAGGACGAGGAGTTCCGCCGCCGTGTGCGTGATGAGGTGCGCCGAGTCAATAGCGGCGAGGCGCAGGAGGATATCGAGCGCGATATGGCCGAGGAGGCGGAGGCGGAGGCCGCCGAGCGCAGGGCGGAGGCGAAGAAGCGCCTGAAGCGCTCGCGCCTGTTCTACCAACTCTTCTCGGGCAACATTCTGCGTAGTCGCAGCGTGAAGGAGCACTATGGCTACCTCATCGCTATCGCTGTGGCGTCGCTGGTGAGTATTATGGTTATGTTTGCATCGCTCTACGCCGATATGAAGTACTCGCGTATGGAGCGCGAGGTGCAACTACTGCGTGAGCGCAGCATCCGTCTGCGTGAGCAGTTATACCGTCGCACGAGCCATCAGGCCGTTGTCGAGGAACTTGAGCGCCGCGGCATCCCATTGCAGGAACCACGCCGCCGCAAGGAGGTTGTAGAGGATTAACACCCAATAAATTATGGCAAAGAAGAAGGTCGAAAAAGATATAAAAGCCGAGTTGTTCGGTCGTGCCAAGACGCTCCACATTCTCTTCAATGTGGTGGGCATCCTTGTCATCCTGCGTCTTGTGTGGGTGCTCTTCCTGAGTGCCGAGATTTCGGGCAACGCCGAGAAGTTGGAGGAGCGCATCTTCATCCGCGACACCATCCAGCCTCTGCGCGGCTCTATCCTTGCGCGTGGTGGCGAGCCGTTGGCGACATCCATCCAGCGCTACCGCATCGACTTCGATATGGGCAGCGAGGGCTTCGACTCGTTGGAGTTGTTCCAGCGCCACGCCGACTCGCTCTCGAAGTTGTTGAGCAACTTCTTCAAGGACCGCACCGCCAAGGAGTACTACCGCACACTGCTCAACGCCCGCAACTCGTGCATCAAGGTGGTGCATCTGCGCGACTCGGTGGCAAGGCGTCAGGGTTTTTTTAATCGCGTGTGGGACGCCATAACGAATGCCGACTTGCAGAAGATTCCTATCTACGACACCATCCGCAACCATCAGCCAGTGCAGATTTTGCCGCGCGCCGTGGATTTCCACGAGTGGCAGGAGTTGCGTACCTATCCCATCCTGAACTGGAATCTGGGACTCACCTACAAGCGTGTGCCGATAGATGCCCGCGTCTATCCCTACAACGAGGTCGCACGCCGCACGCTGGGCAAGGTGTCGGCTAATGTGAGCGAGGCGGACAAGCAGCAGCAACGAGGTCGCTATGGTCTGGAAAATATCTTCAGCGAGCAGTTGGCGGGCACGCAGGGAATACAACTGCGCCAGCGCATCGCCCCTGGCTTCTCTACGCTCGTGCATCGTGGCGACAGCATCGACGCCGAGGATGGTCTGGATGTAATCACCACCCTCGATGTCGAATTGCAGCACATTGCCGACGCCACCCTGCGCCGACAGATGACCGCCGAGAAGGCTATCTGGGGTACGGTCATCGTGATGGATGTCCAGACGGGCGACATCCTCGCTCTGGCAAATCTGGGCGAGACATCGGAGTTAAGCGGCGTCTATTACGAGAAGGACAACTACGCCTTCAACCGCCGCATCGAGCCTGGCTCGACATTCAAGTTGGTGTCGCTGCTGGCCTTGACCGAGGATAAGAAGTTGCCTATCACCCAGTGCTACGATGCCGAGAACGGCAATACGGTCATCGTGGGCAAGTACGGACCAAAGGTTACCGACGACCACAACTGCGGTGGCGAGATTGATATGAAGACCGCCACAGCGCAATCCTCGAATGTCTATTTTGCCAAGGCGATTTACGAGAACTACAACAACGACCGCGACGGCTATGTGAAGTTCTTGCGCGAGCGCCTGCATCTGGGCGAGGACATCGGCTTCAAGAATATGGAGGAGAAACTCCCCTACATCCCCGACCCCGAGAACAAGAAGCAGTGGTCGGCGCACACCCTGCCCAATATGGGCTACGGCTATGCCATCGAGTTGCCTCCAATCCGTATGGCGACGCTCTACAACGCTGTGGCAAATGGAGGTAAGATGGTTGCGCCCCGACTGGTGAAGGAGTTGCGCCGTGGCGACAAGGTGGTGGAGTCGTTCCCCGTAAATGTTATGTCGGAGAGCATCTGCTCGCCCGAGGCTTTGGCAATCATCAACGAGTGTCTGGTCGAGACCGCCCGCACGGGTACCACCAAGGGCTTCTTCAAGGATACAACCGCCTTCCGCGTGGCGTCAAAGACGGGTACGGCAAAGGTGGCGCAGCGTGGCGACGGTGGTGGCGCGGCATACTCCGACGGCTACTATATGGGCTCGCTGGCGGCATTCTTCCCCGCCGACAACCCTAAATATACGGTCTTTACCTCAATCTTCACCAACCGCCGCACCCGCCGCAACTACTATGGTGGTGCGCTGGCAGGACCTGTGGTGCGCGACATCGTGAACTACATCTACTACCGCGATGCCGACTGGCACCAGCAGATGCAGAGCGCCGAGAAGACACAACACCCCCACCGCATCAAGGGCGGTAACATCGCCTCGGTGCGTAAGGTGGCTGATAAGTTCTCGCCCCGCGTATCGTTCACCGACCGCGAGGGGTGGGGCGTGGCTCGCACCGACACGCTGCTGAATGTTGATATCCGCACCATCAGCGAGCAGGGCACAATGCCTAATGTTGTGGGTATGGGTCTAAAGGATGCACTCTACATCCTGGAGAGCCGCGGCCTGAAGGTGAAATTCTCGGGCAAGGGCACAGTACGCAACCAGAGCATCCGCGCGGGCGAGCGCATCTCGTCGGGTGCGACGGTTAGCATAACATTGAAATAGAATAGGTTAGATATGAAACAATTAAGCGAATTACTCTCTTCGACCGCTGTGGTGCAGTTCACAGCCTCGTCGGATGTGACCATCCAGGCGCTGAACTACGATTCGCGCAAGGTAGCGGCGGGCGACTGCTTCTTCGCCATCCGTGGCACGCAGTCCGACGGTCACGACTACATCGCTGCCGCCATCGAGCGAGGCGCGGTGGCTGTGGTGTGTGAGGCTCTGCCCGAGCAGTTGGTCGAAGGTGTAAGTTATGTTGTTGTCGAGGATAGCAACGCCGCAATGGCCGACATCGCCGCCGCCTTCTACGACTACCCATCCGAGGAGTTGGAGTTGGTGGGCGTGACGGGCACAAACGGCAAGACTACGGTTGCGACACTATTATACGACCTCTACACGATGATGGGTCATCGTGCGGGACTCGTCTCTACGGTGGTCTATCGCGTGGGCACGAAGGAGATTCCCTCGACCCACACCACGCCCGACGCCATCCGCCTGAACGCAATGCTGCGCGAGATGGTTGATGAGGGTTGCGACTACTGCTTTATGGAGGTGTCGTCGCACTCGGTGGTGCAGGACAGAATACGCGGCTTGCAGTTCCGTGGCGGTATCTTCACCAACCTTACGCACGACCATCTCGACTACCACGGCACCTTTGCCGAGTATATCAAGGCGAAGCGCCGCTTCTTCGATGGCCTGCCCAAGAACGCCTTTGCTCTCACGAACATCGACGACCGCAACGGCGAGGTGATGGTGCAGAATGCGGTGGCGCAGGTGAGCCGTTACTCGCTCCGCGCGCTGGCGGATTTCCGTTGCAAGGTGCTGGAGATGTTGTTCGACGGTATGTTGCTGGATGTATGCGACAGAGAGGTGTGGGTGCAGTTCCTCGGTCGCTTTAATGCCTATAACCTTCTGGCTGTGTATGGCACAGCGATGTTGCTTGGCGCAAGCAGCGACGAGGTGTTGCAGGCAATGAGTCTGTTGCGCTCGGTGAGTGGTCGTTTCGAGCCTCTGCGCTCCGAGAGTGGCATTACTGCCATTGTCGATTACGCCCACACGCCCGATGCGCTTGAGAATGTGATAGCAACCATAAACGATATACGCCGTGAGGGTCAGCAACTTATCGTTGTCTGCGGCTGCGGTGGTGACCGCGACTCTACCAAGCGCCCCGAGATGGGTCGCATAGCGTCGCGCGAGGCGGACATCGCCATCTTCACCTCCGACAACCCACGCACCGAGAACCCCGAAACCATCCTCGACCAGATTGAGGCTGGCGCGGTGGAGGGTGCTCGCACACTACGCATCAGTGACCGCGAGCAGGCCATCCGCACCGCAGTGATGCTTGCCAAGGCGGGCGACATCATCCTCGTGGCGGGCAAGGGTCACGAGACCTACCAGATCATCGGCACCGAGAAGCGCCACTTCGATGACCGCGAGGTACTGCGAAGCGCGTTTGGAATTAAGGCGTAGCGCCTTTTTTAAGATAAAATGAAAAACAAAACACTAAAAATATGCTTTATTCTCTCTTTCGTCTGTTAGACGAGCGATTTGACCTCCCTGGAGCGGGTATGTTCCAATACATCTCGTTCCGTGCAGCGGCGGCAATCATCCTTTCGCTGTTGATTACCATCTTCTTTGGTCGCACCATCATCCGTATGTTGCAGCGCCACCAGATTGGCGAGGAGATTCGTGACCTCGGTCTTGAGGGACAACTCTCAAAGAAGGGCACCCCAACGATGGGCGGTGTGCTCATTCTGCTGGCGGTGCTTGTGCCTACGCTTCTGGTGGGTAAGTTGGACAACATCTATGTTATCCTGATGCTCATCTCGACCGTATGGCTCGGCGTGCTCGGCTTTCTGGATGACTACATCAAGACCTTCCGCCACAACAAGGACGGCCTGAAGGGTAAGTTCAAGATTGTGGGTCAGGTGGGACTTGGCATCATCGTCGGCATCGTGATGTGCTTCTCGCAGGAGGTCGTTATCCGCGAGAAGGTATCTGCCCCCACCGAGACCATCTACCTCGACGAGGCGGGTCAGACCGTTGTCACCCAGACCCAGCGCACTGTGATGAGCCCAACGCCACAGAAGACCACCAAGACCACCATCCCATTCGTTAAGGACAACGAGTTCGACTACGGCTGGTTGGTTGGCGGCGTGGATATTCTCACCTGGCTGCTCTACATCGGCGTGGCTATCTTCGTGGTTACGGCGGTGTCGAATGGAGCGAACCTGACGGACGGACTGGATGGTCTGCTCTCGATGGTGTCGGTGCCTATTGTGATTGTTCTGGGTGTGCTGGCATACCTCTCGGGACACATCATCTACGCTGATTATCTGAACATTATGTATATCCCTGAGAGTGCCGAACTGGTGGTCTTTGCAGCCGCTATGGTGGGCGCTCTGATGGGCTTCTTGTGGTATAACTCGTTCCCCGCACAAATCTTTATGGGCGATACGGGCTCACTCTCTATCGGCGGTATCATCGCGGTGTTCGCGCTCTGCATCCGCAAGGAGTTGCTCCTGCCGCTGATGTGCGGTCTGTTCCTCGCCGAGGCTGTGTCGGTGATGGTTCAGGTGAGTTACTTCAAATACACCAAGCGTAAGTATGGCGAGGGCAGACGCGTGCTGCTGATGTCGCCTCTGCACCACCACTACCAGAAGAAGGGTTTGTTTGAGACCAAGATTGTGATGCGATTCTTCATCGTCTCGCTTCTGCTCTGCGCCTTTACATTGGTAACACTTAAGATGCGATAAAAAATACATAGAACGGTAATTTTGGCATCTGACTGGTGCGAGAATGCTCATTTACCTCAAGTAAACTCCGCTTCTCGCCCTGCGACCAGCCTCAAAATTCCTCGTTCTCTGTGATTTTTGAAAATATAAGACAAGATAAGAAAATATAAAAGATGAAAAAGATAGTAGTTTTGGGTGGCGGCATCAGCGGCTATGGCTCGGCGGTGCTTGCCAAGAAGAGAGGCTTTGATGTCTTCCTCACCGATATGGGCAAGGTGGCGGATCGCTACGCCAAAATCCTCGACGAGTGGGGTATCGAGTGGGAGCAGGGTCAGCACACTATGGAGCGCATCCTCTCGGCCGACGAGGTCATCAAGTCGCCTGGTATCCCCGAGAAGGCGGCTGTGGTGAAGGCTTTGCGTGAGCAGGGCACACCGATTATTTCCGAGATGGAGTTCGCCGCTCGCTATATGGGCAAGGCGCGCACCATCTGCATCACTGGCTCAAATGGCAAGACCACCACAACCTCGCTCATCTACAAGATTATGCGCGATGCGGGCGTGAATGTGGCTCTGGGCGGCAATATCGGCGAGAGTTTCGCCTATCAGGTCGCGACCGAGCAGTTCGACTGGTATGTGCTTGAGTTGAGTTCGTTCCAGTTGGACGGAATGTACGACTTCCGCGCGGATGTGGGTGTGCTGATGAACATCACTCCCGACCACCTCGACCGCTACGACTACTGCTTCCAGAACTATGTCGATTCCAAGTTACGCATCACGCGTAACCAGCACTCACTCAACTACTTCATCTACTCGGCTGACGATGAGGCCATTGCGGCGGAACTCGCCTCCGACAAGTACGATTTCCGTATGCGCCAACTCCCATTTGCGGCAAAGGCGGCTGTGGCGAGCGGTGCGGGCGACGCCTTCTTCGATGGCGAGGAGTTTACAGCAACGGTGGGTAAGAAGAGCGTTACGATTGATACCGCAAAGATGAAGATTGCGGGTCTGCATAACGCCTACAACGCTATGGCGGCGGCCTTGGCGACCCTCGCGGCGGGTGTTGAGCCCGAGCAGGTGGCGCAGTCAATCTACGACTTCAGCCCCGTTGAGCACCGCCTTGAGCCTGCGGGCGAGAAGGATGGCGTGAAGTGGATTAACGACTCGAAGGCTACCAATGTCGATTCGGTGTGGTACGCGCTTGAGAGTATGACCCGCCCCGTGGTGTGGATTGCGGGTGGTACGGACAAGGGTAACGACTACGCTCCGCTGAAGGAGTTTGCCCGCGCGAAGGTTAAGTGTCTGGTATGTATGGGTTTGGACAACGATAAGTTGGTGCGCGAGTTCAGCGACATCGTGCCCCAGGTCATCAGTTGCTCCTCGCTTGACGAGGCTATGCAGGCGGCACGCGGCGCAGCCGTTGAGGGCGATGTGGTGTTGCTCTCACCCGCTTGTGCAAGTTTCGACCTCTTCAAGAACTACGAGCACCGAGGCGAACTCTTCAAGCAGTGGGTCAAGGAGAATGTACTCTAATTTGAACGGAAAATAGATTGAGGCTTTGACCTCTATCTTCGTAGGCGAGGAGATGCAAAACAGGCGTTACGCCTGCCCCCAGCCACCGAAGATAACTAACAAAAACAAATAATAAAGCAAACAAAAAATGGCAGAGCATAACGAGCCAATGAACTCGCAACCCTCGTCGCAGGACGATGTTGCCGTTCGCTACGACATACACCCCCAGGGCGGTTTCAGCGAGACGCTGAAGCGACTGTTTGGTGGCGACAGAGTGTTGTGGATTATCATCATCGCGCTGATGGTGATTTCGGTGCTGGTGGTCTATTCTTCGACCGCCAAGATGGCCTATATGCCCAACTCGGGCTCCTCTACGACGGCCTTCCTGCGTCGTCAGCTCATTATGCTGGTTGTCTGCGTGGGCGCGATTTTCTTCTTCCACCGCATCAACTCCAAGTGGTATCGTATGACGGCGGGCTGGGTCTTTTGGTCGGGCGTCATCCTCACGCTGCTGGCATACTTTGTCGGCGTCAAGACCAACGATGCGGCACGCTGGATTAACATTCTGGGCTTCCAGTTCCAGCCCTCGGAGTGGTTGAAGTTGGGCGTTGTGATGTACCTTGCCAAGGCTCTCGCCAAACGACAGGATACGATTGACACTCTGCGAATTATGCCAACGCTGAAGTTCTGGCACTGGGGCGACGATAAGCAAAAACGCATCTTCACCGAGGGCACTGTGCCTCTGCTTCTGCCCATCATCTTGAGTTGCGCTGTCATCCTCCCCGCCCACACCTCATCGGCGGTGCTGGTGGGCGCGATTTCGCTCGCGATGCTCTTTTTGGGTCGCGTGAATGTGCGCGAGATAGGTCGCATTGTGGGTGTCGGACTGGCTGGTCTGCTGCTGATTTTGAGTCTTGGTCTGGGTCGAGGTGATACCGCCCAGGGTCGTTTTTCGACCTGGTGGATGCTCTGGACGCAGGACCGCACCGAGGTGCTCGCCAAGGATTTGACCGACACCGAGCGCGCGATGATTGCCATCCACAAGGGCGGCATTATGGGTCGCGGCGCGGGTCAGAGTGCGGTGCGTGTTGAGATGACCCACCCCGAGAGCGACTACGCCTTCGCCTTCTTCGCCGAGGAGTACGGCTTTGTGATGGCGATGATTCTGCTGGCGTTGTACCTTTGGGTCTTCTTCCGCGCGATTGACATCTTCGACAAGTGCCCCAAGAAGTTCCCCTCGCTGCTTGCGCTGGGCATCGCGCTGATGATTACGGGTCAGGCGCTGATGCACATTATGGTGACGGTGAACATCCTCCCCGAGACGGGTCAGAACCTGCCCCTCATCTCTCGCGGCGGCTCATCACTGCTCTTCACCTCCGTCGGCATCGGTATGCTCCTTAGCGTCAGCCGCCAAACCGAGGAGGGCAGCCACACCACCGATTAATCGTGGCGGGTAGGCAGAAATTGCTTTTATTTGACTAAATTTGCATAATATAACGGGGTGGGAAACCCGAGGAAAAGAGAATAAAAAACACGAGATATGTCAAAAACCATCACACTGCAACTATCGCCCAAGCAGGCGGCGGATGCCGAATTTTACACCTCGCTGGCGGCGAGGCAGGCGGGCATAAAGCGTAGCGATGTGGCGCTGGCGAGGGTGGTGAAGCGCTCGATTGATGCGCGTCGCACGCCCGTAAAGGTAAACCTCACGGTGGAGATTTTCATCGACACCGACGAGCAGCCCCAGCCTATCCACTTCGACTACCCCGATGTGAGCCACTCTACCGAGGTGGTGGTTGTCGGCTCGGGTCCTGCGGGTCTCTTTGCCGCGCTGCGCCTTATCGAGTTGGGCCTGAAGCCCATCCTTCTGGAGCGAGGCAAGGAGGTGCTGCCGCGTAAGCGCGACATCGCCCTCATCAACCGCAATCTCGACATCGACCCCGACTCAAACTACGCCTTTGGCGCAGGTGGTGCGGGCACATTCTCTGATGGTAAACTCTTCACGCGCAGCAAGAAGCGCGGCGACTATAACAAGGCGTTGCAAACACTTGTATATCATGGTGCTACGCCCGAGATTCTCTACGAGGCGCACCCACATATCGGTACCGACAAACTGCCACGCATCATCTCGAACATCTGCTCGACAATCGTAAATTCGGGTGGCGAGATTCACTTCTCAAGCAAGGTTACGGGCTTCAAGATTGACCACCAGCACAACCGCATCGAGGGCGTATGGGTGGGCGATAAACTCATCGAGGGTGCGGCGGTAGTGCTCGCTACGGGTCACTCGGCGAAGGACATCTACCACACGCTCTACAACGACGGCGTGCGTCTTGAGGCGAAGGGCTTTGCTATGGGCGTGCGTATCGAACACCCACAGCGACTCATCGACTCCATCCAGTACCACCAGCCCGAGCGCGGCGAGTATCTCCCTGCGGCGGCATATTCGCTTGTAAATCAGGTGGAAGGACGAGGCGTATATTCATTCTGTATGTGCCCTGGCGGCTTCATCGTGCCTGCGATGACCGACGCGGCGCAGTCGGTGGTGAATGGTATGTCGCCCAGCGGTCGCAACTCGCGATGGGCCAACTCGGGTCTTGTGACCGAGGTCAGGGTGGAGGACTTCGCGCACCTTGAGGCGGAGCACGGAGCATTGGCGGGACTCGTCTTTCAGCAGCAGTTGGAGGAGGCGGCGCGCCTGAATGGTGGCGACAAGCAGGTTGCCCCCGCACAGCGTGTGTCTGACTTCGTGGCGGGCAGGGCTTCGACATCGTTGCCCGCGACATCCTACATCCCGGGCTTGTGCTGCTCGCGACTGGATAAGTGGATGCCCGACTTTATGGCGTCGGCACTGCGTAAGGGAATTGCATCATTTGACAGGAAGATGAGGGGCTATGTTACACCCGAGGCGATTGTGGTGGGCGTGGAGTCGCGCACCTCGACCCCAGTACGCATACCTCGTGATAGTGAGACACTTATGCACACCGAGATTGCGGGCTTGTTCCCTTCGGGTGAGGGTGCTGGATATGCTGGCGGCATAGTCTCGGCGGCACTCGATGGCGAGCGCGTGGCGGATGCCGTAAGAAGATATATAAAGTAGTGAAACGATGGATGTAAGACTTGATAAATACCTTTGGGCGGTGCGTGTCTTCAAGACCCGCTCTGACGCCGCCGACGCCATCCGCAACAACCGCGTGATGGTCAATAACGCCTACGCCAAGCCCTCGCGCGAGGTGAAGGAGGGCGACATCATCTCCGTGAAGAAGATGCCTGTGACATATCAGTACAAGGTGCTGGAGTTGGTTTCGAGCCGTCAGGGCGCGAAGAATGTCCCCCAGTATTGCCTAAACATTACTCCACAGGAGGAGTTGGACAAACTCACCGTACCTCGCGAGACCGTATTCGTATTCCGCGAGCGCGGAACGGGTCGCCCCACAAAGAAGGAGCGCCGCGAGATAGACGCCCTGATGGACGGCTTCTACTTCGACGAGGAGGAATTGGAGTAGTGGGCAAATTCAAAATTCAGAATTCAGAATTCAAAATTCAAAATTAGGGGTCACTTCAAGGTGTGCCCCTTTTTCATTATATATAATGCAGAAAATATTATCTTCGGTGACGGGCAGGCGTAACGCCTGTTGTGCATTTCCCTTGATGATATATATATCTTCGTGGGTAGCGGGGGTGGCGCAGAGCGCCATACCCACTTTAGATACGCCCATTCGGGTGAACTTTGCGAGTATATTTATCTTCGGTGGCAGGGGGCGGTAGCGAG
>JAEIGA010011116.1_pt1 | contig 13666 bp, 12 predicted proteins | sample 9270691 | NCBI WGS metagenome assembly JAEIGA01 (sample SAMN17057246, study PRJNA624740) | gut metagenome | biome: biome; isolation source: fecal sample | host: Bos grunniens | place: China: Xizang | collected 2019
ATTACTGCCTGTGATGCAGATGGTTTTGGCCTCGGTGTAGCGCGCTGCAAATTCTATTTCGCTAACGATTGGGGTGCCTTGTGCGCGAAGCGCTTTAATCATAGGCGCTTTTTCGGGAATGCCTGGCGATTTGATTACTTCGCTGGCATTGAGTATCAACGCCTCGGTGTGTTGCAACTCTTCGTATGGGATGCCTCGACGTTCTAACTCTTCTTTATATTTGGGTTTAATTGCCGACATATCCGAAACAAATACGTCGAAACCTTTTGCTTGTGCAATGATGGCGCTACCTACGCCACTTTCGCCTGCTCCTAATATTACTATTCTCATATTATAAGTCTATTATCAAAAGTCTACGTCGACTGTTTATTATCGTATTTTAAGTGTTATGATTGTCAACACGGCAAGCATAATGCCTACAAGCCAAAAGCGCACTGTAATTTTTGATTCTGGCAGTGGTTTGAGTGGGTATTGGAATATGGCATCAATACCTGAATTACCTGCTTTTTGGAAGTGGTGATGCAATGGCGACATTTTGAATATACGTCGTCCTACGCCTGTTTTCTTTTTGGTATATTTGAAGTAGGCTGTTTGCATAATTACAGAGAGATTCTCTACCAAAAATATACCACTAAGAATTGGAATAAGGAGTTCTTTATGAATTGCAATGGCAAATACGGCAATAATACCACCTAGTGCTAATGACCCTGTATCGCCCATAAATACTTGGGCTGGGTAGCTATTAAACCAAAGGAATCCGATTGTTGCACCGATGAAGGCTGCGGCAAAGATTACGAGTTCGCCTGCGCCTGGGATGTACATTATGTTGAGGTAGCCGGCATAGTTAACGTTACTTGACACGTATGCCAATATGCCAAGTGCCACTCCTTGTATGGCTGATGTACCTGTGGCAAGACCGTCAAGGCCATCGGTGAGATTGGCTCCATTCGATACGGCTGTAACAACAAAAATTGTCATCAATACAAAGAATATCCAACCCAACATTTGTTTATGCTCACCTGCCCAAGTGAAAAGGTCTGCATAATCAAGGTTATTATTTTTAAAGAATGGGATGGTGGTTTGTGTCGATTTTATCTCTTGTTTGCTATATTCTACCACCTCGGTATATGTTTCGCGATCGAATTTTGTTGTTACATTCTCACGAATAACTGCGTCTGGACTAAGATACAATGTGAGACCTACAATAAGACCAATACCTACTTGTCCTACGATTTTGAATTTTCCATGTAGTCCATCTTTGTTTTTACGAAACACTTTGATATAGTCGTCTGCAAAACCTAATGCTCCTAACCAAATTGTGGTGATGAGCATAAGTATCATGTAAACATTGTGCAACATACCAAAGCAAAGATTTGCAACCAAAATTGAAAGGAGAATAATGACTCCACCCATAGTTGGTGTACCTTTTTTGCTCATTTGCCCTTCGAGATCAAGGTCGCGGATAGTTTCGCCTATTTGGAGTTGCTGGAGTTTGTCGATGATTTTTTTACCCACAAGGGTAGAAAATATCAACGCCGTCATAAATGCCAATCCTGCACGAAACGAGATAAAGTTGAACATACCTGCACCTGGCATGTCATACATTTTGTCGAGATAGTTGAATAGGTAGTAGAACATATTTTATTTATTTTTTTGTATTATTTTTTTGGGTGAATACACTCTGCGTATGGAGGTTTGCCTGCCTGCAGGTTGCTTGCACTTTGCTGTTGGTTGGGGTGCGTTTTGGGGTTTTAAGACACACCCAAAGTATGTATTTGATTAGTTAGAGGCAAGGAGTTCTTCGCGGTCATCAAAGTGATGTTTCACGTCGCCGACGATTTGGTAGTTTTCATGTCCTTTGCCTGCTACGAGCACTACATCTCCGGCTTGTGCAAGTTGGCATGCTGTGCGAATGGCTTGACGTCGGTCTACAATAACCAATACATTACGCATTTCTTGTTGTGTCAATTCAGCAGTCATATCATCAAGAATGGCTTGTGGGTCTTCATGACGTGGATTGTCGCTTGTAAAGATAACTTTGTCACTACCTTTTATTGCCTCGCGCGCCATCATTGGTCGTTTTCCTTTATCGCGATTACCTCCGCAACCTACAACTGTAATCAATTGACCTGCACCATTGCGAATATCATTGATGGTGTCTATCACATTAGTCAAAGCATCAGGTGTATGTGCATAATCGACAATTGCTGTGAAACCCTTTTGCATTTTGATTGATTCAAATCGACCTGATACGGCTTTCGACATTGAAAGTATACGTAACACCTCCTCGGCATCGGCTCCTAACAAAACTGCTGCACCATAAACTGCTAAGAGATTATAGGCATTAAATCGACCTACAAATGGCATAAATACTTCGCGGTCACACACGTTGAGCAACATGCCGTCGAACGAATTTTCAAGTATACGTGCTGTGAAATCCGACAAACCTCTCACACTATATCCTTTACGCTGTGCTCTTGTATTTTGCAACATTACCATACCATTTTTGTCATCGGTGTTGACTATAGCAAAAGCCTCTTTAGGCAATTCATCAAAAAAGCGTTTTTTTGCTTTAAGATAGTTGTCAAATGTTTTATGATAATCGATGTGGTCGCGTGTTAGATTGGTAAATATACCACCTGCAAATCGCAATCCTGCTATACGTCGTTGGTCTACCGAGTGCGAACTTACCTCCATAAATGCATACTCACAGTCTTCTGCTACCATCTCTGCCAACAATGCATTCAATGCCACTGCATCTGGCGTCGTGTGTGTCGACTCTATTGCACGGTCGTCTACATAGTTGCATACGGTCGACAACAATCCTACTTTATAACCTAATGCGCGATGCAATTGATATAATAATGTGGCTATTGTGGTTTTGCCATTTGTGCCTGTAACTCCTACAAGTGTCAATTGTTCTGATGGTCGACCGTAGAAATTACTTGCCATACGTCCTAGGGCATCTGCACTATCTTTTACTTTCACATACACCACATCGGCTTGTTTTTCTGATGGCATCTCTTCACACACTACTGCAACTGCACCCACTTCAATGGCTTTTGATATATAATCATGACCATCAACGGCTGTACCTCGTGTTGCAACAAACATACTACCAACCTCAACTTTACGCGAGTCGAATTGTATATTTTTTATTTCTACATCGGCAGAAATTGTATCTACCAATTCTACGTTTTTTAATATTTCTGAAAGTAACATAACTATTGATTAAGATTCTTCTAGTTGTTAATTATCTAAGTTTCAACACTACGGTGCTACCTCTCACGGCTTTTTGTCCATTTAATATCGACTGCGATACTACTCGTCCTTTGCCTTGTAGTTGCACATGCAATCCGCAACTTTCCATCAAATAGACTGCATCTATCGCACCCATACCAACTACATTTGGCACTAAATCATCTACAATAGGGCGCATATCTGCTACGAGTTTTGCTTCATCTTTAGCTTTGGTCAATACTACCCAATCGGATTTGTTGCGTTGATAGTTTAAGTCTAACTCATCCATCGCAGATTCTACTTCCTCTCGTGCTCCGGCTTTCACACGTGGCAAATTATACACATTCAATGAGTCGGATTGCCAACGTTCCATATCTTCCATTTGCAAGTTTGTCTCTTTTGCATATATCCGTTCGGCAATTTTTTTAAATACGTCACCACACATAAATGCTGCGGCTGGTGCCATCTGTGGTTCTTTCACCACTACTATACACGAATACATTGGATTATCGGCTGGAAAATATCCACAAAACGACACTTGATGCTTCACTACTCCTCCTTTTCCATATCCCAACTGAGCAGTACCTGTTTTGCCCGCTATCGCAAATTGTTCTGATTTTATCGACTTAGCAGTACCATACTCAACAACTCCCTCTAGCATCCCTTGCACTTTCTTCAATGTCGACGACTTACAAATGCTTGATTTTGCTACTTCTGGTTTATTGCTCACCAACACTTGCCCATCTCGTTTTATCTCCCTCACCAAATACGGACGCATCATTTTTCCACCATTCGCTATAGCATTATAAAAATTCAACGTGTATATAGGTGGCACTTGCGTCGCATAACCAATCGACATCCATGGCAATGTCACTCCACTCCACAATTTGCTATCTGGAGTTGTTATCATCGGACGCATTGTGCCCGACACTCCAAAATCCAACTGATCGGCAAATCCCGTAGCTAATACGGCATTGATAAAGTCCATTGGCTTTTTCTTGTAATATTCATCTATAATACGACTCACTCCCACATTACTCGACTGCGCCAATATGCCTGCCACCGACAACGAATCATACCCCCCCTTATGCCAGTTGTGGTCTGTCATCTTACTGTTATAAAACATCCACACACCATTATTTATATTCAACACATCCGACGTATCACACACACCATGATCCAATGCCACCATAAGACTCATTGTCTTAAACGTCGAACCTGGCTCCGACATATCTGCCACTGCCATATTACGCCCCTCAAAGTACGAACCATCACCTGCTCGCTCCAAATTCACCATCGCCTTAATCTCTCCCGTCTTCACCTCCATCAATACCACACACGCATTTTTTGCTTTTATCACCTCCAACTTATCTCGCATCGCAGTCTCACATATATCTTGCATCTCTATATCCAACGTAGTATATATATCTGCTCCTCGTATAGCCTCTTTCTCTGGCACAAACACCCAATTAGCACGACCTACAAGATGACCTTTTGCAATACCCTTTTCCCCTGCCAACAACGAATCATAATAAAGCTCTAATCCATATTGCCCGCGTCCACTACTTCCATAGGTATCTCCCAATGTGCGTCGAGCCAACGACCCATACAAATTTTCTCTATTCGACGACTCTTCATAATAAAATCCACTCTTCATACTCCCCGCTCTAAACAAAGGAAAGCCTTTAATATCCATCAAATCCAAATACGACACTCGCTTTGAATATATTTTCAACCGACGATTGCCTGCCACTCGTGCCTTAAGTATCATATCTTTATACTCCGCCGAACTCTTATCTTTGAATTTTTGCGACAAACAAATACACAATGAATCTATGTTTTCTCTAAAAAATTCTTGCCCCTTTTTTGTCCCAAAATACGGAATTTTTGCATCCATATATAAATTATAATATGGTATAGTTGCCGTAATCAAACTTCCATCTGCTGCATACAAATTACCTCGCTCTGGTACAATCTCACGTTCTTTCTTCTCCAACTTCTTTGCTTCTGCCATCCACGACGAACGCTCTACCGTCATAATCCACCCCATACGAAAAACAGCGAGAGCAAAAAATGCAACTATCACCCAATATACAATCTCAAATCTCTTTACTATCGACTTACGCAATGCCATAATTGTCTCCTTTTCAATTTTCTATAATAACTATTGGTTCTGTAGCTTCACTCAATCTACTTCCATTTTCACTCAACGCCTTCAATATCATAGTCCGACGCCCTGCTTGTTTCAACTCTTTCGATATCACCAACGACCTATATTTAATATCCTCTGCTTCAACTCGCAACTTGTTCACCTCTCGCAATTGTCGCTCATACAAAAATCTATTATTCACATACACAAGCGACAAAACAAATAACAACAACAAAAACAAAAACTGCTTTTGTATAGCCTCCTTCAACAATATATCACCCGCAATAAACTCCTTTGTCAATGTCACCACACTCACCCCACCATTACCTCTTTCTGCATTTGCCGGCTTCAATGGTTCACCCTCTTTGTTTCTAAATCTAAATACATTCATAATAATCTCCAATTTTAGAATTCACACACAAAAATCTCAATCCTCCACCTTCTCACCTATCCTCAATTTCGCCGAACGCGCTCTCGGATTTCTATCTACCTCTTCCTCCGACGCCACTATCACCTTATTATTCACCGCTTGCAATGGTGCAATCACCCGACCATAAAAGTCTTTCTCTTGTTTTCCCTCACAATTACCTGTTTTCACAAAGTTCTTCACCAATCTATCCTCCAACGAATGATACGTCATCACCACCAATCGTCCCCCTTCTGCCAACACCTCTGGCACTTGCGCCAACATCTCTTTCAACACATCCATCTCCCTATTCACCTCTATTCTCAATGCCTGAAACACCTTCGCCAAATCTTTCTTCTCTCTCTCATGTTTAAAGAAAGGCTTCACAACCTCCATAAATCTTGCAATATCATCAAACTCTGCCTCTCCCCTCGCCTTCACTATTGCTTTTGCCAATTTTCTAGCCTGTTGCAACTCGCCATAAAAATAAAACACATTCGCCAACTCCTCCTCACTATACTCATTCAACACATCTGCCGCCGTCTTTCCTGCCGCCGTATTCATCCTCATATCCAACTGCCCTTCAAATCTAAACGAAAAGCCACGAGTCTCATCATCTAAGTGGTGCGAACTAACCCCCAAATCAGCCAATATACCATCCACTTTCTCCACACCATAGTATTTCAAAAAGTTTTTCAAATACCTAAAATTACTTCTCACAAACGTAAATCGCTCATCATCAAAAGCATTCTTCATCGCATCCAAATCCTGGTCAAACGAATACAAATGACCGCCCTCTCCCAATCGCTCCAATATAGCACGCGAATGACCACCGCCACCAAAAGTCAAATCCACATAAATCCCATTAGGTTTAATATTCAAACCATCCAAACACTCCGACAACATTACCGGAACATGATATGTATTTAATTCAGAATTCATAATGCATAATTCATAATTAGTTCAACAATAACAACACCTAACTCTTCGCTCCTAACTGTTTTAATCTCTCACTAAGTTTTGCCTTAACCGCAAACTGCTCTTCATACATAGACTTATTCCACATCGCAATTCTATCAACCATTCCCACAAAAACCACCTCACTCTCCAATCCCATTCTCACCTGCAATCTCTTCGGCATCAACACACGGCCTTGAGCATCAAACTCCAACACCTCCGCATCACCCACAAATTGCATCAACAACATCTGATCTTCTGGATCCCACTCATTCAATTTCGACTGCAAATCCAAAACCTGCTTATTCCACACACTCTCCGGATACACCAAAAGATACTTCTCATCTGCCTCCATACGCACCACAATACGCTCCCTCTCATCCTCCGAAAGCACTTTTCTGAACACCGAAGGTACAAACACACGACCCTTAGCGTCCAATTTAGCATCTATCTTACCAAGAAATGTCTTCATAACTACATATCTTTTATTGTTAATTACCAATTATTTACACTCACAAAATCATCTCTCAACTTTCAACTTTCAACTTTCAACTTTCAACTTTTCCAATCACGATGTAAAGTTACGAAAAATATTCCATTCCACCACTATCCCCCACCAACAAAATTACTAACAAGTTATTAACACTCATTATCAACAACTTAAACAATACTACCACACAACACAAAAACACATCATAAAATACTATAACACAAATAATTAAACTCCAAAATACAACAAGTGGTGCAAAATCCCACTAACACCCCCAAAAATCACATTATCCACCAAACCCAACACCCCTCATCCGACTCTTCTGCAATTTAGTTGAAAATTTTTATGTAAAGTATAAAAAGAAGATATAATTATTACATACTAAAGTCCTCGAAAAGGGCTAATTATGCATAACCGATAGTGATTTTTTGCGATAAGCGAGAGCAGAGTTAAGTTTGCTTAAACTATGCCGAGCAAAGCAAAAAACTTGAGCGAAGCGAAAAATAAGCGTAGCGAAGGAACTTGCGGAAGGGAATACCATCTTTATCCCCTCGTCCCCAAAGAGGCGAACCAAATATTCTTTCAACTAAACTGACGAAGAACCCTATCTTCTCCATACTCTCAACTTAGTTGAAAATTTTTATGTAAAGTATAAAAAGAAGATATAATTATTGCACACTAAAGTCCTCGAAGAGGGCTAATTATGCTTAACCGCATGCGACTGAGCGTAGCGAAGGAACTTGCGGATGAGAATACCATCTTTATCCCCTCGTCCCCAAAGGGGGCGAACCAAATATTCTTTCAACTAAACTGACGAAGAACCCTATCTTCTCCATACCTTCAACATAGGATAAATATAGGATAAATATAGGATAAACATACTATAACCCATACCACAACAACCTTTTCCACACCACACAAACAAAAATTACCATCCCATCTACAAGAAAAACCAACAAATTCCGGAAATTTAAACATAAAACTTGTAGTTTTAGTATTTTTTTCGTACCTTTGCAAATTATTGTACATACTCCAATGGTACTAACAATCGACATAGGCAACACAAGGACCAAGGTAGCTATTTTCGACGAAAACCAACTCGCCGAACACGTTATATTTGAACCTATTACAAAAGAAGACATCATCTATCTTGCCAACAAATACAACTCTTTCAAAATAGCTATCATATCATCAGTCAACACCAACGAGGAGAACCGAATTGCACACATATTGGATGAAATTGACATAAAATATCACCTACTTTCATATCAATCACCTCTGCCATTCGCTATCGACTACCTCACCCCCGCCACGCTCGGCAAAGACCGCATCGCTGCCCTAGCCGGTGCATACGCCATCGGCGGCGAAGGCAACTATCTCGTCATCGACTGCGGCACTTGCAACACCTACGACCTACTCATCAACAACCATTTCGTCGGCGGCAACATCGCCCCAGGCCTACAAATGCGACTCGATGCCATGCATCATTTCACTGCCGCCCTACCGCAATGCAACCTCAACGATGCTTGCAACCCCAACAAACCTCTCGGCGAAACCACCCGAACTGCCATTTGGAATGGTGCCTATTGGGGCGTAGTCAACGAAATAAATGGCTACATCAATCGTTACTCTAAAGAATACAACAACCTAAAAGTAATACTAACAGGAGGACTTTTCACTTTAGTCGAAAACATCAACCATCAACTATCAACTATCACTCCTCTACCCATCCACGAGCCACTACTCGTACCCATCGGATTAAACTTTATTGCAAATTATATATCTAACAAAGTAAAATGAACAGAAAAATAACAATATTACTCGTATCGATTCTCTCTATGGTGATGTTCGCCCAAAACAACACCAATTCTCCATACACCCGATATGGCTATGGTCAACTTGAAGACGACTGCTTCTCTCGTTCTCAATCTATGGGTGGCACTTCAATCGGCCTAAGAAACAAAAACTCTATCAACTCAACCAACCCAGCATCATATAGCAGCATCGACTCTACTTCTTTCATATTCGAAATGGGTGTATCAGGACTACTATCAAACTTCCAAAGCAACAACTCTCAAAACACAACCTTCACAGGCAACCTCGACTACATAGCACTACAATCTCCTATCTCCAAATGGATGGGATTATCTGCTGGATTAATTCCTTACTCATATGTTGGATACAACTACAATTACACCGATTCACTACAAATACCATTCGAAGACGAATACAACATATACGACAAAACATACTATGGCTCTGGCGGCATTAGCCAAGTATATTTAGGTCTCTCATTCGACATTGCCGACCACCTAGCTCTCGGCGTCAATGGCTACTACATGTTTGGCAATATCAACCACTTCAAAGCCGTAAGCTATTCTTCATCAGAACTATCTACCACCAACACAGTGATGAAATCCAACCTCTTCATCCGCAGTTTCAACACTCGCTTCGGTTTACAATATCACGAAACAATAGGCGACAAACACAAATTCACAATCGGCGCTATATACGAATTTTGCTCTGGCATGAATGGCACATTCGAACAAACTACAACAGGAACCGACACCATAAAAATCAACTCTTCCGCTCTATTCGAAATACCATCACTCTACGGAGGTGGTTTCTCCTACACCTACGACAACCGACTCACTATTGGTGCCGACTTCACACTACAAGAATACAGCAAAGCCCTCTACTATGGCAAACGCGACACTCTCGCCAATCGTATGAAAATCACCCTCGGTGCCGAATACATAAACAACCCACGTGGTCGCGACTATATCGACCGAATGGCTTGGCGATTAGGCGCAAACTACCGCAATTCACATGCAAAAATAAACGGCATACAAACTTCCGAGTTTTCAATCACATGTGGTGTCGGACTACCTCTCAGAACATCTAAAACCGTCATCAACGTCAACCTCGAATATGGCAACATCGGTGGAATGACTGCTACTCTAAAAGAAAATTACATCAGATTCGGACTAAACTTCGCGCTCAACGAAACCTGGTTCGTCAAAGCCAAAGTCAGATAACATCAATCGAATACTAATAACCAACTACTAAATAATTAACTAACTATGAAATCATTAAAATTAACAGCTCTTTTGCTCGCTATCTTCTTTGCAAGCAACATTACAGCTCAAATGTCCGACGAGTGCAGAGTAAACCTCTCTCTCTTCACCGAGTACGCAAAGGTTAAAAACTATGCCGATGCCTACGAACCTTGGATGAAAGTTTATACTGAATGTCCTTCTGCTTCAAAAAACATCTACTCTCTTGGTGTTAGAATCCTTGAATGGAAAATCAAACAAGCTACAACTCAAGAGGAATTTAATGCTGCTTTTGCTCAATTAATGAAATTGTACGACGATCGTATCCAATACTATGGCAACGACCCAAAAACTCCTCGTCCTGCAATCCTTGCCGACAAAGCAACAAAACACAACAAGTACTTCCCTAATGACAATGCAACCATCTACCCTTGGATCAAAGAAGCTATCCACGGATTAGGCAATGCTGCATCTGCAACCGAATTACAACTCTTCGTATTCACTTCTGCCAACCTCTATAAAGCCGACAAAACTTTGGCTGAACAATTCATCGGCGACTACACTTTTGCTGATGCTATCTTAACTACCAACAGCCAAAATGCCGACCTCAAAGATGCAGAGGCATACACAAACGTAAAATCTGCTGTCGACGTTCTCTTCGCGGCTTCTGGTGTTGCCGATTGCGCAAAAATGAACGAAATCTTCTTGCCTAACGTAGAAAACAATAGCGCCGACATCAAATACCTCGAAGGCGTAATGAAACTCTTCAAACGCCTCAAATGTATCGAACACGAAGCTTACTACAAAGCAGCCGAATATGCCCACAAAATTTCTCCATCTGCCGAAGCTGCTACTGGTCTTGGTGATATGTCATACGTAAAAGGCGACCTCGACAAAGCTATCGAATACTACCAAGAAGCTGTAAATCTCTCAACCGAAGATATTGACATTGCATATAATTTGTTCCGCATTGCTCAAGTATATTACAAAAAAGAGCAATATCAAAATGTTCGTAAATATTGCAAAGAATCATTGGCTAAAAATCCAGCACAAGGCCAACCTCATATCATGTTAGGTCTTGTTTATGCTCAAGCAAAAGTATCTGACGACCCAACACTTCAAAAAGCTGTATATTGGGCATCTGTTGACCAATTCGCTAAAGCAAAAAGTGTTGAACCAACAGAAGATATGGTTGAACAAGCAAATAAACTTATCCGCACATATAGCGCATATTTCCCTTCTAAAGAAGAAGTCTTCATGCACCCTGACATCGAAGAAGGCAAATCTCACTTCGTTGGCGGTTGGGTTAGCGAATCAACTACTGTTCGTAGCAAATAATAAATAAGGTTTGAACAATAAACTTTACATATTTAAAAACAATTGTGTAGCAATCGCAACATTTGCGATTGCTGCACTCTTTTTATTTTCTTCATGTCAAACTAAACACGAAATGACTTCTTCTATAGTCGACATAAAAACCACAGCACAAGTATATGCCGACTCTATCACAACCATCGTATCCGACTCCGGAATAATCCGTTATAGAATCATCACCCCTGAATGGTATGTCTACGAAAAAGCCGACACGCCATATTGGGATTTCCCTCAAGGACTTCGCTTCGAACGCTTCGACGAAAACTACAATATCGACGCACAAGTAGAATGCAACAAAGCAATATATTATAGCAAACAAGAACTTTGGCGACTTAACGACAACGTCGAAGCCACAAACCTCAACAAAGAAGAGTTCTATACCAACGAACTCTATTGGAACCAAAAAGACGAACGCGTATACAGCGATTCGGCAATTACTATCATTCAAAAAGACAGAAAAATACTAGGCGTAGGATTCGAATCAAATCAAACATTCTCACGCTACAGCATACGCCAACCTAAAGGCACAATCCCTATTGAGGAATAAAAAACTGAGAGTTAAAACTGTATATCCTAACCTCTAAACTCTAACCCCTAACCTCTAACCTCTAATCTCTAAATAATAATGGTTAACTATTGGGCTATAGCCATATCTCTCATATTCTCCGCTCTATTTTCAGGAATGGAGATTGCCTTCGTATCTTCCAACAAACTTCGCTTCGAAATAGACAAAAAATCTAATTCTCTCACATCCAAAATAATAGATTTCTTCTACCACCATAGCGAACAATACATATCTACAATGCTAGTAGGCAACAACATAGCTCTCGTTGTATATAGCATCCAAATGGCAAACCTACTAACTAGCATCATCCAACAATACATCACTGCATCCGATTTCATCATAATGATTATCCAAACAATCATTGCCACAATCATCGTCCTTTTCACTGGCGAATTCATACCTAAAATCATTTTCAAATCAAACCCTAACGTATGGCTTAACATCTTTTCTCCTTTTATATACATTATATATATATTACTCTATCCTATCACAATATTCACCACATTCCTATCAAAAAACATACTCCGCCTACTCAAACTCTATAATCCACAAAGCGAAACCCACGAACTAAGCAAAGTCGACCTCGACTATCTAATCAACGAATCTATCGAAAGTTCAGATAGTCAAGAAGAAATCGAACACGATGTCCGCATATTCCAAAATGCCCTCGATTTCTCCGAAGTAAAACTCCGCGATTGCGCTATTCCCCGCACCGAAATCACAGCCCTACCCGAAGAAGGCACAAGCCTAATAGACCTACGCAACACATTCACCAATACTGGATATTCGAAAATCCTCATCTACCGAGAATCAATCGACAATATCATCGGCTACTTCCACTCTAACGACTTATTCAAAAACCCAGAAGATTGGAAAAAACAAATACGCCCTCTACCTATAGTTCCCGAAACTATGGCTGCCAACAAACTAATGGACATCTTCATGCAAGACAAAAAAAGTATCGCCGTTGTTGTCGATGAATTTGGTGGCACTGCTGGCATCATCACACTCGAAGATATTATGGAAGAAATCTTTGGCGAAATCGAAGACGAACACGATAACCGTGAATGGGTAGCTCGACAAATTGCCGACAACGAATACATGCTATCCGGCCGACTCGAAATTGATACCGCCAACTCTAAATTCGACATCAACTTCCCCGAATCCGAAAACTACGTTACCATCGCCGGATACATATTACACCACTATCAAAAATTCCCAAAACTCAACGATACTATACAAATCGAAAACTACACATTCAAGATAATCCAAGCACACAACAACCGCATCGATTTAGTAAAATTAACCATAAACCCCAAAAACTAAATACCTATATTTCAATAAATTATAATTTTATTACAAAAAACTTCGCATATATAAACTTTTTTTTGTAAATTCGCATTTCGTAACATAAACGTGTAAAATAAGG
>JAEIGA010011117.1_pt1 | contig 13665 bp, 9 predicted proteins | sample 9270691 | NCBI WGS metagenome assembly JAEIGA01 (sample SAMN17057246, study PRJNA624740) | gut metagenome | biome: biome; isolation source: fecal sample | host: Bos grunniens | place: China: Xizang | collected 2019
ACATTCTATCTTGCAACAAAATGAAACTCTACGGAATAATCGGTTACCCGCTTGCCCAGTCGGCATCACCGGCATTCTTCAACAACAAGTTCGAAGAGGAAGGCATTGATGCGCGCTATATTCCTTTTGAAATTGAGAGTATCGACGAACTGCCACGTATCATTGAGCAACACCCTCAGCTCTGCGGTTTCAATGTAACCATACCATACAAGATTCAGGTAATGGACTATCTTGAGGGAATAAGCGACGAGGCAAAGGCAATAAACGCAGTAAACGTTGTAAAGGTGACACGCGATGCCGACGGCAAGGCACATCTGTGGGGCTACAACAGCGATGTAATAGGTTTCACCCGTTCGATAGAACCACTGCTGAATGGCAGACACAAAAAAGCGCTTGTACTTGGAACAGGAGGAGCATCAAAGGCCATAACACATGCACTATGCCAATTGGGGATAGAATGCCTTTCAGTTTCACGCAAAGCAAACAGCAGTGCCATAGCATACAGTGACCTCACGGCACCTATTATGGAGAGCCACACAGTCATTGTCAACTGCACTCCGCTTGGAATGACAGGCCATGGGATTGACCAATGTCCGGATATCCCCTACCGCTTCATCAACAACAGCCACCTGCTGTATGATATAGTATACAACCCGGAAAACACACTGTTCCTGCAGAAAGGAGCCATGCAGGGTGCTGAAACGAAAAGTGGATACGAGATGTGGTACCTTCAGGCGCTTGCCTCATGGGAAATCTGGAACAGATGAAGACACTATCAATGAAAAGAGACCTTAACAGAGAAAAGTGCTCTGCAATAATGAGCCTTTATGTACAGATATGGTTGTACCAGATTATTGCCATTATCATATTTGCTGCAGCACGGACGATATTCCTCATCCGGAATACCGACACCAATGAGATATCCGACAACATAGGCAGCATGCCGCTTTTCATATGGAATGCATGGCGTTTCGATGCGCAGTCTGTAACGTACATAAGTTTGCCCATAATACTGGCAGCACTTGCAGCACCCTTCATCAACAGGGTTAAAGCTGCAGAAAGTGTTTCGCGTTTTGCCCGCTACTACTTTGCAGTAATGCTCGCATTGCTATCGTTGCTTGTTGTTGCCGAGTTCTACTTCCACAATAATTTCTCAACACGATACAATGTCGTCTTTTTTGATTTCTTTGATGAGGGGCCCATTGGATTGCTGAAAACGATGTGGGAAGAATATCCGTTCGTTTCAATACTGTTGTTTGTCGTCTCAACAGGCCTTCTTGTGGGATATGCCGGAAAACATATAATGAGAGTGCATATTGCATCGCGCATGTCAAGCATGGCTTGCACCATTGCATTGCCGGTGACTATTGCAGCCCTGACATTCGTATTCATGCGTGGTTCAGTAACCACATACACACTGCAGGTAGAGGCATTCATGGTCTCTCCGAGTGACAATATAAACGATGCGGTTCCCAATGCGCTTTACATGCTGAAGAAGTCATACAAGGAGAGGACGAACAGTTTCAAGTTGAAGAGCGACGCAGCAATTCTGAAGGAAAACGGATTCAACACCATTGAAGAAGCCATAGAGGCAGCAGCATTGAAACCGGGCGATACAGGAAATGGCGACATAATTGAGAAAGCGCTGTTCCGGACAACCGGCAAGAACGATTCGATAACGCTCCGACAGCCAAACATACTGCTTATAATGAATGAGAGCTGGAGCAATTATCTTTTAGACTTTGACAAAGACAAAGAACTTGACCTTCTATGCTCCCTGCGCAAGCATCTTGAAGAGGATATCTTGCTGCAGAATTTCCAGTCGGTGAGAAACGGAACCATATACACCCTTGAAAGTGTAACATTGGCAATGCCGTATCTTCACTTCTACCAATCGAAATACAGGTATGATACCTTGGGAACATCCATTGCCGCACCATTCAAGACAAGCGGTTACAGCACAAGATTCATTACAGGAATGGACCCGACATGGGAAAACCTGAATGAAGCACTGAAAGTGCAGAGCTTTGACAAGGTTGAAGGCAGACAACAGATTATGCACTCTATAAAAGAGAGCACCACCAGCAGAATAGGAGTATATGACGAATTCCTTTACCGCTATATATTCAACGAGATGAACAGTGCGGCACAAAGCGGTAAACCGCAGTTTGTCATGGCGCTGACGACAACGAACCATCCTCCGTTCACATACCCCGAGAACATGAACCTGCCACCACTGACCGATGAATGGTACAAATCGGAATCGATAACAGGAAGCAACGATGTAAAGGAGAAATATGGATTGGGAGCACAATATGCAAACCGTTGCTTAGGAGATTTTCTCGACATGTTCAAGAAAAGTCCGTTGGCAAAGAACACAATCATATTTGTAACAGGCGACCACAATGTGCGGAGCATACTCGACTACGACAAAGTTCCGATGAGATACAAACACTCCGTACCTCTATACATCTACATGCCGGAGCAGTATCTTCCGACAAAAGATGCAATTGAACAGATTGAAAAAAGATACGGATGCCATTACGACCTGCTGCCCACAATGGCTACTTTTGCTTTTAGCGAGGGAACAAAGTTCCTGAACATCGGCAATGACCTTCTTGATACAGAACAGAGCGACGATGCCTATTTCAGTTACAACGAGAAGATGATTCTCGCACCCGATGGTGCCGACATAGAGAAGCTTGGACGTATCATGAGAGCAAGGCTTACTCTCATGGAACTATATTACCAAAGAATATTCAGAGCCGGCAAAGGGTCGTAAACATAGAATGAGTTACAGTTCCTTTGCAAGATAAGGCGCTGTGTGCCCTATACCTTTTGCAGCAACCTCCTCAGGAGTACCCGATGCAACAATGCAGCCACCGTCGCGACCGCCCTCGGGACCCATATCGATTATATGGTCGGCCATCTTTATTACATCGAGATTGTGCTCTATTATTATAACTGTATTACCTTTGTCTACCAGACGGTCTATTACCCCCATGAGCACACGGATATCCTCGAAATGAAGACCGGTCGTAGGCTCGTCGAGCAGATACAGGGTGTTGCCTGTATCACGTTTCGACAATTCTGTCGCAAGTTTCACCCTCTGGCTCTCGCCACCTGAAAGCGTAGTTGAGGGTTGTCCAAGTTTTATATACCCGAGACCGACATCCTGCAACACCTTTATCTTGTTGAGAATAACCGGTACGTTCTCAAAAAATTCAACAGCCATATTTATGGTCATGTCAAGCACGTCAGCAATAGATTTGCCTTTATAGCGCACCTCAAGAGTCTCACGGTTGTATCGTTTACCGTGACATACTTCGCAAGGCACCATCACATCGGGCAGGAAATTCATCTCAAGGGTTTTATACCCGTTTCCACCGCAAGCCTCGCAACGTCCACCCTTCACATTGAAAGAGAAACGCCCTGGCTTGTAACCACGAATCTTCGCCTCGGGCAAGTCGACAAAAAGATTGCGGATATCGGAAAAGACTCCTGTATATGTCGCAGGATTTGAACGCGGAGTACGTCCCAAAGGTGACTGGTCAACATCAACAACCTTGTCTATATTCTCGATTCCCTCTATACTCCGATAGGACAACGGCTCGCGCAACGAACGATAGAAATGCTTTGCAAGTATCGGCTGCAGTGTCTCGTTTATAAGTGTCGACTTGCCACCGCCCGATACTCCGGTAACGCATATCAGTTTGCCGAGCGGAAACTCCACATCGACATTCTTCAGATTGTTGCCACACGCCCCGAATATCTTTATTGACTTGCCATTGCCTATGCGACGTTGCGCAGGACACTCAATCTTCTCTTCACCGTTGAGGAAACGCGCTGTCATCGTGTTGCATTCGAGCATTGCTTTTGGTGTACCGGCAAAAACCACCTCACCACCCTTCCGACCGGCCATGGGACCCAAGTCAATTATATAATCGGCAGCAAGCATTATGTCACGGTCGTGTTCAACGACTATTACAGTATTGCCGAGGTCGCGCAACGACTTGAGCGAATTGATAAGCCTGTCGTTGTCGCGTGGATGGAGTCCTATACTTGGTTCGTCGAGAATATAGAATACATTGACAAGCTGGGAACCCACCTGTGTTGCAAGCCTTATACGCTGTCCCTCGCCTCCTGAAAGTGATGCGGAAGCGCGGTTGAGCGAGAGATAGCCTAAACCGACATCGAGCAAGAAACCGATTCTTGAAAGAATCTCCTTGACAATCTCGGCAGAAATGGCACGCTGTTTATCGGACAGCGATTCATCTATAGAGTTGAACCACTCATACAACTGTGAAATATCCATAGAGGCAAGTTCATAGATATTCTTGCCGCAAAGACGGAAATGAAGTGCCTCCTTGTTAAGCCTTGCGCCATGACATTCGGGACACTCCTGCATCACCGAAAACTGTTCTGCCCAACGCAGTTCTTTGGCAGAGACACCGGCATCCTTCTGCATCTGTATGTACTTCACAAGGCCGTCATAGGTCGCAATACTGTCATAGAACATCTCCGACGAACTGTTCAGCCGCAATGGGACCGGGGAACCGTACATTATTTCATCAATTGCCTCTTCGGGAAGCTCCGCCATGGGAGTCTTCAGTGATGCTCCATAACGTTCAAGCACAGCCTCTATCTGCTGGAATATCGATATGCGACGGTAGTTGCCAAGAGGAGCAAGCGCACCTTCATATACTGAAAGCGAACGGTCGGGAATTACCTTGTCCACATCTACACGGCTCACGACCCCGAGACCTTTACATTTCGGGCAGAAGCCTTGGGGAGAATTGAACGAGAAATTATGGGGGTCGGGTTCCTTATATGCGAGCCCGGTCACAGGACACATCAGTCTCTTGCTGTAATGGCGTACGTTTCCCGAAGGCATCTCCATTATCATGACAAGGCCTTCGCCCTGAGCCATGGCAACAGAGAGACTCTGTTTAAGGCGACGTGAATCTTTTGCATCGACAAGCAGTTTGTCTACAACAACCTCAATATCGTGGTTCTTGTAACGCTCGAGCATCATTCCTTTAGACATCTCACACATTTCGCCATCGATACGCACATTGAGGTATCCTTTGCGCATCATCTGTTCAAAGAGTTCTTTGTAATGTCCTTTACGCCCTTTCACAAGCGGAGCAAGAATATAGATGCGTTTACCTGCGTAATCTTCAAGTACAAGCTCATGTATCTGCTCTTCGGTATATTTTACCATCTTCTCGCCGGATAGATAAGAATACGCATCGGCAGCACGTGAGAAGAGAAGCCTCATATAGTCGTATATCTCCGTAACTGTACCTACTGTTGAACGGGGATTCTTGTTTGTAGTCTTCTGCTCGATTGATATAACCGGACTAAGCCCCGATATATTGTCTACATCGGGACGCTCCATTCCACCAAGGAAATTGCGGGCATATGTAGAAAATGTCTCAAGATAGCGGCGCTGCCCCTCTGCAAAAATCGTATCGAAAGCAAGCGACGACTTTCCACTACCGCTCAATCCCGTTATCACAGTCAAAGAATTGTGCGGTATCTCAACATCAATGTTCTTGAGGTTATGAACACGTGCTCCAAAAACCCTTATCTTCCCTTTATTCTCTTCCACTTCAATATCATTTGCTGCCAGCAGTCTCTTCGGTATAACCACGCAGAAGATTTACATCTTTGCGGAACTCATAGGATACACCGTCGGCACCTTTGGCATTGATTACTACATAATATACACCGGCTTTCACGGGCTTGCCCTTGTATGTTCCGTCCCAACCGCAATCCTCGCAGCCGATTTCATCGATGCCCCAAGAATAGAGTTGCTGCCCCCAACGGTTGTATATAGCCCCACTGAAAGAGACTATAGATTTCACATTATACACATTATAATAGTCATTTATCCCGTCACCGTTAGGCGAAAATGCATTGGGCGCTTCAATTTTCGACTCGGCAAGTTGTACACGGAATGGTTCGTAATCGGCCGCGCCGAACTCCCACACCAGTTCACTGTCAACAAGACTGGTGTACACGAATTTCGGTTGTATGAAAGTCGTTCCACTCTCGCGTAATTCAAACTCCACATCAGCATCATAGCGTATGAGAAAAGGTTCAGCCTCGCCCTCCTTGGTGAATTCCCAAGAGCAGACAAGAGAGAAGCCCTCGACCTCTTCGGCATTGGCAAACATTTTCAGAGTCACAGGAGCCTCACCCGAATAGTCGCTGCCCGAGAACAGTTCTTCGACAGAACCTTTCGAATCCGTAACAGTGACAACTGGCTGTGGTGCATCTATGGCTGTCTGCGAGCTGGCCTTAGCAACAACGAATAGCAGCAATAGCGGTATAATATATCTGTCCATACTTTTTTACATTAAAAACGAAACAACAGCACGATTAGTGCATACTATGCAACAAATCATCAAACAAAAATAGCAAATCTGCGCGAAAATACCGCGACAATGAGATATTTTTGGATAATTTGATGCCTTTTGCGGTAAATTACGACAACATGATGCACAAAGACGCACGAAGCAGAACCTGCGGACAGAACTTTTCGATGCCTAATTTTTCTATTCGGTATAAAATTCCTATCTTCGCAAGAAATTTGTATAATAGGTATTATACGTTCACGACAAGAACCATGAAAAGGAACAGGACTATTTTTATCATAACAGCCATGCTGCTTACTGCAATTGCAGGCAATGCCCAAACAAGCAGTTTCTTCACCCATACAGTAAGTAAAGGACAGACCCTCTACTCTATTTCAAAAATGTATGGTACGACAGTTGATGAGATAGTAAAACATAATCCGGGAAGTGCAGCCAAACTCTCTATCGGACAGAAACTCAGCATTCCGCAAAAGAGTGCCGGACCGGAGCAACCGTCAAGCACCGGCAAAGAGAACAACGGTGCCAAATACCACACTATAAAGAGCGGAGAGACTCTCTACCGTTTGGGAAAAATGTACGGTCTGACACCACAGCAGATTTGTGATGCAAATCCCGGATTGTCCATATCGAATTTCAGAGCAGGAGAAGTAGTGCTCATTCCTGTAAAAAATGAGTCAGAGACACCGGACAAGAAAACAATAGAGGAAAAAGAGCCCCTTACTATTGTCGGCACCCACAAGGTGAAGAAAAAAGAGAAGATAGAAGATATATGCGCCAAATACGGAATTACAAAAGAGGAACTCATAGAGGCTAACCATGGTCTCAACCCCGACAAGTTGAAGAAAGGGACAAAACTCAACATCCCCGCACCGAGAAAGAAGGCTGAGAAAGAATCACACGTAAAAGAAATTGAACTTACTGACAGGGAACTGTTTATAAAGGTCGAGGAATATAAAGACTCTATAAAGGCTATCAGCAAGCCCGATGACGGCATGTTGAGAGTTGCCGTAATTCTCCCGTTCCTGCTCGACAGTTACGCTCCAAGCGAACAGGGCCGCATGGTCGAATATTACCAAGGCTTTCTCATGGCTGTCAAGGAGCTCAAGGAGAAAGGATATTCGTTCGAGATAAACACTTATGATTCAGGGCACAAGAACAACAGTCTGAAGCCATTGCTGTCGAGCGGAGAACTCGATGACATGGATTTGATAATAGGTGCATTATACAGCGAGCACAACAAAGAACTTGCAAAGTTTGCACAGAGAAAGGAGATTCCGTTGGTAATTCCTTTCACAAGCAAAGAGGATGATATATTCCGTAATCCCATGGTATATATTGTAAATACCATGCAATCGTATATAATTCCCGAAGTTGCCACCAATTTTGTAAACAGGTTCCCGAACGCCAATGTCGTATTTGTAGAGGACACGATAAAGAGCAACAAACAGGAATTCATCTCAGGTCTGACATATGAACTGGACAAAAACGGTATTCCGCATACAACCGTACCGATGGTGAGCATTACCGGCGAAGAAAGAGCACTGCCGGCACTGAAAGAGTTGATGAAAGAAGACCGTGAAAATTTTATCATACCCACATCATCATCGGCAAGAACTCTATCATCGCTTTTGCCGACATTGGTACAGAGCAACATCATCGATTCAATAGGAGTCCCGGAATACAAGCTCTTCGGTTATCCGGAGTGGCAGATACATGCCAAGGACATGCGAGAACAGCTTTATGAAGTAGACACATATTTCTACGCAACATTCTACAGCCACTACTCTCTACCCGATGTTACCCGGTTCCAGAACAGATATATAAAGATGTACAACCGCAACATACAGAACATATATCCAAGATACGGTATGCTGGGATACGACACAGGGTACTTCTTCCTCCTTGCTGCAAGCAAGTATGGGAAGGAACTTCCCGAGAGAATCAACGAACTGGAATTCTCCCCAGTACAGACCGGTTTCAAATTTGAGCGTGTAAACAACTGGGGTGGGCTTATCAACAAGAAGCTGTATTTCATTCATTACACTCGCGATTACAACATTGAAAAGATTGATTTCGACAAATGAGACGGTTCGCATTTATCATATTCGCCCTGTTGATTTCGGCAAGCTGTGCTGCACAGATTGAACAGCCACGGAGCGTCCTCGAAATAGGATTCTCCGGAGGAATCAACATGAACAAAATGGATTTCCAGCCAAGCATCCGCCAAGACTTCCTTAAAGGAATCAATGGCGGTATAAGTGTACGCTACACAAGCGAAAAGTATTTTGGAATGATTTGTGCGGCACAGATTGAGGCAAATTTCTCTCAAAGAGGATGGAAAGAGAATTTCGATGATGATACCGACAACAGCTACAGCCGCACCCTCAATTATTTAGAAATACCGTTTCTTGCACATCTTTCATGGGGAAAAGAGACACGCGGATTGCAGTTCTTCGTAAACCTCGGTCCTCAATTCGGCTTTTTCCTCAGCGATAGTGAAAAGTACAAAGGCAATTGGAACATTGAGGAACGCCCGCAATCGATAAGACCCGTGTATGGCAAGTCGGTAGAAAACATTTTTGATTATGGCATTACCGGCGGTTTGGGCTTGGAGCTAAAGACCAAAGCCGGCAACTTCTTTATAGAAGGACGTTACTATTATGGTTTATCCGACATATACGGGAACTCTAAGACAGACGATTTCGGTCGCTCGGCAAACCAGACAATAAATATCCGGCTCGGTTATTCAATAAGAATTCTATAGAATCATCATTAAAAATATCGACGGAGTGTGATGCAAACATCACACTCCGTCGATATTTAATGACAAGGCCAATGATTATCTGTTCTTGTACATGTCATCATAATATTTCTCATACTCGCCACTGGTGATATTGTCCATCCACTCTTGGTTGTCGAGATACCAACGCACGGTTTTCTCGATACCCTCCTCGAACTGGAGACTGGGTTCCCAACCAAGTTCCTTCTGCAATTTGGTAGAGTCTATCGCATAACGCAAGTCATGACCTGCACGGTCGGTAACATAGGTTATAAGTTCCAAAGAGTGTCCCTCCGGATTTCCGAGCAAACGGTCGACTGTCTTGATGATGACCTTGATGATATCAATATTCTTCCACTCGTTGAAACCGCCGATATTGTATGTGTCGGCAATCTTTCCGTCGTGGAAAATGACATCAATGGCACGTGCATGGTCGACTACATAAAGCCAATCGCGGACATTCTCGCCTTTACCGTATACCGGCAAAGGCTTGCGCTGACGGATATTATTTATGAACAACGGAATAAGTTTTTCGGGGAACTGATAAGGGCCATAGTTGTTTGAACAGTTTGTAACTATTGTAGGCATACCGTATGTATCGTGGAAGGCGCGTACGAAATGGTCACTGCTTGCCTTTGAAGCCGAATACGGGCTATGCGGATTGTACTTTGTTGTCTCATAGAAGAAATCTGTTCCATAAGCAAGGTGATGTTCACCTGACGATGCAGTTGTTGTGAACGGAGGCTCAATGCCTTCGGGATGGCTTAACTCAAGAGCGCCATACACCTCATCGGTCGATATGTGATAGAAACGCTTACCCTCATACTTCTCAGGAAGTGATTCCCAGTAGAGTTTTGCAGCCTGCAGCAACGACAATGTACCCATAACATTTGTGCGTGCAAAAGTAAACGGGTCCTTGATAGAACGGTCGACATGGCTCTCGGCAGCAAGATGAATGATACCATCCACATTGTTGTCTACAAATAGCTTATACATTGTATCAAAGTCACAGATATCAGCCTTCACAAATGTATAGTTAGGCTTGTCTTCGATATCCTTGAGATTGGCAAGATTACCCGCATATGTCAACTTGTCTACATTGATTATGTGATACTCGGGGTATTTGTTCACAAACAGCCGCACTACATGCGAGCCTATGAAACCGGCACCGCCGGTAACAATTATACTACGTTTCATAAGTCAGATATTGTTGTTATTCTTTATTCTCTTTATACAATACTCCATAGACTCTCTCCAGTGAGGGATATCAATATCAAATGTGCTCTTGATTTTTGTCTTGTCAAGCACTGAATATGGCGGACGGGTCACCGGCGAAGGGAACTCGCTGCTATGACAGGGATTGATACGACAGTTTGTATTGCCGGCCACGGCTGCAATCTCCACAGCAAAATCATACCATGAACATACACCTTCATTGGAGAAGTGGTATATACCCTCATTGCCCGAATATATTCCGGCTTCAATGATAGAGAAGATTGCAAGAGCGAGATCACCTGCATATGTGGGCGTACCTACCTGGTCGAAAACGACATTCAACTGCTCCTTCTCGGCAGTCAGACGCATCATAGTCTTGAGAAAGTTATTTCCGAACTCACTATAGAGCCATGCAGTACGGAAAACAAGAGCCTTGCAACCACTCTTCTCTATTGCCTTCTCACCATTGAGTTTTGTGCGGCCATAAACACCAAGAGGTGCTGTCGGCATCTCTTCTGTACGCGGAGTATTGCCCTCACAACCGAACACATAATCGGTCGATACATGAAACAAAGTTCCCCCAACCTCTTTCATGGCGTTGGCCAGATTGGCAACTGCTGTTGCATTTATTAGTTCAGCAGTAGCTTCATCGCTTTCGGCTTTATCAACATTTGTATATGCAGCACAATTCACTACAACCGATGCTTCATTCTCTTTGACATACTGCATTACTGCAGCTGCATCGGTAATGTCGAGTTCCATGACATCCGTAAAAATATAATTGTTGGGAGATACAGCACCCAAACGACGTATCTCGTTGCCCAACTGTCCGTTAGCGCCTGTAACAAGTATGTTCATAATCTTTTAGGCTTTAATTATGGCTAAAATTTCAATAGTATCCTATACCAAACCGTTAATGAATTTAATAGAGTTCCTCATTAAAATCAAAAAGGAAATCGGCATCGGCAATATTCTTGTTCAATCTGTCTTTTTCCGAAAGAAGTACCTTGTCGGCAGGAATTCTCCAGTCTATTGCAAGTTCAGGGTCGTTCCACGCAACTGCGCCTTCACTCTCCTTATTATAGAAATTATCGCATTTATACTGAAAGACAGCCTCTTCGCTGAGCACTGCAAAGCCATGAGCAAAACCACGAGGAACAAAGAACTGACGATGGTTATCCTCTGTGAGCTCCACTGCAACGTATTTGCCGAATGTAGGCGAACCTTTACGTATGTCAACCGCAACATCAAGCACCGCGCCTTTTATGCAACGCACTAATTTGCTTTGGCAATAAGGGGGCTTCTGGAAATGCAAGCCTCGCAACACACCGTAGGACGATTTTGATTGGTTGTCCTGAACAAAAGTTGTCTTGCACACTTTCTCTTCAAACTCACGCTGTGAAAATGACTCATAGAAATACCCACGCTCATCCTTGAAGATACGCGGTTCTATTATCACAACTCCATCTATCTCAGTTTTAATTACTTCCATATCATCAATCTATATTTGCACCCGAACGTTCCACCTCATCAATAACCTTAAGCAGATATCTGCCATACTGATTCTTTATCATAGGCTGTGCCAACTGGCGCATCTTATCTTCATTAATCCAGCCTCTGCGGTAGGCAATGCCTTCGAGGCATGCAATTTTCAATCCTTGACGTTTCTCTATAACCTCCACGAAAATAGAAGCCTCTGCAAGAGAATCATGTGTACCGGTATCAAGCCATGCAAAACCGCGTTGGAGAGTCTGCACCATCAATTCACCATCGTTAAGGAAACTTTGGTTTACTGTTGTTATCTCAAGTTCACCGCGTGGAGACGGCTTGATGCTCTTTGCGACCTCTACGACTTTGTTAGGGTAGAAATACAATCCTACAACAGCATAGTTAGACTTTGGCACAGCCGGTTTCTCTTCTATTGAAAGGCAGTTGCCATCCTTGTCAAATTCAGCAACACCATAGCGTTCAGGGTCATCAACCCAATATCCGAACACAGTAGCCTTGCCGTTGCGCTCCGCATTGTCCACAGCATCCCTGAGCATTGAAGAGAAGCCCATTCCATGGAATATATTATCACCGAGTACCAGGCACACCGAATCGTTTCCGATAAATTTCTCACCTATTATAAAAGCCTGTGCAAGACCATCGGGAGATGGTTGCTCAGCGTATTCGAATTTAACGCCATAATCACTGCCGTCGCCAAGCAGACGCTTGAAAGAGGGCAGGTCGGCAGGTGTCGATATAATAAGTATTTCCCTGATACCGGCAAGCATCAACACCGATATGGGATAATATATCATAGGTTTGTCATAGATAGGCAACAACTGTTTGCTGACACCTTTTGTTATAGGATACAAGCGCGTTCCTGAACCACCGGCCAATACAATTCCTTTCATAACAATTTCATTTTTACATGGCAACGACTGCCTTGTTCAACATTCTTAATTCATTTAAATACAGCAAATGCAATATACAATATGCCATATTAACAAAACTATACAAAGTTACAAAATAATATACAAAAGTTCCAAATATTCTGTGTAAAAACAACATTTAATCCGAATAAAGCCTCGACGGTAGAGGCTTTATTCGGATTAAAATACAGTTCTCAAAAAAAATCTTATTTCACAAGGACTTTCTTGCCGTTCACGATGTACATGCCCGAATTCTCAACCCGTTCAATCTTGCGACCGGAGAGGTCGTATATACCGGAAGGAAGAGAAGTTTCACAACGGACATCATCAACCGACGTATTGGCAACGACCTCAAGCATAAAATCCACTATCTGACCGCCATTGTCCATAAAGTCGCCGAACTTGCCGTCGGCATCACCGTTCGGGTCGATATTGCACCAATCGAGCTTTACACGAACACGATAGATACCAGGCTCGGCAGGAACTGCAAAAGAGGGCAAATCCACAGTACTGCGAGAATCGCCGGATATACTACGACCGTTGCTGTCCCATCCGTTCGCATCACTTGAGGCATCATTGTTATAGAAAGAATATGAGACAAGGTCACCCGAAGGCACATAATTGCTGCCGTCAGCAATACCGGCCGTGAATCCGTCGGCATCAGTATCGATATAGACATAAGCATTCATCCACGATGCGCTACCTATATTTACAGTAGCCGTCACTGTCTCACCGGCAGCAGCCTTCATAGTCACTGTTCCGGAATAATCGTTGTAACACAGTTTTCCACTATTATCGACATGCAACGTATTGGCAGAATCATCAGCGTACATTCCACTCACAATAGAAACAGACTCAATCCAACGGTCAG
>JAEIGA010011118.1_pt1 | contig 13664 bp, 13 predicted proteins | sample 9270691 | NCBI WGS metagenome assembly JAEIGA01 (sample SAMN17057246, study PRJNA624740) | gut metagenome | biome: biome; isolation source: fecal sample | host: Bos grunniens | place: China: Xizang | collected 2019
GCAGACAGGGGCGACTCATCCTGGAGGATCTTCCGGATGCGCCGTTTTTTTCGCCCGGAGAGGTACCAGACGAGGAGGGCGAACCCGAGGACCAGCAGGAGGTAGAGCACCGCGTAGAACGCTCCGCCGCCCGGGGTGAAATTCAGATGGATCGTGAGGCTCATATCAGACCAGTTCTTCCAGTTCGATCATGAACAGCTCGTAGGTGTCCTCCGACCCGTCGAGGGAAGGGTGGTTCTCCCCGCCGCCGTTGATGGAGCGGGCCATGGCCGCCACTTCCTGTTCGCCGTAGTCGATGACGTCCATCGGGGAGAGGGGGAAGCCCTTCTCCGTGGCGATCTTACAGAAGGTGGTGAGGGGATACTTCGCGTCTTTCGTCGCGAGGAGCTGCGCCTTGAGTTCCGGATCGTTCTTCGCGGCGGCCTTCAGGCCGTCCAGCGCTTCGGGGACCGGCATGGTCGGTTGATACATAAAGGTCACTTCCTGATGTGGTTTAAACAAAGAGGCACTGGTACCGAAGTGGCGCCAGTGCCTTTTCTTGCTAATCAGTATACTTCAGCAAGTCGAAACTTGCAAGGGCTTACAGCTCTTTGAGTTCCTGATCTTCTTCGCCCTTCATGCCGAGGAGCTTCTTGCCGCCTTCGACGACTTCGACGGAGACCTTGATGGAGTCCGTGATGGCCGCGACGATATCGTCTTCGGTGACACCGAGGTCATGATACATGGTGGCGGTGTCGAAGAACAGCGGGATGTCCATGATGAACGGAAGCTGGATGGGATCCATGCCGGACTCGATGCCGCGTTTCTTGAAGTCGCGCTCATAGACGGGCATGTACATTGCCATCATCCAGGGCGGGATGGAGATGATCGGACGGTTGTCGCCCATTCCACGTGCCTTGTAGACGATCTTCAGGAATTCCTTCCATCTCATGTTGTAGCAGGAGACGGGATAAGCACGGGCACCCTTGGTGCGGGTGGCGGCGCCGTAGCAGGCCTCACCGACCTGACGGATGGTAAGCATGGCAGTACCACCGGCCGGATAGAAGGTCGCGGGAAGCTTGTCCATCATCTTGATCTGGTTGAGAAGGACGGTCCAGACGGGACGACGGCCGGGCTGAGTGCCGAAGATGTAGGGCAGCTCGAGGACGGCGACGGAGAAGTTGTCGTCTGCCATGCCAAGGGCGTACTCTTCCTGATCGAGACGGGAACGCATGTAAGGATTGCGCTCTGCCATCTTCATGTCGGGACGCTCTTTGGTGAGCCAGGTGAAGTAGGAACCGAAGACAACGGCGCTCTCATACTTGAGCTCTTTTGCCATGGGCATGAGTCTCTTCAGAGGAGCGATGTTGTACTTGTAGTAGTAGTCATAAACTGGGGGCGGGAATTCCGCGCGCTCGTCGACGCCGGCGGCGTAAACGAGGCAGTCACAGTCCTTCATGAGCTCGCGGAGCTCGTCATCGGTGCACTTGTTGACATCCTGGAAAATGATTTCCATGCCTTCCGGCATCGGAGCTCCTTCCGGGAGGGGCGGGAGGGCGAGGGTCTTGACCGCTACGCCGTGCGCCAGGAACTGCTCAGCAGACTTGGAACCAAGCAGGCCGGTGCCGCCGATCATAAATACTTTTTTCATGGGCGATGCATCTCCTTTGTTTCATTTCATCTGGCCGCGGTGAACCGCGGCTCATTCGCACAACTAATATTTTATTATAGTGATTACCCAAAGTCAATGACACCTCTCGTACATCATTTTGCGGGAATGTCGCGTATTTCTAAAAGATATTTACTAACGGACGAAGGCGGATTTCAGCCCCTGTTTCAGGTCGTTGGGGAACGGCTTTCTTTATTGAAATCAATTATCTATTATGGTAAAATCGACATAAGCGTTTGCGAAAACGGGGGCATTTTTGTGGAATATATCCATCGCCCCACAATATCTTGTATTTTAGACCGAGGAGGAATCCAATATGAAAACCTATAACTCAAACAACATACGCAACATTGCAGTTGCGGGTCATGCCGGACGGGGCAAAACCACCCTGTGCGAAGCCATGCTGTACACGGCAGGCGCCACCAAGCGTCTCGGAAAAGTGGCAGACGGCTCGACCGTCATGGACTATGACCCGGAGGAGAAGAAACGTCAGGCGTCCCTGCAGAGCGCCGTTGCATGCCTTGAGTGGAATGACGTCAAAATCAATCTGATAGATACTCCCGGTCTTTTCGATTTCGCCGGCGGACTTTCCGAAGCGGCCCGTGCCGCAGGCTGCATGCTCATCGTGCTGGACGCAGAGCGCAACACCTATGACGTCGGTGCCGAGAAGGCATTCAACGCCGCCGAGACACGGAACCTTTCCAAGATCTTCGTCATCAACAAGACCGACGCCGAGAACGCGAACTTCGGCAACGTCTTCGAGCTGATGCAGGAAGTCCACGGCAACAAACTGTGCCCCGTCGTCGTCCCGCTGATCGAAGAGGGCGCGGTCCGTTACCTCGTCAACCTGTCCCAGAACAAGTGCTATGAGTACAAGGACGGCAAGTCGGTCGAAGTCGACATGCCCGAGTCCGACAAGCTCGACACCTACAAAGACATGTTCAATGAAGCCGTCGCCACCACCAGCGACGAACTCATGGAGAAATATTTCGAAGGCGAGCCCTTCACCGAAGTCGAAGCGCTGACCGGCCTTCTCGAAGGCGTCACCAACGGCGAGATCTACCCGGTCTATGCCTGCGCTGCCGACAAACTCGAAGGCATCGACCAGCTGCTGAACGGGATCGCGAACCTCGGTCCGAGCGCCAGCTCCAAGACCGGCGAGACCGCTCTCGACAAGAACGGCAACGAAGTCGATCTGCCCTGCGATCCGAACGGCCCGCTCGCAGCCATCTGCTTCAAGACCATCGCCGACCCGTTCGTCGGTAAGATGTCCTTCATCAAAGTCGTTTCCGGCACCATCACCGCCGACACCCCGTGCTACTGCGCACGCACCGGCGAGACCGAGCGCATGGGCAAGATCTCCATCCCGCACGGCGGCACGCTGGAAGAGAGCAAAGAGATCACCGCGGGCGACATCGCTGTCGTCACGAAGCTCACCGGCATCAAGACCGGCGACACCATCACCGCGGCATCCAACCCGCTGACCCTGAAGGGCCTCACCGTCCCGACCCCGTGCTACTCCCTCGCGGTCTCCGCGAAGAAGAAGGGTGAAGAGGACAAGATCGCGTCCGGCCTTGCCCGTCTGATGGAAGAAGACCCGACCATCTCCTTCGGCACCAACAAGGAGACCAAGGAGCAGGTCCTCTCCGGCCAGGGCGAGCAGCATATCGACTTCATCGTCGGCAAACTGAAGAGCAAATTCGGCGTCGACGTCGAACTCACCGCTCCGAAGGTCGCCTATCGCGAAGCCATCCGCAAGACCGTCCAGGTCCAGGGCAAACATAAGAAACAGTCCGGCGGCCACGGCCAGTACGGCGACGTCTGGATCCGTTTCGAGCCCACCACCGAGCCCGGCCTCCAGTTCTCCGAGGAAGTCTTCGGCGGCTCTGTCCCGAAGAACTACTTCCCGGCTGTGGAAAAGGGCCTTCAGGACTCCATCGAGAAGGGCGTCCTCGCCGGCTACCCGATGGTCGGTCTGAAAGCCGTCCTGTACGATGGTTCCTACCATCCGGTCGACTCCTCTGAAATGGCCTTCAAGACCGCCGCGTCCCTGGCCTACAAGAAGGGCGTCGCGGAAGCCGACCCGGTCCTCCTCGAGCCGATCCTCAACGTGGACATCACCGTCCCCGACGAGAACATGGGCGACATCATGGGCGATGTCACCAAGCGTCGCGGCCGTGTCCTCGGTATGGAGCCGGTCGAAGGTTCCAGAGGTCTCCAGAAACTGACCGCTGAGGTCCCGGAAGCGGAACTTGCCGACTTCCCGACCATGCTTCGTTCCACCACGAAGGGCCGCGGTTCCTTCCTGACCTCCTTTGCGCGTTACGAGGAAGTCCCCGCGAACGTCGCTCAGAAGATCATCGATGAGGCCAACGCCGAATAAGCTGACAAATGACAGGAGCTCCGTCTTTTCGACGGAGCTCTTTTGTGTTACAATGTGCGGTGGGAATTGTGAATGACAGGAGGAACGACAATGCTGACAGCAGTCGTTTATACCGGGAACACCGGTTTTACCGAAAAATACGCGAACTGGGTGGCAAACCAGCTGAAATGCGACCTTTTCCGGCTGGAGGACGTCTCCATCGACGACCTCAAGCAGTACCCGCTCGTCGTCTACGGCGGCTGGGTCAAGGGCGGCATCATCCAGGGCCTCGACGAACTGCGGGGCAAGGTCCGCGGCAAGTACATCGTCTTCGCGGTGGGCGCGCTCCCGAAACGGGGCGGCGACGCGGCCGGGTTCCGGGAAAAGAACGGGCTCGGAGATATCCCGACCTTCTATTTTGAAGGGGGCCTTCGCTGGTACCGTCTGACGGAGGGCCAGAAAGCGGCGCTCCTCATGTACAAAGAGACCCTTCAGATGTTCGACTACCACAAGCTGTCTTCCAACGAGAAGTTCTTCCTCAACAACATCGGACGCACGTTCGACCACTCGAGCCTCGACGGCGTCAAAGAGCTGACCGACTTCCTCGAATCGGAACGGGGCCAGAAGCTGACGGCAGACTGAGCCGGCAATACGTCATAAAACAGAAGAGACACATCGCGCACAACGATGTGTCTCTATTTTTGCAGGGTGTTCAGTAGTTTTCGATGGCACGGGTGGGCTGGAGGATGGTGCAGAGCAGTTCGAAACTCTCCTTTTTGAAGTCGAACCCGCCGTCCAGCTGGGTCCACCGGATGTCGACGCCAATGGCGCTGTTATAGACCGCCTTGACGATGTGGAACGGCTCGGCCATGTTCCGGATCTCTCCCATGCGCTGCATTTTCCCGACGAGGGACGTGAAGACCTTGACCGTCTCCGGCTGCTCGTTCGGGTCGTCCGAGAAGAAGTTGATCTGCTGGACGTTCTGCATAGAGATGGTGGCGAGGAGCTTCGGGCCGTAGGAGATGTGGCGCTCGATGTCGATCTTGAGGAGCTCCCAGAACTGTTCGAGGGGGGAGTCGTACTCCAGCATGATCTCGGGGAAGCGGCGCTGCTTTTCGTCGTCGTCGGTAAAGTAAGTCTCGCCGAACACTTCGTCGCGGTTGTGGAAATAGAGGTAGAACGTGTTCTTGGAAATGCCGGCCTCTTCACAGATCTCCCGGACGGTCACGTTCGAGGGACCGTTTTCCTTGGCCAGTTTGATAGATGCCAGAATGATGTTTTTGCGGGTGATTTCGGGTTTTCCCATGCCTGCAGACCTCCTTCATAGTTATTTGTACGTTACGCCATTATTGTACATGAAAAAATGGACAAATGCAAGAAAATGCCCATTTTTGCATACATAAAAAGAAACTCCCGACCAGTGTCGGGAGTTGTTATTGGGCGATTTATCATTTTGCCTTTGATTCTTCGAGATACTGTTGCGCAAACATCGAGGAGACGGCGCCGTCTGCGGCGGCCGTGACGACCTGGCGCATGGGCTTCGTGCGGATGTCGCCGACGGCGAAGACGCCGGGGACCGAGGTCCGGGTCGTCTCATCGGCTTCGATGTAGCCGGAGCCGTCCACCGCGACTGCTCCGTTCAGGAACTCGGTGTTCGGGACGCGGCCGACCGACACGAAGAGGGCTTCCGACTCGAGGAAGCGGGTCTCATCGGTCTGCACGTTTTTGACGGTGACGCCTTTGAAACCGCCTTCGACGTCGACGCTCTCGACGACGCTGTTCAGGACGGGCTCGATGTTCTCCGCCTCTGCCACGGCGTCGGCATAGAACTTCTCGGCGCGGTACTGGTCTCTGCGGTGGATGAGGTAGACTTTTTCGCAGAGGCGGGAGAGCAGCAGCGCGTCTTCGAGCGCGGTGTTGCCGCCGCCGACGAGCGCGACCGTCTTTCCTTTGAACCGCATGCCGTCACAGGCGGCACAGTAATGGATGCCTTTGTCGGCGAGCGCGGCCTCGTTCGGAAGGCCGAGGGGTCTCGCGTTGGCGCCGGTGGCGATGACCACGCAGCGGGTCTGATAATCGCCGGCGTCGGAGGTATGGACGACTTTGATGTCGCCGTTCAGCTCGACGGAGGTGACGGAAGTCAGTTCGGATTCGGCGCCGAACTTCTCCGCCTGCTGCTGCATCTGGTCGCCCAGCGTGAAGCCGTCGATGCCCTCGTCGAAGCCGGGGTAGTTTTCAATGATCTCCGTCAGGGTCATCTGACCGCCGGCGGACAGGTGCTCGAGCACGATGGTCTTGAGGCCGGCGCGGGCACAGTAGAGTGCCGAGGAATAGCCGGCGGGGCCGCCGCCGATGATGACGACGTCATAGATCTGTTCACTCATGAGAACACCTCGGTTCAAATGCCGAGACCGTTGTGGATGAACTCGTCGATCGCCGCTTTGTTGGCGGGAGCCACGACCTTGTCCACGACATTGCCTTCTCCGTCGAGGAGGACGAAGGTGGGCAGGTATTCGACGTCATATTTCTGCGCGATGGCCGGGTCCTCATCGGTGTCGACCTTGCCGACGATGAGTTTGCCTTCATAGTCCGCCGCGACCTTGTCGTAGGACGGGGCGATGCGCTTGCAGTGCGGGCACCAGGTGGCCCAGAAATCGAGGATGGCGGGAGTGCCGTTCCCGATGAGTTCCTGATAGTTGTCAACGTTGATGACAGTAGCTTTCGTTGCCATGGTATGATCTCCTTTCTAAAAGGGAAGGGTGGTTTTTGCTTTGACACCTACATTATACCGATGGGAAACCGGAAGTCAATAGGTTGAGCAAAAATAAATTGAACAAAATTTAATTGCGTGGTTAAAAGACCGGCGAGGGCCCGTTTTTCGCGAAAAAACATACAGTGCAGCTATAAATTATCGAAAAAAATAGTTTATAATATAAAGCCTATTTTAAGAGCGACTTAGTAAAATCTTAAATAATTCTGAAAGCAAATCCAACCGTATAGGAAAAGATAGGAGAATCAATAGCTATGGATCAGAGACAGAACCTGCACGAAGAAGTCCCGGAGAGCCCGATGCGCACGAAGTCGTTCTTCGACAGCATCCGGTACGCGTTCAAGGGGATCGGATACGCATTGAAGACCGAGCGCAACTGTAAGCTGTACCTCGGCTTTCTTATCTTCTTTTTCGTGCTCAATCTCATTGTCGGAGTCAGCCTTCCGGGGCACATCGCCTATTTCATTTGCGCGTTCGGGGCAATTGCTGCGGAAATGATCAACACGGCGATCGAGCACATCTGCAACTATCTGACGACAGAACTCGATGAAACCATCCGGCGGGCCAAAGATCTCGGCGCCGCCGCAGTCCTTGTGTGGGGCTTTGCCTATTTCCCTCTGGAAGGAGTGCTGCTATGGCTCGCCTTATCAAACTGATGGGGAAAATGATCCTCAGCATGGTCGCTGTCGTCTTCGGTGGCGTGCTCAACATGTTGTTCGTGAAGACTCCGCTCTTCGGGAAGATCCGAAAACCGATCGACGGCGGACGCAACTGGTCGGACGGCAGGCGCATCTTCGGCGAGAACAAGACGTATGCCGGGGTCGCCGGCATGACGGTCGGCACCATGGCGTCCCAGGTGTGTATGGGCCTTCTGCTCAAAGCGCTCGGCCTTTCTCACCTCTCCGACGTCTACCGCCGCCATGAGAACACCGTGAAGTTTAATGCCCTGGCGGGCGGCCTCTTCGGCTTTGCCTACGTTCTCTTCGAGCTGCCGAACAGCTTTTTGAAACGGCGCTTCGATATCCGCCCCGGCAACACGACGAAGACCGGCGGACTGCTCGGGAAAGTGTTCTTCGTCATCGACCAGATCGACTCCATGTTCGGGGTCATGGCAGTCCTCGCCCTGCTGTCACCGATCGGCATCCTCAAATACTTCGGATACATCGCCCTCGGCGGCATCATCCACATCCTGACGAATCTCGGCATGATCAAGACCGGCATTCGGAAAAATCTGTAACAAAGGAGAACTGTTATGAACGAAAAGAAATCTCTGTTCATCGGCGTGTGGAACCTCGCCAACTTCGTAACGTGGCTCGGCATTGCGGCAGCGGTCGTGGCGATGTACTTCGCCCTCGCGGGAAACCCCCGGATCGCCATGCTGATCTTCATCGTCTCCGGGCTCTGCGACCTCTTCGACGGCCGCGTCGCCCGCATGTTTGACCGCACCGAGGTAGAACAGGCCTTCGGCATCCAGCTCGACTCCTTCGCGGACACCGTCTCCTTTGTCGTGTTCCCGGCGGTCTTCCTGCTGACGCTGACGGCGGCTCCCTGGGCCGTGGTCCTCGCCATCCTGTACATCCTCGCCGGCATCACCCGGCTCTGCTGGTTCGACATCACGACCGACGGCGACACGAAATACTTCGCCGGCGTCCCGGTCACTTATATGGCCCTGGTCCTGCCCCTCGCGTGGATCATCGTCCAGAGCATCGCGCTGACGATCGCCCCGGTGGTCACGGCCGCCGTGCTCGGCGTCATGGGCGTCCTGTTCATCGTGAACATCAAAGTCAAGAAGCCGGGCGGCATCTGGTACGCCATCTTCGGCGTCCTCGCCATCGTCCTCGCCGTCCTGCTCCTGGTGCTGTAAGATGGCCGTCATCGACCGCAGGAGCGGCCGGGAGATCCCGGAGAGCGGCTTCGGGGGCGGAGCCCTCGACTTCCTCTACGGGAACGTCTTCGGGCGGATCCTGCTCAAATATGTGGCGGCGGCCCCCTGGTTTTCCAGGTGGCAGGGCCGGCGGCGCGACCGCCCCGAGTCGAAGGACGACATCCCGTCTTTCCTCGAAGAGAACCGCATCGACCTCGCGGACGGCGGCTTCGGCCCCGGCTGGAAGCTCGATGAGTTTGCCACGTTCAACGCGTTCTTCGCGCGGCAGCGCGACTACGATGCGTACTTTGCGGCACTCCGGGAAAACGGCCTGCTCGCCGACGTCTCTGCGAAACCGCCGGAACTGCCCGCGGTGGCCGACGCCAGGCTCTCTGTGTGGCCGGTGGGCCCGGGCCTCACGGTCCCGGTCAAGCAGTCCGTCTACACGCTGGCGGAACTGCTGGGAGACCGCTCTCACGACCTGGACCTCAAATCTTTCGAAGGCGGCCACTGCCTGGTGTTCCGCCTCGGAGTCGACGATTACCACCGCTATGTCTTCCCGGACAGCGGGCGGCTGATCCGCCGGTATTTCATCCCCGGCGAACTCCATACCGTGCGCCCGGTCTCGGAACGGTACCGGGTCTATGCCCGCAACGCCCGTTCCGTCTCGGTCCTCGACACGGACCATTTCGGCCCCCTCCTCCAGATCGAGGTCGGCGCCATCCTGGTGGGGCACATCGTGGAACACCCCCTGAAAGATATCACTTTCTCCGCTCTGCAGGAAAAAGGTTATTTTGAATTCGGCGGTTCGACCGTCCTCCTTGTGACGGGCCCGGACATCGCCATCGACCCCGATCTCCTCGCGGCCTCCGAAAGGGGAGACGAAGTCAGAGTCCGGCTGGGCGAACCGGTCGGCAGGAAAGGAAAAGCTTCATGAATCACCTCAAACGCTTACACGAATACAACAAGGACCGCTACCCGTACCTGTCCCGCATGCTCGTCGGGGCCATCATGTGGTTCGAACTCTACTTCATCGTCATCCTGAACCAGGGCGTGACGTGGGAGACGATCCGCCCGGTCCTCGGCTGGAGAGAAGCTATCGGCGCGTTCACGCTGTTCTGTTTCCTCTGGTGGCTGCGGATCGCGGACGACCTCAAGGACGAAGAGACCGACAAGGTCCTGTTCCCGGACCGGGCGCTGCCCACGGGGCGGATCTCCCGGAAAGAACTGCAGTGGTTCTGCGTCCCGCTCATCGCCATCCCCCTCATCCTGAACCTCATCTTCATGCCGAACCGCTGGTTCTGCCTGTTCCTCTACACCTACGGTTCGCTGATGGCGGTCTGGTTCTTCCAGAAGCACAAGATCCAGCCGAATCTCCCGATGGCGCTGTTCACGCACAACCCCGTGCAGATCGTCATGAACCTCTACACCCTGTCGTATGTCGTCATGGTGTACGGCCTCAAATGGGTGACCCTCACGAACTTCCTCGCCATCTTCACGCTGTACTTCCCGGCCCTCATCTGGGAGGTCTCGCGGAAGATCCGCGCACCGAAGGACGAGACCGACTACGTCACGTATTCGAAACTGTTCGGCTATAAAAAGGCGATCAACTTTGTGCTCATCGTCACCTGGATCGACATCATCACGAACTTCATCCTGGTCTGGAACCTCAGTAAACTGTCGGTCGGCCTGCTGCTCCTCCTCGTCTCCTGGATGACCTGGAAGTTCCTGCAGTTCAAGAAGGACCCCGAGAAGTGGACCATCGTGTCCAGAGTGGAGACCTATACGTTCCTTCAGGAGGGCACCATGATCCTGACGATCGTCCTCTTCCTGATCTTCGGCTACATCGGCTGGTAACAACGAAAAGAGGAAACGCCTTTGAAAGCAGAAAACCTGAAGATCCTTCGGGACAACGGCTTCCCCGTCCCGCCCTTTACGGTGGTGACCGGCTCCGAGGTGGACCTTTCCTTCTCCGATGCGGAGACCTTTGCGGTCCGCTCGACCTTTGAGGGGGAGGACACCGGGGACTCGTCCTTCGCGGGACAGTTCGACACGCTTCTCGACGTGCCCCGTGCCGGGGTCGCCTCGGCCGTGGAGCAGGTCCGGAAGAGCTATGAAAAAGAAACGATCCGCGCTTACAAGGAAGCGCTTCTCCGGAAGTCCGGGGAAGCGCCTTCGGCCGTTCCGAAGGACCGCGCGTCCCGGACTGCACCGGTCCTCGTCCAGGAGATGCTCCACCCCGACATGGCCGGGGTCGCCTTCTCCTCGAACCCGACGGGACTTCTCAACGAGATCGTGCTCGTCGTGGGCGAAGGCCTCGGCGACGCGGTCGTGGAAGACCGCGCGGACACGACGACCTACTATTACAACAAAGACGACGCCCTGTACTACTACGAGACACAGGGCGATTCTCCGACCCTGGAGACCGGGGTCCTCGAGACGCTGTGGGACCTTGTCCGGCGAGTCGAAGAACTCTACGGCCGTCCGATGGACATCGAATACGCCATCTGCGGCACGGACGTCTACCTCCTGCAGGCGCGCCCCATCACGACGTTCCGGGGGAAGGACCTCATCGTCCTCGACAGCTCCAACATCGTCGAGAGCTACCCGGACCTGACCCTGCCCCTGTCCATGAGTTTCGCGAAGGAGATCTACTATGAGATCTTCCGCGCGCTCTTGATCCGCGCGACGAACGGCTCGACCGTCGTCTCGGAACTGGACCCGTCGCTCCGCGACATGGTCGCCATGGCCAACGGCCGGGTCTACTACCGGATCACCTCCTGGTACGACATCCTGCGGCTGATGCCGTTCTCGGACCGGTTCATCGCCATCTGGCAGGAGATGCTCGGCGTCTCGAACAAGGCGGTGGACTCGGACCTGAAAGTCCCCGTCCGCACGAAAGCCGTCATGCTCCGGACCATCCTCAACTACCTGCGGATCACGCCGCGGGAGATGGAGCGGCTTTCGGAGTTCTATGAGACCTACGCGAACGACCTCGACGGGGAACTCGCCCGGCTCGCCCGCGCGGAGGGACAGGAAAAAGTCCGCGGACTGCTGCGGAAGTACCACGGCCTCAAGAACGACGTCATCCCGCGCTGGGACATCACGCTCATGAACGACATGTACGCGTTCCTCTTCACCGCTCTGTCGGGGAAGAAGAACCGCGAGCAGCTGTCGAACCTCTCGAACCTTGCCAGCATGGAGCCGGCGAAGGCGATGAACGCTCTGGCGGAGACCGCACGGGCAAAGGGGATGGACAGCGACGAATACCGCGCGCAGAAGGAGCGCTTCCTCTCCGACTACGGCGACCGCTGCCTCGGCGAGCTCAAACTGGAGACCCGTACGTACCGGACGAACCCGGAACTCGTCGACCTCTACGTCGGGCGTCTGTCGGAGCCGGCGAACACGCCGTCTGCCGCGTCCCCGCAAAACGCGGTCCCGTCCCGGACGCTCAACCCCTTCGTGCGCCGCGCCCGCGTCGGCATCCGCAACCGTGAGATCTCCCGGCTCAACCGGACCCGGCTCTACGGGTTCGCGCGGACCATCTTCACGGAGATCGGCAGCGCGCTGTACGACATGGACCTCCTCGACGACCCGCTCGACGTGTTCTACCTCTACATCCCGGAACTCGAGACCTACGCGTCCTGGGACCGGAAAGAGGGCGCGGACTTCCGCCGCAGGGTCGACGAACGCAAGAAACAGTACGAGCAGTTCGCGGAACTGCCGCCCTATACCCGTCTCGTCTATGACGGACAGATCCACCAGAAGCAGACCCACGGCCTGCAGACCGACCGCCCGACGGCGCCCGGCCTCATGACCGGCACCGGCGTCTCCCACGGGACCGCGGTGGGCGAGGCCTTCGTGGTCGAACAGCCGGACCTGTCGATGGACACGACCGGCAAGATCCTCGTCACCCACAGCACCGACCCCGGCTGGGTGTTCCTCATCCAGAACGCGGCCGGCATCGTGGCGGAGAAGGGCTCGCTCCTGAGCCACACCGCCATCATCACGCGCGAACTCGGCAAACCGGCCGTGGTCGGCGTCAAGGACGCGACGAGACTCATAGAGACCGGCGACACCGTCGTCGTCGACGCGGACGCCGGGACCGTACGGCTCTCGGAGACCGCGGAGAGAGGAGGGGCACGATGATCCACATCCTCGACCGGAACACCGCACCCGACCGCGCGGCCTTCGACCGGATGTTCCTGGCTCTGCCCAAAGACCTCTACCCGCGGGAAATGCGCACGCAGGACACGAAAGCGGAGCGGGCCATCCTGGGCGGGACGCACCCGCTGTCCGGAGAGTTCACGGTGCGCGCGTACCTCGCGGTGGACGACACCGGTACATCGCCGCAGGGGCGCTGTGCCCTGACCTATTATGAAAACGACCCCGCCGCCTATGTGGGCTTCTTCGAATGCGTCGAAGACCTCGGCGTGTGCCGTGCGCTGCTCGACGCGGCGGAGGCACAGGCGCGGGCCGACGGGAAAGAAAAACTGGTGGGGCCGCTGAACGCGTCCTTCTGGATCGGCTACCGGTTCAAGACGGAGAACTTCGGCGAGCACTTTACCGGCGAGCCCGACAACCTGCCATACTATCCGGACTTCTGGGAGGCCTGCGGCTTCACCGTCGCGGAACAGTACTATTCGAACTACCTGCGTCCGCCGACCGCGGACGACCCTTCCGAAAAGTGGGAAAAACGGCTGCAGAGGGCGCTCGAAAAAGGCTATGAGATCCGCTCGCTCGAGCGCGGCAAGTTCGACGAGACCCTCCGGGAGATCTACCGGATGCTCGTCCGCCTCTACGCGAAGTTTCCGGCGTTCAAGCTCATCTCGGAAGAACAGTTCGTCGCGCTCTTCGGGTCGCTCAGGTATGTCCTCGACCGGGAGTGCGTGCTCCTCGGCTACAAGGACGGGGCGCTCGCGGGCTTCTTCGTCTGCGTCCCGAACTACGGGTGGATGGTCGACGGCGACCTCTCGCTGCGCGACCTGCCCGCCATCCTGAAAGTCCGAAACGACTGCAA
>JAEIGA010011119.1_pt1 | contig 13662 bp, 1 predicted proteins | sample 9270691 | NCBI WGS metagenome assembly JAEIGA01 (sample SAMN17057246, study PRJNA624740) | gut metagenome | biome: biome; isolation source: fecal sample | host: Bos grunniens | place: China: Xizang | collected 2019
AAAGTCAATTGTGAATTTGAAAAATCTGCACAAATGTCTCATTTATGCAGATTTCACCCTTTTGGTGTACAGACATGCTGGGGAGGCTGTCTGCCTCCCCTATCCAATTTACGAAACATTGGGACACATGTGAGGTTAGCCCACGTTAGTGGGCGACAGCCTTTAGCGCGGGGTGGAGAGACGAAGTCGCGGAACCCCGGGTTAAACAATAAAACAACCTAAACCCCGAACGCAGTAAGTGGGTGGCAGCCTGCCACGGCGTAGGGCGTAAGCCCGGAGACGGGAAAGCTAAGCATCAACATAAAGCATCACTTTCTGTCACCCGTTATCACGGGTTTTGGTTTGTTTTTTTATTGGAGCAGGCGCTGCGCGTGCTAACGCACGCTTGCACCTGCCTAAGAGCTATCGCCCACTACCGTGGGCTATGAATTCCGCTCGCTACGCTCACCGATAGATTCCAATTTGTCCGGCACCACCAATACGGATAACACATCAATCTTTAATTGCCGGAGCAATAATCCAAAATCGTAAATCCGTAAATAATTCCTCTGTTTCCGCATTTTCTGCTTGCGTTGGCAGGGGCATTTGGGTATGATGGTAGGGTATAACATAGGGTGGACTATGGACACCCGCACACATTCGATTTTACCACCAGAACAAACTTATGAAATTACATCTCCCGAAATTGCTTCGCAACGCCGTGCTCGCCTGCATCACAGCCGTAGCCGGTATCGCAACAACCACCGTGGGCACTGCTACCTTTGCAGGCGGCGTTGTGGCCTTCGCCATTTCTCAGCAACAAGCTCAGGCTGCCAACGAACTGAACGTCCCGACAGGGGGTAACTTCTTTGGTGGCAACTTCGAGTTCGATTTCGTTATTGCTGATGGTTATCTGTCGGGCAATAACACGTCCGATGTTGTGGCATACTATGGTGGCGATAGGTTGACTGGTGACTATGGAGCAAATGCATATGCGGTGATACGAGATGGAGAGAGCCTTACGCTGAAAGTGGGTCGTGGTAAGCTGACGGGTTCGACAGATGCGCTTGTTGCGGGAATGGAATTTGTTGACGCTGACTCGTATACCTTTGCAAGAAGCCTTGAAGCAGGTACGGTATATACAGTCAAGGTTACGGGTGGAGACCAGAACCAGGTAGTAGCACTTTTTGAAAAAGGTGCAGAAGAGGCTCTGGAGACCATGGCAAGTGGATACAAAGGAAACATGAATGGTGGTGGTGCCGGAACCACGATGAACTCTGAGTTGAATGTAGTGTATTCAACAAGTTCTGTATACTGGAATGGAAAAGATGGTAATGCTTCTGTAGCGGATGCTTCGAACTGGATTAGTGCTACGGGTTCTGTTCCTGCAACGCTGGAGAATGCAAACCTTGTTTTCAGTAACCTTATTTCAGATATTACTCAGACGGTTACTTTGAGCAATATAACGCTGAGCAAAGTGTATGTTCTGGCAGATTGCCCCTGCACATTCGATGTGAGTGGCAATGTAGAGATCAATAATTCATTTTTTTATAATAATCCTGATTTTAACATTGCCGAGAATGCCGTACTCAAGTTTGTCAATACGACGGTTGATATCACACATTCCCGACCCATGGACGGTGCTGGCAAGGTGCAGGTGGGTGCTGGTGCTGTATTGTCTGTGAATCACTCATCACAGTGGTCATCGGTTCGTTCTGCCATTGAGGTGCTGGGCGGTGGCACGCTGAAGTTGACACAGGACGATTCAATGGGCTGGGGTGCCGCTGGTACTGAGCGCATGGGCGATGTGTTGCTCCGGGGCGACAGCGAAAGTTCCGTGGCTAAGATGCAGGTGACGGAAAAGCAGACCATGAAGACAAATGTCACTCTCGGTGGTAACGCCTTGGTGACAGGTGGACAACTTGAGTTCTTCGGTGGTAAGATTACGGCTACGGGTACTAATAACACCATAGAGTCGGAGATATACTCTCGATCTACACAATTGGATGATGGTACGATTCACGAAATTGAAGTAACCAATGCAGCAGATACCCTTAATATGGTAGGGCGCGTGCATGCCAGTGGCGGTGCGGGTAATAACGCAATTGCCAAGAAAGGAGCCGGCACGCTGACCTTCTCTGGGGCAAATAACATTCTTTACAAAGGATTCTATGCGGAGGGAGGTATTGTGAATTTCAACAATACCACTCGCGTGCAGGGCGGTGCACTGACTGTTTCCGAAGGTGCAACTGTAAACGTCAACTCTGCATTGACTATTACCCACGCCATCAGCAATAGCGGTAGTATTACCGTGGAGCAGGGCGGCAGCATCATCCTGGATGATGCATTAGTTGGTCAGACCCAGCAGGAAGGTTACGTGAATGGTGCTTTCGAAACTTCCGAAAATGGTTTCCGCGGCGCAGCATCGGTAACTGTTATGAGTGGCTCCGTAATACCTGGTCTCGCTTTTACGTATGCAGGCAGAGAGTACACTCCGGCCAGCGACGGTTCCATCAGTAACGTTATTGATTTTAAGACCCTGCATGTCGTTACAGGTACGGCATACATGGGTGGTGACCAGGACACCATTAAGTCAACACACGCAGATACCATTGCGATGAGTGGTGGCAACCTGGTGGTTGCAGATGATTGCACGGCGGGTAATGTCAATTTCACAGTGGATGGTGCCACGCTGGATGCTACAGATGGTTCCCTGTTAGTGACAGGTAGTGTTGTTGCGGAAGCGCTTAACACTACCATGAAGGGTAATATCACCATCAATGGTAACGACCAGGCTAACCGAGGACTGCGCCTGACCGGCACTAGTGAATATGATGAAGCAAACGGCACCATTACCACTCCTAACCTTATCATTACCGGTGAAGATACGGTGGTGTCAACGTATAGACTGAATCTCGGTGATGACGGTGGTGATGCCGGTTCTAAAGAGACACGTCTGGACATCACCGCTGGAGCTGTAGTCAACGTTAATGGAACTTCCTGGAATGGGAATAATCAGGATTCGTTCCTGCTGGCCCACTGGAGTGACGCCCGGGGCGAGGTGAATATCGAGAACGCAACGCTGAATATTCTGAACAGCGGCTTTACTGTAGTTGATAATGCAGCTAAGTCTGCCGTCCTGAATATCAAGGATCGCGGCATCCTCAACATTTCGGCGCTTTCCAGACAGGGCTCCAGCAAGGATAAGGTTACTGTGCGGCTGGAGGCTGGCGGTACCATCAATATCGGTTCCTACGGCATTGGCCGGCATGCTGTAGACGGAACCGGTAATAACGGTGATTTCAACTTCAATATCAATGGCGGTAAGCTGGGTATCCTTTCCTCTGCAGACAGCTGGGCTACATACAAGGCACTGGAGTTGAATGGAGACCTCACCATCAACACTGAGAAGTATGATGCGGTAGCAGAAAAGTATACGGGTGGTGCGGGTCTCATCACCCTCAATGGTGTTGTGACTTCGAGTGAGCATTCCCTCATCAAGGATGGTGTGGGTACACTTGCTTTGGGTGCAGAGGTGATGAAGGATTCCAACCTCGTGGTGAATAAAGGTATCATCACCCTGGCAGCTGGAGCAACCAGCCTCAAGATTGGCAGCCTGAGCATGACTGATGGCGTTATTGGCGTTATCCGCCTGAACGCCGGGCAAACGCTGACCCTGGGTGCCGCACCCACGGGTGATATCTGCTTTGTGCTGGACGGCATTACCTTTGAAGAAGGCGTTAACACCAAGCAGATTACCGTTGCGGATGGCGATTACAAGCCTGCAACGGCCGTGGTGGAATGCCTCACTGCCGAAAATGTGAGCGCCACCTATGCTGACGGTATCGTGACACTGACAAAGTCTGATACACCGCTTGCCGCTGGTGATTTGAAGTGGAATGCAGATGGTATAACCGATGACTGGACCAGCGGCGCTACGTTCCAAAACTGGACGGTCAATGGTGTCAGCACTCGTTTCGTGGATGGCTCTACCGTTACCTTCGGTGATGACTCCTCTTCCACCGGTGAGATCGTTACTATTACCGGTACGGTGGCGACGGGTGGCGTAACTGTGAATGGCACAGGCTGGGTATTCGACGGCAGCGGTAATATCGGTACGGCTGTGGAAGTCGGGAATGATAAGAGTGGAGGAGTATCCAACACCGGTAAGCTGACCCTGGCAGAAAATGCATCTGCCACGTTCCGTGCAAATGCTGCATTTGACCAGATAGAATTCGGCACAGGTTCCACCCTTATTGTTGAAAACGCAGCAACGGTTCAATATCAGACACAGGCCACACAGAATGCTGCAATTGCAGCAAGGACCATTTCTCTTGATAATGCGTCCTTGTCACTCCATCCGAGAGGAGATGAGCAGAGCATCACAATCGACACGCTGAAGATTGCGGGTGAATCGACGCTGGAGACGGTGACTAATAACAGTGCCTATCAGATGGCTTTTGATGTAAAGAATCTGACATCTGACAATAAGTCGGCTGTTCTGCATCTGAAATCCGGCTCTAAAACTGGCAAAACGACTACCTTTAATCTGGAAGGTACAGGTGAATATGTGGGTGATATCAAGCTCACCGCCAATGCTCAGGATGGCCGCAGGGTTGCTTTGAACCTGAACAGTGCAAATGTTGCCAAAAATGCGGTTATTACCTATGTGCAGCAAAACGGTACCGACGACCATATTGCCATCGGTCTTGGCACAGATGCCACCGTTCGCGGTATTGCCGGCACCATGAGCAATACGATTGGTCGTATTTGTGCCTACACCCTGGACAAGAATACACAAAGCTTCGACAAGGCAGAGGATAATATTACCACTGCCCGCACGCTGACTATTGCCACCAGGGAGGGCGATGCTCACAGCACCAATGCAAGCCTGGGATATAAGCTTAATCTGGTGAAGACAGGAGCAGGTTCCCAGAGCTTTACGGGCGACTTGTCAGTCTTCAACGGCACCATGACCGTGAGCGGCGGCACGCTGAGTGTCAGCTCCATTGGCGCTGCTACGGCCATGAGCATCACCTCTGCCGGCGCCACTCTGGCTGTGGCAGATACCGCTGGTGTGGTTCTCGGCAGCGGCAAGAGCCTCTCGGCTGTAAACGGTGCCGTGCTGGATGCTGCGCTGACCCTGAGCGGTGGTGCGCTGACTCTTGGCACAAGCGATACGGCCTGGGCTGCAGGTAGTGGTCTTTCCCTGAATAATCAGGTACTGACCCTGGATTCCACGAACAAGACGGCGCTCTCCATGAATCTTTCGAGCGAGTTGAAGACATCCGGTGGTGAGGTTGTGTTGTTTACCGATGTGATGCTGGATACCCAACTGGTGGAGAACGCCACCCTGGGCACGTATTTCAAGGAGCTTTCCGGTTCTCTTGCTAATGCTGTTCTCACCTACAGCGGCAATAAGCTTCTGGCTACCATCAATGCATCTGACCCCCTGTATTGGATAAAGGGCCAGGGCACCTGGTCCGTGGGCTCTGAGCTGGACAAGGACGGCATCGAAGGTGGCGAAACCCAGGCCTTTGCCAATGGAGATAAGGTGACCTTCGGTCAGCTTGCTTCCGATGCTACTGTCACTATCTCCGGCACGACAGCTGCACCGCTTACGGCAGGCGCCGTCACGGTGGATGCCGGCACCGGCAAGACCTACACCTTCGCCGTCGGCTCAGGCGAGGGCGTGAATGGCCAGCTGACTACCTCCTCCCTCACCGTCACCAGCGGTACTGCCAAGTTCAACAACGGCTCGCTCAATTTCGGCGCTTTGGAAACCATTACCGTGAACGGCGTGTTGGATATACAGGGACTTGGCTTTAACGCAGATTTGATGAAGAAACTGCAGATAGCCACTGGTACGGGCGAGGTTCAGATTGCCGGTGGGTGGTGCGTCATTAATGATTTGACCGCGCTTGAATATAACGCCGACATTAACGTGAATGGTACCCTTGAGATTCTTCGTCAAAATGGTTCCATGGATTGGACCGTGGGCAAGAAGATTATAACGAGCGGGGATGTCAAGGTTGGTCGTCACGTCAATCTGATTGTTGATGAAGATGGTTCAATTGTAGCCCCAGGTGCAATTAAGCTTGGTAATTCTAATCAAGGCACTGGTACGGTCGGCAGCGCCCTTTCCTTGCTCGAAGGTGGCAGCATCAAGGCTGATTCCATTATTCGTGGCGATGATAATGATGGAACCGGTACCAAGCTGAATACCAATACTTTCACCATGGAAGATGGTGTGCTGGAACTCACCGGCACCCGCGGTATTGAATCTTACATTGCCACCACCATTACCGGTGGTACGCTGCAGACGGGTGACAACAGCTGGTCAATTACTGGCACGAATGAAACTGCCGTTAATATTGGTGGTGCCACCATAGCCAACATTCAGGTGGATAACACCGAAACCACCGATGTGGCCGATGATACCCGCGCCGGCACGGGTGTTATCACCCTGGACACTGTGAATCTGACCAGCGGCCTTACCGTCACGGGCAAAGTACAGTTCAAGGGTGCCATCACCCTGGCCAAGGGCTACACCCCGACGGCAACAAAAGCCAGCCATTATGTCAAGGCAGACGGCACTACCTCCACCAGCGGTTACAAAGTGGTGGATGATGTGTACTCCCTCTCCGCCCTGGGCGAGGATGGTGCCAAGCTGAGCACCGGCACGATGACAGAGTTCCAGGATACCAACACCGAAGCGCCAGACACCACCTGGTCTGTGGTTGTGACAGAGAACGGAGCGGACAAGACCATCAACGGCGGTGTGTTTAACGGCACGGACAAGACTGTGACCTTTGCTGGTCAGCGCACCACGGAATACTGGGTGTGCGCAGATACGGATACGACAACGGCAGATGTGGTCTATGCCTCTACGAACACTACTGAATTCGGCAATGCAACCGCGCTGGTGCTCGATGGCGGCACCCTGCAGCTCACCACCTCCCTGGGCGGTGCCCTGGTGGGTGAGGGCGGCAGCGGCATCAAGCTCAACAGCTCCGGCACCATCAATATCTACGATGCCGACCTGGCGGACACCGCACAGGTGGTACTGCAGGCCAGCCAGATTTCCCGCGTGACGGGCAATACCACAGCCACTGCCACCCTCACCGGCAATGGTGTGTATGACCTGGGCAGTGTGAGCAATCTGGGTTCGAATGTGGCTGACACATTGAAAGTGGTGCTCTCTGATTCCTGGACTGGTACAGTCAAACTGGCCGGCACCATTGGCGGATTGAACCTGAATAGCCTTGCCAGTGCATCTTCCGTTGTGGAACTGGCCGGCGTTTCCGGCTGGTTGCCGCTGAATAGCACCATCAGCCGTGCTCTGCATCTGTCGGGCGATGGTTTCACCTTGAATGACAGCAGCAACGGCACTTACACCATGTCCGGTGCCATCAGCGGAACTGGCAACCTGACCATTGAGATTCCGAATACAAATACAGACATTGCCCTGACGGGCAACCTGGAGAAGTGGTCCGGCGGCGTGAAGCTGGTGCAGCATACGACTTCAGAGAACACGCCTAATCTGACGCTCAGCCTCACGGGTGGCGGCAATATGTTTGCCCAAACCAACAACGGTATTGAGATGGACCGCGGCGGTGTTATGAACGTGACCATCGGTAACACGACAACGGCCACCACGATGCGCGGCACTATTACCAACAAGGGTGCTGGCACGCTGAACCTCACCATCCAGGGCGATACTGACCTGGACGCCGCTGTGAGCAACACCGGAACGGGCACGCTGAACCTCACCAACAACGGCACACTTGATGTGGATGCCGCCACCACCGTGAGCAGCCTGACGAACGCCAGCACGCTGAATCTGAACGCTGCCACCACCGTGAGCAGCCTGACGAACGCCGGCACACTGAATCTGAACGCTGCCACCACCGTGAGCAGCCTCACCAACAATGCTGAGAAGACAGCCACCGTGGCTGCCGGTACCACGCTGAAGGCGGTGACAGTGACCAACGCGGGCACAATGACGGTGAATGGCACCCTGGCCGTGGATGACGCTGTGGCTTCCAATGTGCTGGCTGTGACCAACAGCGGCACGCTGAGCCTGGCGAACGACACCACCCTGGGCACGCTGTCCAACAGCGGCACGCTGACCGCCACCGGCAAGACCCTGACCGTGACCGGCGGCATCACCGGCGTGACAACGGGCACAGGTGAATCCGCCACTACCGCGTACGGCAGCATTGAAGCCGGGGCTCTCACCCTGCAGGCTGCCAGCAACACCGTGAGCACGCTGACCCTCACCGGCGCCCTGACCCTGGGCAAGGCTGATGCCGCCAGCGCCCTGACGGTGAATGGCGCCATGAGTGTGGCAGAAGTGCAGGTGAACAACCTGGGCAATGCCATCTCAGCCGCTTCTCTGACCAGCACCGCACTGAATATCTCCATCACAGAGGCATTGTTGACAAACCTGCTGGGAACGCAGGATAAGACAATGACCCTTCTGACGCTGACCGGGGAAAATGCCACGCTGGATACCAGCATTCTGTCGGTGAATGATTATGCCTATGGCACCCTTGGTTCCTCTGAGAATGGTCAGTTCACATACGAGCTTTGTGTGTCTGCAGACGGTAAGGCTCTCACGCTGGTGACGGCCCTTGCCGGTACTGAATGGAATGAGGCCACCGGCACACGCTGGAATGCAGCCGGCCTGCAGGATGCTGACTTTATCGATGCTGAAGAAGCTGCCAGTGGTTTTGCTGAAGCCGTGACGAAGGATACCAGTGTGGTGATTGAGCTCAGCAACGAGGCGATGCCGCAGGATTTCATCGTTGTGAATGGTGCTGTGGAGGCAAACAATCTGACGGTTGACCGCTGGGGTGTTGAGCATGGTGATTTCACAATCAGCGCTGGTGAGGATACCTTCAATGCTGTTGCAGATTCCATCACGGTTTATCAGGATATGTTCGTGAATGGCAACCGTAACCTCATCGTCGGTGATGCAGTTGCTGCTGATGGTGCGGAAGGTCTTGCGGTCAACGTTCACCATAATCTGACGATTAACGAGAGTGCCGGTTTGATTGTGGCTGCTAATGCTGCGCTGACCGTGGGAGTCGCAGATGACCCCGAAACCGAGGTTGACGAAACGGCAGCCGGTAAACTGACGGTGAATGGTAAGTTCAGTAACGTGGGTGATGTGGATGTAAATGGCGATGTAACCATAGCAGAGAATGCTTACCTGTACAGCGGCGTGATGGCTCTGACGGGTGCTCCGTTCGGCGATAGGCCTTCCTCCATCGACATCACAGGCAAGGTGACCAATAAGGGCAACCTGATTAATTATGCCCTGGGTAATGTCACCATCGGTGCTGAAGGCACCCCGGCTGATACCACCTCTCTGGTGAATACCGGCAGCGTGGTAGTGAACGGCGGCACGGTGACCATCAACGGCAGTATGGATAATGCTGAAGCTGGCAGCCTGACTGTGGGCAGTGCTGAGATGGCTGTGACCGGCGCGCTGGATAACACCAGCGGCAGTATTGCCATCGGCTCTGCAGCTGTTGCAGATGACCCTGCAACGGAAGACACGAATGAGTCCGCTGCGGCAACCTATGGTACACTGACTGTGGGTGGCAAGCTGGATAACACCAGCGGCAGCATCAGCATTGCCGAGGGCAGCAGCCTGTCCGTGGGTGGCGCGCTGGATAACACCAGCGGCGGCCGCATCAGCATTGCCGAGGGCAGCAGCCTGACCGTGGGCACAACGTCTGCCACCGCTGACCTGACCAACGGCGGCGGCACGCTGGATATCACCGGCGGTACGCTGGCTGTGAGCGGTGCGCTGAACAACACGGCTACCGTAGACGGCCAGACCACAGGCGGCAGCATCACCATCGATGAAAACGCCACCGTAACCGTAGGCGGCGCACTGAATAACACCAGCGGCAGCATCAACATTGACGGCGGCAGCAGCCTGACCGTGGGTGGCGCGCTGGATAACACCAGCGGCAGCATCACCATCGGCACCGCTGCTATTGAGGATGACCCCGCAACCGATGCTGACGAAACCAAGGCAGCCACCACCGGCAGTCTGACGGTGAACGGCAACCTCGTGAACTACGGCGGCGGCAGCCTGACGGTGCAGGGCGAAGGCTCTACCGTGGAAGTGACCGGTGACCTGGCTCTTTCTGAGCTGACAACGGATGCCAGCGGCAATGAAGTGGTAGCCACCACCGGCTCTCTCACCGTGGGTGAGGGTACGGAACTGACCGTGGGTGGCGACCTGGTGGCTAACGAAATGGAGCTTGCCTTTGGTGGTAATGTAACCGTTGGTGAAACGGCTACGATTGGAGAACTGACCAATGATGGCACATTAACGGCAAAGAATGCAAACATCGGCACACTGCACAATAATGGTGGGCTGTTTGTTCAGGCTGAATTGCTGCCGGATAAAGATAGTGAGGGTAACGACCAGTATGACGGTGGTAACCTGACCATAGGTCTGCTTGATGGCAGCGGTGATGTAACGGTGTCTGAAGGCGGTACCCTGTCTATCGCCAATTCTGCTGACTTCACCGGCAAACTGACCAACTATGGTAAGATTGTGATGACGCCGGTGGTAGATGATGAAGGTAACGAAACCACACCTTCCTTTACTATCAGTGAAAGCACAGAGCAAGGTGGTAACATCGAGGCTCCGGTGCTTGTCATCGGCGGCCAGATGAAGGATGTGGTTGATGAAGCTGGCAATGTGGTCATTGACCCGGATACGCAGGAAGCCGTGAAGGAATACGAATCTGCTTCCGGCACGGTGCTGGGCGAAGTGGTGACCGATGAAATCCGCTTCGATAACATGGAACTGGTTGTCCAGGATCATCCGACGGATTCGACTCAGAAGATTGAAGCCCCCATTCTGACCATGACCAGCATTGCCAGTACGGCAGAAGGGACTGATGCTGAAGGTAATCCGAATCAGAAGGATATCGCACTTCACTTCACGCAGCTGGAAAGCGCTGAAGGTGTCACATCACTGGTGCAGGATTTGTCCACCTGGTTTGAACCGGATACTGAGGGTAATGTTCGCGAAACCGTTACCATTACACTGCTGGCAGTGAAGGAAATTGCCGAAAACGTGAGCGGTTTCGTGCTGGCTGCGGACTATGCAGAGCATGAAGAGTTCGCGGAGTATTACCAGCAGCTGCTGTCTGCCGGTTATAAGCTGAGCAACCTGAAAGACCCGCTGAATCCTGAGGTAGTCACCTTTGCTTTGCGCAATACGCCTGAATATCAGGAGGTCACCATCGATGTGCAGAAACAGACGGTGGATGACGCCACCTGGACGGTGGAGAACGACAAGCTCACGACCTCTGCAGGTCTGGTTATCGGCACGATGACTGACGGCACGGTTAAGCTGTTGAAGAACAGCATTCTGGACAATGTGCAGAGCGTCGAAGTGAAGCAGAACATTGCCATCGATCTTACGGGCAATGCACCCGATGAAGAGGTGGATGACCAGGGTAATCTGGTGAAACCTGTTGAGGTCAATATCCACGGTCTGAAGGGCGATAAGAACCTGACTATCCGTGGTGAGAATACCGATGCAGATGTTGTGAACATCGATGTTGACTCGGACGGCTACAGCGGTCAGCTGGTGCTGAACAAGGTGAATGCCACGGTGCAGGGCAGTGCCGCAAACAAGCCGGCAGAGGTGAGGGGCGGCATTAGGCTGACCACGGATACACTCGCAGACCTGAACGTGACGAACACGGTTGTGGATGCCACAGATGGCGGCGTGGTGCTTAAGGGCAACATGGAAGACGGCAGCCTGAAGCTGGATATCGGCGAAAAGCTGGCCTTCCAGTCCGGCAGCAAGGCACCGCTTGCCGCAGCCAGCAGTCTGAAACTCGACGGCACGGGCCTGGATATTGCCTACAATGACAAGGGCGCTACCACCATGGATATGACCGGTGTTTCCAAGACCGGTCAGGTTCTGGTGAATATGTCTAAGATGACTGGCTCTGCCGGTGATATCGTCATCGGCAAGGACGGTGTGCAGTCTGCCCTGCTGGATAAGTACTTCTCCGGTATCCGCTTCGATGCGAATAAGAACGCTGTGGTGGCCGACCGCAACACCAGCTACTACTCTGACCTGGTATCCGATGCGGAGGTGACCAGCAACGGTATGGCCGGTATGGCACTGGCAGATGCCGCCTTGCTGAACCTCAACCCGCAGGTGGAAATGCAGGGCAGTGGCCTGGCCACCATGCTCGACGCCATTGAGAAGGCCGCGGCAGACGGCGGCACTGATGAGCTGGACCACCTGGGCGCAGCCCTGGCCGGCGCCAGCAGTGCAGTGCTGGGTATGGCTGCCCACGGCGACCTCGACCGCCAGCTGCAGGCTATCCGCAACCGCACCACCACCATGGGTGTGGACCAGAGCGTGGTACACCCGGAAATCCCGTACTTCAACGCCTGGATTAACGCTGAGGGCGACTACCGCGAACTGAGCGACAACGGCACCGAAGGCGGCTACAAGCTCAGCAGCTGGGGCGGCACCGTCGGCTTCGATGTGGACTGCTCACCCACGGTTACCGCCGGCCTGGCCTTCACCGCCATGTATGGTGACCTGACCGTAACCGGTGCAGACGATGCCCACGGCGACTTCGATACCTACTACCTGAGCGCCTTCGCACGCTACTGCGCCAGCGCCTGGACCCACACCTTCGTGGCCACCCTGGGTACCACCGATTTCGCCATGGAACGCACAGTGATGAACAGCAAGCAGGAATACACCACCAGCGGCACAAGCTTCGGCCTTATGTACGAACTGGGTCGTGTGTACGCCCTGGATGAAGATGCTACCTCCTGCATCCAGCCTGTCTTCAACATCACCTGGCGCCACACCTCCGTGGACGGCTACCAGGAAGACGGCAACGACCTCGCCCTCGAGGTGGATAGCCAGACGCTCAACACCGTGACCCTGGGTCTGGGTGCCCGCGTGCAGGCCATCGTCGGTGAGAATATGTACAACCGCGCCAGCATCTTCGAATGCCGCTTGTTTGCCAAGGCTGATATCGGCGACCGCCGCAGCAGCACCGAGGTGAACCTGGCCGGTGGCACCGCCGAGATTGAAAGCGCCGAAGTTGGTGCTCTTGGTCTGGAAGCCGGTGCCGGCCTCACCATCCCGCTGGGTGATGGTGGCTCCAGCCTCTTCATGGATGCCTCCGTCGAGCTCCGCGCCGACTACACCAATGTCAACGGTACAGTTGGTTATCGCGTGAACTTCTAATCAGCTGCGCCCTGCCGGCGGATTTCCGCCGGCAGGGCCTGTTATCCCATATCTCACACGCGCCCGACCGGGCGCGTGTTTTCACACAGGCGCAGCCTGTTTTCATCCATCATACGCGCGAGAGCGCGTTTTCATTTCAATGAAATTTGCCTCCGGCAATCGAAATGACTCCTGCGGAGTATCGCAATCCGTCTGCGACGGACGAAATTGAACCCAGCTTTGTCTGACATTCAGCGCAATCTGCTGATTGTTAAATTTGTAAATCGTAAATCTACGTGTCCCAAAGATTATGGGAAAAGAGTCTTAAACGACATAAAGGCATAGTGTTCTGCGTGAAAAATCGCGTTGGAGTATCACTTGCTCCACCATCGGCAGTAAGCGTTCGCTTGCGGGTATATCGGCGTAAGCCGCTAACT
>JAEIGA010011120.1_pt1 | contig 13662 bp, 11 predicted proteins | sample 9270691 | NCBI WGS metagenome assembly JAEIGA01 (sample SAMN17057246, study PRJNA624740) | gut metagenome | biome: biome; isolation source: fecal sample | host: Bos grunniens | place: China: Xizang | collected 2019
GAAGTCCTTATCGCAAAGATGCTTGGTTGTTTCCAATCTTCGCTTTCCAAGTTTGTTGGCGTTTTGGATCAAATCGCAAAAGCAAAAGAAAGCAACTAATTTCCTAATTTATTAAAAAAATCATTAAAAAAAATCGGAGGATTAAAAAATCATGGATGTACAGAAACTCATTGAAGAAGTAAAAGCTATGACCGTTCTTGAATTGAACGAACTCGTTAAAGCACTTGAAGCAGAATTTGGCGTAAGCGCAGCAGTTGCAGCAGCTCCCGTAGCAGGTGGCGCAGCAGAAGCAGCTCCCGCAGAAGAAGAAAAGACGGAATTCGACGTTGTTCTTAAAGACATCGGCGCTAACAAAATCGCAATCATCAAGGTTGTTAAGGAAGCTACCGGTCTTGGTCTTGCTGACGCGAAGAAAGCAGTTGAAGCTATGGGCGTTATCAAAGAAGCTATGCCTAAAGCAGACGCAGAAGCTCTCGTTGCTAAACTTAAGGAAAACGGCGCTACCGCTGAACTTAAATAAGTTTTTACGAGCACAAAAAATGGCTTGTCCGTATACGGGCAAGCTTTTTTTGTTTCGCAATGATTCGCCCTACGGGCATGAATCGGCTAACGCCATGAATCGAAAAGCTCGCGCTTTTCATGAATCGCCGACTTTGTCGGCATTGTTGCTTATATTTATAGCCACAATGCAAAGCATTGCTTTGCAATTCATGGAGCGGAGCGAGAAATCATGAACGCCTTGCGTTCGATTCATGCAAGCTTGCTTGCGATTCATTTTATAGCGTCAAGGCTCAGCCCCATATAAAAACTCGTGAAAAATGACCGCCCATACCGTCCGCACGCTACACAAAGAACGAGAAGTAAAGAGGTAAGACTGCGTCAAGGCTCAGCCTTGATTTTTTTTGTTCTAATCCTTGACAAAATAACGTATGTATGTTATACTATATCTATTATAATGGGTTTGGAGGTCAAACGAATGAAATGTCCTGTATGCGACACCGAAAATGCGCCCGGCTTAACCGTGTGCGATATGTGTGGCAGTGAATTACCTGAAACGAAAAAATGCAAGGCTTGCGGTGCGGAAATTCCCAAAAAAGCAGCGTATTGCCCTGAATGTAAAAATTTGGCGGACGTAAAGCCCGCAAGCGACTATACCGACCACGATAGAAATATGCCCCTGTACTACGTAGGCTTGGATTACGTCGGCGATGACAGACAAGCGGTTATCAAGGTCGTGCAAGCCCTTCGTGATTGCGACTTTGACGAAGCACGCGACGTGATCGACGGCGACGGTATCGTATTGAGCGAAGTCCCCAAACTTGAAGCGGAAATTGCTGTTTCCAAGCTCCGCGGCGCAGGTGCAAAAGCGGAAATGGCGGAAGTCGGCAGCACCTATTCGTCCAATAATAGAGGATCTTCCGGCTCCTCGTACAATCATTCCTCGTCCGCTTCTACGGGCTCGAAATCCAAACTCGTAGCGGGTTTATTGGCGCTTTTTGTCGGCGGTATCGGCGTCCACAACTTCTATTTGGGGTATATGGGCAGAGGTATTGCACAGTTGTTGCTTTGTTGGACGGGTATCACTTCTATTTGGGCACTTATCGAGGCAATTATGATCTTTACGGGCTCCATTCCCGATGCAAACGGCAACCCTTTAGGCAACTAAAAACAATCCAAAACCGTCCTTTTCGGGGCGGTTTTCTATTTACGTTAAATTTCAAAAAGCTATTGACAAATCATAAAACGTAGGATATAATACGTTTAAACCTTGGGAGGAAAAACGAATGAAAACTTGTCCTTATTGTGATTGGGAAAACGAAGATAACGCGAGCAAATGCCTTGCGTGCGGAATGGAATTAGAGGTGAATGACACCGAACAAGAAAGTGTCGAGGCAGAAACTATATCTGCCGATATGGTCGTTGAAGAGGAATTATACGGTGTGTGCATTTTTGCCCCCACCAACAATAAAATTGCCGCAATAAAAGTAATAAAAGAGCATTTTAATTGTGGACTTGCAGAAGCCAAGAACAGATGTGAAAACGGTCTTGTTGAGGTGGGATTAGATAAAGTAAGCGCGGAAATATTAGCGGATAAGCTGCGTGCCACGGGCGCGATAGTAAAAATTTTAACAAGCAAAGAAGTTGAGGAATTCAACGAGGCAATTAAAGTTGTGAAAGAGAGGCTGAAACTTTCCCCAAAGGCGAAACTCATCACGGCTTTAATTGTGGCTGTGGGTCTTCTCATTCCAATCCTTGCGCTGATTTTGACAAACGTATTATTATAATCCGTTAATCAACCTCAAAACCGTCCTTTTCGGGGCGGTTTTTCATTATTTTCACCCGCTTTTGTGTAAATCGGTTAAAAATCGGGAAAAATATCCTAAAACTGCTTGACGGAAAGTAAAATAAAATGTACAATAAAGAGGTGAAAATGCGGTAGAATGCGCTTGTCGCATTCCGTTTAAATAGGAGAGCAATAGTATGTTCAAAAAGACGAAAAGATTTTTAGGCTGTGCATTGGCGGCGTGCGGTATTTTTGCTTGCGCGGGTACGTTGACCGCTTGCGAAACCAATAACCCCGAAGTAGAAATGAAAATCGAGTTCAACGGCGAATCGTACGTCCTCGATTATAAGCTTTACAGAAAAATTACGCCCAACACCGTAAACCACTTCTTGTGGCTTGCGGACGGTGGTTTTTATAACGACACGATCATTCATGATTACGATGCGGAAGCCTTGAAGATGTATGGCGGCTTGTATGCTTACAACACAGAAGAGAGCGGCGATTATTACGTGGATAAATCGTATGCGGCATTCTGCGAAAAATATGCCGACAAGTTCCCTAAAAGCGTATTCTTGGATAAGGGCGAAACTCCCATTTACACCGTTTACGGCGAATTTACAAACAATCAATTCAAAGTTACGAGCGGTTTGTTGAAGGAAGATTTCGGTACGCTTTCGATGTATTATCATCAAAAGGATACGGACAGCCGCGTATACGTAAAGCGTGCGGACGGTGATGGCTATGCAGACCGCGCTTACGAATACAACAGCGCGACGTCCATGTTCTATATGACGTTGTCCAACGGCGCAAAAACGCAAAACGCATATTGCACCTTCGCAACCTTGAAAGGGGACAGCAAGGAAACCTTGGAAAGCTTCGTACAAGCGATTACCGATTACATCGAAGAAAAGTACGATGAAGACGCAACGAGATTTGTAACGGCAACGGAAATGCACATCGACGCGGAAGACGAAATCGAAAACAGCCAAGACAAAAAGGCAACCTTCGATATCCCCAACGAGCCGATTATCATCAAATACGTCAAAGTGAAAAAGTATTAAGGACAAAGAAAAATCACCGAGTAAAATCGGTGATTTTTTTGTGGCTTTTAGCCAAGATATTCCTTTGCTTTTTCCGCGCTTATGCGCTTAATGTCCGCTTTGGGGTACTTGCTATCCGCGCCGCCGTTCACGAACAGGAAATAATATCCGTCCGCCGTCTTATAAAGGATTTCTTCATACCCCGTCGGATCGCCAAACGCGCCGAACGTCCGCTTGTTGATAAGCGTTGCGCTTTCCGTATCGTATTCTTTTTTACAAATAATTTTTTTCATAATTAAACTCCTTTTCCGATATTTAATATCGTCAATTTTATTGTAATAGAAAGGGAAAATCGCTGTCAAGCCTTTGCGCTTGGAAAGTTAAGCCGTAATTTCCACAATCTTCCCGCCTTTTATCGAAATTTGGAAATAATCCACGGAAAACAGCCGTTCGCCTTTCTTACGCACAAGTCCGCACCGCGTCGGATTGTCGGTGAGGATAACGCTCTCAAAATCCCCCAAAAACGCGCGTATTTTATCTTTGTCGGTACGTAATTCGTCATCGAGCAAATCATCGAAATTTGCGCCGATTAACACACTCTCGAAAAAGGCGTAGGCGAGCAAACCCTCGTCTATTTCCCCGTTATCCGTGGTGTTGGCTTGGCAAAGTGTGAATGCAGTTTGCCTGCATTCCGTTTCGGATAATTCCCAAGCGCAGTCAGCGTACCGTCCTAAACGCTCGGAAAGGGGCAATCGGGCGGTGAGCACGTTGTCCTCGACGGAAAAGGAAAGTATTTTTTCCTGCAACAGCCGTTTCCCGTCTTGCGTGAAAATTATCAGCTCACTTTGGGTGGCAAGTAGGATAAGTCCGCCGTGAAAAGAGGGGGTTGCGGTAGCAAACGAGGGGGGCAGGTACGCGTTGAAAAAGTTTTTCGGGGTTTGTACGGACAAATATAAATGCCCTTGCGAAAAGAGGGTGATGAGGCAGTCCTCGTGCTTTTTTTGCCAAAGAACGCGCAAGGTGAGGTCGGTGGGTGGAAAATCGCGCGCATACACGGCAATCCCGTCTTCCAACAAATATACCTCACACCCCTCGGGCGGCGCGGTGCGGAGCTGGTCCGTGATAAAAAAACGGATAGGCTGTGCGTTTTCGGGCAAAAATTCGGCGTAGAGCTTGTCGCGTAAATCTACGTCGGCGGTGCGTTCAAAGAGGTCGGTAACGCCAAAATATGCGCCGCTTAGGAATAGGGCGCAAGGCTTGGAAGACAAAAAATACAATTTCATAGTGTATTTTATTATTTTTCCGCATAAAAAATGTATAGAAAAAGAAAAATAGGTTAATAATTTCCCCGCAACTTAAAAATTGGAGGAAAGACCATGAACAAAATCAACGGCTATACGGAAGAAGAAGCGCGCGGCTTGGTGGAGTATATCAAGGCAGGCAAGCAAAAGGGAAAAACGCTTACTTATTTGTTTGAAACGTACGGTTTAAAGCACGGCAGAGCAAAGGGGAGCGTGCGCAATTATTACTACGCGCTTATGAAAAACGAGCGCGGGGACGAGCGCATCGTACAGCTTTTGGACGGGAGTGCGCTGTCCGTAGAAAAAATCCGTGAATTTACCGAGGAAGAAGCGACGGAAGCGCTCAAAAGTATTTTGTTGGAAAAGAGTAAGGGGGTGTCTGTGCGCCGCGCCATTTTCAATTTGGCAAACGGGGACGATAAATTGATGCTCCGCTTGCAGAATAAATACCGCAACACCTTAAAAAAGCAGCCCGAAAAACTCGCGCAAATCGCCAAAGACTTGGGGTTTAGCGAAGAATTATATGCGGCGGGGAAACGGAGTAAAGGGGCGGACGGACGTTCGGCACGCTTGCCAGATAAGGACTTTTTGCGTAGACGGTTGGAAAACGAAATCAACGCATTGTACGATAGACTCGCGCAGGCCTTGAAGACGGAAAACGAACGGCTCCGCGCAGAAAACGAGCGTTTAAAAGCGGAAAACGAACAGCTCAAAGCCTAAAATGGGCACACCATGTACGCGATGAAATAAAAAACTCTGCTTTTTGGCAGAGTTTTTTGATGCCGACTTATATCGGATTACAGACAAGCTTATAGCTTGATTACAGACCAACTGCGTTGGAGTGCATACAAGCCTATGGCTTGATTGCCTACCGACTTCGTCGAATATATGCCGCTGCGCGGATTAAGCTTGTTCCGCTGTTTTTTTGCGTTTGGGCGCGGCTTTGGCAAGCTTCTTTTCCGCTTCCTCGGCGGCTTGGGCGGTTTCCGTTTTGATTTCGTCCGTCATCGCTTCCATTGCGCGGATTTTTTCGTCCATCATTTGGTCGAGCTTGGCTTGCAATTCCGCCTGCGTTTTCCGTACCAACGTACGCATTTTATAGCTATTCGCCGTAGCGAGCGCGCCCGCAACCCCGCCAATGACGAGCCCTAACGTGAATTTTTCCATATTTCTACCTCCTTGTGGTATCGTTAGTATGTGAAAAAATGCGGAAGGTATGCGAAAAAAGCGAAAAATCCTTGCAAACGGCGGTCGGATGTGCTATAATAAGCATATGATAACCAAGCGAGCGATTGCCTTTGATATCGGCAACAAGAGAATAGGCGTGGCGATTTCCGATCCGTTCAATGAATACGCAATGCCCTGCGAAACGTATACGCGCACCCGCAATTTCCAAGCGGACGTGGAAGCGATTGCGAAAATCGCCAAGGATAGGGGCGTGGGCGTGATTGTGTGCGGTATGCCCTTTAATTTCGACGGCACGGAAAGTATTCAAACGGTGAAAACGCGGGAGTTCGTGGACGCGCTCCGTCAAAAGACCGACTTGCCTATCGAGTTAGAGGACGAGCGTTTTACGACGATGCAAGCGCGCGAAACGCAAATTATGGGCGGCATCAAGCGCGAGGATAGAAAAAAAACGATTGATTCCATCGCGGCATCCTATATTTTGGAAAGCTGGCTCGCAAGGGAAAAAATTAAAAATAAAAAGGTGGAGGAGCCTATTATGAATAACGAATTTAACGAAGAAATCTACGACGAGGAAGAAGACCGCATTTTCGAGGTGGAAGCAGAGGACGGCACGGTTGAAAAATTGTACCATATCGCCACCATCGAATATCGCAAGGCTATGTATTGCATTTTCCAAAAAGCAGAGCCCGAATCGGAAGAGGAAGAAGACGAGGTTATCATCTTTGCTTTGCAAGGCGAAGGGGACGATGCTATGCTTGTTCCTATCGAAGACGCACAGCTTCTTGATGAAGTATTTGCGGAATTCTGCCATCAATACGAACAGTTTGAAAACAGCGACGAAGCGATGGATTTGGAAGATTAAGCGAATTTTGCAATCGACGTTGGGGCGGAGAAAACCGCCCCGACATTTTTTGCGCGCAAGCGGAAAGTTTTTATAGGAATACGCTGAAAAAGCATTGACATTTTTCGCGGAAACGGATATAATAAGCGTGTTGAAAGGGCAAAAGCCCACACAATTAAAATGCAGGTGTCGCCTAGCGGTATGGCGGCAGCTTCCCAAGCTGTTCCCGGCGAGTTCGACTCTCGTCACCTGCTCCAAAAAGAGAAACGCACCCGAAGCGGTGCGTTTTTCTTTTTGGAAGATGAAGTGATTACTGACGAGAGGCGAGGGTGGAGAAAATCGCGGGAGCGATTTGTTTGCTTACGAAGATAGGAATAAAGGAAAACTTGAAAGCAAACCAAACGATTGATAATCGTTTGTCGGGGCGCGCTGCCAAAAGCGCGACTCTCGGACGCTCATTCTTCGCAATTCCGTCGCTACGCTTCTTACACCTGCTATATAATAGGTGGTAACACCTACTGCAAACAGCCTACCCCCCGAATTTATCGGGGGGTTAGCATTTCAAAAAGCGAAACATTTATGTCAAAATTCACTGCTGCAAAACTGTAGTTTACCCAAAATGACAAGAGTTGAACTCCCACGTCGCATATTTTAATATAAAAAGAACAAGTAAGGAGTAAAACATTCTTTCAACAGTTATTTATCTAAAAATTCAACAACGAAATTAGGAAATCAAGCCGATTGATTCAAACGACGCAGTCGGCTTTTTTTATTGCAAAAATTTCAAAAAGGAGGCAGAAAAATTCGATGGATTATCCTAAACATACGCAAGGCTTGACAGGTATTGCTATGTGGGTGTAGCCCTAAAAATAGAGCCTAAGTTTTATTTTAACGTACTAAAGATAAAATAAAAACGGTGTGGAAATGGGGGTGTATGCCGTCTTTTTTTAATGTGGTACAATAAAAGAGACTTTTATTTTTTTGGGAAGAGCAAAAGTTTTTTAAAATTAAACGGATGGTTTATTTGAAAAGGGGGTAAACGATGATTTATGGGATTTCTGATATCCATGGAGATATCGAGGGGATGATAAAACAATGCAGTGGTTTGACGCGTGACGATTATGTAATTGTGACGGGAGACGTTGGTTTTTTTCAAGAAACACAAAAAATACTGTTAGGATGTGAGTTTGCTTTTACATTGCTATTTTTGGACGGAAATCATGAGGATTTTGGCTTATTAAACAGCTATGAGGTGACGGAGTATTGCGGCGGGAAGGTGCATAAAATTGCTGAAAATATTTATCACTTATTGCGAGGACAAGTCTTTCAACTAAAAACAAAAGACAAAATAGTAAAAATAGCGGTTTTGGGGGGCGGCGAGAGTAGAGATAAGGCATTTAGGGAAGAAAATGTGGATTGGTTTTCAGCGGAAGGGATTACCGAGGAAGATTTGATAGAGCTAAACAAAAATTTAAAAAAACATAATTATCAGGTAGATTACTTTTTTTCACACATTCCATCAGCCATATTAAAGGTTTTTCTTTATAACACAACCTATCATTTATTTTTAGAGAAAAATAAAGGAAATTTTTCAAATTATCAATTAGAGCGTCTATCGAGGTTGAAATATAGTGATAGTGAGTATCGGGTTTATATGGCGATTGAGGGGGTGGGGAGACCGCCACTAACAGCTAAAACATATTACTGTGGGCATGACCATCTTTTTCGCGGTGAGTATAAAATCAAAAAAAGGCGATATATAATTCTATCTCAAAGCTTACAGAGATTACAGTAAACATATAACAAGATAAAAAAATTAAAAAAAAGGTTGAAAATAAGAAGTTTATATGTTACAATATGTAAAACTTTGCAGATAGGAGAATACATATGAGCTTTTTAAGGAACTTATTTTCGTCAACTATTTATAACCAATTAAAAAATGACCATGAGGCATTAAGCTTATCCAAAAAACAAAATCAAGTAAACGATGGGGGTTTTTTGGCTGTTATAAAAAACCTTATAGGCGAAGAAGTATGGTCCTCCTCTGTAATTACTGGGGAAGAGAGCGCGTTTTTGGTGCGGATACTTCGTACGTTAGATTCACAGATAACACAGCAACAAGTTGAGAATTATGATAGAGCTTGTAGAGATTGGATTGGGGGAAGAAGGAAACTGTCCTATGCGCATACCTCAAGTAGTAGCTGTCCACATTGGATAAGCTTATTTACGTCTCTACATAAAGCATTTAACCTTGCCAATTTTAAAACCTTGAGGGATATAAATAAACTCCGCCGGGCATTTTCGTCGATAGATGATTCTGCAATGTATATGCGGGATATTAAAGATATTGCCGCGTTCTACATTATTTACAATCAATTGCCTGTATCTCGCTATAACTTCGTTGTAAAAGAGTTAGAGCGTGCGCTTGAAGAAGCGAAGCAAAAAGGTGTGCAAGCTTATAAAACGAGAACGTTCGAGATAACCAACGAAATTGAAGAGCTCATCATCTTAAAAGGTGAAGCCGCATTGCAAGAACTCGTTAAAAAAATTAGCGAAAACCCCATTGAGTATAGAAAAGCAGAGCATAATACGGTAATCAATCAGTGTGTTGAATATGTGAATAAAATTTTAGAGGATAGAGGGTATGTACTTGGGGAAAAAATCCCTTTCATTAACCTTTCTAATGTAGAAAAATTAAAGGAGCTAATTTACAAAGTTTTGTGGATTTTTGAGGATGCGACTTTAATTTATTCCAATGCAAAAGAGTTAGAAGATTATATTCAGTACGATGAATTTGTGGGGAGAGTCATTGCTTCTTATACGGCGGAAGAGGAAGTTTTTTTGAAAAAATTATTTAAAACGTTTGGTTTTTTTGAAAAGGAATCTATCGAGTTTGTCATTAGCAGCAAGGAAATGAACAGCGCTCAAGAAAGCTGGCAATACGTTGCAGATTATCGACAAGCGCGTGCCTGTCTTCTGTTTATTTTAACTGAGGATTCTATTCAAAGGGAATTAGATTCTTGTGAGGAGGACGGTGTATTCTTTGCGGAAAACGTTTTTTCTGAAATTAATGATAAATTAGCGGAATTTGGAATGCGCACGTTGAATAAAAATGACACGGCTTGGAATAATGACACGTTAGATTGGTATGTGCATAAAGCAGTTAAGCAAATTGAAGCTGCGAGGAGGGGGCAATGAAAACGGCGGTAGGAAAATATGCAAACTCAGTGATAATTGACGGGGAGGAAATACAGTTAACCTTTATTGGCGAGGGTATGACGGCAATATGTTATAAAGGCAAAGACTATCGTATTTATAAAGAATTTTTTCCAAAACAAGCCAATGGAGTTTGCTACTATTTTCGACAAAATACAGGTGAGTTGGAAGAAGCGCCAGGGTTATCAAAAGAGGATAAAGAGCGTTTAAGCATAAAATATAAAAAATTCCAAGAAACCAAACACGCAATTGAAAGCATCTATGAAGCGCAAGCAAGAGAAGACCGAACCCCACTTGTTGCTTGGGAAGAGAAAAAGAGCGCAAGCGGGAAGGTTTGGTTTAAATCGACTTTTACAGGCGGGAATACATTACAAGAAAAATATAGAGAGTTGGATAAGGAAACAAATCCAATACTTCGCTTAAAACAAGAATTAAAATATATTCAATACGCCTTGGATGATTTAAAAGTCTACCATCAGGTTGATTACCTAAACATGGATATAAAGCCCGAGAATTTATGGTGCGTCACTCTCAACGACGTAAACAAGGTGGAAGGGATTAGAAATTTAGACTTTGGTTCATGCGTAAAGGTTGCCGATATAATGAAGCAGGGCGATGTTTTAATGGATTTAGAATGTACGCCGCAATACTATAATTACAAATTTATCAATCAAATTTTGAATTGTTCAGAGTCGGATGAGACAAAAAGATGGTATTTTAAACTGCTAGACGTAAAAGCAACCATGAAGATATTGGCGGAAAGGGTGTGCGGCGATTATCAAGAAAATGCGTCGAGAGATTACTTTTTAAACAATATCTACAAGCAGTATTTTGCTAAGGATGAGCCTTGTTTTGAAAAATATATGCTAGCATATTCCTTGGCGTCCCTACTAAGTGGAAATAAAATGGATAGGCCGTTTGGCGGAATGGATATCGAAAAGAATAAACTCCGCCTTCAAGAGCTTGAGAATATCATTGATTATATCCTCCATGGCGATAAGCTCGATGGGGCTTGTTTAACGTGCCATGAATTAAAAAAATTCAATTATTTACTTAAAGATGTAAATATTTACGAGGCTTGTAAAAAGGATGGGCGTTGGTTAAAGCCGGAAAATTGTATTGATATTTTATCGGGGCGAGAGTTTTCTCGAGAACTAACCCCCGCAATAAAATTCCAAGGTAAAGAGTACCATACAGGTAACGAATTGTCTATTGTTTTGTTATTTTTAGAATGCTTACAAACAGGCGTTAAAGATTTGCTTCTCTACGGAGAGGGTGGTATGGGCAAAAGCCGAAACTTAAAAGCGCTTAAAAGATATTTATTAAAAGAGGAAACCCCTTTTTATTCCCGCGAATTAAAGACGGTGAGAGAGGAGACCATATCTCGTTTTTCCAAGGAAATTGAAAGTCTTTCCCCTTTGAAAGAAAAAGTTGTAATTTTAGATGGCTATGATGAATTAGATGCTTCCATAAAGGATAAAGTAGATATTATCATCCGCAAACACTTAAAAGGGAAGTGTAGATTGCTTATTATAGGAAGCCGAATTTCGTCTACGAAATCGGCTGGTTTAGGGTACAATCAAAAGTCTTCAGCCTTGTTTTTCTTTAATTTTGAACAAGCAAAGCTTTGCCCATTTACAAAAGATAAAATTCGTTCACTTATCACTAAGGGGGCGCGGGCGGAGGAATATTTACCGCTGCTTCAAAACACGATGTTCTTATGTATGCAATTGGAGCTGGAAAAATTAAACGTGGAGCAGGGTTACCCCCCAAAGATACAAACAGAACCCGAGTTTATTCAACGGTATTTTACTGCTATGTTCTGTGAGAAAGGGATGACGGGCGTTCCTTCTTCAAGGTTGTATCATTTGGGGGAATTTATTCATCAACAGCGGGGCGAGAAAGGTCGATTTTTAGAGGAAATCCCCGTGCCGTTAAACAATATTTTGCGATATGATAAAAATCCGTATGTAAGAAAGAAAAAATTGCACCAAGAATATGTATTAAATGCAGAGCAAGTGAAATATTTAAATTATTTGCACGCATTTTATATTGTTCATAAATTAGAGTTAATTGCTGTTGAGGAAGAAGAACGAGAAATTTTAATCAAACAGATTTTTGATATTCCTTCCACTGAAATGACAGCAGAAAGCTTTTATTATGCAGGACAGCTGATTCGTAAGCACGCTCAAAAGAAAAATATTTTTAAAATTTTAAACGAAGATGGCTTAAAAGAAAAGTTGTTAAGATACGAAAACGTTTTGTGCTTGTTTTTGGGTGCTTACAATGGGGTAGCAAAGGATATAAAGGGTGTGTTTACTTTCTATCACCCTAGCATGAAAAGCTCTTACAGTGGTTATCTTTATGCATGCGATTATATTAGAGTATTAAAAGCAAATTCCATTCAAGACCTTCACTTTTTATCGTATGGTACACCGCGGTTAAACAAGATTGAAATAAACAACGATAGGTATTATTCTCAAGGGAATTGCTTAATCACGAGGGTTGGGGATGAACTACATTTAGGCTGTAATACAAGTAAAATTCCCTCAAAAGTATGGTATATTCACAAACATGCCTTTTCGCGTAGCGGGATACGAAAAATTGTCATTCCAGATACAGTAACCGAAATAGGACCGTGTGCGTTTTTGTATTGCGAAGAACTGGAACACGTTGTTTTAGGTGAAAACTTGGTCCTTTTACCTGAAAACGCATTTTATAAATGTTCTGCGATAAAGACGCTACATATAAAAAACAAGGCAATGGAAGGTAAGGATAAATATGCGTTGAAGGCTTTTGTAAGAATTCCCCAACTCGAACGTGTAATTATACCAACGACGGCCGTGGAATATATTTGTAAGCTTTTGGAAGAAGATAAAAAACAAAAATATCCTTCACGATTAAAAAAGGCTGGATATAGATTGAAATATCTCGAAATTTTCCAAGGAGAAAGACCTTCTTGGGGGAAAGAACCCAAACAACTGGTGCCTTTAACCTTTGAGACAATTAAAGGGCCAAACTTTTTTAAAGAACTACATTTACGGCGCGATATGCAAGAAATATCTAAAGCATTCCTTGGGAGTATGATGAATAATTTTGAGAAAATTACAGTTGCAAAGGGATGTAAAAGGTTTATTGCGAAAAATAATTGTTTGATAGACACACAAGAAAAAACGTTAATAATGGGATGTAAGAAGAGCATTATTCCCAAGGGGAAGGTAAAGCGTATAGAGAGCTATGCATTTGCGTGGTGTATGTCTATGCGCAAGCTGGAAATCCCAAGTGGCATAGAAAGCATAGGGGAAAGTACATTTCTTTATTGTAACAAACTGAAAAAGATTTTTCTGCCTAAAACGTTAAAGATTGTTGGGCAAAATGCATTTGGTATGCCGGATAAGTGTTTAAAAAAACAAAAATCCCCCTATGCGTTAAAAGAGGTTGTTATAGAGGATTGTACGAGTTGGTCTCAAGTATTCTTCCCGGTCCGCACAAGCAATCCGATATATTACGCAAAACATCTAACTAGTGCAGATATAAAAGACGGAAAAATGGTATTGCGTGAGGGTATAAATAAAATTACTTCAGGCGCATTTTATAATGCTCGTAATTTGACGGCGGTGGATATTCCCTCAACGATTACGGAAATTGGCGGGTCAGCTTTTTTTGGATGTGATATAAAAACGGTAAATATCCATAATTTAACTGCATGGGGCAATATAGAGCTTAGCTCTTTTAGTGCTAACCCTTGTTGGCGAGGGGCGAAGCTGTTTGTTGATGGAAAAGAAGAAAAAA
>JAEIGA010011121.1_pt1 | contig 13662 bp, 15 predicted proteins | sample 9270691 | NCBI WGS metagenome assembly JAEIGA01 (sample SAMN17057246, study PRJNA624740) | gut metagenome | biome: biome; isolation source: fecal sample | host: Bos grunniens | place: China: Xizang | collected 2019
CTGATCGACTGGATCGATGAGCGGCGAGAAAAGAAATAGCAGATAAATGAAAGAAACAGATTCTCCTTTAAGATGAAAAGAGAATCTGTTTCTTTTTTGAAGAAGAATGGTATTGTAATCAGAATTGCAAAATGGAGGGTTATTTTTTCAATCCTTTGTAATTACCTTCATCATCCAACATCAGGTCGCAGGCAGTGCGAACACCGTATTCTATGACTTTTTTGCAGTTTACATCTGCACCTTCATTGTGAAATCTGGCATTTTCTTCCAGATCCCGAAGGTTATAGCATTTTCCCATGACCTGGGGATGGATCTCACTGCAGTCTGTGCTGCCGTAATGCTTTTCCATCTTTGCCGCATATCGTGCGATGATTGACATGTCTGCAAACTCAGCGGACAGTTCATCCATGGTATGCGGTTTGTTTGTCAGATCTTTTCCGTAGATCAGTCCCAGAAAATGCATCGGCCCCTGAACAACACCACATGTGCCGCCACGACCGCCAAGTCCCATGGTCATGCTATCGATGCTGATCAACCGGGAAATCTCTTCTTCTCCAAGATCAGAGCAAAACTCCCGTAGCAATCCGGCAAAAGAACTCTGGCTGCAGCTAAAGGAATTGCGGAATGCTTCAAAAGCATATTCTACAGCGCGATTTGTACGTTCTTCTTTTACTGTCATAGTTATTTTTCCTCCAGGGGGAAAAGTATCCCCAGTATTTGTGATTTTCAAAATGATAAATCATATAACTGGGGGTACTTTTGTGTGTTTGATCAGACCCTAATGTTATGCGGCCAGTTTAGATGGCACAGGGCCTTTTTTTATTATTTGGATTCGATTCTGTTTGCAAGGCTTTCAAGCTTGGACAGTTTAACTTCGAATGTCTCTGAGATCTCCTGCAGTTTCTTATATTCCGGAGCGATTGCAGTTCTTGCAGAGAAGGTATTCAGGTTAGCTGGATCATCTGTGTTCAGATATACGCTTGCAACATCCGGACGTGAGTAATGTCCAAGGCCATCGAATACTGCATCATGTGCACGAAGTACGTTTGCTTCGCAATCAGCATAAAGGATGGTGTCTTCATGAAGAACCGGCTCAGCCAGATAATCACCGAACGGATCGCAGATGAAGGAACCGCCGATTGCCCAGTCATATTCCAGATCCTTGCTGTCTTTGATGGATTCGTATTCCGGTTCGAAATCCTGATCTCTTAACAGACCATGTACGGATAATACGAAGGAACCGGAGTCAAATGCGTATGCTCTTGCAGCTCTGTTGCCGTCGCAGCCGGACGGATCTTCCATTACGCTGACTGCCTTCGGGCCCTTGAATGTCCAGTTGCCCGGCCAGTTTGCGATATGGAACTCTTCGCCCTGAAGAATCTGAGCTGCACGGATGCCGATCGTGTGATGCTCCCAGCAGCACAGCATACCGACACGGCCGATGTTTGTATCATATGCGCCGATATCACTGCCGTTGCCTTCGCCCCAGTATACACGCTCATTGTAAGTTGGTTTTAATTTTCTGTGGCGGCCAAGGATTGTGCCTTCCGGTCCGAATAAGATCTGTGTGTTATAGAAAGTGAAAACGCCCTGTTTGTCATCAAGCTCATTGACACCCATTACACAGTAAACGCCTGCATCACGGCAAGCCTGGCAAAGGCGATCTGTATCCTCACTCGGGATTACGATAGAGTTCTTCTGCAGACCCATGTTCCAGAGAGCCCACTCTTCACCAATGCTGTTGTAAGTACTGCTGTAGTACGGTCCGAATACCGGAATATAGCTCTCGGAGAAAGCAACCAGCTCAGCGCCGTTTGCAGCTGCTTCTTTGATCTTTTCAATTGCAATGTCAATGGATTTTTCTTTGTTGAAAACGATCTGAGGAGCCTGGATTGCAGCAACTCTTACTTTTTCTTTTCCGCCGAGTACCTGCTTGTTTGGTTTGGTATTCATGATCTTAGCCATTTTTTCTCCTTTTCTGCGATCCGTACGATCGCTTCTTTTGCTCAACTCTTCAAAGTTGAAATTTCAAAAAGTTTCAAGCCATTTTGTTACGTTTCCCTTGCAAGGTTTTTGTACTCTCATGATAACCAGATGGAAACCGAGACGAAAAGAACCTTCTGTTTTCCATCGATGCAACTTAAAAATTACATCGGAAAATCGGGTAGTCATGATCGCGACAGGCGCAATCTGGAGATGACACCGATGAAAAAAATCTGATTCTTTTCAGCAATTTTTCAAGTTGCCATAATAAAAATGAAAACAGGTTACCGATTGGTAATGGCAACGCACTGACACTGAAAATGGAGGAGATAAATATGATGACAGCAGGCATTGACTGCGGTACACAGAGGACCAAAGCGGTTCTTGTAAAAGATGGAGAAATTCTCGCGACTGCAGTGACCCGTACAGACTTTGATACGAATAAAGCTGCAAAAGAAGTGATCGGTATGTTGCTGAAAAAGACCGGAGTAGAGCCGGGGGATCTGAAGCATCTTTATATTACCGGTGTGGGCGCGCAGACGATCCAGTTAGGTGACGGTAAGGTCAATGAGATTATGTCTGCGGCTGCAGGAACGAAAAAGCTGACACAGGCCTGTGGATGCATTCTGGATCTTGGAGCAGAGCGAAACCGGGCGATCCGGATGGCAGAAGACGGTACCATTCAGGGGTACGAAGTGAATGATAAATGTGCCTCTGGAAGCGGAACATTTATCGAAGCAATGGCCCGGGTGCTGGAGACACCGATTGACGGATTCGGGAGTCTTGCACTTCAGCATAAAAAGGATATCACGCTGGCAGCACAGTGTGTGGTCTTTGTGGAATCAGAAGTCATTTCGATGATCCACAGCAATGAGGAACCTGCGGACATTGCGTGGGGCGTGCTCGATGGAGTGGCAGCACATATTGTTGCGCTGGCCAAAAGGTTCGGCAAGGTATCAGACATCTGTGTGATCGGTGGACCAACATTGAATGCAGGTCTGATGGAAGCATTGAAAAAACAGCTCGGTCAGGAGATCACAATACCGGATCTTGCGGAATATGCAAGCGCATACGGCGCGGCGCTGCTGGCCGCAGAGGCATAAAAGGAGGGGTTAGAGTGAAAGAATACTGGAGATGGACAGAAGAAACCTTTGTTAACCCCGACCTGACAGATTGGAAGGAGGCCTGCGTGACTGCCGGTGTGGATATTGGTTCGACCAGTACACAGGCTGTTCTGATGGCAGATAAACAGGTCCTTGCGTTTGCCAGCATCAGGACAGGATCCAACAGTAAGGATTCTGCAGTTAATGCGATGAAGAAGGTTATGGATCTGACCGGTGTTACACAGGAAGATATCGCATTTACGGTCGGTACCGGATATGGCAGAGTCAATGTTCCGTTTGCGGACAAGACGATTACGGAGATCACCTGCCATGCAAAAGGAGCCAATTATATTTACGGCCCGACGGTCCGGACGATCCTGGACATGGGAGGTCAGGACTGCAAGGCGATCCACTGTGACGAAAAGGGCAGAGTGGAATCTTTTATGATGAATGATAAGTGTGCAGCGGGAACCGGACGGGGCATGGAAGTGATCGCGGATCTTCTGGGGATTCCGGTCGAAGAGATCGGGGAGCGTTCCTTTCAGATCGAAAAAGAACCGCCGGTTATCACCAATCAGTGTGTGATCTTTGCAAAAACAGAGGTAGGCAATCTGATGCGGCAGGGTTGGACCAAGGAACAGGTGCTTGCAGCATATTGCCAGGCGATGGCAGAGCGTGTCGTCAGACTGTTAGAGCGAAACGGTATGACAGAAGACTTTGCGATCACAGGCGGCATTGCCAAGAATACCGGTGTGGTAAAGCGAATCGAGAAAATGCTCGGGATCAAGGCTTTAGAAAGCAGCTATGATACGCAGATCGCAGGGGCTCTGGGCAGCGCACTGATGGCGTACGATCTACTTGAAAAGAAAAAGAAACGGATGGCAAAGAGTACACAGCAAGCCTGAAAGGGGGAACGATCATGCTTTCCAGTTACGGATTTGAAGATGGCAGCGGCACTTATTATATCGCCATCAATACGGATTCCTGTTGTCAGTGTGAGGAGAAATCCTGTGTGGCAGCGTGTCCGGCCGGATTGTTTGAAATCGTGTTTGATGATTATGACGATGAGGTTGCCGTCATTCGGGAGAACGCCAGACATCGTTTGAAAGAGCTATGTGTAATCTGCAAGAACCAGGAAAGTCTCAAGGAGTCAGACAACATGCTTCCCTGCATGGAGGCCTGTCATTTTGGGGCAATCGGACATACATGGTAGAGGTACTTTCTGATATATGATTTTGTTGAGGAAAAGGAGGAACATGTGTTATGAAACCAACAATAGCAATCGATAATGAGTATATCGAACGCTGGAAAAATGATGGGAAGAAGGTAGTGGGAACCGTTTGCTGTCATATTCCGGAGGAGATCATCCATGCAGCCGGCATGCTGCCGATCCGCATCCGTGGAAACGAATGCACCGATGATCAGGATGGCGAACTGTGGATGACCGGTTTTACCTGTGGATTCTGCCGTGCATGCTTACAGAATCTGCTCGACGGGAAATACGATTATCTTGATGGGATCGTTGTATCTGACGGCTGTATGTTCATCCAGCGTCTGTATGACAACTGGTCCCGGATCGGCAATACACCACACAATCTGAACATCAACATCCCGCGTAACCACGACAAATTGGCAGTAGAGTACTTTGTAGATGAACTGGAGATCATGAAAGCAGAGATGGAAAAGATCTCCGGTGTAACGATCACAGATGAGATGCTCGAAGAGTCCATCGCTTTCTATAACAAGACACGTGCTCTGATCCGCGAATTTTTCGCACTGGCTAAGGGCCCGGCACCGCTTGTTACCGGAACAGAGACCCGTCAGTGGATGCTGCGTGCGATGTCTATGCCGAAAGAGATTTTCTATGAAGAACTCTCCGCATTTATGGAAGAAGTAAAGAAACGCGAAGGCTTTACAGATTACGGCGCACGTCTGATGATGATCGGCTCGACAGTAGATGATCCGGATTATGTAAACATTTTTGAAGAGCATGGCGGACTGATCGTAACCGATTACAACTGCTATGGTACCCGTTATCTGTGGTCAGATGTTACAAGAAAAGAAGGCGAAACACCGTTAGAGTCCATCGCACGTTCTTATCTGGAAAAACTGACATGCCCGCGTATGACTGACCTACATGAAGAAATGTTTGAAGATATGATGCAGTTCATCAAAGAATATGACGTTGAAGGCATCGTTTACGTACGTCAGAAAAACTGCTCATTGTGGGGCGGTGAGAGCGTATTCTTCTATGACAAGTTTGAGAAAGCCGGTTATCCGGTTCTGACACTTGAGAAAGAAGAGATCTCGATCAATGCCGGCCAGGTCGGCATCCGTGCAGAAGCGTTTGTAGAAATGCTGGAAGGAGGGAATGACTGATGAGTGAAGTTAAGAATAACGAAGTACAGGAAATCGATCTGCTCCGTGATGTACATAAAGAAGTTGTTAACATGTATGAATACATGAAGAATAAACATCCGGGACGTCTCTGGATGGCACAGCTTCAGATGGATCACTGGGATGCCATCTGCAATGCACATGAGCAGGGCAAGAAGCTGATCTTAACCAGCACTAATACGCCGGCAGAGCTGATCTACGCATTTGATGCAGTTCCGTTTGTACCGGAGACTCTGATCATGCGTTTTGCAAGCGGAGACAAGACTTTTAAGTATTTGGATCTGGCAGATCAGTATGTCAGCAACCAGCTCTGCTCGATCAATCGTGGTCAGATCGGTTTTTATCTCTCAGGTGACATGAAGCTGAAACCGGATGCTGTACTGGCAACCGTAACACCGTGCGATTCATCCCGTATCGCGTATACGGCAGCCGGAGACATTCTTGGGATTCCGAGTTTTGTACTGGATACGCCGTATCGCCAGGATGAGCGCGGATACCGGTATCTGGGTAAACAGATTCGGGAAGCCTGCGCGTTCTTAGAAGAAGTGACAGGCAACAAGCTTGACTGGGATAAGTTCCGTGAAGTCATCGAGCGCGGCAACGAAGCAGCCAGACTGCTGACCGCATGTTCTAAGCTGCGTCAGATCACACCGTGTCCGCTTCCGGGAAGCCTTCTCGTATTGAATGAGATGGTCGGCGGTATGATGGGCAGCCAGGGTGCAGTTGACTATTTAAGAGCAGAATATGAATACGGTGTTAAAAACCTGGAAAAGGGCAAGGGAGTCACACCAGGACCGGAAGAATTCCGTGTGATCTGGGTACAGAACATGCTCTGGAACTATGCAGGTATCGTAGGCTGGATGGAGAAAGAGTTCAACGCAGTGCTTGTCATGGACGGATTCGGCTACGAAGGCTACAAAGAGATCGATACTTCTACAGAAGAGAGCATGCTCATGGGCCTCGGCCAGCGGACACTGAATTCGCCGATGGTACACGGTGCATCCGGACCGGCGGATCCGTGGATCGAGATGGTTGACCGTATGATCGATGAGTATAAAGTCGATGTATCCATGTTTGCAGGTCACATTGGCTGTAAACACACATGGGCAGCAGGAAAGCTTGTAAAAGATTATATCTATGAGAAGTTTGGACTGCCGACTCTGACATTTGATGCGGACGGTATTGACATTCGTTATCAGTCACAGGATCAGATTAAAGCGATCATTCGTGAATATATGGAAACCCTGATTGAGAACAGAAAGAAGCAGGGATAAAACAAGAAGGAGGAGAGTGACTCATGGCAAAAGGAAAAACAATCGCAGTTACAGGGAAAGGTGGGACAGGAAAGTCGATTATTGCATCCCTGATGATTACTGAACTTGCAAAACTTCTTCCGGGTGAGATATTGGCGATTGATGCCGATTCTGCCATGAGTCTTCCCTATACGCTGGGGATTGAGGCAGATGGCAAAAAGACGATCACAGCAATGCGACAGTCGATCGTAGGCCCCAGTGATATTAAAAAACAGATGAATGATAAACCGATGCGGGAAGTGATCCGCGAAGTTCTCCATCAGGGAGACGGGTTTGATCTGCTGCTGATGGGCCGCCCGGAGGAACCAGGCTGCTACTGTGCAGTGAATGACCTTTTGCGTCATGGCATGGACATGCTTGTGAAAGATTACGCTGTCTCTGTCATAGACGGGGAGGCCGGTCCGGAGCAGATCAACCGCAGAGTATTAAAAGATGTGGACACACTGCTTGTCGTATCGGATATGTCAGCCAGAAGTTTAAAGACTGCCAGAGGAATCGTAGAGATCGCTATGGCAGGTGAAAACGGTATCAGCGTAAAGAATGCCGGTCTGGTATTGAACCGGGTTCGGAACGATGAACCGCTTCATGAACTGGTAAAAGATGTCGGTGTTCCGGTGATCGGATCCATTCCGGAAGACAGTATACTCAATCAGTATGACAGAGACGGACGGTCTCTTCGGGAACTGCCGGATGATGCGCCAAGTGTCCTGGCAGTGCAGAAAATATTAGAAACGATTCTTTGATTTTGGAGGAAAAAGCTATGAGCAAGATTAAAACCATGAGCGAAGCACTCGACCTGATCCAGGACGGCGCAACAGTAGCAGCAACCGGATTTGTCCTTTGGGGCCTTGCAGATGAGGTGTTCAAAGCAGTGGAAGACCGCTTTTTAGAGACCGGTCATCCGAACAACTTGACCTGCATTTACACCGGAAGTGCAGGCCTGGAAGACAGCGGATTTGACAGATGGGCACATGAAGGCCTGATGACAAAGATCATCATGGGTCACACAGGTCTGAACCCGAAAGTTCCGCCGCTGATCAATGCGAACAAGTGCCAGGCTTACAACTTCCCGATGGGATGTGTACAGAACATGTACCGTGGATCCCTCCTTGGACAGAAGGGCTTCATGAGCAAGATCGGTTTAAAGACATTCGTAGATCCGCGTCTTGACGGCGGTAAGATGAATGATGTAACAACAGAAGATCTTGTAAAGCTGGTTGAGTTCGAAGGCGAAGAGTGGCTGTACTATCCGGTGCCGAAGATGGATATCGCGATCATTCGCGGTACAACGGCAGATGAATTCGGCAATGTTTCCATCGAAGACGAATGTGGTCCGATGAACATGCGCGACCTGGCTATGGGCGTTAAAGCAGCAGGCGGTAAGGTAATCGTTCAGGTTAAGAATCTGTCCGGAAGCAAGATCCCGGGTGCTGATATCGAGATCCCCGGTGTATTCGTAGACGCAGTTGTTCAGTCTCAGGAACCGGAGAAATATCACAGAATGACAAAGAACATTTACTACGATGCATGCCGTTCAGGCGGATTTGACATTCCGGTCGATTCCATGGAAGAGCTTCCGCTGAATGTTCGTACCGTAATCGCCCGTCGCTGCGCGATGGAGCTTCAGCCGGAGTCCATCGTAAATCTGGGTATCGGTATCCCGACCCTCGTTGCTGCAGTCGCAGGAGAAGAAGGGTTCTCAGATGACCTGATCATGAGTGCTGAGGATGGTATGCTTGGCGGTATTCCGGGAACAGGTGATACATTTGGCTGTGCGGTAAATACAATGGGTATGCTTTCCATGGCGTACAACTTCGACCTGTATGATGGCGGTAACCTGAGCATGGCAGTAGAAGGCCTGGCAGAGTGTGATGCAGCAGGAAATATCAATGTAGGTAAGTTTGGCACCATGATGCCGGGCTGTGGCGGTTTCATCGATGTAACCCAGCCGACACCGCTTGTTATTTTTGCAGGTACATTCACAGCCGGCGGCGCAAAATATGAAGTAGCTGACGGCAAACTGACCATCGTGAATGAAGGAAAGTCCAGAAAGTTCCGTAAGAATGTACAGCAGATTACCTTCAGTGCGGAATATGCGGCTGAGAGCGGCCAGAAGGTTCTCTATGTAACCGAGCGTGCAGTACTGCGACTGACAAAGGACGGTATTGTTCTCGAAGAGATCGCTCCGGGCGTAGACCTGCAGAAAGATGTTTTGGATCAGATGGACTTTGAGCCGATCGTATCCGAAAATCTGAAGCTTATGGACGAGCGCATCTTCAGAGCCGGTAAGATGGGATTCAGCATCAAATAATCAAATTGGCAGATCAATGAAGTATAGCGTTCCCGGAAGTCCGCGTACAGACGGGAAAATATCCGGGAACGCTATTTTTATGCCCAAAAAGGAGAAAAAATGGAGTTAAAAAAGACAATTTACAGTGTTTCTGACGGTATTGCAGTCATCCAGATGAACTATATGAAAAACCTGAACGCAATCGATGAGCAGATGGCAGATGAGCTGATCGCTCTGTTGGACCAAGCAGAAAAAGATGATGAAGTAAAGGTCGTCGTGTTAAAGGGCGCTGAGAAGGCATTCTCTGCCGGTGGTGACATCGGTTTCTTCTATGAACGTGTGCAGGCTGGCGGCGAAGTCAGTCTGGATGGGTTGATCGCGCGTATTGGCATACTGGCTGACAATATGAAAAAAATGAGCAAGATGATTATCACATCCGTAGCCGGTGCAGCAGCAGGTGCGGGCATGAGCCTGGCGCTTGGTGGGGATTTCCTGATCTGCGCAGACAATGCAAAGTTCATCCTTGCGTTTGTAAATCTTGGCCTAGCACCTGATACAGGCGCAGCATATCTTCTGGCAAAGAGCATTGGTACAGCAAGAACCATGGAATTGTCCGCGACTGGCCGTCCGGTTGGAGCAGAAGAAGCAAAGGCGTGGGGCCTTGCTTATCAAGTCGTTGCAAAGGAAGAACTCGAAGAAGCGACCATGAAGCTTGCTAAAAAGCTGGCAGCAGGACCACTGGTTTCCTATGCAAATATCAAGAAACAGATCTATGCGGCAGCCTTTTCTGATTACAGAAGCTGGCTGGACAATGTAGAAGGTCCGACACAGCATGAATGTGCATTGACAGAAGACTTTAAAGAAGGTGTCAAGGCATTTATGGAAAAGAGAAAAGCAGAGTTTACAGGTAAGTAAAAACGGATTGAGAAGTAATAGAGAGGAAGGACAAATGAGTAAGGATGTAGTAATCGTAAGTGCATGTCGTACAGCGATCGGTAAGTTTCAGGGACAATTTAAAAATGTTTCTGCCAGAGATCTGGCTGTGACCGCAGGGAAAGAAGCAGTAAAACGTGCAGGTATTGACATTGATACGATTGATGAGATCGTTATGGGTGAGTGTTACCCGCATATGCAGGGTTCTCTGCCTGCAAGACAGGTATCCATGCGGATCGGTCTGCCGGAGAGAAGCAATGCGGTAACAGTTAATCAGAACTGTGCATCGGGAATGCGTGCACTTGAGATTGCAGCTGCCAATATCCAGCTGGGCAAGACAGAGATTGGTCTGGTCGTTGGTGTGGAAAATATGACGCAGGCACCGTTTATGCTGCCGAAAGCCAGAATGGGTTACCGCATGGGCGCGATTCCGACCGGCGGAACGGCAGAACTGATCGACAGTCTGATCCATGACGCACTTTTTGACGAGCTGGTTCCGGGACATATGGGAAAAACTGCTGACAACGTTGCAGAGCTTTGTGGTGTGACTAGAGAAGAATGTGATATACTTGCAGTACAGAGTCATAACCGTGCATGTGCAGCGATTGACGCAGGAAAGTTCAAAGACGAGATCGTACCGGTCGTGATCCCGAACAAGAAAAAAGGCGATCAGATTATCGATACGGATGAACATCCGATCCGTGACTGCAGCTATGAAAAACTCTCCAAGATGAAGACCGTATTCTCTGAGAATGGTGTTACAACCGCAGCCAATGCATCCGGTATCAACGATGCAGCAGCAGCCGTTATCGTTATGTCCGCAGAAAAGGCAAAAGAACTCGGAATCAAACCGATGGCAAAACTGCTGAACTCCTGTGGCGTCGGCGTAGATCCTCACTACATGGGCATCGGCCCGGCATATGCGATTCCGAAATGCTTAGAGGGCGCAGGCCTGAAGCTGGAAGATGTTGATTACTGGGAGATCAACGAAGCGTTTGCCGCACAGTTCCTTGGCGTAGCGAAGAAGCTGGAAGAAGAGCAGGGCTTTACGCTGAATCCTGAGAATGTAAACCGCAACGGATCCGGTATCGCACTCGGTCATCCGATCGGCTGTACAGGTCTTCGGATCATCGTCAGTATGCTCTATGAAATGGAGCGTACCGGCGAAAAGATCGGCTGTGCATCATTGTGTGTAGGCGGCGGCCCGGCGATGGCATCAGTATGGAGTCGTGACGTATAAGCGCAGACAGAGAAGGATATATCCGTTGTCTCAAAAGAGAAGGAGGAACGAAAATGAGTTCTCATACCCATGAGCACACACATGCAGACGGGCATACACATACGCATACACACAGTCACGAGCATGTATCTGACAGTGTGCAGCTGGATGCTGCGAAACGAAAAGCAATGCTTACTTATTTGCTGGAGCACAACAGACATCATGCACAGGAGATCCATGATCTGGCGCATGGATGCGATGAGGAAGCAGCAGCGTTGCTGCATGAGGCATCTGTGCTGATCGATCAGGGAAATGATAAGATCGAAGCTGCGCTTGCTTTAATGAAGGGGGTTTAAAAAATGTGCTTATCAAATGTGATGGATTTGACCAGTGGAAAGCCGACACAGATCGCATCGAGTGTACAGGATGTATCGATCAAGGGGGATATACTTACGTTTACCGATATCCTGGGACAGGAAACAGTTTTTAAGGGGAGAATTGCGCACATAGATCTGATCAAAAATGTGATCGCAGTAAACCAGTTATCAACCACGCCCGAAAATTGATACAAAAATGTTACAAATAATGAATTCCTGAACCCGCCACGTTTTTAAGTGTTCTTGATTTTAAGTAGTCCGGAGCCCTTGAAAACAGGCGGGTTCAGCCTGTTTCATACATAGCAATTGAGGAAGGCACGAGGATAATTTTATTTCTTCGCAATCTGGAGGTCAGGGGTTCGATCCCCCTATGCTCCATCGAAAACCCACGGAAAACCGTGGGTTTTTTGCTGTCCAAGTACCAAAAGTACCAGAAAAGTACCAAAGACAGCTTTTGTCATGTTCAGGAAGCCGGTTTCTTCTTCATGGCTTCCCGCAGATAATTCTCTTTCTGATCCAGTGTGGCGAAGCGCTTGATGTAATAGTCCTGCGTCACCCGGTAGTCTTCATGCCCCAGCAGTTCCGTGATGATCCTGGGTAGACGGCACAGCCGGCGCAGGGGAGAATCCCCTGATGAGAAGGAAATGATTACAGAAGCACAGTGGTACTATTTCCTGCTCAAGCCTCGCAGAGCGCAATCCTCCGAATGGGGGTATAATTGCGCCCTTCTACCGAAGGGACCTCAGTGTTATTGGTTTTCTTGTTTTATTTGCTGTATCAGTTCATGGACGTCCGGTCGTCGGAACAGTGTTTTCAGCAGCAGTTCGATTTGCTGATCTGTCAACTGATCAGAGCCCAGGTATTTTTCCAGAATGGCTCCACGGCGCTGAAGGCGCTTGGATCGTGTTTTGCCAGTAAGATCCCGCTGCATATGCTGCAGTCTGCTCAGATTCTGGTGCTGTATTTTCAACTCGTTTTCCAACTTCTGCTCTTCGGCAAGCAGCTCTTCCAATTTGCTTCTCACGGTGTATGTTCCTTTTTGTTTATGATGACTTCCTCCTATCTAACCTAAGGAAACCCCTCTTTAGGAAAGCTTGGGTATAGAAGAAATTACATTTTTTCAAGCATTCCTATATGCCCCAAAGTAATTGCCGGGATGGCAAAGAGATATCTGTAAAAAGATCCCTCCACTAACCCCAAGGATTTTGGGCTCCAGGCAACCATAAGAACGAAAAAAATGATCGATTAAGGATTTTTGAAATAACCCATATCGATCAGTTGGTTTTTGGTTATGATGCAGGAAAGCAGGATTATCAGGTGGAAAAGGCTGGAGAGAATTGTTAGATTATGGTACAGTTGGTTCATAGAAGTGATTTATGAAATATGTAAATCGAGATTTGTTGAGCTAATTGTAATTGAAGTAGAAGTCGCATAATTATTTGAGGAGAAAAACGATGAAGTATCCTTGTAGGATTGAAGCAGAGAAACTTCTATCTGAAGCTGAAGCACTTAACCCAGGTCCATGGGTTAAGCATAGCAAGTATGTTGCAAAATGTGCGGAATCAATTGCTAATGTCTGCAATGATTTGGATGGAGAAAAAGCATATGTATTAGGACTTCTCCATGATGTTGGTAGAAGGGCAGGAATTGGTCAACTGATGCATGTATACTATGGTTGGAAATATATGTTAGAACAGGGATATCCTGATGTAGCCAAGATATGTCTGAGCCATTCATATAATACACATAATATAGAGGATGATATGGCAATTCATGATATAAGTAAAGAACAGGATGCAGAACTGACAAAGGCACTTGAAGAATGCATTTATGATGATTATGATAGATTAATTCAATTGTGTGATAGTATAGCGACAGCCGAGGGTGTTGTGGATATCTGTGAAAGAATGGAAGATATAAAGAAACGTTATGGTAGCTATCCACAAGCTAAATGGAATAAGAATATTGAGCTGCTGGAGTATTTCGAGGAAAAGACGGGCAGAGATATATATCAAATATGTGGGAAATGAGTCTGCTCAATAAATTC
>JAEIGA010011122.1_pt1 | contig 13662 bp, 19 predicted proteins | sample 9270691 | NCBI WGS metagenome assembly JAEIGA01 (sample SAMN17057246, study PRJNA624740) | gut metagenome | biome: biome; isolation source: fecal sample | host: Bos grunniens | place: China: Xizang | collected 2019
GCGATAGGATTAGATTACGCAAGTCATAGCTTTTATGTCGATAGTCAAGGCAGAGAAGCAGACTATCCTAAGTTCTATCGTAAAGCACAAGACAAATTGGCTCGTGAGCAACGCAAACTTGCTAATATGAAGTATGGTAGCAACAACTATCACAAACAAAAAATCAAAGTTGTGAGGGTTCACGAAAGGGTTGCAAATCAGCGTTTAGATTGGATTCATAAACTCAGCACACAGTTGGCAAATGAATACGATATAGTTTGCGTGGAGGATATAAATATGCGGAACATGGCGAGGTCGTTAAAGTTGGGAAAGTCAACTAATGATAATGGCTTTGGAATGTTCAGAGATATTCTCTCCTACAAACTTGCTGACCGTGGCAAAGCGTTTGTAAAGATTGATAAGTGGTTTCCGTCGAGCAAGATGTGTAGGCATTGCGGTTCTATCAACCATGAGCTTACGCTTTCAGACAGAGTTTGGACTTGCGGTTGCGGTGCTACAATCAATCGAGATAAAAATGCTGCAATAAACATAATGAATGAAGGTTTGAGAATGTTATTCTCATAATCAAATAGAAGAACCGTAGGGACTACGGGGATAGCTCGCTGATACTGGTAGCAATAGCTACCTTGAGCGAGAAGCCCGTTGGCTTTAGACGACGGGTAGTTCACTCGTGCAAGAACCGTGTGATTTTAGTGCAGAATTGGCGTTGTTTATTCTGCAAGGTCAAATTATATTAAGAAAACTAAAGCGCAGAATTGCCACGAGAATTACACGAATTTTTCATAAGGAGGATAAGAATGGTTCATATCAAAGGCGAGTGGTATTACGAAATGGACGAATTTCAGTATGTGCTTATAAGGAAATACCTGAAAAGAAAAGGCGTATTCGGGCAAACTGGAAAGTATTCGGACGAAATGGTAGAGAAGAAAGATGAAGTGGGATATTATCATTCTTTAGAGTCGATGATGACGGGACTTACAAAAATCATGGTTAAGGAGAAATACGACCGTGGAGAGATCAAGACTATTAAGGATCACATTCGGGCATTACAGGATTTAGAAGAAGAACTGCGTGATTTATTGAGGGGGTGAATAAGATGATATTAAGAAGTAAATATGCTATGATAGTTTGTGCGGATGATTTTGATTACAAGTGGTGTTCTAAAAAGGGCGTGTGGTGTTCAAAAGATTCGTTTGGTTTTGAATGTGGTAGCTGCTGTAGGAGATGATGTATGCCTGTAGGAGTTTATCAAATAAAAAATGTGGCTAACGGTAAGCGATATGTAGGTGAGTCATTAGATGCTGCCAAACGCTGGCAGGAACACCGCAGAGATTTAGCAAAGGGTAATCACCATTGCAAGCGTCTACAAACTGATTACAAACATTATCCTGATATGGTATTTAGATACAGAATGAGAGAAAGGTTTTGGTTTACGAAACATTTTGTTAATCACAATAAGCTTATTCTCACTCTACTACTCCGAGAAGGTTATCATATGGATAAGACCAATTCACTTCTTGCATACAATACCGACGACACTATCAGTGCTTTGAAGATGTTTGCTGATACTGGAAATAATAAACGATTTGCAAAATATAAACGATATCGCAGATGGATTAATCGTCACATTGGTTATGCAATTCACTGGCGACCACATATCTTAGTGGCAAGTTTATATAATTACGCAGTACGTTTCTTCCTTTACACTTTAGCGGGGGTGATAATATGGGTGTTCTTATCTTTTACATCATTCTCTTTGGAGGCGGTTACAAACTTTATAAATGGTTTCAGATTCGCAAGCGGGGCATAAATATTGTCAGGCTCGATCAAGAATTGCAAAATCTTAACGAGCAACGTAATCGGTTGATGGCATTGCACTCTATGATAACGGATGTGGATCTGTGTAGCCACAAGGCTCACACCTATAAGATATTTAACATCTCATGGATAGATGATGTTACGGGTGAAAGGCAAGAGTACGATTTGTTTATTGCCGATAATAAAAATGCAAACGCTAAAGCCTTGCGGACTTTGGCAACAATTGAGATAGCTGAAATCAAACCCTCTCTCAACGATGATATTGAGAGATTCAAATTGAGAAGTCATATGATGACTAAAGAACAGAAGCAAGTCTCTAATGAGATTGAAAGTGAAGTCGAAACTATGGGGGAGACAAGTGTTCATTTTTGACCTCTCCCCTATCGGGTTTAGGGGTAACGATTGTGCCTTTGCGGTAGATTAATCTATAAATTTTTAACTACTATTGACGAAAGGGGAGATAAAAAATGCAATGTCCTGAGATAAAATATTGCGAAATGTGTGGAAAGAAAATAAGTGACATCAACGATCCTAATACGGACTGGATGTCTCATATAAGAATTAAATATTGTCCTGAGTGTGCTGCTTACAGGAGAAAGATGAACAAGAGAAACTGGGCTTCAAAGAATACCGATGCTCATAAGATGGTTGAGGCGTTTCTCGGAGAGTATTCAGCTCTGATGAGAGAACAGATATCGGAGCTGAAAGAACAGGTTGAGCTGGTGAAGTTGGAGAACGATCTGCTTAGAAAACAGATAATAGATTTGAGAGGATGAGATTATGAATGCAAATGTAAAGCACATACAGATACTTTTAGATCGCATTAATCGTGGGGAGAACTGTTTTAAGGGCATTGATGAGGAAACCAATAAAGAAATAACTGCCATGCTGAGAGAGCGTCTTGTACAGTTGAAAGGAGCGCAATTATGACCTATAAGGAATATCAGAGGTGTAGGCGTACCGTCAAGCATTTTCACAAAGGGGACATTGTTTATTGGATTCGCAGCAACATAGACAGCAAGCATAAGATTATGTGGGGAGTTGTGGATGATGAGTTTACAGACGGTGTTCTGATAAGTCGTTATGTAGTGAAAGATTGTCAAACGTGTGATGGTGTTCCCGTGACAGAAATGCAGTTCCCTACTTCATGGAGGCAGTTACCAAAGGGATGGACATATAATACGGTACTGTTTGAAAGAGGCGTTTCACTTGTTGGTGAGGAATTGGAACTTGCTAATAAGTTTATTAGGGGCGAGTACAACAGAGATAAAGAAATGCTTAAAGGCATGATTACGGAAGGTTTACTTGTACCTGCATATGAAACAATGCATTTTGATAACGGTCATGTTGAAGCTGAGATAGAAAAAGGTAGATTTAGGCTTGTATATAAGCATAACAAATGGACACACGAGATTGGGCAGATGACTTATCGGTGGCAAGAACTTTACGATACTTACGATGAGGCACAGGCTGTTGTGGATGTAGAGATTGCAGAATGTAAGCGTATATCTAATCTTTCAGACTATGACTATGCTGTATGGGATATGGATGATAGGCTTTCTAAATGGAGAACGCCCAATATGAGCGATGAGTTTATAACAGAGATCAGAGAGTGGTTGCTGAAGCTTGATGATTTTGAGGATTACGAGTTTAGAGGCACAAGCGGTGGATTTCAGTACAAGAAAGCTAATAATAAGAAGTGGTTGACCGTAGGAATCAGCACGGATAGGAGTAGATGGTGAAACGTTGGCAAGTAACATATTTAGGCAAACCGTTTATGCTGTATAGAGACACGGTGGAGCAAGTCGAAATTGACTAAGCAAGGAATCCTATAGTCTAAAAACTACAGGAGGGATTGAATTAGTTTGAGAGAGTAAAAATGTGTAAAATATGAAAATATTTGCTACATTTTTGTGCGAGCAAGATAACAAATGAGTGCTATAAGGAGGAGTGAGATTGAAGGTTGTGGTTAAAAAGTCACGGTTGAGAAAAAATATTTTGGTGAATGGTCTTATGATAATAGTCAGAACTCGTAAAGGGGATGAAGCAATTTGAAGCATAGTTGTTATCAAAAGTATGTTTATAAAATACATAGTTCTAAAATCATTAAGAGTAAGATGAATTACATAAAGTCTTTGGAAGAAATGCGACGCAATCAAGAGATAATTGCTTTGGCGGACAGTGAAGTGCTCCGCTTCGTCGATGAGATTAATGGTGTTGACCGAGAAGCCATTGAAAGGCAAATTAAATCGCTACGCTCGGAGATAAAGCAACTACAGGCAAAGAGTAAGAGTGCGTCAGCTTCGGAACTCGCAAAGATAAAAGCTGCTATTAAAAAGAATTATGCGGTTATTGATGAGATACAGATTAAGCCAGATTACTTGACTGTGGTGATGGATAAAGATAATCACATTGAAGTTCTTGAAAAGGGTTTTTGTGTTAATGGACGTAAATATAAACGTTTAGTTGGAACGCCCAACGGTGTAAAATGCTCGACTGTGGTGTACAGTACAGAGACTACTTTGGACGGCAGAGAGATGTATGCTGAGTTACAACGTCGTCTTGACAACGGCAGAGATGTAGCACAGAAATTTAATCCTGCAAAGTTTGAAGCGTATAAAGCCCTTGCTTGTAGCTCGTCTGAGATTATATCTTACCCAAACGGTATTCTTGTTGTGGACGATGTGGTTCTTCACTTCAACGCTGATGTTCTTAAACTTGACGATGAATTTGCAGATGAGAGACGACATATTGAGCCAGTAGCCACTCACAGAGAAATGGAAGTTGAGCTTGATGCAAATGACGGCTTTGGATTGATAACACCAGAATTGGCTCAAAGGTGGAGTGACGAACTTGGACTTGATTATTTAATGAGTGGTTGTTGTATACGAAACTCTTTCGTTAAAGGAATGGTATTCCCTTTTGACTTCCGTGAGTTTGCTCGTGATATTGCTCATACTGAAACGGTGAAAGATGTGTGGGGACGAGAATTTAATATCAATGATGTTGAACTTATACTTCCTACGTCTATGTTTAAGCTGTGGCAAAGTTATACGAGTGTAGGCGACTACCTTGCAAACTGTCATAAAAACAATTACCACTTCGCAACCACTAAAATCTGTCCTGATACTCTTGATGAGGAACGCACTCTTAACTATCAGTTTATTCAAAGTTATAAATTAACGGATGAGCAGATAGGAGAATTAATTGCTCCAACGGTAAATGAAATAAAAGAAACCATCTGTGGAGATATAGATACAGCAACATTGTTTTTAAGAGGAACGGGTGTTACAGAAAAGACTGCTGAGTTGTGTGATGAAAACTACATTAAAGCTATTTCAATTGAGTCCAAGATGTTTGAAGATAGCTATGTAATAGATCGCATACACTCTATGCTTAAAAGGCGCATAAAAGACGCAAAAATTGGCGTTGTAAAGGTCGAAGGCAACTATTCTATAATCAGCGGAGATCCTTACGCTTTGTGTCAGCATATTTTCAAAACAAATGTAGACAGTAATGGAAACGATATTGAGTCAGAGATGGGACTTATATCTGCCAACGAGATATATTCAAGGTTTTGGCTTGATAAAGGTGTATCGAAAGTTGCTTGTTTTCGTGCCCCTATGAGTTGCCATAATAATATCCGAGTCGCAGGGATATGTCAGAATGGTAAAGCTGAGTATTGGTACAGGTATATGAGAACAGCAACAATCCTAAATTGTCACGATGCCATGTCGCATTCACTAAACGGCTGTGATTTTGATGCGGATATTTTGTTCACTTCTAACAACAAGATACTTGTCGATAATTGGAGATACACTCCCGCTATTGTATGTGTTCAGCGTAGTGCCGCAAAATATGTGATAAATGACGATTTACTTAGACAATCAAATAGGAATGGGTTTGGCGATGAAATAGGAGTAACGACAAATCATATTACAGCTATGTTTGACGTTCAAGCAACATTTGAGCCAGATAGTAAGGAGTATCAAGAACTTGATTATCGTATTCAATGTGGTCAACTTTATCAGCAAGCAGCTATTGACAGAGTAAAGGGTATTATTGCCAACCCTATGCCAAAATATTGGTTTACTAAACAGTCAGAAAAACAGTATGGTAACAACGGAGAACAATTATTATCTGACGAAGAACTTGCGAGAGTGAAGTATGAAAACTCAATATGTGCTCCCGTCAAACCATATTTTATGATTTATATTTACCCACAACAAAAGAAAAAATATGACGATTATATGTCTCGTGTAAGAGCAAGATGCTTGATGTTGTTTGGTATAAGCCTTGATGAACTGTTAAGCCTTGACAACCTCAATGATGAGCAGAGTGAATTTATAGGCTGGTTTTATAAGATGTTACCTGTATCGGATAATGGGTGCGTTATGAATAGGCTGTGTCATATGGTAGAGGACAGTTTCAAAGGTTTTGCTCAGTCGCTCAAAAGGTCAATTCAGTTTGATACGTCGATAATGAAAACCGGTGTAGAATATAGCAAGAAGAACTACAATGCCCTTAAAGAAATATATTTAGAATATATGAGAGAGGTTGAAAAGAACAACGCTAAGAATAACACATCTCATATTAATCAAAGGGATAATCAGTTATTTTATGCCATGCTGATAAAAACCTATAAGCAAAAATGTATTATGGCTTGCCCAAATGAAGAAGAATTGTGTGATATTTTGATTGATATTTGCTATACAACCACTAAGTCAAAACAGTTTGTTTGGGATATGTGTGGAGATCAGATTGTAAACAACTTGCTAAAGAAAAATGATGGAATGATAACATATCTTGAAAAAGACAATAGTGGAAACATTGAATATCATGGAGAGATGTTTGCGAGAAAACAAAAGAAAGTGAGGTTTGTAAATGAAGTTGTTGCTTAACGAGGTTTTAGAAGCAGAGCAAATTATCAGTGGGGATAAATTGAGTGTAAAACCATTTGAAGCATTGTCGCTGCTTGCTAGATACTATAGACAAATAAAAGAATTATCTCCAAAAGAAACAAGAGAACATCTCAACTCTTGGCTTGGTGGTCAGTTGGGAACTCGCTCGGACGATTGGAACGAGTTTATAGAAAAGGTTGTTGCTAACGGTAAGAAATATCCTTTGTTGCAGATAGAGAAAATCTCAATTACAAAATCGGAGATGAACAAGATACAAAGTCTTAAAAAGAAAAATCAGCAAAAGCTTGCCTTTGTCCTCCTTGTATATGCCAAGTACGGAAATGCCAAATCATCTAAGAACAATAGTTGGGTATTGACACAGCAGTATAAGGTGTTTCAAGCCGCACGAGTTGTAGGAAATAGTCGGTGGACTTCAATGAAAGAATTGAGGGATGCTGGTTTAATCGAGTTTGCCCATAAGGTTGACAATATTAATGTTAGGGTTTTGTTTATAGACGACAATTCCGACATTGAATTAGAGATTACAGACTTGAGAGAATTAGGCTATCAGTATTTAAGATATATCGGAGAGGCTTTTATTGAATGTCAAGAGTGTGGTGTATTGGTAAGAAAAACAGTTCACAACAAAAGGTATTGCAAGGACTGTGCTGGCTATCAACCTATAAAAACCAAGAAGATACAATGTTGCGATTGCAACGAGTGGTTTGAAGTGGAGAGTTCTTCGAGGAATCGCACAAGATGTGATTATTGTCAAAGTATAAAAGTTAAAGAAGATACAAGAAAAAGAGTTAACAAAATGCGTAATATGGGCAATTGTAACGGAGTTCATTAAAAGCAAATAAATTATTAACGATTATTCTAAGGCTATATATTGGCATTTATGGGTGAGCATATATTTTTTAGACTTTGCTTTAATGAATATATGCTCACATATTCATATATTCGAGAAAACTTTATGAAAGATGTGAAATTTATGATTCAGATTACAAAAGAACAATCAGAGTTCCTTAGAGCAAATGGAGTTAAGGAAGGTATCACACGCCCAATGCGTCAAAAGAGTAAACGTGGCAAGCGCATATGGTGTGCCGAGGATAAGTATATTCTTGCTCTGCTTGACGAGTTCAACAAGAACACAAAGGTCGTTGAAACATACGGCACGGTCTAAATCCTGAGCAATCAGGCAGTCGGGCGACTGATCTTATTATGAATTGAGGAATTTGTTATGGCTAAGAAGAAACCAGAAACAAAAGTTGATGAAGCAATAGAAAAGAAAATCCCAGAAGGATATGTAGAAATCACCCCAGAACAACTTATAGAATTACAGGGCGGTGAAATCCAAACTGTAATGAATATTGGTCTTGGTGAAAAGCTCGTTCTTGAAGATATGCAGGATCGCATTATGTATCTTGATGGTGAGGTAAATTCAGACGTACTTCATACGATAATAATGCAGATATACAAATTAAATGGCATTGATATTGGTCTTGAACCAGAAGATATGCAGCCTATTATACTCATTATTAATTCTGGCGGCGGTTCTGTTATGGATGGACTTGCTTTATGCGATGCTATCAACGCAAGCCGTGTACCTGTAATTGCAATATGTATTGGCTACGCATATAGTATGGCATTCAACATTTTTACTCAGTGTGATTTAAGACTTGCTACTAAGAACGCATCATTCCTTTATCATGATGGTTGGACTTGTGATAGTAATGTTTCAAGCAAGGTTAGGGATGCGGCTAAATTCTACAACAAGGTTGATGAACGAGTTAATAAGCTCATTGCAAATAAGACAAAACTTACGGCGGATTATCTTTCAAGCATAGCAAGAGCAGATACATATTGGTTTGCAGATGAAGGCAAAGAAAATGGATTTGTTGATGCTATTATAGGCGAAGATATTGATATAGCAGAGATATTTGGCTTTATGGGGAATACACCTTGTGAGTGCGACCACGACAAGTGCGATTGCGAGAAGTGAGGTGGCATATGGCTAAGAAGTCTAAAACTGTTGATTACACAGATGTCCCAGAGACACTAAATAATCATCCTTTTTACGGGCTTGAGCTTGACGAGGAACAACAGGCATTCAGAGACGCAATATGGTCTAAGGATAAGCTGATAGTTTTCTGCAATGCAAAGGCTAGAACAGGAAAGACTACAATTGCAACGGGCGTTGCAGATTTACTTGTTAAGTATGGCAGATATGATGGAATCGTTTATATCGCCGCCCCTGTGCAGGAAGCAAAACAAGGTTTTCTCCCCGGAAGTATTGAAGATAAATCAGATCCTTACTACGAGCCATTCTATCAGGCTTTAGATAAAATAGGCGTTAATATCAACACAGCAACTTTCTCTGATTTTTCAAACGAAAAGTTTGGAACTGCATATATCAAGTGCATGGTTCACACATATATGAGAGGTTGTAACTTTGAAAACAAGGTAGTGATTTTGGACGAATCGCAGAACTACTACTTTGATGAATTAAAGAAAGTGCTAACTCGTATGCACGATAACTGCAAAGTTGTTGTTATTGGACACTCTCAGCAGTGCGACTTATATCATAATCCAGAAAGAAGCGGATTTGTAAAATATCTCAATCACTTTTCAAAGGATGATAGGTGTGCAGTTTGCCATCTCACTAAGAATTATCGTGGTTGGATTTCAAATATGGCAGATGAGTTAGAATAAGGTTTTGTCAAATAATTCTGCAAAACCTTGATTATGCAGAAAATCATGCAAATAAAAATCTTGATTTGTGTAAGGAGATAATATGGCAAAAGCAAATGTAGTACGTAAGAACTCTCTTGGTATCAAGGGCATTCTAAATGTAGATAAAGACAACAATAGTGTTGTCATAGAGATAGAGGACGGCGAGGCTTTAGAGTTGGCAAGTCTGCTTGATGACTTCAACGGCTCGGAAGTTTCGATCTCAGTTGGCGAGTCAATTGATATCGCATAAATTCACTGAATTACGATTCAGTAATGGGGAGGAATAGTTATAAAAGCGAAATTCACAACAGAACAACTTCGTGCCATATACGAGGTTTGCTCAAGGAAAGAGTTGTATAAAGATTGGAACGATGTAGCCGATACGTTAAATAAGCGTTTTGGTACGGCGTATTCTGAAAGTTGTTTTCGGAAGGCATGGCAGTATTTCGATAGAATGTACTCTGCCTGTAAGGATATTTTCGTTGACAGCAATGACGCTTGCAAGGAACTTGATGCTCAAAAGCGTGAACTTGAACGTGCCAAGATACAGTTCCGTGATGAGCGCAATGCTTGGCAAAGGCAGAATTACAATTCGGCAAGGGTTGAACAGAAGCTTGACTATCTTGAAAGCGTGATTAAGGAAAGTAAGCCAAAGGATTTGCAGATTACACTCCGAGAAAATAATGCCAAGAAAACGGCAATCATCACTTGTTCTGACTGGCATATAGGCGAGTGCTTTGACAACGAGTGGGGTTGCTACAATTCAGAGATTGCTCGTGAACGTGTATCTGAATATGCGAGCAAAGCAATTCAGCGTTGTATTTTAGAGGGTGTATCTAATGTTATTATTTCTGGATTAGGTGATCTTGTAAGCGGTAACATACATCGGTCTATTGCTGTTACAAACAGAGAAAATGTGATTGAACAAATCATGCTTGCAAGTGAGCTTATGCTTAGTTTTGTAAAGGCATTTGTTGATAAGGGATTTGTTGTAACCTTTACCAATATTTGTGGGAATCATTCACGCATGGATAAGAAAGATGAAGCCATTAAAGATGAGCGTATGGATAATCTCATAGGTTGGTTTGTATCAACTCACCTTGCTTCATATCCTAACTTCAAGTATGTTAAGCCACAGGACACAACGCTTGCAGAAGTTAATGGATTTTGGTTTGTTCATGGAGACAACGACAATTTCGGCAAGTCTGGTCTGAGCAATCTTGTGCTTGCAAAGGGATATAAGCCCGCTGGAATTTTCATGGGGCATCTTCACAGTTTTGCAGTTGATGATTGTTACGATGTAAAGATTTGTCGTGGAGGTAGTCTCTGTGGTAGTGGCAATGATTATACAATTGAGAAGCGACTTAAAGGCAAGCCTACTCAGCTTATGGCAATTGCCGAAGATGGGGAAGTTTGCCAATTCTATAATATTATTTTGAATTAAAAGGAGAGAATAACATGAATACCACAAAAGTATTCGCAAAAATGCTTAAGGCTCATAGCAAGGGCGAGTGTGTATCGCTTGTCACTGATTATGAGAACACAAAGGAAATAGCCAAGCTAATTATGTCTATGCCTGATACCTACATTGAGGACTTTCAGCTCAGTCGTGAAGATTGGGACGGCTACGCTGATCCGTGGCTTTTGACTTATGGAGAAGAGGGTGACGTATGGTGTCAGAAAGCAATTCTTGATAGCGGTATTGTTGCAAAGGGTGAAGGCACATACATCATAGACACATCTGCTATTGGCAGCAGAGTCCCTGAAGATTTTGTTCTCGAAGGTGTTATAAAGGTGGTGGGCTAAGTGATTATATCTGAATCTGTTTGCAAGAAATACGATAAATACGAGGATTTTACATCTGAGTTTGTGCGTTCCGCTATGGAAAATGGAGTTGCGTTCCTTATAGTGAATTGGCGGGACGCACTCGGAGTGTGCCAACTGCTGAATACATTTGTTGTTAATGGCAAGAGTATTGCAATGCGAGGCGAATTTACGGATGAAGCCTATGCAGACATTGAATGTGTTAAGGAATACGACGGTAACACGCTCATAACACTATTTGATAGTGGCGAGATGATTTGTGAAAAGGCTCTGAATGATGAAACTGCATATGTGGATGACGCTATGTATTTTGTAGAATATAGTGCAAAAGAGGTAGTTCTGCCTTTACACGCAAAGGTTGTTGCTTTTAAGATTGAAACTCAGATTTTTGAGAATGTATTTTGATTATATAGTCGCAAGTCGGCTTATAATTCTCGCCCAAAGCTGTGGCGAGTAATAAATGACGGAACGGGGCATAGATTAAGCCCCGTATGCAGAGAACAACTGCAATGACGTTGTAATCTGCACCACCTTCCTTGACGGAGGATAACCCTGATACGGCGGTAGTCAGTATAATTTTACCGCCCATATGCGGATAACCTGTAGGTGTAAGTTAAACGGCGTAGCTATAGACAATGCGCTTAGTAAATGGTCTGAGGTCACTCCTCAGAGTCCGCCCCAAAGTAATGTGTAGCGATTACATTTGTAACACAAAATAAGTTACATTTCTAAAACTACATATTTTATGTACCTGCTACGCCTCTGTTGCAAGCGTACCACGGTAGGTCTTTCAAAAAAAGAGTTTGCGAGCATCTCTTGCATTGCGTTGTCTGTGCGCACAGGTATTGCTTTGATTTTCGTGCTTGAATACTGCGCATTATACCGTTTACAGTACAATGTAAAGGTGCGCATTATGGCAGTTTGGTGAAATGCTATCATATCGGGTTCATATCCCGAAGTTCTCGGTTGGAATCCGAGGGCTGCAACCAAGCGTGTCGTCAACGCTATAAGCATTAAAGGCGGATAGAGAGAACCGATCATTCTCTTGACAAGTGTCACCATTCACTTCTGCCTTTATAATCTTTAAATGGTGAGATTGGAAATGGTGTGTATGAATGTTAGATGTAAGAACACAAGATGTTACGATTATAAGTAATTCTACTGGTGAAGATATTACAGAACAATATGCGTTGTTAATGACACAAGAAGAAAAAGAGAGAAAAGAACAGTTACAAAAAGAAAGAGATAAAAAGACTTATAAAAGATTATGTCAAAATGAAAGAGGGTATTTCACTATGATGCTCTACGAAATGAAAAAGGCTCTGGAATTGGGCGTTTCTCATCCGAATGTGACGCGATTAATGTATCTCGCAACATACATGGATTATGATAATATTTTAAGAGCTGGGAATAATACCTTGATGACTAAAAGAAGTATGCAAAAATGTTTGAGATTAAAAGAAGATACTTTTAGAAACTTTTATAAGGATTGTATAGATGCAAAACTTATTCAATACAAAGAAGATAAGTATTTTTTGAATCACTCTATTTTCAAGCGTGGTCGTATAACGCAAGAACAAGCTAAAAACGACAACACAATGTTCTTATATCATAAAGGTATCAGAGAAATTTACGAGAATAGCAAAATTTCAGAGCATAAGATCTTGGGCTATGTATTCTTAGTAATCCCTTATGTCAATCAAACCTTTAATGTCATTTGTAAAAACCCTAAAGAGGAATCGTTTCAAGAAATGGAATGTTTGGATTGGAATGATGTTGGGGATATACTTCAAATAAATGCTATTCGTAATTTAAAAATGAAATTCAAAAGATTCACTGTTGGTGGACAATACGTTTTTGTTGACGCATCTACTGATAGTAAATCCTTTATATTTGTGAATCCTCAAATTTATTATACTGGCAAAAATTGGGAACAGGTAGAGTGGATAGAGGGAGTCTGTTCTTCTTCTCAATTGGAACGGAAGGGCGAAATTTAAAACACGCAAGCTATACATTGATATATAGGCAAATGCAAAGGTTTTTGCAAACCGAAAAAAGTCAACATAATGGCATACTTTTTCGGAAAATAATTAACAAAATGAGCGTAAGGAGATGATTTGAGTGCCAGAACGCAGTAAACGCATAGTTCTTCACGATGAAGAAAAGTTGAAACAAATTAACACTGAAACTCAGAAGTTAATGCAGAAGTATAAGATTGATATGTCTCTGCGCGATCTTTCTCCTAAGACTATTTATCATTATGAGAAAGACTTAAATCAGTGGTTCATTTATATTCTTGACCATCAATTTAATCAAAGTGTTACAGAACTCACTGATGATGACATCACTGAGTTTCTTTATTTTTGCAAACAAGAAGGTAATA
>JAEIGA010011123.1_pt1 | contig 13661 bp, 10 predicted proteins | sample 9270691 | NCBI WGS metagenome assembly JAEIGA01 (sample SAMN17057246, study PRJNA624740) | gut metagenome | biome: biome; isolation source: fecal sample | host: Bos grunniens | place: China: Xizang | collected 2019
CCTGCGGGATATCCCACCATATGAGTCCATCTTTTACATTGTCCGTGAGAGAAATTCCCTCACCGGAAAGCTGATTCCCATTTTGATTTCTTCTGTATGCAACGATCGTCACAAACGACTCGTCTTCAGCAATCGGCACAGGAATGATGGCTGTTTCCTTCTGCGGACCTACAAAATCCCGACACTCCATGCGCAGACGAACCGCTCTAAGCTCCGGATGGGTTTCGATATAATTATTTGCATAGCCAGTTGGAAACTTCTTATCATCGAGTACCCAAACCTTCATATCTCTCTTCTTCGCCTCAGCCAGAAGAAATGCCAGATCGCTCCACCACTGTTCTTCACAAAAATGCTCATGAGGGCGGCTTTCTACGCAGAACTGGGTGATTCCGCAATTGTAGATTGCGTTCAACTCTTCCAAAAGCACAGCATGGTCCTCACCGTGCTGCCAAAAAAACGGAAAAATATATTCTGTGCTATGCGTAGCGTCCAAACAGGATTTCAATCTTTCTTCCATAGTTCGCTCCTTCATGATATCTTTTAACAAAGGGACGTTCCGACCATTCTCGCAGAACGTCCCTTATAGGATCAACTATTAAAAACGTCGAATCTTTTTTACGCCCCAGAAATGATCCTCATAGGGATTGCCTGCTTCCGGTGCAAATACGGTCTGTTTTTCATCTCCGCGGTAAATCAGCGCGGTTTCGCCGGCCTTTAGATCCACAACATAATGGCCATCCTCTGTTTGCATCGCGCCATGCAGTTCACCGTCACCAAAATCCGTATCGATGGTAAGTTTTCCACCCTTTTCAGCGTAGATCCGCACATATTGGGTCTCATAGTCGTTTCGCTTGGCATCCACCAAGAACGCGCCCTCTGTGCGAAGCGTTTCGAATCCACAGTTTGCCCAGGCAGGAGGCGCATCCTTAAAGATGCGCAGCACGCCATCCTCAGTTCGCATCAGCATCTCGTGGATCGCTTCCGGAACACCCAACTGTGCCTCAATGGTAATGCCGAACAGGCCATCGGCTTTTTGGTATAGTGATACATCGCAGCCGCCCTGGGGACCCTGGTAATGGATACCGGTCTCGGAAACGTACCGATCCACATAATCCATCAGAAGATTTCTTGCCGCAGCGGCACGACCGGCTCTTGTATAGATCAAAGATATCCAGGGGAACGTCCAACCAACCCATTCACCCCGACCGTTCATGCCGATCACGTCAAGGCATCGTTCGATCAGTCTACCATGGCTCTTCATGGTCATTTCACCAATGGGATAGATGGGGAACAAATGGGACATATGGCGGTGGGTGGTTTTCAGATCCACATCTGCGCGTACTGCCAATCCACCAAACTCATCCAGAGGATATGGTGTGATCTGATCGTAGATCTGCTTCCACTGGGCACGCAGATCTTCGTCGCATTCCAGAATTTCCGAAGCATCACAGAGCATCTTCAGCAGATTCTTGGTCAAGGAAAGGTCGATAGTAGCATCTGGGCCAAAACGAATGCCCCAATCCGGATTTTGGATCAGCAACCAACGGCGTGTCTCATCCTCACCGTGGTATTCCGGAGAACTGGTCCAAGGCATGTGGAGCTTTCCGTCTTCGCCCATGGTCAGTTCCGTCAGTAGCGGCGCCAGAGATAGCTTCATCACCGGATAGGCTCTGTTGCGCAGGAAATCCTTATCCATCGTGTACAGATATCTTTTCCAATAATGCAGGCAGACCCAGGGCATACCGTTGAGCTCATAGTTGTCAACGTTCATATAGGTCGGACGGAGCTTGGAGTCTGTACTGTGGGCTACAAAAGCACCTTCTGTCTTAAAGTGGAAACGGCAGGCCTCCTTCAGGGTATCCATATTGTTTTCGATCATATCGAACATGGGGTCGCCGAAGGGGATTCGGTTGCCTGCATAAACAGACCATAGCTGCATTTCCTGCTCCAAATTCCAGTGATAGTCATTACCGCAGATGGGCATAATGTTATTATCATCGGTCCAGGGGCCGCAGAGTGTCATGTGGACACCACCGGGACGGGTGGAACAAGCCAGGGTATACATCTGCATATAGTAATAGCCTTCCAGCCGCGTATCAGGAATGGAAATGGCAGAAGCTTCGTAGTAGGCATTCCACCAGGCTTCATGCTCTGCTCTCAGAGCCGCAAGACCGGTCTTTTCCCCTTGTTTCACCGTTTCGATACCCATCTGCACAGCAGCTGCTGCACCGGCTTCACTCCAGTGCACCGCAATCAGGCAGTGGTCTTCCAGCTGCCTGGACACCACGGCAAAGCCACCGCTTTCGGGAATATCCTGGCTATAAATGGTCATACCCTGTTCCACGTGCTCGTCAAAGGGCGGATAATTCCAACGGGCCACAAAGTCACTCATGTGCATGGAATGATCCTTGTAACGGGCATAAGCAGTCGCCTGGGTACTGTCCTCCAGGGTATAGTCCCCATGGCGGCAGATGAATTTCCACTTAGGATTCAGCAGTCCCTGCTTGTGCTCCACCACCAGAAGTTCTCTGGTAGCACTGGTCCAAACCGCATACGGAATCTCTTCCTCAGCCGTCTTGATACAACCCTCTACCCGGGCATTATATAGGCTCAGGCGGGAGGTATGCTCCAGAATCTCGCCCTGCGCGAACAACTCCACACGACCCACCGGGATCCGGGTGGTAAAAGGCTTTCCAAATTCCCGCTGGAAGCCCTTAACTTCGTTGCCGCGACCCTGCTCCAAATATTTTTTATAATCAGTCCAGGATTTATCTTCCGGGGGCTGATAGGCCCGCAACTCCCAAACTTCGGCCTGATCCACGGAAATGATCAGGGGCTGCTTCTTGCCACCGCCCCAGACCATGCCGCCAATTTTACCATTGCCCAGCATCAGGCCCTGCTCCCACTGGGTAGCAGTTCGCTCCTGGACAAGATCATGGCGTGATATCCACTGCATATTCATAGGCTATTACTCCATTTCCAACGGCTCGTCCTCAAAGCCATTGTTGGCAATCACATTCTTATACCAAGTATAACTATTCTTCGGGATCCGCTCCTGGGTTTCAAAGTTGGTGTACATCATGCCATAGCGCATCATAAAGCCGGCATTCCATTCCCAGTTATCGCACAAGGACCAGATGTAATAACCCCGGATATCCATGCCTTCTTCAATAGCCTTATGCACATATTTCAGGACAGTCTGCAGATATTCGCTGCGGTCATCGTCATTGAGGAAATATTCCAGGGGAGCATCACCGTAATCCATCTGGATAGTGCCATTTTCCGTGATAATAATGGGGGTGGTGATTTTATACTTATCCACCAGCATGTGCAGCACATCGTAGATCTTTTCCGGGATGTGCTTCATCTTGGGACGATCCTGATAATTGCCGCCCATCTTGATATCCTGGGCGGTCATGATCCGCTTTTTGCCCAGTTCCATTACGTGATGATCGTCGATCAGGCCGGTGTAGAAGTTCACACCATGGAAATCCATGGGGGTAGAAATGGTTTCCATATCCCCTTCTTCGATGACCGGAACAACATCATGCTCCCGCAGGTAATTCATATACTCCTGGGAATACTCACCAAAATACAGAGCATTCATAAAGGTGCCATAGCCTTCGACCTCATTGTTATAAGTACAAAGGGCTTCATCCATAGGATGACCGGGCTGCTTTGGATAATGCTTCCAAACATCGATCACAACACCGATCTTCGCGATCTTAAAGTTTTTACTGTGGAACAGTTTTACTGCTTCGCCATGGCACACCAGGGCATTGTGCAGTACCTGACGAGCATACTTTTCATCCGTCAAACCGGGAGCAAATGTACCCTGGGCATAGCCCACGTACAGAGCAATGGGTTCGTTGAAAGTACTCCAGTATTCCACCTCGTCACCAAACGCGTCAAACAGAACATTCGCATAATTGGTAAACCACTTGATAACATCACGGTTGCCAAAGCCGCCCTTGAGCTGCAGTTTATAAGGAAGATCCCAATGGAACAGGGTAATATGCGGGGTGATGCCATTGTCTTTCAGGCACTTGACATAGCGCTTGTAGAAGTCCAAACCCTCCTGGTTCACTTCCCCATCCCCATCCGGAATGACACGGCTCCATGCCACAGAGAAGCGACAGGTTTTGATGCCCAATTCCTTCATTCGGGCAACATCCTGCTCATATTGGTGATATTCATCGCAAGCAACATCTGGCGTTGTACCGTCAGCGATCATACCGGGAATCCGGGCAAACATATCCCAAACAGAGGGACCTTTGCCCCCTTCCAAAGCAGCGCCTTCGGTCTGAGCTGCCGAAGCAGCCACACCCCACTGGAAATTTTCTGGGAATTGATACTTCATAAATGCGTCCTCCTTTTTCATAATTACTGTCGATTCAAACGTTTCGCTCCCGTCAACTGCAGGGAACGGTCAGTATACTGCTGGACTTCAATGCGGTTCTTATCCGGATCCAAGAACCACATATTGATATTGCCATCAATAGCCGGCTGGGGCGGCAGCATAATATATTCCTCTGCACCTTTGGCAATCAAGTCGTTGTAAAATGCATGAACATCATCCACGACCATGGCAAAGTGGGTATAGCCATAGTTGTTCACCGGGTCCGGAACGATATAGTTATGATTGGTCACCTCGTTAAATAGCTCGATAAAGAAGCCGTCTACCCACTCGAGATACACGATCCACTTCACATCTTTCATGCGGGTCAGTTCTTCCAGCCGCTGAGGATCCATTTTGGCAACCCAATCCGGATTATCCGGAATCAAATCTCCGTAATAAAGTGTAAACGCCTCCTTGCAGCCAAGAATCTCTGTATAGAATTTCACAGATTTTTCCAGGTCTCGGCAATTAAACGCAAAGTGTACATTTGGTTTTACGATCATGGTAAGTTCTCTCCTTTACTATATATTTTTTTCATTCTTACTTTACACCTAGCATTACCCGTTCACGATCCACATAGCTTCCTGCGCACTGATGGGAATATCCAATGCGTCCACAGTTTCCTTGATATGTTGTTCACTGGAAGGGCTGAGAATCGGGAACAGATTCATCTTCTGCATACATAGCCACGCAACGGCGATTTGAGAGACGCTGCAACCTTTTATTTCCGCCAGCTTTTCTGCCCGTGCCAAACGCTTCACGTTTTCCGGGCTATGATATTCCTGGATCGGCCCCCACCACAGACAATTCTCAATGGGTTCACTTTGATTTGTCCGGTATCTTCCGGACAGATAACCACGGCCCAGGGAAGAATAGTTGAATACCGGCATCTGGGTTTCTTCCAGCCACTGACGGAAGGGTGCCTGGTCCTTGCCCGTAGCAGACACGCTGCCGCCCCAGGGGTCACTGACATAATCCACCATGCTATACTGGGGACTACAGACGCTAAATCCCGTCAAGCCATGGGCCTGGGCATAGGCGTTGGCTTCCAGAATTCTTTGGTATGTCCAGTTGGAACCACCGAAGCGGAGGATCTTCCCCTCCTCTTTCAACTTGTTCAGCACTTCCACAATCTCGCCTACCGGCCGTGTAGGATCATCCCGGTGAAGAATATACAGATCAATATAATCCGTCTGCAAGCGATCCAGCGACATTTGGAACTGTTCCAGAATCGTCTTTGCACTGAGCGTATCCTCCATGCCGTGCTGCCCAGGATTACAACCTTTATCCAAAATGATTAGTTGATCCCGGCATCCGCGCTTAACCAGCCATTTGCCTAAATTCTCTTCGGCATGCTCATAGCTATGGGCGGTATCAAACACGGTAAAGCCAGCTTCCCACACCATATCCAGACATTCCACGGCCGCCCCGGGATCATCGCCAAAAACCTTTCGTGTTCCCGTTCCAAAAACCAACCTGGACGCTGGATTTTGTATGCCCTCTAACGTGGAATACTTCATTTCAATCATCCCCCCGGTGATATATTTTGGAGCTTTTTAGAATTTTGGATTCCTTGTTTCTACATATATTGTAATCAATAGATAGGCACAATCTCAACATTCAAATTTTGATTATAATAATAAATAATTGACAGATATTTATTTAATTTACGCAAAAAGTAAGCAAGCGCAAGCAAAAACTATAGTAATAAGTTCCAAAAATACAAAGCCCACTGCAGTAGCAGTGGGCTTCAAAATTAGATTAGGCTACTTTCCTCGCCATCGGTAGGAACGCTAAGGGGTTTGCTACGCTGGCAAGTGGATGCAACTTCCACGAAAGCACCCTGGCATTCATGGCTCTTCAGCATGGTCTCCTGCACGTCTAAAATATGGTATGTCCGCTCCTTGGAGCAGCGGGCTTCCCGGCCGGTACGAATGGCCCAGGCCATATCTGCAGCGCCTACACCACGGGTATCCCGGTTGTAGCCAAAGGGAATCTCCACCTTCACGCGTTCAGGACAAGCCGCCTTCGAGAAATCATAGGTGTTTTCATAAATGGAGATTTCTCCATTAAACCAGTCCGGGCAGCCCAGGTACATAATTCCCTTATTGCCATAGATGGCGAAATAGGTCTGATCAAAGAAAACGCTATCGGCATTGATGGCGAAGGTACCCATGATGCCGTTTTCCAGTTCCAGCACAGAATAGAACTGGCTTTCATTGGGAGTCTCAAAGACCTCGCCATAATGAGGCGATAATTCAAACTGATTCACGTGGGTAGGATATGGCGCGCGAATGGTGGTGCTGACTTTCTTGACAGGTCCCAGGAGATTGACCAGGGCCGTCAGATAGTAAATCGCATAGTCCAAAATGATACCACCGCCAGGCTTACTCAAGTATGCCATTGCAGATAGCAAGCGCTCGTTGTCACGATTTCCTACCATAGCAAAGGAAGTGATTGTGCCCAGACGGCCGCTATCGATGACCTGCCGGGCAGTTTGCTGCCAGCCAGAGAAATAGGTATCGGGCGAAGAGCCTACCTGCAGACCCTTTTCCTCTGCCAGAGCGCAGATACGTTTGGCATCTTCCGTATTCAAAGTAAAGCACTTTTCCGTATACACATGCTTACCGGCAAGGAGGCAACGCTCCAAAATCTCCGCATGGGCATCGGGCGGTGTTAAATTGACGATCAGTTCGATTGTTTCATTTGCCAGCAGTTCCTCAATGGTACAAACCGGAATACCAAACTTCTCTGTCACCCATTTCCCCTTGGACGGGGTGCGTACACCCACCGCATCCACCTGGATTATGGAGAACCGGGTAGTCAAGGCATCCAGGTATGCACCGCTGATCATACCAGCGCCGATAATGCCCACATGAACAGGCGCAATATTCTCAGGCAACGTCATATTTTTAGACTCCTTTTTGCATCATTTTTACTACATTGTGATAGCCCACTCGCAGATCCTCCAGCATATCTCCCACGCTGAAGTCCTGGTCAATAATGATACTGCCGCTGAAATTCGGGAAATCAGAACGCATATCCAAGATTTCCTTTGTGCGGATATCACCCTCACCGATGGGAACGAAGTATTCATGGGGCACATTGGGATTGTGATACTGACCCAGCGTACCATGGGCAAAGTCCTTTAGATGCAGAATGCGGATGCGGTCTGCATATTTCCGGGCAAGTGCCACTTCATCTGCTCCGTTGCCGGCCCAACCAATATCCAATTCCAGCAAAACATCCGGATGGACCAGCTGGAAAAAGTAGTCCATAGCGTACATGGTCTGCCCATGAACCGTAACAAGATTCAGCTCTTGGTCATGATTGTGGAAAATGATATGAATATCATCATCCCTTACTTCCAGGTACAGATCCGTCAGGTATTTGGCCCAAAAAGCAGCGCCCTGAGCATCGGTGAATGCGCCATTGAAAGAAAAATCCCGAATGCCGTATTCTTTCCGTAAATAGCGAATGGTTCGTAGGACAGACTTTTTTGGAAGGAATCGAGGGCCCAGGCGATTAAAGACCATAGCTGAGGAAACCGTCATACCATGCTCCTGCACGGCCTTCGCAAAAGCCGGAAATGTCAGCTCCGTCGTAACCGCATGGTGCATGGATTTTTTGGACTTCTTCGGGATGACCAAAGCCTCAATGGTATCAAAACCGGTTTCCGACAAATGGCGCAAAGAACCTTCAAAATCTTCCTGCATAGAGGGCATCAAACCATAGGTATTGACTCCAATCATAGTTGCACCTGCCCTCAGCTCAGTCTTCAAAACCATTGTTACGGATCATCTGGCTATACCAGTGGCCACTTTCCTTAACAATGCGCTGCTGGGTTTCATATTCGGTCCGCACGATGCCGTAACGGGGTTCATAACCTGCGCACCACTCAAAGTTATCCAGCAAGGACCACAGGAAGTAACCACGGACATCAATTCCTTCCTGCATCGTCTTATGCAGCTGCTTGAGGATGTTCTGGACATATTCAATACGGAAAGAGTCATGAACAACACCGTTTTCATCCGGCACCTCACGGCCGCTGGGGGTGCCGTTTTCCGTTATGTAAATAGGCACGTTCACATGGTATTTATCCACCAGCATATGCAGCACGTAATTCAAAGACTCGTAGTGGTAGCGAGGACGCTTGCGCTCCTGGAAGTTGCCGCCGCCTTCCGAAGAAACCTCTTTCTCCCGCTCCTCTTCTGCCCGGTCAAACAGACCGTTATAGAAATTCAAGCCATAGAAGTCGATCGGCTCACGAATAATTTCAAAATCGCCTTCGCAGGTGTCGATGTGGTAATTCTTCTCCTTCAGATATGCCTTCATTTCCTCGGACCAACCACCCAGGAACAGTGGATGCAGGAACATACCATAACCTGCAATTTCGTTATTATGGGTTGCCATAGCTTCGTCGGCAGGATTGCCGGGACGGGCAGGATAATGCGGCCATACATCGACTACGATGCCGATCTTGGAATTTTGAAAACCGTAGCTTCGGAAAAGCTGAACGCCCTTGCCATGGCAGACCAGCAGATTGTGCAGACACTGACGGGCATATTCTTCGTCCTGCAGGCCGGGAGCAAAAATGCCCAAGGCATGGCCCACATAGACGGCAATCGGTTCGTTGAAAGTAGCCCAAATTGGCACATCTTCGCCAAAGTTATCCAGCAGAACCTTCGCATATTCCAAATACCAATCTACAATCTTCCGGTTACCAAAACCGCCCTTGCACTGGAGGATATAAGGAAGATCCCAATGGTACATAGTTGCGTTGGGAACGATGTCGTTTTCCTTCAGCAGCCGAATCAGTTTCTTATAAAAATCGATGCCGGCCTGATTCACTTCACCGGTGCCGGAAGGCAGGATCCGGGACCAGGAGAAGGAGAAGCGGTAACTCTTGATGCCCAGCTTTTTCATCAGTGCCACATCTTCTTCGATGCGGTGATACTGGTCACACGCAATATCGGGTTTGTCCAGCTTACTTCCAGGAAGATGACAGAAAGCATCCCAAATAGACGGACCTCTGCCGTCCTCAGCTACAGCGCCTTCTACCTGGGCTGCCGCGGTAGCAACACCCCACAAAAAATCTTTTGGAAATTCATATCGCATAAGTCACACCTCAATCGTGTAATAATCTTTTCAAGTTAACTCTTAAACAACGTATCTGTCCATACGGAAGTCTTTTTCTTCAGCCAGCGGGCAATATAGCCCACCAAGATGGATGCGATCACTGTGCCTTCCCGGACACCCATCAGCTCGCCCGTGCAAATCACGCTAATCAGTGCAGCCAACACCGAGATCGTCACATCAAAGACGATCTTAGTAGTACCAAACTCTGTATGCCAGCGTTTTACTACACTTCGGACAAAGGATTCTCCCGGCAGCATGACAACATCAGCGATCACCTGCAGATACACGCTGATACCGATCACAACGCAGCCCAGCAGCACCAACAGTAGCTTTTCCAAATAGCTCTGGGGCGCAAGGAATGCAAAGATCGGCATCACCAGGTCAATAAACCATCCAAAAAGGATCGATACCGGGATCTGCAGGGCATGCTCCAGCTTAAAATCCCTGCCCAGAATGAAAAGCTGCGCCACGATCAGCAGCAAACTGAACAAAATCGTAAATACGCCCATTGACCAAGGGAATATGAGGCTCAGCACATAGGGCACCGAAGAAATGCAGGAAGTGCCAAGATTGCCTTTTGTAACCATAACCACGCCCACGGCACTGACAAACAAACCAAAAAGCAGGATCAATTATCTTTTTATCTTTTCCATATTACTTCATATCGCAATCCGTCACATAGCAGCGGTACTTTCGCTTGAACTGCTGCATGAAGGCCGCGTCTTCCAGCTTTTCCGGCTGATTGGCATTCAGAGAATCCAAGTCCTCCATCAATGCCAGTAGATCGGTTTCTCCACCATAATCCAGCACATGAGCATCTTCCAGAACGCGGATGCTATGGGCATGGAAGGGCGGGATATGCACAAGGCAGTCAGGACCGGCAACAAAGGTTTCGCCCAGGACTGTGACTTCCAGCGCACCGCTCATCACGTAGTACAACTCCCAGTTTGCATGGGGATAAGCATAATCCACCTGCAGACCCTGCTTCACATGGGCTTCCCAAATTTCCTTGACACCATTGGTCTCCCACTTACCTACCTTCAGCTTGATGTTATAGCCATCACCACTGTATTCAGAGTAGGCAAATTCCGGGGTTCTGACTTCGTGCATGGTGCTCTTATCCACATCCACAGGCACAGGCGGCAGCCGGGTCAGAGATTTGTGTTCCCCCCGGTACATATCCATAAATTCCGGGTCTTCCCGGTAATGGGGATAATTCTGGGCCACGGTATTTTTATCCATAATGCCCTGGCTCATGTTGATCTCCTGGAACAGTTCCCGCCAAATAGTGCCTTCTTCCAGGAACTTGAAGCCATGGGAGGTATAGGGAACAAGATGGATAATGTCACCTGCATGGGCAACGAAACGCTTGCCGCGAATGACGCACTCCACGCTACCACGGGCAATCTGGAAAGTTTCATAACCTTTTTGGTGCTGATGGTAACCAACCGTAGCGCCTTCGTGATAGATGGTATCGCTCATTTCGTTCTTTTCATAAGGACCGTAAGGGAAGATGAAGTCATTGACCACCTGAGTCCCCTCGTCCCAGTGACGGAGCCAATCCTCCGGCTCATTCATGCGAATCAAAAATTTATGAAACATGGTGTTCTCCTTTTAGATATCCAGCGCGGCATGATAGCCTTGGTAGACAGCGTTGGTAATATTGGAAACCCGGACACAATCGCCGATCTCGCGAACCCAAGGGGCACAGTTTCGCAGCCGCATTACCGCATCCCGGTTAGACCGCTGTCCAACGGCGCAGATAATGGTTTTTCCGGGAATCAACACTTCTTTGCCATCAGGATCGCGGCAAACCAGGCCATCTTCAGCGACCCGAAGGCCTGCGTGATTTAAGTGAACAGTGGTATACTCTTCCACATTTTTCAGCAGAATAGGCCGGTGCCGGATATTACAATCCACCGCCAGAGAATCCCGCATTTCCACGATATGGACAGACTTTCCCTCCATGCCCAGATGCACAGCGCATTCGCAGCCGGCAAGACCGCCACCCAGCACTACAACAGAATCCGAAACCTTGTCCTTGTTTCTGTAGTAGTCGTTCACGATCACCACATTTTCCCCGTCAATTCCGGGTAGGGGCGGCACGATAGGATTGCTGCCTACCGCCAGAATCAGTGCTTCAGGAGCCAACTCTTCCAGAAGATCCGTAGTCGCTTCCGTATTTAGCCGCACATCCACACCCAGCTTTTCCAGCTGCCGGGCAAAGGTCAGACCCAGCTGGTACATTTCATATTTAAACGACACCGCCTGCTCACATTTTAAGATGCCGCCCAAGGCATCAGTCTTTTCCAGCAAAGTCACATGGTGTCCCCGCTGGGCCGCAGTAATAGCCGCCTTCATGCCGCCCACACCGCCACCGACAACCACCACTTTTTTCTTCACCGCCGCAGGGTGGACTTCCATTCCCTCGCACTCTCTGCCGATCAAAGGATTGACAGTACAGCGGCGGGTGCCGGTGGTAGGCCGCTCTGCCATGCAGGTAAAGCAGCGCAGGCAACGGACGATCTCATCATCATTGCCTGCCACCACCGTGTTGGGCAGTTCCGGATCAGCAAGTAAGGCTCTTGCCATCTCCACCACGTCAGCCTGCCCGGAGGCGATAATTTCCTCCATCTGGGCAGGATCATTCAGCGCGCCCAGGGTGGCAACCGGCTTTTTTACGTGCTTTTTGATCTCCGCCGCCAGGTACACATTGGCACCGTGGGGCGCGAACATCGGTAAATGCGTATTGAAGAAGCCAAACTGATACGAGCCGGCAGAAACGTGAATCAGATCCACTAGGTCTTCCAAACCTTGCGCAATCTTCACGCCATCTTCCAGAGTATAGCCGCCTTCGAACAGTTCCGCGCCGCTCATACGCATCTCAATAGGGAAGCCGGGGCCCACAGCGGTGCGAACACTGAGCAGAACTTCTCTGGCAAAGCGCAGGCGGTTTTCAAAGCTGCCGCCGTATTCGTCGGTGCGATGATTAAATGCCGGGGACAGAAACTGGTTGATCAGCCAGCCATGACCGCAATGGACCATCACCATCTGGAAGCCTGCCCGCTTGGCAAGGGTAGCCGTTTCGCCGTAGGCTTTCACAATGTCTGCTATCTGCTCTTTGGTCAGCGCCTTGACAGGAATTCCATCCGGGCGCACCCAATCGCTGGGGCCGTACTGGGTAAGGCTCTTTTTCTTATCCTTATCCACCAGATATGTACCGGCATATTGGCCGGAATGGCTCAGCTCCACACTGGGAACAGCCCCGTGGCGGGCAATAGCATCCGCCAAGAAAGTCCAGCCGGCTAAACATCCGGGGGTCTTCAGATCCAGGTGGAACATATGGGACGCATCCGTCTCCGGATGCACCACCAGTTCACTGGCAGTTACCGATGCCGCGCCGCCCTTTGCCCGTAGCTCATAAAAGCCGGGAGTGCGGGGGCCTACGGAGCAATCCGCATTGATATCCGTGCCGCCCATGGGCGCAGAGAACATCCGGTTGCGGAATACCACATTACCCAATTGGATCGGACTGCACAGATGGGGGTATTTTCTTTCCATGGAGATTCCCCTCTCAAATGATTTTTACGATGGCTTCCTGAAGCTTTTTCACATCTTCCTCCCGGAAGCCCATAAAGCCCATATTCATCAATGTTTCCGGGGTTTCGCACAGAAAATCCTCGTCACCGCTACCTAGGAACCACATCAGCATGGGAGTGTGCTGCTTGATGGCAGCAACGGCCTGCTCATCATGAAGCATATCCTTGAACATGGTTTTGACCGTATACTTTGCACGCACCTCTACGGTAGGCACATAGATAAATTCATAGCAACCGGCCGTGAGAATTCCGATTTCTTCACCATCATAATGGGGCAGCCGCAGTTCAGCAGTACAGTCAAAGGGAATCTCGACACACATATGCACCCTGCCGTCGCCAAGAATATCCCAGTTGCTCTGATAGGTACCGTATGCAGATTCATAGCGCAGATGGGTATGACCCAAATGAGAATTCAGCATAGGCGCAATAACCGCCCTACGGAAACCGGGCTCCAGCGCCTGCAGGCCCGCCACATCCCGGTACAGGAATTCTACCACAGCGCCGTAGGCATAGTGGTTCAAGGA
>JAEIGA010011124.1_pt1 | contig 13661 bp, 14 predicted proteins | sample 9270691 | NCBI WGS metagenome assembly JAEIGA01 (sample SAMN17057246, study PRJNA624740) | gut metagenome | biome: biome; isolation source: fecal sample | host: Bos grunniens | place: China: Xizang | collected 2019
TCACCTTCTAATATCATTTTTTTATCCATAATTAAATTATTAAAAGTTGATATTTCATCATCTGCGTGAAATTCAGCAATAGTAGTTTCAATTTTATTTAATCTTCCTCCTGTAATATAATAAGGAATTTTTACATAACTATCAAAACTATTTTTTAAAGTTCCTATTGTTCCATTTACTAGCGGCGATCCATCTTCACTAAAAGTCTCTCAATAATTTCTTAAACAAATAACTTTATCTCCATCTTCAGGCTTGTCTCCTCTCCCTAGTAAAGCTCTCATTTGTTTATTTAAAGCTGTCCTTGTCGCATTTGTCGCGCATATAATCTGGTCTGCCCATTGTAACATTCCTGTTGTTAGTTCTTCTTTATCTAAAATTTGAACTTCTTTTCCTTGAAAATGACTTAAAGGTTTCCCTGCTCGAATATCCATAGTAAGTTTTATTATTTCACTTTGCTCCTCTTGACGCATAATTTGATCTAGAAAAATATCTGGATTATCTAAAAGATGATTATCATCTTCTTTGTTTACTGGTGGCAATTGACCAGGGTCTCCTAAACATATAATATGAACATTATATCCCATAAGTTTTTCTAATAATTCTTTTGGTACCATACTGCATTCATCAACTATAACAATTTTATAATTTATTGCGGGAACCGGCAAACGAATATAGGTTCCATCAGGTTTAGGTATTGATTTATATAATAATTTATGCAAAGTGCTTACATTTTTATTTCCTTTTTTCTGTAAAACTTGAGTTGCTTTTCCAGTGAAAGAGGTATATACAACGTCTCTATCTGGATCAATATTATCATTAAAGAGCGCCGCAATAATAAATTTAACTAAAGTAGATTTTCCTGTACCAGCATATCCCGCAATAACAGTAGTTTTACACCCCGCATGATATCTAGCTACAGCTAAATTTAATCCTTCTTTTTGTTTTTCATTTAGCTCAATCATTTTAACCTCTTTCTTTTAAAAATTATATTTATTTCTTCCTATTATTTCATAATCAGTAATTAATATTTGAGGAGTAATGTGTCCCATTCATTCATTTGAATTACATCTTCCAACAACATTTATTTCTATATATCCATCTGTTAATAATTTTTCATATTCTTCTTGAGAGCTTCCAAATTTAATAAAATTTAATTTATTTGGCAAAGTAATTTTTAAGGTTGGTTTTTTATCTGGAGACATCAATGTTAAATTATCTTTTGTCACTTTTAAATTTTCAACACAAATTAAACTTTCTTCTAAATCTTGTCCTCATAAATCATTTAAATTAGCTATCTCTAAAATAGTATCAGATTGAACATCAACTCCTTTAAATATATAATCAATATAATATAAAGGTTCAGTTTCCATATCTGCAAGAGCTATATCTGTAAGTTCTATAAATTTATCTATATTTTTTTGCTCTATACTAATACCAAAAGCATTTTGATGGCCTTCCGCATATTCTACTAGTCCAGTTTCTTGACAAATATCTTTAAAATTTTCTATACCCGATCTAGAATATCCTCTTGCGCTGCCGCGATAATATATTTCATAAGCAGGTTGAGGAGGTAAAGAAAGAAGTTGAATATCTTCTTTTAGCACATTTACTCTTGTTAACATTAAAACTGGACGCTGATATTTTGCCATTATTTTATTTGCAATTAATCCTGCAATATTAGTATCTATCTCTCCTTGTTCTAATAGAAAAATTAAAATTTTATGTGCCATTAAATTTTCTGTTTCAATTTTTTGTTCAATAGTAGCTAAACTTTTATCTTGTTCTCTTGTTTGTCTATTTTTTACATTAGTAGCTACTCTCAAGGCTTGATCAACTACTCTTTCGGTTTCTCCTTGTCTATGTCCTCTTTTAGTTGACAAAATTTCTTCAAATGCTTTATACTTTAACATAGATTTAAATAATAATTCTTTTTCTTCTAATGTTCCACTTCTAACCATTGAATTAATAAAAGGAACTATATAAAAAGCGGCTCCCATTGGAGTAATTTTTCCTCCAAGAGAATAAGAGTTTTTTTCAGCCATTCCATATATAAAAGGATTTTTTAAATTATCATCATGAAATCCTTGGTTAATAATATGTTTAGTTTCAATTGACTTAAGACTCATCATATCTCCACAATTTCCAAGAGCTGCTAAGTCTAAATAGTTCTTTGCATTGTCTATTCCTAATAAGCTATCTAAATAACGACAAAATTGCCAAACAATTCCTGCACCAGAAAAATCTTTATTAGGGTAATTTGATAATTGATTATTTAAACAAATTGCATCTGTAGGCATATGGTCTGCTTCGTGGTGGTCTAGAATTATTATTGTGCGGCCGTCCGCTTTTAATTCTGCATGATATTCATAATCATTACTAGATGAATCTGGAGCAATAATTAATTTAGCATCTTTTAATTTTATATAATCGCAACAATCTGATAATCCATGTGTTTTATCTTCATGTAAATAATAATGTAAATGATTTTCAACTCAATAAGGAAATAAATCATATAAATAATTTATCATAATCGCGGCAGAAGTGTATCCATCGCAATCACAATCTACTATCACGACACATTCTTCTTCGTTCTGGACTGACGCTACTAAAGCGGCTGCCGCATTTTTTAATTGTTGTTCTCCTAATAATTTTACATCATTTATATCTTTATCTGTTGTATTTAAATAATGATGAATTTCATTAAAAGGAATTCCTCTATTGGTTAAAATTTGTTGAATTGGTGTATATTTTTCATTTATTTCTTTTATTAATTTATATTTCATAAAAACCTCTTTAATATATTTTAATTTAAACTAATTCTTTTTTCAAATAAAGTAAGAAAAATCTCTGGTCCTCTATCTATAGGACTATCTTTATATCCTAATAAATCTTCTTTATCAAAAACAAAACTTATATTTACATATTTTTTAAACTTTTTATTTATTTCTTTCAATTTCCTAACCCAATTTAAATGTTCTTCATCATTTAATTTTTTAAATTGCTTATCAAAAGCAATAATTAATTCTTGTATTCCTAAATCTAATAATAATTGTATCTGATAATTAGATAAAGAACTTCCGCACACCGCAACAGAAATATCATTTTCTATACCAAAATAAGAGGCATATAATAAGCAACTTTTTTCTCCGTTCAAAAATTATAGCCTTTTTTATTGTTTTTATATTTTCTTTTGAATAATTTAAGTTATATAAATTATATCCAAGAGCATGATTATACATAGTATGATTTATATACATAGGTCTATATTTTCCATAAACTTCATTTTCTTTTATTAAAGTTCTTTCTCTAATTCCTATTAAATTATTATCTTTATCATAATGAGGAATAACAATAGCTTGTGAAGAAGGATTATAGCAAATATTTCTACTTGCTAGAATTTCTTTTGTCATACCTTCCTTTTCCCAAAGTAATATGCGGGGATGCGGTAAGAAAGTTAAAATTTTATTATCAAAATGTCTATATTCTACTTTTTTATTATTTAAATTATTTAAATTTTCATTATAATTATTTAAAAATTTCCAATCTTCAAGGATATCTTCATTTTTTTGAAAATTTTTATTTTCTACGCTAATTCCAAAAAAATTAATAATTTCATAATAAGCTTGACTTAAAGAATATTTTTCATTACCCTGTAATTGGTGTAGTTTAATTACTAATTGAAAAATATCAAAACTTTCTTCTGGACATTCAGTATAACATTTAAATAATTTTGTATTATCATAATAATATAGCTTATGACTATCGCCCCCATGACAAATAGTACGAGAAATAATATATTCCTCATATAAGACAGGTTGTGCATCAAAAGCAGATAAGAAAGAAAAAATTTGATTTAAAGTTAAATTATTCTTTATGTCATCAAGATTATTACTCATTTTCTTCAAACATTCCTTTTAACATTTTATTTATAATTTCTTCTTTTTCTTGTACTAAAAACTCTTCAAAAGATTTTAAATTTTCTAAAGTCATTTTCATTTGATATTCTTTTTCTATATCTAAACAATTTAATATTACAATAATTTCTTCTATAGTTCGGCCACAAATTGTATCTTTTGCTGCATCAACAGGAATAAAATTAATTATTCCTGTCTCTTTATCTTCTTCTTTTTTATATAAGTTTAATATATTAGCCATGCGGCGGTCGCTCCTTTCCTCTTTAAACGCGACAAATGCTTCCTAGACCGGCTGCCGCTAAAAAGCACTTGCGCTATTAAGTTCATTAACTTTTATTTTTAAATCTGGTATATCAACAATTTCATATTGATAAGTAGTGCAAAACATAGGTTCTATTCTACAGATGCCACGATCAGCTTTGCACCATAATAAAATATCTTTATACTGTCCTCTTCTATTTTTATATATAGAAATTTTTATAGTAGGTTCTTCAAAATTTTGTTTCAATAAGATAGGTTTTAATGCTTCTTTATCTTCTTGACTTGTTTGCAACATAATCGCGCCAAAGTCTATTTTATCTGCGATAGATTTTGCCCCTCTTAGCAAGTTCTGGTCATACTGTTGAGCTGTTGTATAATCAGAATTTAATTGCGTTGAGGTCATGATAAAGACTCCATATTCATTACATAAATCTTTTAATCTAATGGCTATCATAAATAAAACATTATCTTCTCTTAACCCTTTTATACCTGCTTTTGAAGAAACTTCGCTTAATATTTTTAATGATGTATGTAGATAATCAAAAAAAACATATCTAATACCCCATTCATGAATACCAAATTTGATTGCATTTTCAATATCTTGCAAACTAAAATCAGGTAATCTTTTTATATGGAGAGGAGATGTTTTTATCTTCTTTGCAGCATACTTAACGCGGTCAAGCTCTCCTTCTTCATAACGATTATATATAATATGAGCTTCATTAACTCCACTTAAAAAAGCTAACATCATAGTTTGAATTTCATCAACTTCTTGTTCTGTTGTTATATATAAAGTAGGTTCTCTAGTTCCATTTTGTTCCCATTTATTTTCTTTTATATTATATATTTCATCACAGGCTATATTGCAAGCATCCGCAATCATAGCTCTAGTTTTTCCAACACCAGTTGCCGCAGACCTCAAATAAAGTTTCTTTAAGCGGGCGCCGCGCGTAATTGTGTTTACAAGAGGACCATATAAAGGATAGCCAATTTCAGGATTTTTCTGTAATCTATCTATTAATTCATCAATATTATTTCCTGCTTGAACATAATCTTCATCTGTTCCATCTACATATTTTAATTTAATTTCATTTATTTTTTTATCAATAGTGTCTGCAATATCTTCTAAAGAAGTATTATCTAACCAATCTTCTTGTGCTTGTTTCTTTTTTGTATCTAAAATATTATCTATATCATATAGCCATTTTAAATCCAAGCCCGCTTTATCATACATTCTTAATAAAGTCATCTTTTTAATTCTAAAATAATAATATTCAAAAGTAGCTAAAGAAGAATTTTGAGATATTTGTTCTAAATATTCTCTTCCTTTATTTGTTTGATAAATTCCATAAGAAGTAGGTCTATTATATAAATAATCTTCTATTGTATTAATACTAATTTCTTTTGCCCCTAGTTGATGTAAATTAAAAATTGTTCCAAAAATAATTTTATGAAAATCTTGAGGAAAATCTTCTTCATTAAATTTATATTTTTCATTATCTAAAATACTAGGGTTATTATAAATATTTCCAATAACTTGAATAGTTGCTGGAGTATCTATATATCTACTGATCATCATTTCCTCCTTCTATGTCCCATAATTTTGGTGGGGCTATGTAGACACGCGGAGATTGTATTTCAATCTCTTCTATTTTATTTGAAAAATGTTTATTTTTATTTATATCTTGAGCTAAAAATAAACCATAATAATAAGTTTTTGCATCATTATAGATATAAGGTAAAATACCAATTCCGCCATTAGTTTTTTCTAAAGTATTCTTTTTTACATCAAACCACCAGGTTAATGCTTTCAACATTCCGCTATAAGAAAAATTATATTCTTTTTTATATGAGGAAATTTGTCTAATAATTTTTGTTGATACTGTTGTTAATTGAAATTTTTGTTTAATATATTGAAGTAATGCTTCATAATCTCTTTCCTCTTGAGGTTTATTAGCTTGAATTCTATCATGACAAGTTTTATGAGCATATCTTCTTGAGTTAACCATGACATAAGCTTCTGTTTTTGTGTCGAAAACTTGATTACAATAATAACAAATTACATTATGAGCAGCCATATAAACCTCCTTATTTATATTATATTATTAATTATTAAAAAAGTCAAAAAAGACGCTTTTATAAAGCGCCTTTTCTTTATATATCCATTTTTTCTAAGTCTTTTAAATCTGCTACTATTAAAGATAAAGCTTCAGTTTGTGTTCTTGACATTTGACTAACTTTATTTCCTTTACCTAAATATTTTTCTGTAATTTCTGTTATTCTAGGAGTATATTTTGTTTCAAAATTTTCTCCACTTTTCTTTATAATTCTATTTATAATATTTTGAAATTCTGACATTAAATCATCAAAATTTAAATTTAAATTCTCATCTTCTGATATATATAAATTACTTCTTTCATCAGTAAAGTAATCTTTATTATTTTCTTCTGCGGCCTGCTTGTCAATAGCTTCAGCAATAGCCTTTGTTAAATTATCATATGAGAATTCTATATAATCAGGTGTGTATTTAAAACGAGAACCCGCCATATATCTATTAGTTCCGCGCATAAATAACATTGTTTTATCGCCTTCATCAGTAGAGACAATTCTTGAATATCCAATAATATCTGCCATACGAGAAATTATGTTTGTAGCTCTTTTGTCTAATGTAGGAACAATTTGATTATATTCTTCTCCATTTTCATTTTTAAAAGTTTTATCTGTTGAATGGCTAATAATAACTAGACCATAATCCATTTGAACAATAGATCTGATACATTCATCAAATTCTTGTCCAACTAAGCCATATCCTTTACCATAACCTATGTCGCTAATTGAATCTACTCCAAATCCGCCATCTGGTCTTTTTGCATTATCACATATATATTTTGTACAATAATCATAACATATATCTGCGGTATCTATTACTATTGTTGAAAATTTATTTTTTACTTCTTCTTTTTTTAACTCTCTTAATGTTTGTTTAAATTCTGACCATGAATTAATAGGTTGCGCAATAATACCTGGGATTGCATTATAACCTTTTTCAAAAGCTAGTAAAAGAGCCTCTGGAAAACGAGCGGCAGTTGTTGTCTTGCCGCTTTTAGGTTCTCCATAAAAGAAGACTGAATACCCGCGTAAATCACGACTAACCTTATGAGGGGTTAGTGACATTAAATCGATTGCCATATATTTAATCTCCTTTATTTAATTAAAATTTAAAATCTGCTGTTTTAGTTGCAGTTGTTGCTGTAGCAGTTGTATTTCCTGCTGCTCTATTTGCTTTATAATCTTCTGCTCTTTTCTTTACTTCTGCTAAATAAACCTCTCTATTTTGAGCTGCTTTTGTTAATTCTTCTGCAGTTAAAATATTCTCATCACCAAAGTCATATGGAACTTTAGCTGTTCCTGTAATAACCCATTCTTTATTTGAATTAGAATATGTTCTAACAGCTGCTTCACCAAATGCACTCTCTACTTCTGATGTCTTTGTAATTGTTGTAGAAATTATTTTACCCCAAACTTTTGTATAGATTGGATTTGAGTTAGTAGCTCCTAAGCCCTCAAAATATTTCATACCTTCTGCATTTTTTACTTTAAAGTCTACTGGTAACAAATCATTTCTAAAATTAAAGATAGCGCCTCTAACTGAAACATAATCTTCTTCTATATTCTTTTCTTCATCTTTCTCTATATGAGATACATTTGTTATAACCATATCTGCTGAGAATGTATTTCTTAATTTTTCTTCTGCTAATTGATTAATAATAGTAACAAATCCACCTTCATTAGTTTTTGCTGATACTAATTCATCATTATTATTATAAAAATCATTTAATGCTAAAGCGGTATCAACTCTAACTTTTAAAGCATTTTCTTTCCCTACTGCTGTCCAAGTTTTATTTTCATCAATAATTTTCTTTAAAACTGTATAAGTAGCATTTTTATTACCACTCTTATTTGTTTCTGTAACGTAAGTAAAATGAACTTTAATAACATTTAATCCTTCCTCGTCTGTTGCAACTTCAAGATTTCCTGAAATAAAGTCTTTTCCAAAATTGCTTGATGCTTGATTTTGAACTTGTTTTACAGATAAATCATGTTGATAAATGTAACCTTCTACACGTTCTGTATTTTGAGCTTTTCTCATTTAATTTTTCTCCTTTTTTTTAATTTTTTAAAATAATTTAATTCATTAATACTATATTTTCATATTTATCATTATGATTTAATTATTTATATAAATATTATAGTATAAATTTTTAATTTTGTCAATCTTATCCGATCCCCTTGTTGCCATTATATCCGAATTGATCGGCTTGATATAATTGTATATAAAATTTTTCTTTCTCATTCAATGCGGCGGCCGCGCACTCTTCTAATACTTCAAATGAAAAATTTTCTAATCCATCTTCTTGCATAGCTTTATATAAACGATTATTTGCAGGAGTATCTATACCTAGACCTGCTTTTGCATGATTTTTCCAACGAGTCGCTATATCAAGAGATTGTCCTATATAAACAGTATCATCTAATTGATTTGTAATTTTATATATTCCACATTTACTTGCTGTAGCCCCTCCTAAAACATTTGCACAAACTTGATTCATTGGCTTTTGATAATAGGTTGTTCAAATTAGCATTCTTAATATTCTAGGATTATTTAATTTATATTCTATATCTTTTAAAATTTTTGCATCTTTCAAATCATTTTCTGCAATTTGAGGACAATAGAAAGCTTGTTTATCTTTTATTTCTTGCTCTTTTCTTTTTGCTTCTAGTGCGGCGGCGCGAGTTGCAGAGATTTTGTCTAGATCATATTTAATTTCACCTAGTTCTAATCTATATTTATTTGCAGCCGCATCATAACTTTGCTTTAAATTTTCTAATAATTTATCATATTCTTGTTCTTTTTGATTATAATTTTGTTCTAAGGCATTAGCATATTCTCTAAAAGAATCTCGGGTTGCCGCATTCATATCTTGTGTTAAATTTTTAATTTGAATTAATTTTTGATTTTCATTTTCCTCTTGTGTTCTTAAAGTATTTATATCTTTTACAATATTTTTTCTAACTTCTAATAATTTTTTATTTTCTTCATCAATTTGTTTATTATTAATATCTGTTTTTTGTTTTTTTAAAAATCCTACTAAGAAAAAAATAAAACTAATAATTAATAAAATAATTGCAATATAAATCATTTTTCCTCCAAAGAAAAAGGTGCTGAGCAAGATTGCCCAACACCTCCTGTTTAGTTATATTTATAAATTATTCAGCATCCTTGTCGTCTTCAGCATCAAAATCATGAGTTTTTCCTTCATCAGTTAATGTGATGAATTTAACCTTTGCATGACTTCCATCTTCTAACTCAACTTCAGCTTCTGTTCTAACCATATAGCCTTTTCTTTGGAAAGCAGATGTAACGATTCCGTTAACACTTCTTACAGGAAGTCCTGTTCCTTCAGCGATATCAGCAGCTGTGATGTTTTTTGATTCATTAGCTCTTACGAACTCTAATACTTTTTTTGAATTTTCTTTTAAAGCCATTTTTGTTTCTCCTTTTTATTTTTATTATTTATTTATAAATACATTATACTTTTATTTTTTATTTTCGTCAAGCTAATGTATTTTTAACAAGATAATAAATTTATTTTTTTATTATCTTTTTGTTAATCATATTATAGTGAAAATTTTTAAAGTTATCAATACTATATGAATTTGACCTTGAACTCTTCTTCTGAAAGGATAGGTATATTTAACTCTTTTGCTTGTCTATTTTTTGTAGAAGTTGAATTAATATCATTATTAATTAAATAATTAACTTTACTTGAAATAGAACTAACTACGCGGCCGCCCTTATCTTCAATTTCTTTTTGCAATTCCGCCCTATTTTTATATAAATGAGTTTTTCCAGTAATACAAAATATTAAATCTTTTAAATTTTGTTCTTTTGTTTCTTCTATTTTATTATTTATAATTAAAAAATTTTTAACTATATAGTCTAATTCATTATAATTATAATTTTTTAATGATTTATTCATTTCGTACCCAAAACCATCTAGGCTAGAGAAATCAAAACTCCCTGTGATATCTTCTTTAAACGAATCATAGGTTTGATATCTTTTAGCCAATTCTCTTGCAACAGTTCTTCCAATGAGTGGTATACCTGCAGCTGAGATAATCGACTCGAGGTTGGTATTACAACTTGTTTTGATGGCACTAAGAATATTATCGACAGACTTTTCACCAAAACCTGCCTTGTTTTTCCACTCTGTTTCATATTTTGACAAAGTGAATATATCTGCGATTCCATTTACCCACCCCCAATTCATTAATTTTTCAATAGTTGCTTTTGATAATCCTTTAACATCTAAACCTTTTTTAGAAAAAAAATGTTCTATACGATTAATTAATTTTCCTTCACAAGCGGGATTATCACAATATAAAACTTTACTATCATTTTCTTGAATAATTTTTGTAGGACTTCCGCAAATAGGACACACCTCTGGAATATGAATAATATTTTGAGGCATCCATACATCACAAGTCATTTCTGGAACAACGCGTTTTACTTGAGGAATAATCATATTACTTTTAAAGACTTCAAGTAGTTGACCACGCTCTTTAATACCTAATTCTTCCATAATACTAATATTATGTAAACTTGCTCTATTTACTTCAGTTCCATCTATATCAATAGGATTAAAAATTGCCACAGGAGTTAATTTTCCTGTTTTTCCCATTGACCATTCAACATCTTTTAATCTAGTTTCATAAACTTCATCATAAAATTTAAAAGCAATGCCGCCCTTAAAGTGATGATCAGTGCGGCCTGCTGCTTCATAAACATCTGTACGATTATATTTTATTACTAATCCATCTATTGGATAGCTTTTTTCTTGACTTTTTTGTTTGATATTTTCAAAAGACTCTTCTAAAATATTATTACATTCAAATGGAACTATTGTAAAACCTAAGCTAGATAACCATGTTAATTTTAAATCAAGAAAATGAATATCTTCTTTTCCTTCAATTAGATCCCATGCAATAAAAGTAAGATTTCTCATTGAACTTTCTTTACTATCTAATAATCGAATTGATCCAGAGGCAAAATTTCTTGGATTTTTATATTCATTTTCATAATTTTTAAAATTTTCATAAGTGCAAATAATTTCTCCATCAATTACTAATTTTTCATAATAATTAATTTTTTTAGGAATATTATTTACTTGAAGAGCATTATGTAAAATATCTTCTCCTATAATACCATTTCCTCTTGTTTCAGCTTGAATTAATCTTCCATTTTCATAAGTTAAAGAACAAGTTAATCCATCCATTTTAGCCATAACAATATAATCTTTATTTCCAATAAAAGATTTCACTATATCTATATCTTTTGTTTTATCAAGAGAAAGCATAGGATGTGAATGTTCTACCTTCTTTAATTGATTAACAACTTGATAATTAATAGTTTGAGTAGGACTATCTTCATAATAAATTCCAGTTTCATTTTCTAATTTAACTAATTTAAAATATAAATTATCCCACTCTTTATCACTTATTTGCGGATGACCTTCATCATATAGCTTAGTATAATAATTTAAATTATCAATTAAATTTCTTATTTCTGTATGATTATTTTCCATTATTTTCCCTTTCTATATATTCTTATATATAAATTATATATTTTTTTTAATAAAAAGTCAATATAAAAATGCGGCAAGCGGTCTAAGATCCCTTAATCTCATTCAGTTCTTCTTAGACCGGCGTCCGCATTATATTTTTACAACTTTATCAATATTATTCTTTGCCAATTTAGTTCCTATTGTATTTCTTCCTTGTATAACTAACTCTGTTGCAGATATACATATACTGTTAGGTTTACCCATTAATAAAAGATTATCTTCTTCTGTTACTAATTCCGCACCTGCAATTTTACATCCAGTTTTAAGTCCTTTTCCGCCTCTTCCTTGTATAATGAATTCATCTATTTTGCATCTTTTTCCATAGCCATTTATGTCAATTATAGCAATAGTAGCATTTTTATTTGTAATTGGAATGCCTCTTACTACAATATCATTTTCATTTAATTTAATACCTTTTACTCCTGAAGTTACTCTTCCTATTGGGCTAATATCATTTGTTGTGAATCTAATTATCATACCCTCTTTTGTAAATAGTATTAAATCTTCTTCATTCATAAATAAAATATCTACAATAGAATCTCCATCTTTTATTTTTATTGCTTGAGTTCCTGTTGATTTTTTTATAGAGGTATATTCTTCTAATAAGGTCTTTTTTACTAATCCTTGTTTTGTGATAAAAACTACATAGTTCGCATCAAGATCCTTGTTTAAGCTGGCCGCCGCAACAATTTTTTCTTCTGGCTCCATAGTTATTAAACTAGATAGATTTTGCCCTTTTGAAGCATTTGTTCCGGCGGGTATTTTATCTACTAATAATTTATACATTTTTCCTTTATTTGTAAATATTAATAAAGTATCAATAGTATTTGTTTTTATAGAAGTTAAAATTGCATCATTTTCAGATTTTACACCTTTACCATTCCTTTTTTGAGCTCTAAAGCTACTTTTTGGGATACGCTTTGCTTCTCCTGTCTTTGATATCATAACAACGACATCTTCAGGAATTACTGTTACAATTTCTTTTTCTTCTTTTGGAATTTCTATTTGAGTTAATTCAGTTCTTCTTTTATCTCCATATTTTTTAACTAATTCAGTTAATCTTTCTTTTATTATTTCTTTTTGTTTATTTTCAGAAGATAAAATATTATTAAATTCTTTTATATTATTTACTAATTCTGTTCTTTCTTCATTTAATTCTATTTTTTCTAATTTAGCAAGAGAACCTAAACGCATAGCCACAATTGATTTTGCTTGAGGTTCAGTAAATTTATATTCTTTTATTAAGCCTTCTTTTGCGGCGGTGCTAGATTCAGATTTTTTAATAAAAGCAATAATATTATCAATATCTTCTAATGCTTTCAATAGCCCTTCTACAATTTCTAGGCGGGCTTCCGCAGCTTTTAAATCAAATGTTATTTCTTTTATTAAACAATTAATATTATGTTTTAAATATATTTTTATACAATCTTTTAAATTTACTTCTGTAGGAGTTTTATCTATTAATGCAACTTGATTATAAGAAAAACTTGTTTGTAAATCTGTCTTTAAAAATAATTTATTAGCAATCGCATCTATATTAATATTTTTTGAACATTCTACAACTATTCTTAAACCTTTTTTATTACTTTCATTTCTAATATTAATAATTTCAGGAATATCTATTTCAGCTATTTTTCCTATCTCTGCAATTAAATCTTCTGTACAAGTATTATAAGGAATTTCATAAAATACTAAATTTTGTCCTTCAGTTTTATACTTTGCTCTAACTTTAACACTTCCATGTCCGGTTTTCATTATACTTGGAATATCATTTTTATTAATTACAATTCCACCAGTTGGA
>JAEIGA010011125.1_pt1 | contig 13661 bp, 10 predicted proteins | sample 9270691 | NCBI WGS metagenome assembly JAEIGA01 (sample SAMN17057246, study PRJNA624740) | gut metagenome | biome: biome; isolation source: fecal sample | host: Bos grunniens | place: China: Xizang | collected 2019
ACATCCTTGACACCACTAAAGGCATCTTTGTCGTTGTTATCCACCACCGCAACATCCGAGTAGCGCACCGCGCGCAGGTCATCCGTGATGTAGTACCACGCCTCGCGCACATCCTCCTCGACATAGTCGCACCACACCAGCACCCTATACTTCGCAGCATCAACATCGAACCGCGCCACGACTTGCGGATTGGGCTTTTCGGCATCCGCGAAGAGCACCCTACGCTCCACAAAGCGAGACTGCGTGCCGTACACACGATAGAGGTCGACCACATAGCGCAAACACACAGGCTCCGTAAATCGCGTTCCGAGGGGCTCAGCGCCCTGTGTTCTAACGACATAGGAGGCACCCTCCGCGGCATTGCACTCCACGCTCATCCAATACTCGGGCATAGCGAGGTCCACCGAGCAGCGCACGGCAAGTTCTACATCAACATCTCGCGGATACTCGTGTATTGTCCTATCGCACCCCGCCATAAGGAGCGACATTAGCGTGAATAGCAGATATTTAACACCTCTTCTCATAGCAGCCTACCTCCTCACCTTTTTCATATCTATGCGATATGAGACATTAACACCCAAGCGCGTAGGGCCGAAGTAGTTGCACTCCTCAGTACGGATATACGCACCATTAAGTCTGCCATCGTAGACATCATACTTGATATTCATATAGCCCACGCCAATTGTAAACTCTATGCCCCACTTACCCCACTTATCGAGTGGCATGGCGTAGCCATAACTTATGCCGACGCCCCACAAAGCATGATTGGGGTCCTGATAGCGAAACCTGTCGTTGAGCTGTATATTAAATCCCGCGATGGGGAGATTGACACCCACAAAGTGACCCTTAACCAGCGCCTCGCCCCACCAGTAGCGCACCTCGGGCTGTATGCCATCGAGGCGTATTTTACGATCGGAGACAAAGTAGTCGTAGGGCGAATAGTGCCATATCATGTCGAACGACAAGCGCGGCGTGATGCGAAACTCAACGCCTATGTTAGCTATAAGCATGGCCACCTCCAGGGCGTTTGTCTTGATGTTCATAAGGGGCACACGCGACTCATCCTCCAACACCCCTATTTCGTAGCGAGGGTTTGCAGAGGCGCTATAATAATTTTGTGGTCTCTGTGCCGAGAGTTGCGTGGGCAGCGCAACGACACATAGCAGCGTTGCCACAAGTAGCGGTATATGTTTTCGTGTTTTCATCACGCCACTACAATACAAAAAGAGTGCCCAACTTTCGCTGAGCACTCCTCGTTTTGTTGTATCGTATCTGCTACAAAGTAGACTTCGACTCTACGGCAACCTCGCGGCTAACCTTCGACACGAGACCCTGAAGCACATTGCCAGGACCTACCTCCGTAAACTCCGTTACGCCATCGGCAATCATATTCTCGGCAATCTGTGTCCAACGCACGGGAGCTGTAAGCTGCGCGATGAGGTTTTTCTTAATGGCCTCAGCATCGGTGTAGGGCTGTGCGTCAACATTCTGATATACAGGGCATGAGGGAGTCATAAACTCTGCCTCGGCGATAGCTGCCTCGAGCTCCTGACGCGCAGGCTCCATAAGTGGAGAGTGGAAGGCACCACCCACGGGCAAACGCAACGCACGACGCGCACCTGCCTCCTTGAGCTTCACGCAAGCCTCGTCTACGGCTGCATCAGCACCCGAGATAACGAGCTGACCTGGGCAGTTGTAGTTCGCTGCTACAACAGTACCCTCAACCGCTGCACACACATCCTCGATGGTCTTGTCGTCCAAGCCGAGCACCGCAGCCATGCCACCAGGCTGCTGCTCGCAGCACTTCTGCATAGCCATAGCGCGCTTAGACACGAGCTTCAAGCCATCCTCGAACGAGAGCGCACCAGCAACAACCAACGCCGAGAACTCACCCAACGAGTGACCTGCAACAGCATCGGGCTTAACGCCGAGCGCCTTAGCGAGAATCACCGAGTGGAGGAATACTGCGGGCTGCGTAACCTTAGTCTCTTTCAACTCCTCGGGAGTGCCAGCGAACATAATATCTGTAATGCGGAAACCGAGAATCTCGTTAGCCTTCTCAAAAAGTTCCTTTGCCTCGGGCACATTGTCGTAAATATCCTTGCCCATACCCACGGCCTGAGAACCCTGGCCAGGGAAAACATAAGCGTGCTTCATATTTTCAAGCATTAGTTATTCAAAAATTCTGGGCAAAGGTAGCAAAAAATTGTTTATATGCTACACATGCACCCTATATTATAGATGTTTAGCGCCACAATTAGGTATTGATACGCATATGCCTTACCCCTTGAACTTATCCAAAAAGGCGATAAGCGAGGTGTCGCTGTCGGTAAGTCCGAACTTCTGGCGCAGGCGCGAGCGGGCCACATTGATGCTGCCAATGCTCTGATGCGTGATATTCGAAATCTCCTTTGTCGAGAGGTTCATGTGTATGAGCGTGCAGAGCTTACGCTCGTTCTTCGTAAGGTTGGGATACTCCTTCAGGAGGTTCTCAAAGAAGGCATCGTTGGAGTTCGCCAGCGTCTTCTCCACCTCTGCCCAGTGGCTATCTGCCCCCGCACTCTTCTGCAGGCGGCGGATAATGTGGCGCAACTCATTACGCATCTCGCGGTTATCGGTGATGTTTGCCGCGCGATTAAGCTCCTCCGAGAGTTGTTCCATGTTTGTCTGCTCCTCGTACTGCTGCAGCTGCTGAATCTTGATAATCTCATTCTTATGTCGCAGCTCCTGCTCCGCCTTGATGCTGTTCAGGCGGCTATTCTTGCGCTGCATGCGCCACAGGAGCAGGGCAAGGATGGCTATCGCTGCAACAAAACAGATGACAGCCGTGTGTATATGCCTCAAGAGTTTGTTGTACTCTCTAGTCTGCTGCAACTCACGCTGATGCTGCTTAAGGCGCTCCTCGGCCTGGGCAAGCTCCATGTCGTTAATCAGCTTCGAGAGGTTAACCACATTGGAGGTGTTATGCTGGCGTGTGTAGGTCTCGGCAAAGGCCATAAGGGCCTCGTATGCCTCCTTGTAGCGCCCCTCGTTGAAGTAGATGTCCTGCAACAAGAAGTAGGAGTGTACATTCTTTGCATCGAAGTCATCCTGCCCGAGCAGCTCGATGGAGTGTTTCAAGTTGACAATCGCCTCGCTCGAGTCTCCTACCATAAGGTTGTAGAAGCCCAATGCCGAATAGTAGTATCCCTCCTCCTTGAAGTTCGTAAGCAGGGGCTTTGCACGCTCGAGATAGTCCACCGCCACATCATACTCTTCGAACGACAGAGCCTGCATCGAGGCATTTAGATAGATGTTGATGAGCAAATCCCCGAAGTCATACTCCTTGCATAACGCCTCGGCCAAGAGCGTAAGGTCGAGCATATCCTCAAATGTCATGCTGTAGTTGAAGCGATTGTTCAGCGCACGCACCGTCTGATGCGCCTGCTCCCTACCCTCATAGCCATCAGTTACCTTGCGATTGTAGCTCATGGCCATATCTATGTCGTTATTATAGAAGTATGTGACCTGCTCCAGAACGAGGTACGCCTCGCGCTCCGAGGTCTTATCGCCCAACTGGAGAGCATCCTCGAGGGCCTTTGTGCTATAGCTGAAGGCGTTGTGGTAGTCGCCATTGCGCAGATAGATACGCGCTAAAAGAGCATTGGTGCGCGTCATGCAGGGCAGATTATCGAGCGCCTCATAGACGCGCGCCGACTGCAGGCGATAGCCCAGCGCCATACTGTAGCGATGCAGCGTCATCTCGGCATACTCGGCCATGAAATCGTAGACCTTGGCCACCTCCATGCTTACAGCGAGCGAGTCTATGTTGCCAATAACTCGCTCGGCATACTTGTGTGCCGAGTCGCGGTTCGTAGAGCGCAACAACTCGAAGTGCTCAAAGTCGATACGCTGCTGTTGCGCTGCTGGTTGTTGCCCATTTGAGGCATATGCTGCGGGGATAAATAGTGCAAACATCATCAGCACAAGCGCGCAGTAATATAGGCGTCTTTTGTAATATTGTCTAAAATTCATATTATTAACTATTTAAGTATTTTTGTAATACAAATGTAATATATTTTTTTCAAATTGTTATAATAAAATAACACCATTTTTCGCACTCGTTACATTAATATGGGGTAATTTTGTGTAAAGAAAATCGAAAACGACAACTAAAACCTAAAAACATCTATGAAAAGAGCACTACTCTACTTATTGGCTATCGCGGCATTTGTATCATGCGACACGACCGAGACACCAGACAAACCACAGCCTACACCTCCAACTCCTACCGAGAACGAAATAGACATTGTGGTGGACGAGGCTCGCTTGACCGCATACCAAGTTATATATAGTATATACCCCGAGGATAAGGACGCCTACTTCTATTGTGATGTAATGTCAAAGGCGCGCTTCGAGAGTGCCGACCTTAACGATGTGAGGGCAGAGTTTGATGAGGCGCTGCGCAACTACGCACAGATGACCGAGTCTACCTACGCCGAGGTCTGCGAGCAGATGCTCTTCAAGGGCGACCAGGAGAACTTCCTCAGCAACGCTGGCTACCGCGAGAATACCGACTTCGTAATCTACGCATTCTACTGGGATGAAGAGGAGCTTGAGATGGAGGATGTCTTTGTTACAGAGTTCCGCACCCCTGCGCATGTCGATTCCGAGGAGAGCGTGGCAATATCATTCTCTGGCGTCGATACCTACGAGATGACCGTGAACTGCACACCTACCGATGATGTGGAGTGCTATTACTACTACTTCGCCGAGACAACAAAGGTCGAGGCGATGCTTGCCGAGCTCGAGGATGAGAGTGCATATATCTCATATCAGGCGATGAATGTGGGCGTTAAGTACACTGGCGAGCAGACATTGTCGCACAAGGGTCTTCAGCCCGAGACATCCTACACCGCACTGGTTATGCTCATCGACAAGCAGGGCAACCGTGCTCAGCTCTCAGCAACCGAGACAACGACTGCCATAGAGCAGAACGAGCGTGTGGAGTCGGAACTTTTTGAGAGCCTTCTTGGCGAGTGGAGCGGCGTGCAGACCATCACAGATGGCTACGCAGAGCCCACCCAGTCGGAGTTCACCGTAAACATCGTTGCGAGTGTTGAGGATTACGACTACGACTACCGCGCAAACAACCAGCTTGTGGCATTGGTAGATGGCTGGTGCAACATAGCACACTACAGCATTGCAGACCTCGTGGAGTATGAGATTGAGGACCCCGAGCTGAAGTGGGGTCCCAAGTGGGTCTTCGATATCGCGGAGGGTGATGTCATCACGATGGATGGCTATGCACACCACTCTGTTGTGGGCTGGATGTTCTTTGGCGACTGCTTCATGCTCTCGGCAGACCCAACAACCCTTGGCGTGACGGTAGATAACGACTTTAATGTTACGCTTTCGGACGACGGCAACACCTTGACCATCTCGTCACCCGTTGCAAACTGCTACCCATCGTTGGTCTACAACTTCGACGGCGTGGGCTGGATGGCATACTACTGTGGTGCATCGGACATCGTTCTCACTCGCAAATAGCTGATATACAACACATAGCAGAAATTACTAAAATAAAAAACATAAAACTATGAAAAGACTTGCTTTACTTTGCATGGCAGCTCTTGGCCTCAGCCTCGCGAGTTGCAACCCAGAGCCTACACCTACCCCCAACAATGAGGCACAGCCTACCATTGCTCTTGAGAAGGGCTCGGAGAATGCCAACTATGTGACATTCACCCTTACTACGACCAACGCCACCGAGGCGCGCTACATGGTGCTTGAGGATGGCACAGAGGCCCCCACTCTGGATGCTATCCTAACTGAGGGTGTTGCCGTGGAGCTTGCAGAGGGCAAGGCAGAGGTTAAGGCCGAGGGTCTCGAGGCCGACACTGAGTATATGGTTGTTGCGGCAGCGAAGAACGTAACAAAGGTTGCGGGTTCTAATACGCTCTACCTCAAGACTGCGGCACAGGCTGAGGTGACACTCGATGTTGAGCTTGTTCAGATTGCGCACACATCTATCAACTTCCGCTTCACAGCCGAGAATGCCGAGCGCGTTGCATACCTCGTGCAGAACGCCTCAAAGGAGATTCCCGAGGCTTCGGAGGTGCTCCGCAAGGGCGACGAGGTAGACCCCGCATCGAAGGAGGCAGTTGAGGTTACGGACCTCGACCCCGTTAAGGATTATGTTTTGCTGGTAGCCGCTGAGGGCGCTGGCAAGAGCGTAATGGTAGAGGAGGCATTCACAACCAAGGATGACCCATCGAACATCATCGAGCACAACTACACTCGTGTTAAGGGCTCGAAGTATAGCTCAAACTACTACCTCATGTTCTCTTATGAGGATGCAAGCGAGGCTGATAACTTCGCATACAACGAGACAACCTTGTGTCTCGACTTCTACGGCGACCCCGAGAAGGATTACCTCCCCGCAGGCACATACGAGGTTAAGGAGTCTACTGAGTGGCCGTGCTTAAATAGCATGCGTTACTCAACTTATGGTTACGATAATGGCGTGTTGCTTAAGAGTGGCGCCGTGGAGGTATCTATCGACCCCGACACCAAGGCTTATACATTCGTTATCGACCTACAGTTGAAGGATGGCCGCAGCCTGAAGGCCAACTACACTGGCGATGTTGACAACATGCCTGTTGTGGACAAGGTATTCGTAAACACCGATTACACATCGGCAAAGGCTACGACCGCAGATAATGGTCTTACTTGGGCTTTGACCCTTGCAGACGATGCTGGCAACGCTGCGCACCTCGACATTGTAAATGCTTTCCAGTCACCCTATATCGTAAACAACACCTACACCATCAGCACATCGGCCGAGGAGTTCAGCGCGAAGCCTATGGCAGCCGAGGCAGGTCAGTTCGACAACACCACATCTACATTTGTTGTTGCGGGCGAGAATGGTGGCGAGTTTAAGTTCGCTACGGGCACGCTTACCGTAGACATCGACTGGGAGGCCAAGGAGTATCTCATCTCGTTCTATGGCACACTCGAGAATGGCTACATCATCGAGTCGGAGTACAAGGGCGCCGTTGAGGGTTGCTCACTCGAGCAGTCGGAGGAGATTATCGATGTTGTGATGAACCGCGCATATGCAAGCTCATACGAGTCGGGTGCTAACTGGTATATCACCCTCTCACAGGATAACGAGCAGCAGTCGAACTATATCCTTAAGCTCGATGTTTACACCAAACCCATGCAGTTCCTCGCCGCTGGCGTATATGAACTTGGCGTAGGCACTGGCGAGGGCTACCTCGGCGTAGATGCCACAACGCTCACCGTAGCGGGTCAGGGTCAGTACAACTTCACCGAGGCACGCCTCACCGTAGAGACAAACCTCGCGGACAAAACCTACACCATGGTCGTATCAGGCCGAGTTCAGGATGGTCGCACATTCCTTATGTCATACGTAGGCAAGGTCGATGGTATGGAGATAGTAGACACGGAGGATACCCCTTCGGACATCACATGGAGCACATTCTCTGCAAAGAAGTGGTACTCAGACAACTGGGAGCTAACAATCAAGGACTCAACAGAGCAGTACACCATGGCCTTCGATATGCGTACTGGCAACTCGAGCATCAACTACATCCCAACCAATGTCTACACCCTTGGCGAGTCGTATGTTGATACGGTATATATCGACAACAACTACAGCTTGTTCAACGGCAGCAAGAAGGCCTTTGAGAGTGTAACGCTCGATATCGAGTACATTGAGGCATCGCAGACCTACAACATCTCATTCGAGGTTAAGCTCGTTGACGGTCGCGAGTTCAACGGTACATACAGCGGTGCTATCGCTGGCAGCCCCGCGGCATAGCGCCATCGAGGCTATTTCAGTAAAACTAAACACGACCAATTCTCATGAAAAATATTTGGTTAATAATGTGTGCGGCTCTAACTCTTACACTCCTTGCGGGGTGTAAGGGCAACGAGCCCGAGGTTAAGCCCCAGGGCGACACCACACTTACTCTTGAGACAAAGAGCATCGATGTAACTGCCGATGGTGGTCACTTCGAGGTTAACTACACCATTGAGAACCCCGTGGAGGGTGCCGAGCTCAAGGTTATGGCCGAGAAGGAGTGGGTCTACAACATCGACACCACAACCGATGGCGTTATCTCGTTCGATGTTGCAACAAGCTACGACGCGGAGGCCCGCAACTGCCGCTTGGAACTGATTTATCCGGGTGTCTACCCAAACCCTATTATCACCGTGAAGCAAGCAGTGGGAAAGGAGCACTCCATAAAGCTGGAACTTGTAAATGCTGCGGCTACTACCATCACTATGAACGTAGTGCCCCAGGACAAGCAGATGCCGTACATCTTTATCCTTGGTACTGGTAAGTACTTCGAGGAGAATGGTGGCGAGCTTATGTATAGCGATGAGGCACTCTGGGCAAGCGACATGGAGATATTCGAGAGCTTCGGTGGTGCATTTGGTGGCGACGCCTCTACGGGTGCTGCAGCCTTTATGTACACAGGCGACATGATGGGCCACCAGTTCACTGGCGTGACACCCAACACTACCTATGTAGCATACGCCTACGGCTTCGACAACGAGACCCTTACGCCCCTTACCGAGATTTCGCGCCTGAAGATTACCACAACGGCAGTTAGCGACTACACCCTCCACTTCGACTTCAATGTTGAGGTAGATGGTCCCAATGTCTCTATTGATGTCGCACCCCAGGGCTACGATGGATACTACTACTATGGCGTGTTCTGGGCAAAGGATGTAGCGGGTGCCTCGGAGGAGGAGTTGCGCAGCTACTGCGAGCAGACATGGGAGAACGACAAGGCATACTACTCATCGTTCTTCGACACCCCCGAGCAGGGTCTGCACTTCATCTTCAACGAGCTCGCCTTCCACGGCGCGCAGCACCTCGATGTGGAGCTCGATGCCAATACGGAGTTTATCCTCTGGGCATTCGGCATGGATGACGAGGCACTGATGAATACCACTCCCGAGTTCTATAACTTCACTACGGGTGGCGTCACAGCCTCGGAGAATAGATTTACACTATCCGTAACGGAGCTTCACCCCCGTAAGGCGACCGTTAAGGTTGAGTCCTCTAACGACGACTCGTATGTTGCTACGCTTGTCGCTGGCGACCGCTTCGAGGGCAACACCGACGCAGAGATTATGGAGTATATACTTGAGAACTTCTCCGTTCAGTATATCAATGGCACTATGAGCGACACCGCCACAGGCCTTGTGCCCTCTACGGAGTATGAGTTGCTGGTATTTGGTGCTCAGGCTGGCGCTCCAACTACGGAGCTTAGCCGCTTGAAGTTTACCACCGCAGAGGTTGTCTATGCCGACCTCGACTTCTCGCTCTCAATCGACAAATACTACAACGGCTCTGAGCTCGCAGCCCTAAATCCCAACTACGAGGGCTTTGAGGGCACTGCTATCGTGCCTATCACGGCTAATGTCGACGAGGCGGCTGTGGCATTCTACTTTAACGCCATGAATGCCCTCGACTTCCCCTACTACGAGTATGAGACCATCATCGAGGGACTTGTTGCCGACGGCGCAGTTGAGGAGACGACATCATACTACGCCTTCGAGTTCGATACTGCCTACACCTTCTTTGGCGTAGCGGAGGATGCGGATGGCAACTTCACCGAGGTGTGGTCGTCGAAGGATACCACCTTCAAGGTTGATGGCTGCTCACCCGCCGAGGAGTTCTTCGCCACCCCTTCGGCTATGGGCACACGCAAAACTACGAAATCCGAGCATCAGCGCTTGAGCATGGAGTAGTGATTATAGTATAGTAGATATTATATTTTTTCAGAATAAAGGTTTTTCAGCAGGGTGCCGACCGTATATGGTCGGCACTTTTTTGTGGGTTGTGCTGATTGGTACACCGTAGGTTTGTGCTGATGGGTTATGCTGATGGTTTGTACTGATTGTTTCCGTGATATGTCATCCTGAGCATTAGCGAAGGATCTCCTCGAAGCCGACAAGCGACACTGCTATTATGTATTGTCGCGTAGGAGATTCTTCACTCCGTTCAGAATGACACCACGCACACCCAATTTTTCTTTAGCCTGGTGCAGATGTGGCGATAGAGGCTACAGAAACAAGCCACCCAAAGCAACCATTATTATAATTTTTTTGATACGATTGCAGCTAATTTTTCGAACATGTGATGGAATTGCATTTTACTTTGATGCCACTGAACAAAACCAAACGGTAATTGTGTCGTCGAACCGCCATTTATCTTACTAGCAACTACTAAATCTGCATGTTGCTTGACGGATGATTTAATGTCTTCGATAGAGAATATCGTATCTACATTATCCTCTCCAAGCAAATTAATATACCATACATAATCGGCCCATTCCGTAGAGTCTTTTGCAAGGCCTTTTGAGAAACAGAAATCTGCAATCTTATCAATATTAGATTTGAACCAGTTTAACAGTGACTCTGCCAATTTTTCATCTAAATTATACAATGACTCCCAAACAAGTCTATTATGTTTTCGTTGGTATTGTATTAATTTTACTGATTGGCCATTTGTGACAACAGGATTACTAAGTAATTTATTTGTGTCGGGATGTCCATAAAAATATAGATATAAGAGTCCTTTTATTTCGTCTGGTATTGGTTCACCAAATTGAAGTTCATATCCTTCAATAAATCTATCTACTCCTATAAGATATACTTGTCCCGCACAACTCTTTTTAATAGAGATATTTACAACACTATCATCTTCAAGTGTTAGTTGAAGGTCCGTTTTAGATTTAGTTTTATCGCCAAATACACTTTTGACACCAGACTCTTGTAAACCACCTACAGATGCAGATTTAATCTTCTTAATACCTAATCTTTTTGAGAAAGATTCACAGAAGTGCATGTCGCTGAATAAATTCTCAACATCAGATTCGTTCTCATGTCCTGATAATTTAGCGTGCTGCCAGCCAGACGCTCTATCTCGTACAGTGTTCATAGGCTATTCAAAAAAATATGACATCTCCTTTCCGTATCGCTTAGCTAAAATGTTAAGCATAATCGCAGAAACATTTATCTCTCCATTTTCAATTTTAGAAAGATGACTTTGAGAGATAATTCCCTCTTTTTGTAAATCTAGCTGTTTAATACCCAACTCGGTCCTAGTTGAATATAATTTACCAGCTAATCTTAATTTTTCCTTCTTTAACTCAGTGTGTTTCATATTACAAAGTTAATAAAGCCTTTTAAGTATTCCATTTTGGAATATTACTGAAAAAATTTGTATCTTTGCGAGAAAGAATGTATAATTTATATGTCATATAAAGTAATAGACCTTTTTGCTGGTGTTGGTGGTTTGAGTTATGGCTTTGCACATGACCCAGAGTTTGAGATTCTTGCTGCTAATGAGATACTTGCACCAATGGCTGAAGCATATAGTAAGAACCACCCAACAGTTAAGGTATATAATAAGGATATTAAAGATTTTTCGATTGAGGATTTAACAAGAGATTTAGGTATTAAACAGGGCGATGTAGATATTGTTGTAGGTGGACCTCCGTGTCAAGCATATTCTACTGTCGGTAAGAGATTGATTGATGACCCAAGAGGAAAATTGTTCCAAGAATACTACCGCATTCTAAAAGAATTAAGACCTCAAGTTTTTGTATTTGAAAATGTAAAAGGACTTTTGTCGATGCAAGGTGGAGAGTTGATTCAAACAATCATTTCATTGTTTGAATCGATTGGTTATCACATGCAAAAAAGATTATTAAATGCTGCCGATTATGGAACGCCACAAGTAAGAGAGAGGGTTATCTTAGTTGGCACATTAGATAAACGACCTTTTATATATCCAAAACCAACACATTACAACCCAGAGTTAGGTACACCAAGCGACAAAAGCTTAAAGCCATATATTACACTAGGCGAAGCACTTGGGGATTTGCCTTCTATTAAAACAGGCGAACAAGGCTCTGTGTATCGTTCTGAACCACAGAATGAATACCAACGACTTATGCGCGAAAATGCACCAACAGAGATACAAGAGCACGAAGTTCCTAAGACAAATGCTAAATTAGTAGCCCTGATGGAAGCGTTACCAGATGGTGGTTCTCCCAAAGATGTTGCTGAAGAGTTACGTCCTACAAGTGGTTTTGCAAATTGTTACTGTCGTCTATGGTGGAATAGACCATGCACAACTGTAACACGAAATTTAGGTTGCGTATCATCTTCAAGATGTGTTCACCCACGAGATCCTAGACCACTTTCAACCCGTGAGGGTGCTCGCATACAAGGATTCCCAGATAATTATATTTTCTGCGGCAAAAGAGGAGATAAACACCTTCAAATTGGAAATGCCGTTCCAACATTCCTTTCAAAAGCAATTAAAGACGCTGTCAAGAGTTACTTAAAGGGTGAAAAAATAGACGGAATTGAGCCTGAGCAAAAAGAGTTGACATTATTTGATTAAGGGTTAAAAAAGGCCTTCCCATGCGGGAAGGCCTTACATTATGCAATGTCCTACATCAAAGATTACATCTTCATATAACCATTGATATATTGTACTCTAAAGGATAACTAAAGTGAACAACATATCCTCTTTTCAGTTTGCTTAGTTTGCCTCGATTTCAGTGTCGACAATCTCGCCATCCTTGATTGTGATCTCATCACCCACCGGCATCTCGCCCTCCTCAGTTACCACAATGCCAACACCATTCTCACCACCTACAGTCAAGTCTACATTTACAACAGTTGTCATATTACGCTTGAAGGTGATGTTGTGTGTTCCCAATGGATCGGTTGTGCCATCTGAATAAGCAATACGGAATTCTACAGATATTGTCTCTGCGTAGTTCTTATCAAGCCAAGCATCACGCATTTTTCTAAATGTGTATATCTTTGATACTTCATTACCCTCAGCAAGGTTAAGATTAAGCCGTGCAGCGCTAGTCACAAGAATCTCCAAAGTACCATTCTCTGCATAGTCACCCGTTACTTTATACTTAGTACCAAAAGAGATACGCTCAAGCTCGATAGTTGCCTTTGATTCATTATCACCTGGTATATAACCCTCCAACTCGCCATAGTAAATCTCTGCGTCTAGATACATGTAATTGCTTTGCTCGCCCAAGCACTGCATACCTAATTGACCATAGATAAATGACATAGATAGTGGCGTAAAGACAGAACTAGAAGGTGAAATTTGATGATAGAATGGACCACTGTATTCGCCGTTTCCTTCATCAAACTCAACCTTACCATCCTTAGCCATTGCAACTACAAACTTATACTCGTAGCCTCTAACAAGCTTGATAGTGAGGTTGTCGACATTGTCAAAAAGACCGTAAGCATACTTTGTCCACTCTGCATTCTCGGTAGCAGGAACTGGGGTTGAGTAGACCTGAATACCATAGAGGTCGTTGTTCTCCTCGGCGCGTGTAAGTGGCTCATACTCATAGTCGAGCTCAACATTTAGACCCAAAGATACGGTCACATACTCAGGCTCCGTAGGAGTGTCTGGCTGCTCCGATGGGCCATTTGGATTCTCGCAAGATGTTGCAAGCGAAAGCATCGATAGCATTGCAATAGATGCCAAAGCAAAAAGTTTTTTCATTGTAGATTGCTTTTATTACCGTAGCATCTCCTATGCGGTCGTTTATAATAAAAAGAAAGTGTGGAGATGTTCGTTTATCTAA